>Ga0209415_10016091_pt1 | contig 12064 bp, 8 predicted proteins | sample PeaSoiSIISIP2007_FD_187696 | JGI IMG/M metagenome (GOLD analysis project Ga0209415, IMG submission 187696) | Peat soil microbial communities from Weissenstadt, Germany - SII-SIP-2007 (SPAdes) (version 2) | ecosystem: Environmental > Terrestrial > Soil > Wetlands > Peat | place: Germany... | reverse complement strand
ATGCTCATCGGCGGCGGCATGGCCTACACCTTTCTAAAATCGGAAGGCCACCCCATCGGCAAGTCGCTCGTTGAAGACGACAAGCTCGACCTCGCTCGTCGACTTCGTAGCGAAGCTCAGGAGAAAAAATTCCCTCTGCTTTTGCCCGTCGATCACGTCATCGGCGCCGAATTCAAAGCCGACACCGCCACAAAAACCGTTTCGATCCACGACACTCCCGACGGATGGATGGGTCTCGATATCGGCCCCAAAACGATAGAAACCTACCGGCAGAAAATTGCTTCCGCCAAAACCATCGTCTGGAACGGACCCATGGGCGTATTTGAAATGCCCGCTTTCGCAAAGGGCACGCTGGAAGTAGCCAAAGCCGTCGCCGCTGCCACCAGCGCCGGCGCCACTTCCATCGTCGGAGGTGGCGATTCCGTAGCCGCCGTCCATCAATCAGGCGTTTCGAATCAAATCTCCCACATTTCCACCGGAGGCGGCGCTTCCCTCGAATTTCTCGCCGGACGCAAGCTCCCCGGCGTCGAAGCCCTAACCAACAAGTGATCGCACATACTTTCTTCTCTTCTTTTAGGAGCCCCATATGCGACGCCGCGTAATCGCCGGCAACTGGAAAATGTACAAAACCCTAGCGGATACTAGCGCGTTTTTCTCCTCGTTTCTTCCGCTAGTCGCCACTGTCAAACATTGCGACATCGTAGTGGCTCCGCCATTCACAGCGCTCTCCACAGCATTCGAATCCGCCAAAGGCTCCGCAATCGCCATCGCCGCCCAAAACGTCTTTTGGGAAAAGGAGGGTGCATTTACCGGCGAAATCTCCACGCACATGCTGGTCGAAGCCGGCTGCCGCTACGTGATTATCGGCCATTCCGAGCGCCGCCAATTTTTCGGCGATACTGACGAAACCGTCGCAAAAAAAGCCAAAGCCGCCCTGCACGCCGGACTCACTCCCATTGTTTGCGTCGGCGAATCCAAGGCTCACCGCGAATCCGGCCAGACACACCATGTTTGCAAAACGCAATTCACCCACGGCCCCGGCGCGTTGACCGCCGAGGAGTTCTCCCGTATTCTTGTAGCTTACGAACCGGTGTGGGCTATCGGGACGGGCCTCACGGCGACTCCGGAAATGGCCGCGGACGTTCACCGGTTTCTCCGCCAGTGCGCAGCTGAACGGTTTTCCGCTGACCACGCTTCTGCTGTGCGGATCCTCTACGGTGGCAGCGTCAAGCCTGACAATATTCAGGGGTTAATGGCGCAGGAAGAGTTGGATGGCGCGCTGGTGGGCGGAGCGAGCCTCGATCCCAAGTCGTTCGCCGCGCTTGTGAATTTCAAGTAGCGCTCCCGCACAGCTCGGGATCATCGATTTCAGGATAGAGGGCAGGTATGAATACAAAAGCGGTAATGCAGTGGGTGATCGCGCTGCTCATCGGCATCGGAATCGCGGTAGTCGGCTTTCGCTTTGCCGGTTGGCTGCTCACGAGCTTTTTCATCATAAACTGCTTGGTGCTGATCATCGTTGTGCTGTTGCAGAGCGGCAAAGCCGCGGATCTCGCCGGAGCTTTCGGCGGCGCCGGCAGCCAGACGGCCTTCGGGCCGCGCGGGGCGGCCAACGTGCTTTCTAAGGCCACCACGTGGTGCGCGGTCATGTTCATGCTGTGCGCTTTTGCTATGGTGCTGCGCACGGATAAGGCCGTCGGCCAGGGCAGTTCCATCCTGGAGAAAGTTTCGAAGCCAGCGCCAAAGCCTGCGCCTGCCCCAGCATTGCCGACGCACGGCACCGCGCCGACAACAGCGCCAGCCACTCCACCTGCGACGACGCCCGCGCCGCAGTCCAATTCGCAACCGGCTTCTCAGCCTCCGGCAACGTCGCAGCCAGCACCCGCGCCGGCAAAGAAGCCTTAGCGCGTATTTAGAGGCGACTTTATGCCGCCATCTTTCTTTTCCCCTATTAGAGCGCTCATTTGACACCCTGCAGTATTGCCTTTACGATGGATGTCATCGCGGTCGTGGCGGAACTGGCAGACGCACTAGCTTGAGGTGCTAGCGCCGCAAGGCGTGGAGGTTCGAGTCCTCTCGACCGCACCAAGTTTCCGGCAGTACCCTTCAGCGCCGTGCCCAACAGCGGTTGAACGTTTGCCCATGGCTAAATTCAGAGCGCTGCTCCTCTCTATCCTATTTGGCGCGGTTTTAGTAGCTTCTCCCGTTTGTTCAGCGCAAGCCCCTCCGCCGCCTCCCGTCTACCACAGAGCGCCAGCCGAGAAAGTCATCATTGATACCGACATTGGCGACGATATCGACGACGCCTTCGCGGTCGCCCTAGCCCTGCGCAGCGCCGAACTGCAAATCCTTGGTATCACCACCACTTTCGGCGATACCGAAACCCGCGCCAAGCTCCTGGACCGCTTCCTCGCTGAAACCGGCCACCCTGAAATCCCTGTAGCCGCCGGCGTGCCCACGCCGCCGAAATCCAACTTCACGCAACGCCGCTACGCCGAGAACAACCGCTATGCCAAGGCGTCGCACCCCAATGCTGTCGAGTTCCTCCTCGAGCAGATCCGCCGCAACCCTCGCCAAGTCACGCTGATCGCCATCGGTCCGCTCATGAATGTCGGTGCGGCCATCGACAAAGATGCCGAAACATTCCGCAAGCTCAAGCGAGTCATTCTGATGGGCGGCTCCATCAAGCGTGGGTACGGCGACGTCGGCTTCGGCCCCCCTACGCCTCCCCAGCCCGAATGGAACATCCTGAACGACATCCCCTCTGCCCAGAAACTGTTCGCCGCCGGCGTACCCCTCTTCGTCATGCCGCTCGACTCCACGCAACTGAAGATGGACGAGGTCAAGCGCGCCTACCTTTTCAGCCAGGGAACGCCGATCACCGACGCCCTCACCCTGCTCTACCACCAGTGGGGCCAGGAAACGCCCACCCTCTTCGATCCCATGACCATCGCCTTCGCGGTGAATTCGACTCTCTGTCCAGTGGAACCCATGCACATTCGAGTCGATGAGAAGGGCTTCACTCGCCCCGACCCCGGCCCGCCCGACGCTCCCAATCCTCCCAACGCCCAAGTCTGCCTGGAGTCCAATCCCGACGCCTTCTTCCGCTTTTATCTGAGCCGCGTCGCCGCTCCTTAATTCTGCGAGTAGTGCACGGTTCAAGAACCTCTTAACTTGTTGTGGGTTTCAGCGTCCAGGTCCAGCCTTTCTTCTGCTGGTGACTTACAACCAGAACTTGCAACTAGCAAAGGCGGACTGGCGAGCGCGCCCCTTGCGTTTTACCCTCCGATGTATTCTATTTGTTTCGCGCCGGGCGATCGGGGCTGGCTGGGCTGGCCGGGAGGGCGCAGCGGCGCTCCGCCCCTACAAAGGAAGAACAAAGGCCGAGCAACACAAATTCCATGCTTAACGACGACAGCGGAGCAAATCAACTGGAATCGCCACGAGGTGGCTTCCTGTCGCGGTACGTGTTTAGCACAGACCACAAGAGGATTGGGCTGAACTATCTTTGGCTGGCGCTGTTCAGCGTGTTTCTGGGGATGGCGATGTCGCTGCTCATGCGCATTCACCTGGTGTTGCCGGGGGTGCATCTGCCGATTCTCTCGAGCCTGGGTGATTCGCCGGATCGGTTTGCGGCGCTTACTACGCTGCACGGGTCGTTGATGGTTTTTCTGGTGCTTACGGCGGCGCCGCAGGCGGGATTTGGGAACTATTTTTTGCCGCTGCAAATTGGGGCGCGGGAAATGGCTTTTCCGAAGCTGAATCTGCTGGCGTTCTGGGCTACGGTGGCTTCGCTCGTAGGACTGACGACTACGTTCTTGATTCCGGCTCATCCGGCCATCACTCTCTGGATGGTCAGCGTGGCGGTCTTCTGCGCCGCTTCACTCGCGAACGCGCTCAATTTCAGTGTTACCACCATCGATTTGCGGGGGCGGGGAATGACTCTGCCACGGCTGCCGCTGACGGTGTGGGCGTGGTTCATCAACGCGATTCTGGGGTTGCTGATCTTCAGCATTCTGCTGGCGGCTTGCGTGTGCTTGCTTTCGGATCGGCTTTTGGGGACGCACTTTTTTTCTTTGCTGAGTTTCATTGCCAATCAGCCGGCGGGCGTCATCGCGAACGCGGTTCCCGTTCTGTGGCAGCGGCTTTTTTGGTTCTTTGCGCAGGCAGAAGTCTACGTGGCCATGCTGCCGTGCTTCGGGTTGGTCACGCATCTGGTTTCCACATTTTCGCGCAAGCCGGTTTGGAAGGAGCGGCTGGTTGTCTTGTCGCTATGCGGCGTGGGCGTTTTCGGTTTTTGCGTCTGGGGAGAGCACATGTTTTCCAGCGGCATGAATCCGTTTTCGCCGCTGGTGTTTGCGCTACTGGCTTCTTCGCTCGGAGTGCCGGCTACGATCCTGCTGATTAGTTGGCTCGGGACGCTGTGGGATGCGCGCGTGCAGCTCAATACGGCCATGCTCTTCGCGCTCGGTTTCATTTCACTTTTTCTTTCGGGAGGACTCTCCGGGATTTTCCTGGCGCGGCATGACCTGGCCGGTGCCGCCGTGAGCGATGATTTCGTCACCGGACATTTCCATCTGGTGATGGGCGTGGCGGCGACGTTTGCGATTCTGGGGGCCTTGTTTTTCTGGTTCCCGAAGATGTTTGGGCGACGCTTGAACGAATCGCTGGGTAAAACTCACTTTTCGCTGACGTTTGTGGGGGTGTACTGCGTGTTCATGCCCATGCACTGGCTGGGCCTGATCGCGCATTCTCGCGTTTCCCCGGGGACCGGGCTGGCTTCCAACGCCGCAGCCAGCACCTCGATTCGCAACTTCATTACATTCGCGATGCTTTTGACCGTTTGCGCGCAAGGACTCTTCCTAGTCAATTTTCTGTGGAGCCTTTTTCGCGGCGAAAAAGTCATGGAATGCAATCCCTGGCGCGCCACCACGCTCGAATGGAGCGTCTCTTCGCCGCCGCCCGCCGATGATTTTGGCTCGATTGACCCAGTGGTGTATCGTGGGGCTTACGAGTTCAGTTTGCCCGGCGTGGCCGAAGATTTCGTGCCCCAGCACCTCGCGCCAGAGCAGGTGGTTAAGGCGCGGCAGTCCGCGGAATAAAGTTCGGAGAATAGAAACATCACCATGCCGGGCACAAGCGCAACTCCGGACATTGAAATCATCGTCGAAGACATCGGCGGCGGTGGAGGCGGGCCCATTCTACCTCCTGGCGGAGGCGATGATGGAGGTGAAGGCGACGACGATAAAAGTCCCCACCGCGATTGGTCCGCGACTCCGAGGCAGTACTCGACGGCGATCGCGCTTGGGCTTGTTGCGATCCTGATGTTTTTCATGGCGCTGGCCAGCGCGTTTATCGTGCTGCGGCGCGGCAGCGGTGTGTGGGTGACGGTGCATCTGCCCGTGATTGTCTGGGCCAATACTGTAGTACTTCTCGGCAGCAGTTTCACACTGGAGACGGCACGGCGGCGGCTGTCGCTTGCGGACGTTGGCGGATTTCGAAAATTTTGGATGGTTACCACAATCTTAGGGTTTGTGTTTGTTGCCGGACAACTTGTGGCGTGGCGTCAGCTTGTGGCACAAGGCGTTTATATCGCCAGCAATCAAGCCAGCAGCTTTTTTTACATTTTCACGGGCGCCCACGCGGTCCATCTTCTTGGGGGAGTCGGCGCGCTGGTGTACGTTTTGGCGCGCAAATTTGGAGAGACGACAGTTTCGCGTTCGACGGCAGCGGAAGTCGCTTCCTACTACTGGCATTTTATGGATGGGCTTTGGGTTTTTCTGCTGGCGCTGCTCTACCTGGGCAAGTGAACTTCTAGGTTTCAAAAACAATTTAACATTTTAGGAATTCGCCGACGGCGTTGACCACGCGCGCGATCTGTTCGTTGCGCAGCTCGGGGTACATGGGCAAGGAAAGAACTTCTTGAGCGGCGCGCTCGGAATGCGGGAAGTCGCCGGGCTTGTGGCCGAGCCATGCGTAGAGCGGTTGCAGATGGAGGGGGTAGGGATAGTAGACGGTGCTGCCGATTTTTCGTTCGCTGAGGAATTTCTGGAGGGCGTCGCGCTGCTCGATTCGAATGGTGTACTGGTGGTAGACGTGCTCGTAGCCTTCGGATGCGTGCGGAGGCATGACGCCGGGGATCTGAGAGAGAAGGCGGTTGTATTCGGCGGCGTGGGATTGGCGAGCGCCCTGCCAGTCCGAAAGATGGCGCAACTTGACGCGCAGGATGGCGGCCTGGATTTCGTCAAGGCGGCTGTTCCAGCCGGGCTCGCTGCTGCGATATCTTTCGGATTGGCCGTGGTTGCGAAGGGTGCGAATACGCGCGTCGAGTTCCGGTGAATTCGTTACCACCATACCGGCGTCGCCGTAGGCGCCGAGATTTTTAGTGGGATAGAAACTGACGCAGGCGGCGTCCCCGAGCGAGCCGGTGCGGCGGCCTTTGTAGGAGGCGCCGATGGCTTGGGCGTTGTCCTCGATGACGGGAATCTTGCGGGGCTTCGCGAACGCCAGGATCGAGTCCATGTCGGCTGGCAGGCCGTAGAGATGGACGACTACGATGGCGCGGGTGCGGGGCGTGACGCGGCGTTGGAGTTCGGCGGGGTCGAGGTTGTACGTGTCCGGGCGGATGTCGGCGAAGACGGGCTTGGCGCCAAGAGCGCTGACGGCGCTGCCTGTGGCTACAAAGGTGAAGGGCGGGAGGAGGACTTCGTCGCCGGCCTGAACACCGCAAGCGCGCAGAGCCAAAATGAGCGCGTCCGTACCGGAAGCCAGGCCGATGCCGTGAGCGACGCCGCAGAGCTTGGCGATGGCTGCTTCGAGCGCGGCGCCTTCGCGGCCCAGGATAAATTGTTGCGAGGCCAGGATGCGCTCGACAGCGGTGCGAATTTCAGCGCCGATGGCGGCGTATTGCGCAGCGAGATCGAGCTGCGGCACGGGTCCGAGCGGGGAAGGAATTTGATGCCGCGAGGTCATGGATTTCTGCGCGTCCAGTATACGTCAACTGGGATTTGGGTTCGGGCAGAGACGGATCGTTCGGAATCGAGGTTGAGAAGGGCGCCCCTACAAGGAAGGCCGTTCACCTATAATGATGCGGCTCGAACATGTTCACGAAACGCACCAATTGGAATATGACCCCGAACCGGCTGAGCGAGGCGCTGGCGGCGCATCGTGCGGCCGGGAAGCCATTGCTCGATTTAACGGTTTCAAATCCGACCGAGTGCGGGTTCGAATACGATGGCCCGGCAATTTTGGATGCGCTGAGGAATCCGGCGGCGCTTTCTTATGAACCCAATCCGAGGGGTTTGGAAGCCGCTCGGCGGGCGGTCGCGGGATATTATGCCGAGCGCCAGGAGAAAGTTCCTCTTGAGGACATTTTTCTTACGACCAGCACCAGCGAAGCATATTCCTATGTGTTCCGAACGCTGTGCGATCCTGGCGATGAGTTGCTGATTCCTTCGCCGAGCTATCCGCTGTTCGACTTTCTGGCGGATGTGCAAGACGTGAGCCTGGTGCGCTATCCGCTGATTTACGACCATGGATGGCAGATCGATTTTCATGCGCTGGAACAAGCTATCACGCCGCGAACGCGCGGTGTCATCGTGGTGCATCCGAATAATCCGACTGGGCATTTTGTAAAGAGCACGGAAATGGTGAGGTTGAATGCCATCTGTTCGACACGCGAGATGGCCATCATCGCGGATGAAGTGTTTCTTGATTTTTTGCTGGAGGATAATCGTGCGCGGAGCTTTGCGGCAAATGGCGGGATGCTGACATTTACCTTGAGCGGGCTATCGAAGATTTGCGGGCTGCCGCAGATGAAGGCTGCGTGGCTGGTCGTGAGCGGGCCGGAGCCGTGGAAAAGTGAGGCGCTGGCGCGGCTCGAAGTCATCGCTGACACGTATCTGTCGGTGAATGCGCCGGTGCAATTGGCGATGCCGAGATTCCTGGAGCAGCGGCACGGTTTCCAGAAGCAGGTGATGTCGCGCGTGCGGCGGAATCTTGCGGAACTCGATCGGCAACTGCGAGCACAAGAAGCTTGCTCGCGGCTGAAGGTGGAAGGCGGCTGGTGTGCGGTGTTGCGGGTTCCTGCGACGCGTTCCGACGAGGACCTCACGATCCATCTCCTCGCATCGAAGGGCGTTTATGCCTACCCCGGCCACTTCTACGAATTTCCGTCGGCAGGGACTCTCCTAGTCAGCCTCCTCACGCCGGAGCAAGAATTTGCTGAGGGATCAAAGCGGCTGCTCTCGACAATCTAGCCACCACGGAGTAGCTCGGAAGGTCTTTCCACACAGGTCAGAAGAGAGTAGGCAGTACCGGGACTGCCTTGCGAGTGAATCCGGACCAATTCGCACCGATTTCCTGCGGCGAGTGCGCTCATCCTGAATTCCATATGATATATGCCGCAAGGGATTTGCAGTATCTAAATTTCATCTAAATCGGCTGGTGCGAGAAACATAAGTTATAGATATGTCTGCAATTAGCTGGAGAAATCTTTGTCTAAACTAGGCATACCTTTGGAATTTAGATTGCACCCACAGGGCTAACGTCAAGTGCTGCAAATGTTTGCAGTGAGAGAGTTTCCCCGAGTTTGGATGTTAAATTTAGGAGGGTTCAGTGAACAAGAGGTATCGCGGTTTTCTGGCAGTATTCAGCGTAGCGATTCTCATTCTGGGATTCGCACTGGCAGGTGAGGTCAGCGCTCAGATCGTAAGCGGCGACCTGGTGGGAACGATTCTCGACAAGACTGGGGCGGTCGTCCCGGGCGCTTCGGTCGAAGCAGTCAACGTAGAAACAGGCGTCAAATACACGAGCAAAGCGAATGAACTTGGAGAATACCGCATCAACAACTTACCTGTAGGCACGTACAACGTGACCGCGTCGTCCACGAATTTTGCGGCGACGGTCATTAATGGGTTCAAGGTTGAACTAAACAAGACGAGCACCTTGTCGATTACCCTGGAGGTCAAGGGTGCCGTTACCACCGTGGAAGTTTCAGGAGTCACGCCGGCGCTCGATACGACTACCGCGCAATTAACGTCGACGTTCGAGCAGAAAGAACTCGCAGATTTGCCTTCGGCGACGACCGGAAGCGGGGTACTGAACCTTTCGTTGTTGGGTTCCGGTGTGGCCACTAGCGGAGGTGTAGGGGTGGGCATGGGGCCATCAGTGGGTGGTCAGCGTCCCCGCAACAATGACTTCATGATCGAGGGCGTGGACAACAACAGCAAGAGCGTGACGGGCCCGCTCGTCTTTGTTCCCAATGATGCGGTTGCCGAGTTCTCGCTGCTGCAAAACCAGTTTTCGCCGGAGTTTGGCCATTCTTCGGGCGGGCAGTTCAACACGGTGGTCAAGAGCGGGACCAATTCTTACCATGGCTTGGCGTATATCTACAACCAGAACCGCAACTACAATGCTCTCGACACGCTGCAGAGGCTGGAGGGTTTCACTTCACAGCCGCGCTTTGATTTTAACCGCCTCGGCGGCCAGTTTGGCGGTCCGGTCCTCAAGAATAAACTCTTCTTTTTCGCCAATTACGAATATCAGCCGCTCGGGCAAGCTGGTGGAGCAGGAGTGGTGTGTACGCCGACCGCAGCGGGATTCACCACAATTAACGCCACGCCCGGACTATCCGCCACAAACGTTGCGCAATATGAGAAGTACGCACCGGCAGGAACCCTGAGTGGGCAAGGCTGTGGCCCCATGGAATGGGTGGGTGATTCGAACTGCAAGCTCAACCCAGCCGGGTGCATACCAACTGCCGGACTCGCAGTGGTGGCGCCGAGTTACAGTAATACGAAGATTCTGGTTACGAGCATGGACTACAACATCTCGAACTCCGACCAAATTCGTGGCCGGTATATCTGGAACTCCTTCGCTGGCATCGACACGGCGGCTACGCTGCCGTTCTTTTTCACTTCGACGCCCGCCAAAAATTACCTGGTGGCGATCAACGAGTATCACACCTTTACTCCGAGCCTGACGAACGAATTCCGGGTGGGCTTCAACCGGTTTGCGAGCATCACGCCGGCGGGCAATTTCAAGTATCCCGGTCTGGATAGCTTCCCGAACCTGTTCTTCGTGGACACTGGGTTGCAGATCGGTCCGGACGGAAACGCGCCGCAAAGTGGGATCCAAAACACTTATCAGGCAGCGGAAGCGATTACCTGGACAAAGAGCAGGCACACGCTGAAGTTCGGTGTGGAAGGACGCAAACTGATTGCCCCCCAGACCTTCACGCAACGCTCGCGCGGCGACTATGAATACACTCAGTCTCTGCTTTTCTTCCAGGACGCGGCCCCAGATTATCTGGCAGAGCGTAGCAATGGCGACCCAGTCTTCTACGGGGACCAGTCAGCACTCTATTGGTTTGCCAATGACAACTGGCGCATCCGTCAAAATTTCAGCGTTAATCTAGGCCTGCGTTACGAATATACGACCATTCCGTTTACCAGCAGGTCGCAGGCATTAAACTCGGCAGCCAGCGTTCCCGGGCTGATAACCTTCGCTGCGCCGCAGGCGCCAAGAAACAACTGGGCGCCTCGGGTTGGTTTTGCCTATTCACCAGGAACGAGCGGCCGCACTTCCATTCGCGCAGGCGTAGGAGAAGCCTATGACGTCATTTTCGACAACATCGGCTTGCTCACTTTGCCTCCGGAGCTCAGTTCCACAATTGATTGCGCCCCAGTTGGAAATTACAATTGCGCGACGCCTTTTCTTGGAAGCGGCGGCATACTTCCGGGGCCTGGTGGTGTGAGGACCTTCTCCACGGTAGCTGCCCAGCGCGCGGCCACTTCAGCGGATCTGCCGGTCAACCAGTTGGATCCTAAGTCCATCGACTGGACACTCGGCGTGCAACACACGTTTGCCAAGGACTATACCCTGGAAGTACGCTACGTCGGGACGCGCGGCATTCACCTGCCGACGCAGATTCAATTGAACAAGCAGCCCGTGGTAACGTCATCGTTTTACCTGCCGACGTACACGACAGCGCCGTCGCAGGCGACACTTGACGGGCTGACGACGACACTAGGAGCCATCAACAGTGCTTATAGCGCCGGTGGCAACATCGTGCCCGCATACGCCGCCGCCGGGTTCAACGCGAGCACCATCACTTCTTATCAGCCTTGGTCCTCGTCCACGTATCACGGCCTGGCCACCCAGCTGAACAAGCGCTTGAGCAACGGATTGCAATTCGTAGGAGCGTATACCTACAGCCATCTGATCGACGATGCTACGGCCGAGGTATTCAGCACCGTGCTGGCACCGCGCCGTTCGCAAAATGGTCTGGACCTGCGCGACGACTTTGCCAACTCGATCCTTGACCACCGGCACCGGCTTACCCTGTCGGTGATTTACGATGTTCCTTTTTTCAAGCACAGCAATGCGCTGGTGAAAAACACCCTCGGAAACTGGGAGTTTGCTCCCATTTACACGTTCCAGTCGGGCCAGTGGATGACCGCGCAGAGCGGGGTTGACTCCAACAAAAACGGCGACTCCGCAGGCGACCGCACGATTTTGAACCCTAAGGGAGTGCCAAATACAGGGACCGGGGTAACACCTCTATGCAACAGTTCGAAACCTGTAGGTGAACCGTGCGGCGTAGCTGATCCTGCTAATCCTGGCTATAGTCCCAGTCTCTACGTAGTCGGATACGTGGCGAATAATCCGAATGCGCGATACATACAAGCCCAAGTCGGAGCGTTGGCCAATGTTGGCCGTAATACATTGCAGCTGCCTCCGATCAATGACATCGACATGAGCGCCCTGAAGCGCTTCACCATCACAGAACGATACAGGGTTGAGTTCCAGGCGCAATTCTTCAATCTTCTCAACCATCCACAATGGGTTGCGGGAAACATCAACGACATCGCAGCGATTGGGTTCACGGGTTTCCAGCGCGCCGTGTTGGAGCCCCAGAGTTCAATCTTCATGCAGCCATCGCAAGTCTTTTCGGGCAATGCGCGGTCGATGCAGCTGGCGTTTAAGTTTTTCTTCTAGACTCATTCAACTCTTCGTTCGCCATGACGAACGAAGACTTCCGAAGGGCGTTCTGGCAGGCCAG
>Ga0209415_10016090_pt1 | contig 12064 bp, 10 predicted proteins | sample PeaSoiSIISIP2007_FD_187696 | JGI IMG/M metagenome (GOLD analysis project Ga0209415, IMG submission 187696) | Peat soil microbial communities from Weissenstadt, Germany - SII-SIP-2007 (SPAdes) (version 2) | ecosystem: Environmental > Terrestrial > Soil > Wetlands > Peat | place: Germany... | reverse complement strand
ATCGCGGCCACCACGCGGCACAGCGCGCAGCAGATCGCGTTCAACGAAGTGGGGCGGCAGGCCATCATGGCGGACCCGGACTGGAACGGGGGCAACTACTACGGCAAGCAGCCTCCGGCGCGCGGGCTGGCGGTGGCGCGGATGGTGGGGCACATCACGTACATGAGCGACGAATCGATGCGCGAGAAGTTCGGGCGGCGGCTGCGCGGCAAGGAGAGCGTCAGCTTCGGGTTCGACGTGGACTTCGAAGTAGAGAGCTACCTGCGCTACCGCGGCAGCCAGTTCGTGAACCGCTTCGACGCCAACTCGTACCTGTACATCACCAAGGCGATGGACTACTTCGACCTCACCAGCGGGCGCGGCTCGGTGGCGGACGCGCTGAGGGCAGCCTCGGCGCGATTCCTGGTGATCAGCTTCAGCTCGGACTGGCTGTACCCGAGCTACCAGTCGCAGGAGATGGTGCGGGCGCTGCGGCGGCGCAACTGCGACGTGGCCTACGTGGAGCTGCAGGCGAACTACGGGCACGACTCGTTCCTGGTGGACGTGGCGGAGCAGGCGGAGCTGGTGCGCGGGTTCCTGGCGAGTACGTTTTCTGCATCGGAACGGCAGGGTGAGAGAGCCCCATGACGGCGCAGCCTCCCAAGAAGCAGGCCTTCGTCCGCGAGTTGCTGGGGCGCAGCGACTACGCCATCATCGGCGAGATCGTGGAGCCGGGCAGCCGGGTGCTGGACCTGGGCTGCGGCGAGGGCGAGCTGCTGGAATGGCTGGCGGCGAACAAGGGCGTGCAGGCGCGCGGCGTGGAGATGTCGAGCGCGCGGGCGCAGCGGGCCATCGCGCGCGGCGTCTCGGTGTTTCAGGGCGATATCGACGAGGCGCTGGCGGACTATCCCGACCAGGCGTTCGACTACGCGATCCTGAGCCAGACTCTCCAGGAGACGGTCTACCCGCGCAAGGTCCTGCGGGAGATGGTGCGGGTGGGGCGGCGGGCGATCGTGGCCTTCCCCAACTTCGCGCACTGGGCGGTGCGTGCATCGTTCCTGCGGAGCGGCCGCGCGCCCAACACCAAGGCGTTTCCGTACGCGTGGTACGAGTCGCCGAACATTCACTTCCTGACGGTGCAGGATTTCGAGGAACTGGCGGCGATGGAAGGGCTGACGGTGGAGCGCCGGTTCTTCCTCTCGGGGCACCGCAAGGTGAAGGCGCTGCCGAATTTGCGAGCGGAGGTGGCGGTGTACCTGGTTCGGGGATAGATGGATCTGTGCGCTCACTCCTGGCGCAGGGCGGCGATCGGATCGACTTGCGTTGCGCGCCGGGCGGGCAGGGCAATCGTAAGGATGGCTACGACCAGCAAAAGGACTACGGCCAACACCATCGCGCGGAGGTCCAACAGCGTCAGCCCCACGAAAAGACTCCGTAGGATACGGGCGGCGGCAGGTGTGGCGATCATGCCCGAAATCAGACCGGCGATCACTGGAATGCCGCCATGCCGCCCCACAAGCCACAAAAGATCGGACGACTGGGCGCCGATGGCCCGCCGCAGACCGAGCTCGGGAATGCGGCGGGACACGATCTGCGTGAGCGTGCCATGCAATCCTACGGCGACGATGATCAGGGCCACGGAGGCGAAGAACATCACGACAAAAGCACGGAAGCGGGGATACATGCGCATGCCCGCGATCCGCGAATCGAGAGTCTCGACGGCCTCGACAGGCGTGCTTGGATCGAGCCCGAGAATGGCCTCGGAAATCGACCGGGCGAGACCCGGAACCGGACGCTCGGTGCGAACCGCCACGGCATAGTCCGAGAACGGGTCCTGGGCCAGGGGGCGGAAGACAAGAGGCGTCGGCACCCACCGGGCGTCCCACTCGAGATGCCTCCAATCGCCCGCCACGCCGACGATGGTCAACCAGGGAGGCGTGCCGGAAAAGCTCAGCACGCGGATGGCATGTCCCAGCGGATCGCTGCCGGGAAAATATTCCCGCGCCAGCGACTCGCTCACGATCGCGACCAGCGGACTGTCGGGGCGGTCGCGCTGGTCGAACATGCGGCCGCGCAGGAGGGGAGTCCGCAGCACCTCGAAAATCGCCGGGCTTGCGGCACACTCGGCAACGTCGTAAGTCTGGCTGGGCGGATTGCCGCGGATCTCCAGCAGCGCATCGCCGGCCTCGCGCGAAGGAGGGAGGAAGCTCGCTATGGCGGCACTGGAGACGCCCGGCACGCTACGGAGTCTCTCCAGCAGAGCGGCGTGAAAAGCGGTGCGCCGGCCGGCATCCCGGCGGTTGGCCGGAGTGAGCCACGTCGCAGCGACACCGTCCGAAGCGATGCCGAGCGAATCGGCCTGGATATGCAGGGCGCTGTTCACCAGGAGAACAGCGCCCGTTAGCACGACGAAACAGGCCGCGATCTGGGCAGCGATCATGAGCTGCGAGATCCGCAGGCTCCGCGGCCCCCCGAAGCACACCCCGCGCGCGCCGGCAAAGGAGAAACGCAGGTCACGTTGCGCCGCGAACACGACGGGAGCCACGGCTGACAGGGATCGAGGAAGAGCCACAGGTCCGCGCGCTGCGGATAGAAGCGGAAGGAGCGCGGCATCACGGCTCGTACGGTGCAAGTTTCGCCATCGAAGTCCAGGCTGCGTCCGATGACATTGGGGTCGGCCATCAAGAGCCCGTAGAGAATCTCCCGGAGTGGCATAACATAGACAGTCTATGCTAATGCCGGGGAATCGTCAAATGCTCGATGCGCCAGGTTGGCAGGCCGAGGGACTGCCCCACCAAGGTCAGATCACTTCGAGGATCAGGCACTTCAGGTAGTGAGTCTCGGGGACAGTCAGCAGGATGGGGTGGTCCTGCGACTGAGTGCGGCGCTCGAGGATGCGGAGGGTGCGGCGGGCGTCGAGCGCGGCTTCGGCGAGTAACTGGAGGAAGAGCGGCTCGCCGAGGTGGTGCGAGCAGGAGCAGGTGACCAGGATGCCTCCGGGTTCGAGCAGGCGCAGGGCGCGGAGGTTGATCTCCTTGTAGCCGCGGGCCGCGTCGTCGAGCGAGTGGCGCGACTTGGCGAAGGCCGGCGGGTCGAGCACGACCAATGAGAAGTGGCGGCGCGCCGCGGCGTATCCGGCGAGGACCTCGAAGACATCGGCTTCGCGGAAATCCACGTTGGCGATGGCGTTGGCGTGGGCGTTGGCGCGCGCGGCGGCGATGGCGTTCGAGGAGCTATCCACGGCCTCCACGCTCTCGGAGCGCGCGGCGAGGTGCAGGGCAAAGCCTCCGGTGGAGGTAAAGCAATCGAGGGCCTTGCCGCCTCGGGCGTAGTGTTGGGCAGCGAGGTAGTTCTCGCGCTGGTCGAGGAAGATGCCGGTCTTCTGTCCGTGGAGCAGGTCGGCTGCGAGCGTGAGGCCGTTCATGCGGATGGCGACGGAGTTGGGGATCTCGCCCGCGAGGACGGTGGACTTGAGCGGCAGTTGCTCCTTGGCGCGGACCGCGGCGTCGTTGCGAGCCACGATGGCTTTGGGGTGGAAGATCTCTTCGAGGCAGGAGGCGATGTCCGGCAGCGCGGCGTCCATGCCTTGGTTCAGGGTCTGGACCACGAGGTAATCGGCGTAGCGGTCGACGACGAGGGCGGGCAGCAGGTCGGCTTCGGCGTGGACCACGCGGTAGGCATCGGAATCGCTGACGACTTTGCGGCGGTGGTCTTCGGCGGCGCGGAGGCGGCGGAGGTAGAAGTCGCGGCCGATCTCTTCGACGTGGGGGGAGAGCATGCGCAGGGCGATCTGCGAGGCGCTGCTGTAGTGCGCGGTGCCGAGGGGGCGGCCGTTCGGGTCGGCGACTTTGACGGCGGCTCCGGGTTGGGCGCCGTCGCGGCCGGTGACGTCACTGGTGAAGATCCAGGGATGGCCGGAGGCGACGCGATCGGCGGCTTTGCGGTTGACGCGGATTTCGTGCATGAGAGTCAAAACCAACACAGGCAAGAATGCCTGTGCCACATGGAGGGGTGGGTGGAGAAGAGGCGGCCGATGCCTTGTCCTACAAAGGGCTTTATAATGAAAAGGTGCGCGGTGGAAGGGGTGGCTTCCATGGGGATGCGCTTGGACCAGCCCTCCAGATCCTGGAGCCCGTTGATAAGCGGGTAGGGCGAGCCGACGTACTTGGCGGAGGCGGCGTCGGCATCGTATTCGCGGGAGTCGCCTAAAGCGCCGCCGCGGTTGTCATCGTCGCGGCTGCCGCCGAACCAGAAGGCCATGCGGGCGAGCATGGCGATGGCGGCGAGCGTGGCTGCGACGGAGCTGATCAGGATGTCGCGGTGCAGGACGTGGCCGAGCTCGTGGGCGATGACGCCTTCGAGCTCGGAATCGTTCATGATCTGGAGAATGCCGGGGGTGAAGGCCACCGAGGCGTGCGACGGATTGTGGCCGGTGGCGAAGGCGTTGGGCGATTGCTCGGGGATCGCGTAGAGCTTGGGCATGGGGAGGCCCATACGGTCAGCGAGGCGGCGCAGGATGGGGGCGACGCGACGGTAGATCTCCGGGTTCCCGGTTTCGCTGACGGGCTGGGCGGCGTACATCGCGACCGCGATTTTGTCGGAGAAGAAGTAGCTGGAGAAGTTCATTTTAGCTGCTTTTTGACGCCTGGGTTGCAAACAAAAAGTCCGGCGTGGAAAACCGCGGCGCCGTCCCTTGAATCTGCACGGCTACGTAGCCGCCAGTGAAGTTTTGGCCTTTTCCGGTACTCAACGCGCAACCGTAAGGTGACTGCGCGGGCACAAAAAGCTGCGGCAGGGCCGCGGCGCGCGCCGATCCGCGCGTCGATAGGTTCGGCCCGCCGTCTTTGTCGCTGGAAGAATCGCCCAGTTTTTCGCCGTGCCGGATGATTATCACCTGGCTCGGTCCGCTTTTTGAACTATTTGAAGCCATGGCTATGTATGTTAACCGAGATCCATTCCGTCCGGCCATAGGGTGACCACCGGGTGCATCCAAGTGCCATCAGATGCAATTGGGGCGGACCAATGTTTTACCGCCGTAGTGAACCGATTGCCGGCAGCGCCGCGAACCAGTTAGTTCCCGGCCCGCGAGAGCCAGTGCATCACGTTCAAGACGAACTGGCGGTTGCCGGCGCGGCGCGGGTCCACGCGGGTAAGGCGGATCAGATCCTCGTCGCGCTCCAGTTGGACGGAAAGCGCCACCACGCGGCCGCGGCCGAATTCGAGCGCCACAGCGAGAGGTTTTCCTCCGGCGCAGGAGCCGCCCGCGGCCGCCGTGGCGTTCAGGAGTGGGACTGCCTGGCCGGCCGCGGCTGTGGGTTCGATCCACCCGCTGGCCAAAACCGCGGCGCTCCAGATATTTTCATCGTACTCGGAGCGGCCGGATAGGATGGCGTGTTCGCCCGGTTTGGTCTGGGGCAGGAAGACCGGCGCGGGGCAGTCATGGAATACCAGGCCCAGGGCCGCAGCCAGGGGCGCCGCTGCCTGCCCGGAGCCCGGTACATCCGCTTCGAGCAGCAACGAGCCGCCCGCGCGCACCCAATCGCGCACCGCGTCCACTTCGTCGGGAGCGAAGACGGTCCGGCCGGCCAGACCCACCGCTTTCGCCACTCGGGCGAAGCCCGGCGGATACGGCATGGCATTGCCAATGACCAGCACGGGAATATCCTTCAGGTATTCCGGAACCAGGTACTGCTTGGAGCGAGTTACTCGATAACCATCCCAGGTTAGTAAATCGCCCAGTGCGCGAAAGCGCGCGTCGGCGGGCGAGTCGTTGAAATGGCCGAGATCGATGGCCACGCGCGGGCCGAGGTGGTAGCGCGATCTTCCCAAGCGGTATGCGCTCAGGTAGGCGAATTTGCCGGGCGCGGGCCAAAGCGTCCACACCAGGCCCAGCGCCGCGATGGCCAAGCCGGCTCGAAACATCCAATTCCACAGGACCAACCTAAGTTAGACCCGCGCGCGCCGGGAAATGTTCCCAGGAACGCCAGGAAAACGGCCCAGGCAGCCTGCGGAAATGGGGAACTTGACGCCGGTCCGCGGGGTCCAATCATGAATGCTCGAAGTTCGCAACCTGGTCAAGCGGTATAACCGCGTGCCGGTGGTCGACCAGGTCAGTTTTGTGATTCGGCCCGGAGAAATTCTGGGATACCTGGGACCGAACGGCGCGGGCAAGAGCACTACCGTGAAAATCCTGACCGGCCTGATCGAGCCCACCCTGGGCGACATCCTGCTGGACGGCCGTAATGTGCGCGAAGATTTCGTAGCCTTCCAGCGGCAGATGGGCTACGTGCCCGAGGAAGCGCACCTGTATCCGCATCTCACCGGGCGCGAGTATCTGCAACTCGTGGGCCGGCTCCGCGGACTGCGCCGGCGGGTTCTGGAGCCGCGCATGGATGAGCTGCTGCGCCTCTTCGCCCTGTGGGAGGACCGGCATTCGCCACTCTCTTCCTATTCGAAGGGAATGCGCCAGAAGATCCTGATTTCGGGCGCACTCATCCACAACCCGCGAGTGCTGATTCTCGACGAGCCGTTCTCGGGCCTGGATGTGACCACGGCCATGGTGTTGCGCACGCTGCTGCACGAATTGGCGCGGCAGCAGCGCATCGTGCTCTACAGCTCGCACGTGCTGGAAGTGGTGGAGAAGGTCTGCTCGCGGGTGCTGATCCTGCGCAAGGGCAAGGTGGTGGCGCACGACGCTGTGGAGCGGCTGCGAGACCTGATGCAGCAGCCGTCGCTCGAAAACATTTTCGCCCAGCTCACCGAGCAGGAGGACCCCGCCGAGAAGGTGCGGGAAATCCTCACGGCCATCGAAACCTGAGGGCGCTATGCGAATCCTGGCACTCGTCCTCGGGCTTGTCGCGGTTCTCACGGGGCTGCGATTTTCCTCCATCGAAAGCGTCGAGCGGGCGCGCGAACAGGTCCGCCAGTGGACGGAAGAGACCCACGGGCCAGGTTTCGAGCTGCGGCGCCACTTTTTCCGCCGGTTCTTCGATACCGACCTGGTAGCGGCGCCTGGCCAGTTCCAGGTAGTGGCGATCGGGACCTTCGCGATCTTCGCCTCGCTGAGCATTATCATGACCCAGGCGTATTACCACAAGTACCGCCTGCTGCAGGAGCTCGCTTCGCCGGAGCCGTACCGCCTGGCGGCGCTGGCGGACCACCTGTTTCTGATGACGGGAGCCATGGTGCTGGCCGGCCTGATCACGGCGGTGGAATGGCCCTCCCTCTTCCCGGGCCTGCGCGACTACCTGGTGCTGGCGGGACTGCCGCTCGAGGCGCGCGACCTGTTTATCGCCAAGTTCACCGCCCTGGTTGCCTTCATGGGAATCTTCATCGTGGGTCTGAACGCGCTGCCGAGCATCGTTCTGCCCAGCGTGATGGTAGGGAGGTATTATACCGGCGGCCCGCAGTTCGTGGCGCTGTTCGTGTGCATGTCGCTCGCGGCCTGGTTCTTCTTTTTCGCGCTGGTGACCCTGCAGGGCGTGTTGCTCAATGTAACTCCGCCCCGGCAGTTTCCGGGAGTGTCGCTGTTCGTGCAGGGGTCTCTGATCACGATTCTGGTGTGCGCGCTGCCGTTGCTGTTGTCCATTCCCAGCCTGTTCCATTACATGGACCAGCGGCCGGCGTTCGCGCGGTGGTTGCCGCCGGTGTGGTTTTTGGGACTGGACCAGGCCATGCTGGGGAATCGCGAGCCATTCGTCGTGGAACTGGCGCGGCGCGCGCTTTGGTCGGTTGCCGCGGCGGGCTCGGGCGCGGTGGGGGCGTACCTGTGGAGCTACCGCCGGCAGAAAGTGCGGCTCTTGGAAACGCCGGTAGCGGCGCGCCACGAGTTGGGCTGGCTGCGCCGCTTCGCCGCTCGCTCGAGCGACCGCTGCCTGCCCGATCCGCCGGTACAGGCGGTGTTCGGATTCACCGCGGCGACGCTGGCACGCAGCCGCGTGCACCGCATGGTGCTCACGGGTTTCCTCGCCCTGGCCGTAGCACTGATCGTGGAGAGTTTCGTTTCACTGGTATTCAATGGCGAATTCCGCGGATTCCGCGTGAAGACCCTGGCGCTGAAGGAAGCCACCGTGGCGGCGCCGCTGGCCCTTTCCCTGTTCGTTCTGGCGGGCCTGCGGTACCTGTTTCGGCTGCCGGTGGAACTGCGAGCCAACTGGGTTTTTCGGGTGAACGAAACCGGCAACCGCGAGTTGCTGCTGCGCGGCGTGGATCGGTTCGTGCTATGTCTGGGCGTGGTTCCAGTAGCGCTTCTAACGCTGCCGATGGAGCTGCGGTTCTTCGGCGTGCTGACGGGCCTGGCGGTAGTGGTACTGACGCTGATGGCCTCGTTAACGGTGGATGAGCTGCTGCTGTTTGGGTTCGACCGCATCCCGTTCACGTCGTCGTACCTGCCGGGGTCGAGGCCGCTCATCGAGACGGTCTGCATTTATGGCGCGGCGGTGGCTGCTTACGTGTTGATTTTGAGCGGGCTGATTGTCGCCAGCGTGGACGAGCCCTCCTATTATCCGATCGCCTTCGGGCTGATGCTGGCGGTGTGGGCCCGGGTGCACAGGCAACGGCTGGAGCATTGGCAGGTGGGCGCGCTGGAATACGAGGAGTTGGCCGAGCCGGCGGTGCAGACGCTGGCGATTTATAGAGATTGAGCATGCCATCAAACCGGCTCTCGCCGCCAACCGCAACCACAGGGTACACGAACGTTCGGTCACGCAACACCGGCTCACCCGGAACCCATTCGACGCCATGGCTCAACCGGCCCGGGAATCCCCGCGCGCGCAGCCTTCAAATGCCCGGTGTGAGGGTGACCGTCGACCTCTACCTGCCCGTGAGCGTCGCCGAACCGATGGCGAGTTTCCAACTCTGCAAACCGGCGCCCCCCAATTCCATGTTGCTCTTCAGATACTTCAGCCTGGTGCTGGCGGCCGGCGTCGTCTGGAAAAACACACGTGTCGCCGGCACGGCCGCACGCCGTCCCCAATACTAATTCCCAATGGTAATCAGCGCCGTTCCAGTCGCCTGCCAGCCCGTATTGTTGCCGCCCGCGTTGTCGCGGCCCGCCACCCACATCACGCGATTGCCCGCCAGCGGAGACATGAACGCGATGGCGAAGGTGAGCGTCATCTGATTCCCGTTCGTCACTACTGACGAGCCCTGCCCGCTCACCGAGCACTGACTGTTCTGAATCGTCCCGCCCGACCCATTCAACTGCAGCGTCCCCGCGAACGGACCGCCCGCATCGCCGGCATCGTCCACCAGCAGCAGCGAGTTCGCCGCCGCCACATAGGCGAGATAACACGCCTGCCGCCCGTCGATGAAATTGTTCACCAGCAGATTCACGATACCGATGTCCGCGGCTCCCTTCGTGTCCGCTACGGTAAACGTCACCGGCACCATCGAGCCGCCCAGAAGGTTGCCGCGAGGCGGAGTGATTGCCCCCACGGCGATCGGACCCAGCGGAGTCTGCGACATCGCATTCCACACTCCGGAAGCCTGCCACCCCGAGTTGTTCTGCGCGCTGTCGCGCGCCGCCAGATACTGAATGACGTTCCCGCCGAACGCCGGCTGGAAGCTAACCGTGAGCATCAAGGTCAAATCCGTCCCGCTGCCCACGGCCGAATTGAGCGAGACGGCGCACTGGCTGTTGGCGATGTAGGTCCCCGCGTTCCCCACCGTCACTGACCCGGCATATGGGCCGCCCGCATCTCCCGCATCGTCCACCAGCAGCAACGCGCTCGACGAAACGGCGTACGCCAGGTAGCATGCCTTCCGCCCATCGAGCGCGCTGTTGATGAGCATATTCACGACACCGAGATTCTGCCACCCGCTCGCGTCCGAGAACGTGAACGTGACGTCTGCGCTCGTCCCGCTTCCCTGTGCCGGACTCACGCCGCCGGCCGTCGGCGGAGCCGCAGGCGCGAGCGTGAAACGGCCAATCCGATTGGCGCAGGGCTCGGTGAACCAGAGGGCGCCATCGGGTCCTACGGTAATTCGCCATGGGCCCACAAATTGGGCATAGGCGGTACATGACAAGCCACTAGGCGGCGCTGGCGGCGTGTACTCCGTAACCACGCCGTCCGTCGTGACGCGTCCGATCTTGTTGGCATTCGGCTCGGTGAACCACATCGCTCCGTCTGGACCGGAAATGAGATCGCCGATCGCGCCGGCCGTGGGAGCCTGAACTGTCGCGATCGCCCCATTCGCGCCGATGCGTCCGAAACCGCCCGGCGTCGCAAACCACAGTGCCCCGTCCGGCCCCAGCGCGATGCTCCCCGCACCCCCGGCCACCGTATACGCCGTCACTTGTCCCGCCAGGGTCACTCGCCGCAGATTCCCGGAATCCCGCGGGGACAACTCCACTGTCACCCATATCGCGCCGTCCTGGCTAAACGCAAGGCCCGCCAAAGTATCGTCTAGTTTTATGGCGTAGGGCGTGCTGTAATTTCCGGATGAATCCATCCGCGCGACAACATTCACAGCCGAGTGCCACAGCGCGCCGTCCGGTCCGGTCTGAATCAAGTAGCCCTGGGGACCCCCACCGGACCGCAAATGTTGCACATTTCCAGCGGTGTCGATCCGCCCGAGATTGCCAATCTCGCCGAACCACATCGCTCCATCCGGACCTCGTGTAATGTCGGTCAGATATCCGCCTTCATAGCTCGGCGCCGGTACCGCGAACTCCGTCACCGCGCCATTTGTGGTAATCCGGCCGATCTTGGTTGCGTTCGCTTCTGTGAGCGCTTCTGTGAACCAAAGCGCTCCGTCCGGCCCCGCCGCAATCCCGTACACCGTAACGCCCGCCGGCACCGGATACTCGGTGAACGATTGCGCCGCGCCAAACTGAGTGACCGCGGCGCCTGTGAGAACGATTGCTAATAAATGCCCCCGCACGAGCGGCGCTCCTCGCTGGACGGAACATGAGCAATTTTCAATCCAAACGTATCGAGGATTCCTGAAACCGAGTGGATGCCGCGGCGAAGCCCGGTAGATCCTTCCGATGCGGACAACAACGTGTCTCAGAACGGAGGTCAAAGCCGGCTAAATCTGCATTCCGGTCTCGGAAGTATTCGCACGCCCTAATTCTCGGTAGGCGTCTTTTCCACGCTATCGACGACCAGCAGATCCACCGGCCCCTTGCGCGATTCGAGCTTGAGGCCGAGCTGCTCCTGAAGGGCCGTGAAGATGGTGGGACCGGAGTCGTTCGAGTCGCGGGGAGCTTCGGCCGGATTGCCTCCGCCCGCTCCCGGCGCCGGACCCTTGGGCCCGGGCCCCATGCCTTCGGGAGAGAAGTCGAGCGTGACATCGTAAGCTCCCGTAAGTCCCGTTTTATCGACGACCGGGCGGCCCATCGCCGTTCCGAGAATATCGGTCAGACGAGCCATGGTCACGGCATCGCCCTGCATGCGCATGCGACCGTTGACCCCACCCTGGATTCCCAGTTGGCCGTGCGGCGTTCTGAGGAGGCCGTCCTTGTCCCTCAGGGGAGGCCCGGGCGGCGGGCCACCCGGGCCTTCGGCCGGCGCTGCCGCGGTCTGGGCCGCTCCCTTTAGCTTAATGCCGCCTTTGGCCACCACCAGCTCGTAGATCGGGGCCTCCCTGCTCTCCTTGTGCAGCTTCAGCTTGAAACGGTCCGCCAGCAGGTTCTGGAGCATCATCTTGGCATCTTCCTTGGCGGCGCCGTGGGGGACCTTCGCGATGACGTCGAAGTGCTGGCTATCCATCCAGGAGGGGCCGGAGACCTGGAAGCTCTGCACGTCATAGGCGCGCATGATCAGCATTCTCAGCGTCATATCGGTGAGCCGGATCCGGCTGGGATCGGGGGTTCCCGGGCCGCCGCCCCAGTCCCCCTGGATCCGGCGCATAGCTTGCGGAGCGGCCGGTTTAATGGAGGCTACTTCGAAAGTGAGTTTCGGGTTGGGCTGCTGCCCCAGGGCGATGGACGCGCAGAGGAGCACGGCGGCACTGGTCATACGGAACATCATGGTATCTCCTGGAGATGCTTTGGACGCATGGATCTAGTGTCCTGAGTTAGAAGTTCGTTCACAAAGTCGTTGGATTTTCCCGAGGATCAGGTCGGCATCCGCAGTCCAGA
>Ga0209415_10016089_pt1 | contig 12064 bp, 10 predicted proteins | sample PeaSoiSIISIP2007_FD_187696 | JGI IMG/M metagenome (GOLD analysis project Ga0209415, IMG submission 187696) | Peat soil microbial communities from Weissenstadt, Germany - SII-SIP-2007 (SPAdes) (version 2) | ecosystem: Environmental > Terrestrial > Soil > Wetlands > Peat | place: Germany... | reverse complement strand
GGGCCCCCGCCGCTGGCGGGAGAAGCCGTGGCTAACTCGACGCGCGAAAAAACCGCTTGCTCGACCACGTCTTTGTCGTGGGAGCACACCCCCAGTCCAACGTAAAACGTCCCCTGCAGCGGAATGCGGAGCCATCCGCCCGCGACCTTGGGCTCGCCTTCCGAACCCAGCGACATGTAGATGTAATCGCCGCGTTTGGCAATGCGAAGACGCTTTGGGGCAGACAGATTCGATTGAATCTCGCGCGTCACCGCACCCTTCTCGTCGCGGAATTGCAACGAGGTCAGGCCGCTGGCGTGCAGCGCTACGTCAACGTAGACGGAATCAGCCTCCAGGTTTTGCCGCAGCATCAGCGCCGCTTTCTTGTGCTCATTCCCGCTCTTGGTCAAAAAAGAAATATCGGCCGTCAGGGTCACGTCCCCGGAAATCTTCTTCCACACGAACTGGAACGCGTCCGCGGTAGACCACATGTTCTCGCCGCTGCCGCTGATGAGGTAGCTTTGCTTCGCCGCGTCGTAGTCGACCGAGCCCGCATGCAGCACGGTGCCCACGTCCGTATGCCCCTCGAAAATTCCCACCGGCGCGGAGGCCCCTTGTGCCGATGCGGAACTGCTGATCACGCAACTGCCACAGCTCAAGATCGTGATTGCCGTTAAAGTCCAGAGACTGCGCATGAGACTCCCTCCGGTTGCAACTTGCCAGCCAGGCGACCGACCGCATTGTAACCGGGAATTGGTGAATATGAGCAAGGGCGCGTCCGCGGCGGTTCCAATCTTTCGGTTCCAATCCGCAAACGCTTCTGGTAAAACGTCTGCATGAAAACGAAGGGAACCTTGCTTGCCATATTTGCTGGCGTCCTGCTCCTGGCCCCCGGCGTCGCCGCGCAGCAGAGCACTTCTCCGTCGGCCAATCTCGCGCTCACTCCACCCATGGGGTGGAATTCCTGGAACAAGTTTGCCTGTAACGTGAGCGAGGACATGATCAAGGGCATGGCCGACGCCGTGGTCAAGTCCGGCATGAAAGACGCTGGCTATCAATACGTCAACATCGACGATTGCTGGCAGGTGAACCGCGACGCCGGCGGCAACATCGTCGCCGACCCGCAGCGCTTTCCTCACGGAATGAAAGCCGTCGGAGACTACATTCACTCGCTGGGATTGAAATTCGGAGTCTACTCTGACGCCGGCTCGCAAACCCGCGGCAAACGCCCCGGCGGCCTGGGCCACGAATATCAGGATGCGATCCAGTACGCGGCCTGGGGTGTCGATTATCTGAAATACGACTGGTGCAATACCACCACGCAGGACGCGAAAGCTTCTTACGCCAACATTCGCGCCGCGCTCGATTCCGCCGGCCGCCCCATCGTGTTGAGCATCTGCGAGTGGGGCACGGCCAAGCCCTGGCTCTGGGGAAAAGAAGTTGGCGGGAACCTATGGCGCACCACGGGCGATATTGAGGACCGCTGGGGCGGGCAGAAAAAATGGCCAGACGGCACTTGCTGCTCCGAAGGCCTGCTGTCGATTCTGGATCAGCAGATTGGATTGGCATCCTACGCCGGGCCCGGGCACTGGAATGATCCCGACATGCTCGAAGTCGGCAACGGCGGCATGACCGACGCCGAATATCGCACTCACTTCAGCCTGTGGGCGCTTCTCGCTGCACCCCTGATTGCGGGCAACGATCTGCGCGATATGCGCCCGGAGATTCACGACATCCTCACCAACAAAGAAGTCATCGCCGTCGATCAGGATGCGCTTGGACGCGAGGGCGAACGCGTTTGGAAAAACGGCGATGCGGAAGTCTGGGCGAAGCAGCTAAAAGACGGCAGCCGCGCCGTGATTCTGCTGAATCGCAGCGCTGCAGAGCAGACAATTTCGGCGAACTGGGAAGATCTCGGCTATCCCAGCACGATCGGCGCGTCCGTACGCGACCTGTGGCTGCATAAAGATCTGGGGAAGTTTACAGGAAGATTTTCGGTGCCCGTGGCCTCCCACGGCGTGGTGATGGTGACAGTGAAGCCGCAGTAAGGCATTCTCCTGATTGTAACCGCGTTGCGCGTGGAGCATAATGAACTGCACCCAACATTACCCTTTCTGATAAGTGGTTCTGGCAGTGTCAGTTCCTCAAAAGGAGAAACCATGCAAAAACGAATCGCCCTTCTCGCTTGTTTCTTTTTCAGTCTGACCATCATTGCATCGTGCCAAGGCGCGAAGCCCAGCCCGGCGGCTTCGGCCTCCTGCGATCTTGGCGGTGGCAAGAGCATTAAGACCGACTACTCCAGCCCGCGAATGAAAGGACGCAAGATTTACGGCGGCCTCGTCCCCTTCGGCGAAGTCTGGCGTACCGGCGCTAACAGCGCCACAACTTTTGTGACCAGCGCCGACATCGTAGTCGGCGGCAAGGCCGTGCCCGCCGGCAGTTACTCCATTTTCACCCTCCCCACCGCCGACAAGTGGACGCTGATCGTCAGCAAGAAGACTGGCGAATGGGGAATCCCTTACAAATATGAGAGTGACGAACTGGCGCGCATCGACATGAAAGTTTCCAAGCTTCCCGCGCCCGTGGAAAACTTCACCATCGCCTACGACAAAACCGCCGGCGGCTGCACGCTTCAACTGGACTGGGAAACCACCCGCGCCTCAGTCGATATCGCGGCGAAGTGAGGAATTTTCGTGGCGCCGCCGTCCCCGCAACTGTGGTGGGGCGTCCTCGCCCCCACACCGGGCGAGAGACACCGGCCAAGACGATGGTTGATTTCGTGATTGTTGATTGCCGATTGCTGCTTGCCCATTGCTGATTGAAAATCCCATGACCCCCGGCGGGTTTCAATCAGCAATCAAAAATCAGCAATCGACAATTTCTTTTCTTCTGGGCGTACAATTCTCTCAAGATTTCCCCCACGGGAGGCTTCCATGCCCGTTTACGATTATGTTTGTCTGGATTGTCACAAGCCCTTTGAAACCGTCCTTAGCTTGAGCGAACACGACAAAAAGAATCCCACGTGCCCGCACTGCGGCAGTGAGAATGTAGAACAGGAAGCCACCGCGTTTTTCGCGGTGACCTCGAAGAAGAGTTAGCTGAAGGCAGGGGCTGGTTCTCAGCGCAGTCTTTGACCACGCCAATCTTGGTTCGGTCAAAGAAGGGATTGTTGTGTTCGCGGGCCCGTTACACCGCCGGCTTCCACCGCAGCACCGGCTTCCGCGCCGCCGCGGTCTCATCCAGCCGTGAAACCCGCGTAGAGTGCGGCGCATCCAGCACCGTCTGCGGATCGTCTTCCACTTCTTCCGCAATCGCTTTCATCGCCTCAACGAACAAGTCCATTTCTTCTTTCGACTCGCTCTCCGTCGGCTCAATCATCAGTGCACCGGGCACGATCAGCGGAAACGCCGTCGTGTAAGGATGGAATCCGTAATCGATCAGCCGCTTGGCAATGTCCATCGTGCGCACGCCCTTTTTCGCTTGCAGCTTGTCGCTGAAAACAACTTCGTGCATGGTGGGCGTGGAATACGGAAGATCGTAAGTTCCCTCCAGCCCCTTGCGGATATAGTTGGCGTTGAGCACTGCATCTTCGGTAGTCTGCCGCAGTCCGTCGGGACCATTGGCCTGAATGTAAGCCAGCGCCCGCACAAACATTCCAAAGTTGCCGTAGAACGCGCGCACTCGCCCCACCGACTGCGGACGGTTGTAATCGAACCCGAGCGTGCCGTCTGGCTTCGTGACCAAAACCGGCGTAGGCACAAACGGCTCCAGAATCTTCTTGATCGCAACTGGCCCTGATCCCGGCCCGCCACCGCCGTGCGGCGTCGAAAAAGTCTTGTGCAAATTGAGGTGCATCACGTCAACGCCGAAGTCGCCCGGCCGCACCTTGCCCACCAGCGCGTTCATGTTGGCGCCGTCCATGTAAAGCAGGCCGCCCTTGGCGTGCAGAATGTCGGCAATCTTGTGGATGTCCTGCTCGAAAACTCCGAGCGTGTTGGGATTGGTGAGCATCAGCGCAGCCACGTCTCCGCTCATCTGCGCCTCGAGAGCGGCAATGTCCACCATGCCCCGCGAATCCGACTTCAGATTCTCAACCGCATAATTCACCATGGCAGCCGTCGCCGGGTTCGTCCCATGAGCCGAGTCGGGAATCAGAATCTTCTTGCGCGCGTTGCCCTGCGACTGGTGGTAGGCCCGCACCATGAGCAGCCCCGTCATCTCTCCGTGCGCTCCGGCTGCGGGTTGCAGCGTGATCGCGTCCATGCCGGTGATCTCGATCAACTGCTCACTCAGAGTTTTCAGAATGCGCAACGCCCCTTGAGAAATGCTCTCCGGCTGATAAGGATGTCCGTTGGCAATGCCCTCCACCCGCGCCACCGCCTCGTTGACGCGCGGGTTGTACTTCATCGTGCACGAACCCAGCGGATACATGCCCAGGTCAATCGCATAGTTCCACGTGGAAAGCCGCGTGAAGTGCCGGATGATTTCGATCTCGCTGACCTCGGGCATGCTGCCCAGATCTTTTCGTTCGGATGCGCCCAGCAGCTTCGCCGTGTCGACTTCGGGCACGTCGAGCGGTGGCAGCTTCCACGCCGCTTTCCCCGCAGACGATTTCTCGAAGATCAATCCTTCATTCTGATTGACGTGGAGAGATGCTTTGCGGGGTGTCTTCATCGCGTCACCTCCGCGGCTTCTTCTTTTTCTTTGGCCAGTCGCGCCGAGCGTTCGCCTTCAGACAGCAAGGCGACCGCACTATCGATGCCCGTCCGCGTGGTCAGTTCGGTACAGCACCACAGTGCCGCATTCCCCAGCTCGGGATAAAACTTCTTCAACGGCAGCCCGCCAACTATCTTGCGCTCCAGTAATCGAGCATTGATAGCCTTGGAGTCTTCCCCGGTTTGAACCACAAACTCGTTAAATCGCGGCGCCCCGCCAAACAAAACTTTGCCGTGTTTCGCGAATTCGGTGGCAGCGTATGTGGTCTTGGCTAGATTCTGCTTGGCCAACTCCTTCAATCCCACTTTCCCATACACCGTCATAAAAATATTGACCATCAACGCGACCAGCGCCTGATTGGTACAGATGTTCGACGTAGCCTTCTCGCGCCGGATGTGCTGCTCGCGTGTGGCCAGAGTGAGAACAAATCCGCGCCGCCCTTGCTTGTCGGTCGTCTGTCCCACCAGACGGCCGGGCATTTGCCGGACATATTTTTCCCGTGTGGCGATCACGCCGCAGTAGGGCCCGCCGAATCCCAGTGGCACGCCGAATGACTGCGCCTCCATCGCGATCACGTCGGCCTCGCGCGGCGGTTCGACAATGCCCAGCGAAACCGCCTCGGCAATCGAGACCACCAGCATCGCCCCGTGCTGATGCGCAATCTCGGCAATCGACGCCACGTCTTCGATCGTCCCAAAGAAGTTGGGCGACTGGATCAGCACGCACGCCGTCTCAGCTGTGATCGATTTCTCCAGCTCTTCCAGATTCACTCGCCCATCCTGGCCAAAGCCCGCAACCGACAAAGGCATGCCCTGATGCGTGGCATAAGTCGCCAGCACTTCGCGATATTCCGGATGCAGGCTCCGCGCCACTACCACCGAGCGCCGTCCGGTCAGCCGAACCGCCATCATCACCGCCTCAGCCGCGGCGGTGGAACCGTCATACATGGAAGCGTTAGCCACTTCCATGCCGGTCAGTTCGCAGATCATACTTTGAAATTCGAAAATCGATTGCAGCGTGCCCTGCGAAATCTCGGCCTGGTAAGGCGTGTAAGCAGTCAGAAATTCGCCGCGCGAAATCAGCGAGTCAATAATCACCGGCCGGTAATGAGCGTAAGCCCCCGCGCCGAGAAAGCTGGTATACCCCTCACCGTTTTCCCGCGAACGCTGCCGGAAAAAATCTACAATTTCCGATTCCGCCATCTGCCGCGGAATCTTCAGGTCGCGGGTCAGCCGGTACTCCGCGGGAATAGGTGCGAACAGATCGTCGACCGAGCGCAGCCCGATGGCCTTCAGCATGGCTTCGCGGTCAGCCGGAGATTTCGGTAAATAGCGCATAGAAAGTCTTTAGATGTAGTTCGAGGTCGATTGGATTGTAGAGGCGCGATAGCCGAAGTGCGGCGCCAGACCTCGGACCTCAGACCTCGGCAAAAGCCGTCTGAAGTCCGAGGTCTGAGGTCCAAGAGCCTGCCCTGAGCTTGTCGAAGGGTCCGCAGTCCGACGTCTGAGGTCGGCTCTCAGTGTCCCGCCTCTTCCGCCACAAATTTCTCATAGTCGCCGGCCGAGAGCAGCCCATCCAGTTCGCTGGGATTCTTCAGCGTAAGCTTCAGCATCCAGGAGCCGTGCGCGTCTTTATTCACTTTCTCCGGCGACGTGGCTAAATCCGCGTTGATCGCGGTCACCGTTCCCGACGCAGGTGCATACAGATCGGAGACCGCCTTCACCGACTCGACCGAGCCAAACGTCTTGCCCGCCGCCAGTTCCGCGCCCACCTTGGGCAACTCAACAAAAACAATATCCCCCAGCGACTCCTGCGCGTAATGGGTAATCCCAATCGTTGCAGAAGCGCCGTCCGCCTGAATCCACTCATGCTCTTTCGTATACTTGCGATCCGTAGGATAAGTCATGATTGCGTATAGCTCCTGGCTCGATTTCGTAGCGCCCGCGTCTTGCCGGCTGTCCCGAGGGCGTCCCGCCCCCGGACGGTAACGGCGAGGACGCCGCCACGACAGCCGCCGGGACGGCGGCGCCACAACTTCATTTCTTCGCCCGCTTATAAAACGGCGTCGGCACCACCACCGCACCCACACCTTGCCCGCGAACTTCTACCTTCACCGCCGTACCCACCGCGCCGAACTCCAGCGGCACATAGGCCAGAGCAATATTTTTCTTCAAGAACGGCGCCGGAGACCCGCTGGTCACATACCCAATCTCGCGCCCGCCGCCGTCGAGCACCTTATATCCATCGCGAGCGATACCGCGCTCGGTCATCTCCAGCCCCACCAGCGTACGCTTCACGCCCTCGGTCTTCGCTTTCTCCAGCGCCGCACGGCCCACAAACTCCGGCTTCTCCATCTTGCAGAAGCGGTCGAGGCCAGCTTCCCATACATTAATGCTCTCAGAAATTTCGTGCCCGTAGAGCGGCAGCCTGCCCTCGAGTCGCAAAGTGTTGCGCGCTCCCAGCCCGCAGGGAACCACGCCGAACTCCTTGCCCGCGCTTAGGATCTCATTCCATACCCGCGCGCTGATGGCTTCATCCGCCGGAACGTAAATCTCGAAACCGTCTTCCGCTGTGTACCCCGTGCGGGCAATCAAAATGTTTCGCAGCCCGCACACCGTCCCACGCGTCACCCAGTAGAACTTTACCGCGCTCAAGTCTGCGTCCGTCAGCTTCTGCAGCAGATTCACGCCCTTCGGCCCCTGAATCGCAATCTGCGTGAAGTTGTCCGACAGATTCTCCACCGCGCAATCAAACTGCCGAGTGTTGTCGCGCACCCAGCTGAAATCTTTTTCCCGCGTACCGGCGTTGATTACCAGCAGATACTCATCCTCGCCCAGCCGATGAACAATCACATCGTCTACAAAAGTTCCCGTGGAATAGAGCAACGCCGAATACTGCGCCTGCCCCACGGCGAGCCGCGAAGCATCGTTCATGGAAATATGCTGCACCGCCGCCAGCGCCTGCGGCCCCGCCAGCCGGATATCGCCCATGTGGCTGACGTCGAAAATGCCCACGCCCGTCCGCACCGCCATGTGTTCGTTGATGATGCCGCATCCGATCGCCGCGGGATATTCCACCGGCATGTCCCAGCCGTTGAATTCCACCATCTTCGCGCCCATCTGGCGATGGACGGCATTCAACGCAGTCTTTCGAACCACGGGCGGCGCGGGAGTGATTGTCGCCTCAACAGCGGCCAAGAAAAAACCTCATTCAGCGGCAGGGAAGCCTGCTGGCACGGTATGACGGACCAAGCGTGGCGGACCACCTGTGACTGATTACCGTATCACGCGCTTTTTCCGTGGGTCAAACCGGAAGGGCTGCACCACAGAGGGCACAGGGTAACACTGAGGAAAAAGCAGAATCGCACATCACTCTGTACCCTGTGAGACCCTGTGCCCTCTGTGGTTAAGATTTTGATCTATCGCCCGAACTGCACCGTCACCCGCGACCCCGCCGCCACATGCGCTCCCGCCACCGGAGACTGCTGCCGCGCCCGTCCGCTGCCCACGGCTTCCAGTTCGAGCCCGGCGTCCTGCGCAGCTTCCACCGCGCCCCGCACAGTCTTGCCCACGAATGACGGCACCTCGATCCCGCCCTGCTCAACGTCGAGCACCACGGTCCCGCTTGCCGGTAGTTTCGCCGCCTCGGGTGCCCCATTTCTCGCGTTCTCTGCGAGAAGTGGGGATTTTTCGATTTGCATCTGACTCGGCTGAACTGTGGCCGCTCCGGAACCTGCTGCTTCACTCTCGCGGGCTGCTGCCTGTACGAGCCGGCCGCCGACTTGACCATCGGTTCGTGGTGGTGTGGCGCGGGCACTCCTGCCCGCGACTGCCGCCGGCGCCACATCTGTGGCTGCCGAATCCCCACTCACCTCGGCCGTCTCCAGCGGCTCACCCGGATGATCCGGCGTCCCCTCTTCCAGATCCTTCTCTTTCGTACTGGCCGCCGCCAGCAGCAACTGATGTTGCGGCGCCAGCGGCAGATCGTGGGGCACATGCAGATATTCCAGCACTTGCTGCGAAATTCGCCGAAACACCGGAGCCGAAATCTGCCCGCCCTGGTGCAGTCCCACGGCTGAATCCAGAATCACTGCGACCACAATCTGCGGATCGTTCACCGGCGCGAATCCGGCGAACGACGCGATATATTTCGTCTTCGAATACGCGCCCGTCGCCGGATCGACTTTCTGCCCAGTACCGGTCTTTCCCGCCGAGGTGTAGCCTTCGAGCATTGCCTTCCGGCCCGTGCCTTCGAGCACCACTTTCTGCATCATCGAGCGCATCTCGGCTGCCGTGTACGAAGAAATCACCCGATGCGAGGTTCCGGGATGAAACGCAACCGTCTGCAGCGGAGTCTGCGGCGTCGCCGTTCCGGCCACGATGCGCGGCGCTACCCACACACCGTCGTTGGCGAAGGTCGAGACCAGGCCGGTCAACTGCAGCGGCGAAATACCGATCTCCTGTCCCATCGATATCGCTGCGATCGAAACTTTCGACCAGCGGCTCACCGGCTTGGTCATCCCGCGCGTTTCGCCAGGCAACTCGATCCCGGTCTGCTGCCCGAATCCGTACGCGCGAATGTATTTGTAGAAACGGTCTTCGCCCAGCCGCATCGCAATTTTGATGGAGCCTACGTCGCTCGACTCCGCCAGCACGCCCCAGACCGGCAGCAGGCCGTGCGGCTTCGAATCGCGAATGCGCATCCCGTTGTAGACGATCGACCCCATCTGGCAGTCGAACACTTCGTCGGGATTGGTAAGCTTCTCTTCCAGCGCCGCCGAAATCGTGACCAGCTTGAACGTCGACCCCGGCTCATACGCGTAACTCACCGCGCGATTGGTGAGCGCGGCGGGCGTAATCTGTTTGCGCTGATTGGGATCGAACGTCGGCCGGTTGGCCAGCGCTAGAATTTCTCCCGTGTGCGGATTCTCCACGATCACCGTGCCGGCGATGGCCTGCGTGTCGTGGATCGCCTGCTCCAGCTCTTTTTCGGCAACGTACTGAATATTCTTGTCGACCGTCAGCACCAGGCTATCCCCGGCTTCCGGCTGCTTCTCGACGTCGCTGAACCATTGCTTGCGGGCGTCGACCGAGATAAACATTTTTCCCGGACGGCCGTGCAGTTGATCCTCAAACTCGTGCTCGATTCCGCTCTGCCCGGAATCTTCCATCCCCACTTCGCCCAGCACCTGCGCCGCCAGATCGCGATTGGGATAAAACCGCTTCGGCTCTTTCTGGAAATGGATGCCCTGCAGGTTGAGCGACTTGATGCGCTCAATAGTCTCGTCGTTGGCCTTGCGCGCCAGCCAGCAGAAACTCTTGTGCGCGCGGCAATCGGCCAGCACCACGCGCGCATCTTCGCCGGTGATGCGCGTGATCAGGGAAACCGCGGTAGGCAGGTCTTTGGTCTCGCTGGGGACGGCGAACGCGGAATCCACAAGCACCGACATGGCCAGCTCGCGTCCCGCGCGGTCATAAATCACGCCGCGCTTCGCGGCCAGCGGAATAGCCCGCTGCTGCTGATGTTCCGCCTGCTTGGCAAAACTGCCGTAGCGAAAAATCTGCAGGTAAACCAGTCGCCCGCAAATCGCAAAGCACCACAGCAACAGAATCCCTCCCAGCAAGTAGAGCCGGGAATTCTTGCCGGACTTGGAATCAGATGCCATTAAGACTCGTCGTCGGTCGTTTGCCGTTCACCTCTACTCGCCGGCCCTCCACTCCGCTCTGTCATCCTGAGCGCAGTCGAAGGACCTGCTGCTTGCCTGCACCACCCTGCGCCCTCGCCAGGTATTTCCACCACGCCCCGCACCCCTCAGACAAACATGGCGGCCCATGTACCAGCAGGCCGCCATCCAAATTCGTGTGGGGACAGCCGCCCTCGGCTGTCCGCCGAGCGCAGCTCGGCTGATCTTTCTCGCGACCGGGGGCTACTGCCCCGTCATCGCCGTAATCGGCGTCGCGCTCGCCATCACCGGCGCGCTCAAATCCGACGACGCCGCATCCATCCTTATCACCTGCCCCGGTTCCGGCGGCACCAGCCCCATCCGCCGCGCCATCACATCGATCCGCTCCGGATCGCGCAGGGAAGCCTGGTTCAGACGCAACGCCCGGTTCATTTCCGTCAGGTTACCGAGTTCGCGCTTCGCCGACTCGATCTGATACCCGTACTCAATGGCCTTGAAATGCTGCCACGCATAAGTAAAGACCAGCAGAAACAGCACCGCCAGCGCATATCCAAATTGCTTCATCTCGCGGTTGCGGCCCGCATCCTCGACTTTCACCAAGCGGGAATTGTCGATCGCCTTGGCAAAATAAATTTCCGGAGTCCCCGTCCAGAACTGACGCGCCCGCGCCGAACGCGCATTCCCCGGCCTCGCATCCTGACTCACCTCTGCCCGCATTGCCATCGCCGCTGCCGCCATTTATGCCGCCCCCGCGAGAACTCGTTCGTCCCGTGACGTCAAAGCCTGCAATTCAAATAATCTTTCCAATTCCAGTTCCTCGGCCATGAGCCGTGCCCGCAGGCCCTGTTCTTCCGCCCGCTCCACCGTCGTCATCAAGTCCGCGATCAATGTGCCCGTATACATTTCCCAGCCCTCAAATTTGGATTCCTACCACGGAACCCTGTCGGACGTCGGACCTCAGACCTTGGACCTCAGACCCTGGTCTCTATCTCCCGGACTTCGGTGTTGCCGAGGTCTAAGGTCTGAAGTCCGACGCCCGCTTTTTTTCTCCCGCCCCAGCGGATCTCCGTCCGCCTTGAAACCTGATTCCTTAATCCCGGCACGCCATGACAGCTAATGCCGGGGACTCCGGCAGGTTTTCCGGAATCTAAAGGCGGACCTCAGACCTTGGACCTCGGACTCACTCTTGCGACCGAGGACTCACGGTTTTGCCGAGGTCCAAGGTCCGACGTCTGAGGTCCGCCTCCTAAACTCTCTCCGCCGCCCTCAACTTCGCACTCCGGGCTCGCGGATTGCGATCGCTTTCTTCTTCCGATGCCGTCACCGGCTTCTTGGTCAGCACCCGGAAGTACTTGCCCTTAATTCCGCCCTCGCGGAAGGCATCCTTTACGATGCGGTCTTCCAGCGAATGAAAGCTGATCACCACAATCCTTCCGCCTGGCTTCAGAATCCGGGGCGCCGCTTCCAGCAGCGCCCGCAGATCGTCCAGTTCACGGTTTACGAAGATTCGAAGAGCCTGAAAAGTTCGGGTCGCCGGATGAATCCTTCTTTGCTCAGAATTCATTGGCCGGGCCGCGGCTGATATGACGTCCGCAAGATGTGCGGTACTTCGTATCGGCCGCGACCGGCAAATGGCTCTGGCGATTCTCCGCGACCTCCTTTCCTCTCCGAATTCGTAAATCACAT
>Ga0209415_10016088_pt1 | contig 12065 bp, 8 predicted proteins | sample PeaSoiSIISIP2007_FD_187696 | JGI IMG/M metagenome (GOLD analysis project Ga0209415, IMG submission 187696) | Peat soil microbial communities from Weissenstadt, Germany - SII-SIP-2007 (SPAdes) (version 2) | ecosystem: Environmental > Terrestrial > Soil > Wetlands > Peat | place: Germany... | reverse complement strand
TGAACATGATCCTGAATTCGGAGGGCACCGTATTTTTTATCGACTGGGACGGCGGCGGCTTTGGCCACCCGATGTGGGACCTGGCTGAGATGCTCATGTGGCTGGAAAGCGACGAGGACATGGACCGCTATGCGCTCAACTGCTACCTGGGCGGGGTCAGCGAGCAGCGCATGCGGGAACTGCTCCACGAGCACCGGGCGTTTAAAATGATGGCGTCGTTACGACTCGTGACGGAGACCATGGAGAATGCGCTAGACCCGTATTTCTATCTCGCACGGGAAGAATACGAGCAAAGCATGAATGAGTTTTTCCCAGGGCAACGAACGGAGGTCGCCGGACTAATCGACCTGTTGCGCCCGACCTTCGATAGATACTGGCAGCAGCACGGCCATGAATACATCTAATGGAGCCCGGCGTCGATCGGTAGGTCTGCTCTATATGCATTGCCGGCGGTCGCGCTGATCCTGCGTTCCACCTGGAGCTCGGATGCGCGGCGCCGCGCCAGACGGAAGACGTCGTGGCGTGAGTTCGCGCATTCATTGACCGCCATCTCACGCGGGTCGCCGGTCGGACCTACAAGCTCCGATGCGGGAGGCGATCTACAATTTCCGGAAGACCACCCGCTTCCGACGGCGTCGAGTGCAGCGCCCCGGCGACATGGCAGCTGAGACGAATGACTGTGACTAAGGCCCTACCCCCAGATTTTGAGGCGAACCGCCTGCTGCAGGCCGGGCGCATCGCCGAAGCACTACCGTTCGCGAGGCGCGCCGTCGAGGCGTCCCGCGCGTGTTCGCCGGCGCACGGACTTCTCGCTACGGTGCTTCTGCGCCTCGGTGAGCGTGACGAGGCAGAGGCCGTAATTGCGGGCGCGATCGACGGCCCTCCCGGCAGCGGCGATGCGTACGACGCTCTCGCCTTCGTGTCGCTCCAGCTCGGCGAGCACGAGCGAGCGAATGTTTTCTACCGCCGCGCGACGGAGCGGGCGCCGAAAGAGGCGCGTTTCTGGTACAACCTTGCCTCGAGCGAGCGCAGCTTCGGTCGCTTCGCTGAGGCGGTAGCGGCCTGCGACCAGGCGATCGCGATCGACCCACGCCACTACCAGAGCTACCTGCTCCGGTCGGAGCTGCGCCCCCAGACGGACGCAGACAACCACATCGACGCGATGGAGCGCATGCTCGCGCAGCCTGCCACGAGTGACCGCGCGCTCATGTTCCTCGGGTACGCGCTCGGCAAGGAGCTCGACGACCTCCGGCAGTACGATAGAGCGTTCGCCTGGTTCGCCCGGGCGGCGGCCGCGCGGCGTCGACAACTGGCCTACGACGTCGCGACGGACGAACGGAAGATCGTCCGGATCATTGAGGTTTACGCTGACGCCCGGTCCGCCGAGGAGGCTCTGCGCGAGCTATCAACCCGGTTCGTCTTCATAATGGGCCTGCCCCGGTCCGGCACGACGCTCGCCGAGCGGATCCTGACGCGCCTCCCGGGTGTCCGGTCCAATGGTGAAACGGAGAACTTCTCGCAGGCGCTGCTGTCTGCTGCCCCTACCACGGGTTCCGACATCTTCGAGCGCTGCGCAGCGGCGGATCCTGGACGCGTCGCCGAGCACTACCGCGCGCTCGCTGGCGGTGCCGGTGCCACCCGACTAATCGAGAAGCTGCCGCTCAACTACCTCTATGTCGGGGCCATGGAGCGCGCCCTTCCAGGCTCCACGCCGATCGTGCTCGCGCGTTCGCCGATCGACAGCTGTTTCGCGATGTATCGCACGCTGTTCGGAGCCGCGTATCCGTTCAGCTATGACTTCCGGGAGCTCGGGCGTTACTACGCGGCCTACGACCGGCTCATCGGCCACTGGCGGCGGCTCTTCGGGCAGTGGCTGGTCGAGATCCGCTACGAGGACCTGGCCGAGCAGCCCGTGCGCACCGGGACCGCGATGGCCACGGCCTGTGGGCTGCCTTGGAACGATGACGCGGTGCAGGTCGAGAAGAACACTGCTGTGTCGATGACGGCAAGCGCGTCTCAGGTCCGCCGGCCGATCTACCGCTCGTCGGTCGAGCGCTGGCGGAATTACCGTGAGCACTTGACCCCACTCGTGGAGGCGCTCCGCGCCGCGGGCGTGAGCGGGCTCAACGCCGACCCGTAGCCGGTCGCCCGGACCGAGGCGGCCGCGTTGGCAGATGGCCGCGGACCACGCGTACGGCGTTGACAGTCCGATCTACGCGTCCTTCGATTCGAAGTGGCAAACGTCCGCGGCATACCGGATGCCGTTGTCGAACTCGCCCTTGCCGCCGATATCGAACTGCATTGGCATTTGCCTAATCCAGCACCCTAGCCGCTTGGTCCGGCGGTCATTGGTGCCGGCTCCGAACCTTGGTCGTTGGTGCCCCAGCTGCCGTTTGCGTAGCAACCGCCATCGTTCGACAGCATTGCGCCCGTGACGTAACGGCCCTCGTCCGAGGCGAGGTAAAGAATAGAGGACGCGCACTCGCGCACTGTCCCGATGCGGCCGATCGGTGTGAACTTCCGAATTGCCCTGTTGAGCTGTCCGTTCGTGAGCTCATTCTCGGCCTGGATCATGGGCGTGTCGATGTACCCCGGACATATGCAATTAACGCGCACGCCGTCGGGCGCGAGCTCAATCGCAAGGCTTCGGGTCATCGCGATCAATCCGCCCTTTGAAATCGCGTAGACGAAGCTGTCGGGGGGCCCGGCGATGAGTCCTGCGGCCGACGAGATTATGACGACCGACCCGCGGGAGGCGCGCAGCGCCGGTAGCGCTGCCTGGGTGCAGAAGAGCGCTGCCCGTAGGTTGACGGCGATCACCTCGTCCCAGTGGGGCTCGGTGACCTGCATCAGGCGAGCGAGCGGACCAATCCCGACGTTGTTCACGAGGCAGTCGAGGCCGCCGAGCTTTTCAACGGCGGTCTCGACGATGCGACGGCAGCCCTCGACCGTGCCGACCTGGCCTGGCGCCGCAACGTAGCCCTCGGCGCCCATTTGGTCGATCACCCGGTCGACGTTAATGGGATCGCGGCCGTTGATCGCGACCCGCGCGCCGTTGGCGCGGAGCATCTCAGCCGTGCCTCGTCCGATGCCGGTGGTGCTGCCGGTAACGAGTACGCGCTTTCCTGTCATGTCCATGCAACCCACCCTGTTCCCCGCGCGCACGGCTCGCGTCCGCTGGCACGACGCCCGAAACGGGGCGCGCGGATCGTCGGAAGAGATTGTTGGACCAAAAGTTGCAGAGCCGTCGGCTGCTGTCTCACGGCATCGACCGCGGAACTCACTTCGGTGCCCGACTCGATCGTGGCGACCCGGCGCCCGAGTCCGGGGTCGAGGGGCTCGCGCGTCGCGCTCACACCGCTAGCCGGGCGGTCAGCGCGTCGCTCTGTCATATTGCCTTCGCTCGCCTCAAAGCCTGGATCTCGTCGTCCGTACAGCCGGCGATTTCGCGCAGCGCGGCCTCCGTGTGCTCGCCGAGCATCGGCGGAGGATCGTATCGGGTCAGCGGGGTGTCGGAGAACCGGATCGGGTTCGCGATCAGCGACAGTGTTGGCGAGATCGGATGCAACACCGGGACGACCATGCCCCGCTCCCGCACCTGGGGGTCCGCGAATACCTCGTCGAGCTCGTTGACCGGGCCGCTCGGGATATCGGCGCGGCCAAGCAGGTCAAGCCAGTACGCCTTGGTGTTGGTCGCGAACTTGGCCTCGAGCGCCGGGGTGAGCAGCTCCCGGTTCTCGATCCGGCTCGTTGCCTTTGTGAACCTCGGGTCGACTGCGAGCCCCGGTTCCCCGATCGCCTCGCAGAATCGCCGCCATTGCAAGTCATTACCGACGGTCAGGACGATTTGACCGTCCGAGCAGCGGAACGCCTGTGACGGCGAACCGCCGCCGCCCACATTGCCGCGCCTCGGCGAGGTCTTGCCGGAGATCAAGTACTGGACACCGCGGTGGCTCAGCGTCGCGACCATCGAGTCGAGGAGCGCAAGATCGATGTACTGCCCCTTTCCGCCCGGTGTCCGGTCGCGGTGGTTGAGCGCGGCGAGGATCGCGATTGTGCCGTAGTGGCTCGTCAGGATGTCGACGATGCTGAGGCCGCTACGCATCGGGCCGCCGCCCGGCAGGCGATCTGGTGCACCCGACACCGCCATGTGGCCGCCGGCCGCCTGGAATATTGCGTCGTACCCGGGCCGTTGCGCCATCTGGCCCGTCTGGCCGTAGCCCGTGACGGACAGGTACACGAGGCGCGGGTTGAGCTTCGACAGCGCCGCATAGTCGAGCCCAAACTTCGCGAGCGTCCCGACGCGGAAGTTCTCGATCACGACGTCGGATTTCTGCGCGATCCGCCGAATAATGTCCTGGCCCTCGGGCCTACTGAGGTCGACCGTGACCGAGCGCTTGTTCCGGTTCGCGGACAGGTAGAAGCCGGACTCCCGGGTCCGCTTACCCTCGGCGGTGTTCAGGAACGGCGGTCCGTACGAGCGTGAATCGTCGCCGTCGCCAGGCTTCTCGATCTTGATCACCTCGGCGCCGAGATCGCCGAGCATCTGGGCAACCAGGGGGCCCGCAAGCACCCGGCTTAGGTCGAGCACGCGTATTCCTTCAAGCGGTAGCGTCATCGGTGGGGCCCCGTTCGAAATGCCGGATCCGGTGCTCGTCACAGGTGCAGGCGGCCGAGAGTTTCCTTCTTGATTCGCTTCGCGAGCGACCAGAGGTGCACTTCGGTCGGGCCGTCGTAGATCCGGAACGCCCGGACTTCCCGGAACACCTGCTCGACGATTGTGTCGCGCGTGACGCCTGTCCCGCCCATGACCTGTACACAGTTATCGGCAACCCGGAAGAGCGCCTCCGATACTGCGACCTTGGCCATCGACGATTCGATCGTCCCGGACGCGCCGCTGTCGAGGACGCCGGCGCACCAGCCGATCATGAGCTCGCATTGCTGGATCGCAATCCGGTTCTCGGCCAGCTTGAAGCCGACGCCCTCGTGGTCGATCAAGGGCTTGCCGAAGGCCTGTCGCTTGACGGCGTATTCGGATGCGATCTCCTGTGCACGGATGCAGGCGCCGAGCCAGCGCATGCAGTGCGTGAGGCGCGCCGGAGACAGGCGCACCTGGGCATACCTGAACCCCTCACCTACCTCGCCGAGCACGCCGCTTCGGTGTACGCGCAGGTTCTCGATCCGGGAGATCGGGTGGCCGCCCGGCAGCGTCGAGTCGATCGTTTCCGGCACGCGTTCGACCCGGATCGCCAGATTCGGGAGGTCCACGAGAAACATGGTCGCGCCGCCCGCCGTCTTCGCCATGACGATGCCGACTCTGGCGCCGAGGAGCCCCGTACTGAAGCACTTGCGGCCGTTGATGACCCAGTGGTCGCCGTCGGGCTCGGCCAAGGTTCGGAGCATCGATGGGTCGGAGCCGGCGCCGTTATCCTCCGCGGGCTCCGTCATCAGGAAGGCCGACCGGACCCGTCCCGCGAGCAGCGGCTCAAGGAAGTGGGCCTTCTGGTCGGGATTCGCGACTTTTCCGAGCAGAAACATGTTGCCCTCATCGGGCGCCGCAACGTTGACCGCGACCGGCCCGAGTGGCGACAGGCCGGCCGCGCGCAGGATGATTGAGGTGTCGCGGTGAGAAAGGTGGCCGCCCCCCACGGGAATATGCGGTGTCAGGACGCCCGCCGCGCGCGCGAGGGCTCGCATCTCGTCGACCATCTCTGGGGGCGGGCCGTGGGACGTCCAGCGCTGGTCGCGCTCGAACGGGACAACGACCTCCCGGACAAACTTCTCGACCCTCGCCGCAATCTCGCGGCCCTGCGGTGTTGTTGTGTGTTCAGCCATGCGACCTGCTCCTCGTCTCCGTCCATTCCGTGAACGCCTGCGCGCACGCCGTCACCCGCGACCGCCCGACGGCCGCGCAGTGGACGTGCCCGCGAGTTGCGCGGCGATCTATCCTACGAATCGCGCCACCATCTTTTCGTGGAGGAAACTGCGGATCGCGAACGTGCCGCCTTCCGTGCCGTACCCGGAGTCCTTGACGCCGCCGAACGGCGCCTCGATGTTCGACGAGAAGGTGCGGTTCACGGCGATCATCCCCGCCTCGATCCGCTCGGTCACTGCGGCCTCGTTCGCGATCGAACGTGTGAAGACGTACGACCCCAGCCCGTACGGCAGCCGGTTCGCCTCTGAAATTGCCTCGTCGAGCGTGTCGAACACCCGAAATAACGCGAGCGGCCCGAAGGGCTCCTCGTTCATCGCCCGGGCCGCCACGGGGACGTCGGACAGCACCGTCGGCGCATAGAAGTACCCTGGGCGGTCGATGCGCTGGCCACCGCACTCGATGGTGGCGCCACACTTCACGGCGTCATCGACGAGCGCCTGCATCGCGTCGAGCCGGCGAGAGTTTGCGAGGGGGCCGACGTCAACGTTTGGCAGCTGGCCGGCGTCAATCCGGAGCTGCTGTGCGAGCCCGCGGAAGCGGTCGAGAAACTCCCGGTAGACCGGCCGCTCGACGAGGAACCGGGTCGGCGCGAGACACACCTGCCCCGCGTTCATGAACTTCATCCGCGCGAGTTCCGAGGCCGCGAGGGCGAGATCCGCGTCCCCGCAGACGATCGCGGGCGCGTGCCCGCCGAGCTCGAGCGTGAGCGGCTTCAGGTGGCGGCCGGCAAGCGCCGCGACCGCCTTGCCGACGGCGACCGAGCCGGTGAGGGTCACGTGACGGATCGCCGGATGAGCGATCAGGTACCCCGAGATGTGCGGTGGGTTTCCGTACAGGAGCCCGACGGCGCCTGGCGGAAGGCCCGCATCGACAAAGCACCGGACCAGCTCCGCGCAGGCGCCGGGCGCTTCTTCCGGTCCCTTCAGAAGGATTGAGCAGCCGGCCGCCAGGGTTGCCGCCAGCTTCTTGACCGATTGCGAGACAGGGAAATTCCAGGGCGTGAAGCCCGCGACCGGGCCGACGGGCTCGAGGCGCGTCAGCACGTGCGTCGCGCCCGTGCGGCCGGGAATCACCTGGCCGAAGCAGCGCTTCCCTTCCTCGGCGAACCAGTCGATCACGTCGGCCGAGCCGAGGATCTCGTGGCGTGCCTGCGAGGTCGGCTTCCCCTGCTCCATCGTAAGTACCGCGGCGATAGCGTCGGCACGCTCGCGCAAGAGTGCCGCCGCCTGACGCAGTGTTCGGCTGCGATCGAATGGCGCCACAGCACGCCAAGCCGCAAAGCCACGCTCGGCCGCCTCGACCGCGCGCGCAAGGTCCGCATCGCTCGCAACCGCGACCCGGCCCACGGGATCGGCGGTCGAGGGATCGATAATGGGCAGCCACCGCCCCTCGGCTCCGGCGACCCACGACCCGCCGATCAGAAGGTGGACGTCGAGGGCGACACTTGCCTTACGGTGGGCATTCACGGGGTCTTCCTTCGCCGCGTCCAATGATCCGGATCGCCGTGCAGGACACGCGCTTCCGGGGCCGGGCACGGTCTCCCGGTCCGGCAATTCGGGTGCCACCGGCGCTGGCCTCACCCAGAACGCTACCCTCTCCAGACCAAGAGTGTCAACGCGGACGATCGACGGTTTTGTAGGACAATAATGGCCGAAGGTCGGGCGGCCGGGCCGCGGACGCGCCAGCGGACACCGGTGTCTGCGATGCGCGTCGGCGCGGTTCAACCGCTGGGCGGAGTCCTGTAATATTCGGGCAGACGGTTCCCGTGTCGCCGCCCGCCTATGGGGCGAGTGCGTGGAGCCCGCTGTGGAGTAAATCTATGCCTTCAAGCACCTCGCCGGCGAGCGGCCGCTCGATCCGCCGCGCGACCAACCTCGTCGCGCCCGCCGTCGTCGCCGACACATCGGACGAGGACGTGTCGTCCACGGATCGCGTCGTCAACCACATCACCGCGGGCGTTCTCGCGGGGCGCTACGTGCCCGGACAGCGCCTCGTCGAGGCGGATCTGACCCGCGCGCTTCGCGTGAGCCGTGGCCCCGTGCGCGAGGCGTTCCGCCGCCTCGATGCGCTCGGGATCCTGTCGCGCACGATGCACCGCGGCGCGTGCGTGCGCACACTGAGTCGGGTCGAGGCCGTCGATCTCATGATCGCGATCGAAAGCATCGACATGTTAACCTCGCGCCTCGCTGCAACGGCCGTCAAGGCCCGGACCGGCGGGCGTCACCTGGTTGCACTTGAGCGCGCCCTGCGGCCGTATCGCGATCGTGCGTACGACCTTACAGGCATGCCGCAGAAACGGCAGCAGTTCTACGACCTCCTGATTGCCATCGCCGGTAACACCCAGCTGCCCTCGCTGTTCCCGACGATGCGTATCCACTTGCTACGGCTGCAGACGCAGTCGTACCGCAGCTCAGGTGCCCGGAACGCCGACGTCGACGACTTCGCCGCCGTCGCCCGTGCCGTCCTCGCGGGCGATCCCGCCGCGGCCGAGAAGGCGTCAGCCGCCCACGACAAGCGGGTGCTGCGAGTACTGCTCGCGATGCCGGACGAGGCATTCCCCAGGACCGACGAATAGGCTTGGCGATCTTCGTGGCGATAAGTCCGAGCGGTGGGCACCGACCTTACGCTTCAAGCGATACTTCCCGTATCCATGGTCAGCGTCTGTCCGTGGTCCGTTCGCTCGTGTCGCCGCACCTCGGCATCCGGCCCGGCCGACATGTGCGGTGCATCGTCGCCGGGGCTGGCGCGGTCCGGGGGCATCGGGCTATGATCAATTTACCGACCTACACAGTTGACCTTCCCGATTGTCCGACAAGATGGTCGAAATGTCGGGAGGCCGAGACCGACGCCGGACCGTGTCCTCGGGGTCAACATCCCAGGAGTCCATCGCCGTGGCCACGCAAACAAAACCCGCTTCCGCACCCGACGTCGAGCAGCTAGACCGCGCCGACATCGTGCACGGTTTTTCGACGCTGTACGCGCAGGCGACCAACGACGTGGTAGTCATCAGCAGCGCGAACGGCATGCGGGTCACGGATCACCGCGGCCGTGAGTTCCTTGACGCCGGCGGCGGTCTGTGGTGCATGAACGTTGGCTACGGCCGCCAGGCCATCGCCGATGTCGCCGCTGCGCAAATGGCAAAGCTGCCGTACTTCCACAGCTTCGGCCTCTTTAGCAATGAGCCGCTGATCCGGCTCGCCGATCGGCTCCTGAAGCTCGCGCCGCGGAACATGACGCGCGCGATCTTCTGCTCGAGCGGGTCCGAGGCTAACGACACCCAGATCAAGGTCGTGCGTCGTTACAACAATCTCCTCGGCCGGCGCGAGAAGAAGAAAATAATTGCGCGCCTCAGCAGCTACCACGGCTCAACCATCGCCGCGGGGAGCCTGAGCGGCCTGCCGATGATGCACGAGACCTTCGATCTCCCGATCCCCGGTATCCTGCATACGCTCTCGACTGACTACCACCGCCGTCCGGCCCATATCGGAACTTCGGAGCAGTTCACGCAGTACCTGGTGGACAACCTGACCCAGCTGATCGAAGCCGAGGGACCACGCACGATCGCCGCCTTCATCGCCGAGCCGATTACCGGGACGGGCGGCGTGCTCGTTCCACCGCCGGGGTACTTCCGCGAGGTGAAGCGCGTCCTCGACCACTATGACATCCTCATGATTGCGGACGAGGTAATCACGGGCTTCGGGCGGACCGGGGCCTGGTTCGCGAGTCCCGCGCTCGAGGTAAAGCCCGACCTCATGACGATTGCGAAGGGGCTGACGAGCGGCTACTTCCCGATGTCGGGGTGCCTGCTGTCGGCGAAGGTCGCGGACGTGCTGTACGCGGACAAGAGCTCGCACGCGATGTTCGCGCACGGCTTCACGTGGTCCGGTCATCCGGTCGGCGCCGCGATCGCGAACGCGAACCTCGACATACTGGAGCGCGAGGACCTTCCGGGTAACGCGTCGCGGGTTGGGGCATATCTCATGGAGCGGCTGCGCCAGCGGTTCGCGGGCCACCCGCTCGTGGGCGAGATCCGCGGCAGGGGACTCCTCATCGCTATCGAGCTCGAAGCCGATCCGGCGACCCGCAAGCCCTTCGCCCAGCACCCAAAGGTTAGCAGCCTCCTCAGCAAGGCGTGCTTCGAAGAGCGGCTCCTCGTGCGCGGCGGTCACGACCGGACGATGGCCGCCCTCGCGCCACCGTTGATCGTGAGTCAGGCCGATGCCGACGAAATCGTGGCCCGCCTCGGCCGCGCGATCGACCGCGTCACCGTCGAGCTAAAGGCGACCGGCCTCGCAGCCTGACGCCATCGCTCAAGTTCATTCCCGGGCCCGGCATCGCCGCACGAGTGCTCGTGCGCCTGCTTCTGGCGTCGAATGTCCGACCCGGCGTCGCAGAAGCCCAAGAGGCGTGCGGTGGGCGTGCCGGCCCTACCCGCGCAGCCGCTCGCCCTTGGGGTCGTAGAAGCCGGCGAACTGGAGATCGACAGCGTGCCGCACGCCTGCGACCTCTACCTCGAAGTCGCACTCCGCCAGCCACCCGGCCGTGACGCCGCCCGTGCGCTGCACCGAGGCCATGCCAAACGAGCGATCGAGCCGGAAGCCCCAGGCCCCGGACGTTACGTAACCCACGATCTCATTGCCCTTCCACACAGGCTCGTTGCGGTAAAGGTAAGGTCCAGACATCGGCGTGGCCTCCCGCACGCGGAGCTTTACGATGCGCGACGCGAGCGGCCCCGCGTCCCGCTGGCGGACGAGCGCGTCGCGACCGATGAAGCCGCCCGGTTTATCGAATGCGACCGCAAACCGGAGTCCCGCCTCGAGCGGCGTGTCGTCCTCGCCGATGTCGGCGCCGTAGTGAGCGAACCCCTTCTCGAGGCGCGAGTGGAGAAGCGTGAAGAACCCGGCGTTCACGAGGCCTCGCGGCTTGCCTTCCTCGAACAGCACGTCATAGACGTGGCGGCAGAGGTCGGTTGTCGGGTACACCTCGTAACCGAGTTCGCCCATGTACGATCGGCGCAGTACCCACGCGCGGCCATACCCGATGTCGATCAGCTGCGCGTGCCCGAACGGAAGCGCCTCGTTCGACAGGTCCGCGTCGCCCAGGGCTTCGAGGATCCCGCGCGAGGCAGGCCCGTTGACCGAGAACATGCCGTACTGCGCGGTCACGTCGTGGATCTGGACATTGAAGGCCGACGGGACGTTAGCCTCGAACCAGCACCGATCGCGCACCTGGCCGCCCGGGCCCGTGACGACGAGGAACTGCTGCGCCGACTGGCGGATGACGACGACATCAGCCTCGATCCCGCCGCGCACGTTGAGCCAGTGCGTGTATACCGAGCAGCCCACTTGCACGTCCATCTCGTTCGCCGACAGATGGTTCAGCGACGCGCCCGCGTCAGGGCCGCTCACGAGGAGCTTGCCGTAGCACGACTGATCGACCAGGGCCGCCCGGTCCCTCGTCGCCGCACACTCGGCGGCGAGCAGCGGGAACCAGGCCTGGTACGCGAGGCTCGGCACCTTCGGCAGCGTCGCCCCCGGGGTGTCGTAATACAAGGGAATCTCCCACCCGGCCCGCTCACCCATAATGGCACCGGCCGCGATCAGCCGGTCGTGCACCGGCGAGTGGCGGATGTTGCGCGCGGTCCGGAGCTGGTGTCCCGGCCAGTGCAGGGACATATTGAAGCCGAGGGCCTCGACCACGCGATCCCGCATGTAACGGGAGTTCGCCTGGAACGCCATGGCGCGCTGTGTATGCATTGTCGTCATCGCGAGCGGCGGGATCCCTTCCGTCAGCCACGCCGCCATCACCTTACCGGCTCCGCCCGATGACAGGATGCCGTACGAGTTCAAGCCCGTCGCGACGTACAGACCGCGGACCTCGGCAGTCGGCCCCATCAACGCCCGGCTGTCGCTCGTGAAGCTTTCAGGGCCGCAGAAGAACAGCTTTATCCCGACGTCGTTGAGTGCAGGCACGCGCCGGAACGCGAGGTTGAGCTGCGGCTCGATGTGCTCGAGGTCCACTGGCAGCTCGGTGAACGAAAACTCGCTCGGGATCTCCTCGCCCTTCGGCGGCCAGGGTTTTGCGGCGGCCTCAAAGAACCCGACCAGCAGCTTGCCGGCATCCTCCTTGT
>Ga0209415_10016087_pt1 | contig 12065 bp, 8 predicted proteins | sample PeaSoiSIISIP2007_FD_187696 | JGI IMG/M metagenome (GOLD analysis project Ga0209415, IMG submission 187696) | Peat soil microbial communities from Weissenstadt, Germany - SII-SIP-2007 (SPAdes) (version 2) | ecosystem: Environmental > Terrestrial > Soil > Wetlands > Peat | place: Germany... | reverse complement strand
TCGCCGGTGGCGCTAGCGCATAACAACGGCCAAAGAGGCCCAGAATTCGGGTCGCGACCGATCGGCATTGCCGGGTAAACCCCGGTCGTCGGATGAGCGGCCGCCACCGGCCCTACGCGCAATCACTCAGCGGTGGCGATCCCGGACGGGTTCCCATTTGGTCTGACCGCCCTACTTCAGGTACATACAGGACGGTTAGTGTCGAGGCGGCTGTTCGCCAGCGACAGGCCCGAACAGGATGTCCTCCAGCCTGTAACGGAGCGCGACCAGCCTGCGAGGCCGATAGGTGACCGTGTAACAGTCCTCCTCATCGCGAACCAGCTTGGCTTCGTCAAGGCTGTAGGCGTTGGCCAACTTGCGGACCGTGGCCTTGTCGGGGTCAGCGACGAGCTCGGCCTCGGCGCGTACCTCAAGAGTACGGAGCGGGTTCTGGAAATCGATGATGAACAGATCGCAATTGGGATTTCGCCTCAGATCCTTGTACTGATGCCGGTCGGACGTTATCGAACTCTTCAACTGGCCGTCGCTGTCTACGAAGTACCAGACAGCTGTCGACCGTGGGCGGCCTTTTGCGTCGACGGTGGTAAGCGTGGCGGTCAGGGTCTTCCGCAGAATGTCTTGGTGGCTCTCAGGGAGATCATTGAGGATGTCTGACACGGCTGGCTCCTTCGATGGTCGGGCGGCTGTGGCGCGCTCGGGCGTCCTTCTCGTCTGACCAGCGTCACGTGTCCATGATGACCGACCACCTGGCGATCACGCATCCGCACCCGTTGGCCAGCTTGGCGGGCTTGAGCGACGGGCCCGCAACCGAGCGCTGATTTCGGCGTCACAGACGCGATATTGGCCCGTTCCGCTGTCGGCATCCATCTCCCTCAAGATCGTCAGGCGCGAGTTTCACCGACCGGCCCTTCGGGGACATTCTGGAGGGCTGGGAGGCACGGGGATCGATCTCGCTAAAGCGCGAGCTGGACCAGCAGGCTCGGGGGGTTCCTGTGCTCGGCCCAAGGTTCTGGGCAGCTAGGGAGGAGGGCGCCGGTGCCAACACGATCAATCCACTGGCACGCCTCGGCGTTGCCGCCGAGCGTGTACTCGGCATGGTCCGGTCCTCCTCGGCAATGGCGTCGATCGCCCCGGGTACCGCAAGCGATCCCGATCAGTGGGCGCGGCGATACGCGATGATGACCCCGGTGCCATGCAGGGTCGGGGGGAGCCCCGAGGAGTCAGTCGGCTCGGGAAGGCGTTGACCGGGACGCCGGGAGGGCCCGGTCGCGCCCGAGAGCACCAACACTGGCGACTGCCAGCGGTCGTCTTCTCCTCGCTGCGCGGGTACCGCCGGTCGTGGGCCACACCCGACCTGCTCGCTGCGGTCACGCTGCTCGTGATCGCTGTCCCCGAGCAACTGGCCACTTCCCGGCTCGCCGGCATGCCGCCGATTACCGGCTTCTACGCCTTCGTGGCGGGCACCTTGGTCTTCGCCCTGCTCGGTTCGAACCCGCAGATGTCCGTCGGTGCCGACTCCACTATCGCCCCACTCTTCGCAGTCGGGATCGCCCACCTGGCGCCGATCGGCTCCCCTCGCTACGTCGACCTCGTCGGGATCCTCGCGGTGACAGTCGGGGTGCTGGTGGCCCTTGTGGGCCTCCTCGGTCTGGGGTGGATCGCGGAGTTCCTGTCGGCCCCGATCATCACCGGATTTCTCGCCGGGGTGGCCGTCATCATCGTCGTCCACCAGTTGCCGGATTTTTTCGGCCTCTCGGCGGCAAGCGGGTCGACGCTGCACCGGATAGGGGTGGTGGCTACCCACCTCGGGGACACCAACGGCTGGGCACTGGGCATCGGCGCCGTCGTCCTCGCCATCGTGGTGGTAGCAGAGCGTGTCGATAGGAGGCTTCCCGGCGCCCTGGTGGGGCTCATCGGCTCGACGGTGGTCGTGGGGGCGCTGGGGCTCCAGGCCCACGGTGTGGCCGTGCTCGGCATGGTGGCGCACGGTGCGCCCCGGGTGGGCCTGGTCGGCCTGTCGTGGTCGGCGCTGCGCAGCGTGGCTCCGATCGCGGCGGTGGTCGCCCTCGTGGTGGTGAGCCAGTCGGCAGCGACCTCCCGCGCCTTTTCCAGCAAAAGCGGCTACCAGGTGGACGTAGGCCGCGACTTCCTCGGAGTCGGAGCCGGGAACATCGTGGCGGGCCTCTTCGGATCCTTCCCCGTGAACGCCAGCCCGCCGAGGACCGCTGCGGTCGCCTCGGCGTCCGGTCGCACCCAGGCCGCCGGCCTCGGCGCGGCGGCGGCCGTGGTCCTGCTCGTTCCCGCCGCGGGACTCCTCAAGGACGTGCCTCTGGCGACGCTCGCCGCGGTGCTGATCTTCGTGGCCATTCGGATCTTCCACGTGCGCGACGTTCGGGCCATTGCCCGCTTCGACCGGTTCGAGCTCGCGCTGGCGGTGGTCACCATGCTGACCGTCGCCCTCGTCGGCGTCGAGCAGGGCATTGGCGTGGCCGTGGGCTTGGCGATCCTCGACCGCACCCGTCTGAGCGCCCGCCCGCAGCTTCACGTACTCGGTCGCATCCCGGGCACGACGAGTTGGGCACCGCTCAGCACCGAGGAGCACGCGGCCCAGGTTCCCGGCGTGCTCGTGCTGCAGTTCGCCACTCCGCTGTGGTATGCGAACGCGGTGCACTTTCGCACCCAGCTGGAGACCTCGCTCACACGTGCGGTCGGGGCACCGCAGTTGGTTGTCCTCGACGCCCTCGGGATGAGCGACATCGACTACACGGGCGCGCAAGAGCTTGGGGAGGTGCTCGACGACCTCGCCCGCGACCACGTCGCGTTTGCAATGGCCCGTGCCGGACAGCACGTGCGCGAGAGTCTGCGTCGAAGTGGTCTGTTCGACCGAATCGGCGAGGACCATTTCTTCCCGTCCGTGGGCGAGGCCGTGACGGGCCTCGGCCCGAAGAGCCCCGGGCCTTGAGCGTCAGATCGCTCGGAAGCCGCTAGCGGCGAGGTGAGCAAGGTCGACGAAGACTTGGTGCGCACTTCACCTACGGTCCACGACACAGCCTTGTGACAGCCCCAAAGGAGGTCGCGGAAACACGCGCAAATGCCGGCTTGCGTAAACGTCAAGGTGATGCCGCTCAGACCCTGATCGGTACTGTATCGCTCTCGGCCGCGAATATGGCTCGTGTCGCCGCTAACCGGGGCTCGCTACTCTGGGCAAGCGCGACCCGCTCCACCGAGAAAGAGCCCCTATCGGGATCCCCGATTATGCGCTATTTGCACCGACCTTCGTCGTTGAGCCGTACTCGGGTCGGAAAGGACACTTTGCGATCGGCCGGCGGAGTGCAGATCCCTCCCCCCACGGAGGAAAAGGAGGATCCACGCTTGGCCTGATGTGGCGAGAAGCTACAGCTTCGCGAGCAAAGACAGTCATCCCATCTTGACCTTGCCGGCAGATCACGTTCGACTATCTGGACACCGGCACGGGAGAGGTGAGCCGGGGCAAGATCGCCCCCGCCGACCGCCAGCAGGTGCGGTCGTGGCTCGAGCGCTTCGAGGAGCGCGGCGACGTGGACTTCGCCCTGGAGGGCTGCACCGGCTGGCGCTTCGTGGCCGAGGAGCTCGAGCGGGTGGGGGCCCGTGCCCATCTGGCCGAGCCGGCCGACACGGCCCGAGAGCGCGGCCGGAAGCAACGGGCCAAGACCGACCGGGCCGACGCCCGGCTCCTTCGGGAGCTGCTGGCCATGGGCCGGTTGCCCGAGTCCTGGATCCCCCCGGACCACGTCCTCGAGGTCCGGGCCCGGGTCCGGCTGTACAAGGCGTTGGCCGACGAGCGCCGGGCCTGGATGCAGCGGATCCGGGCCACGCTGTTCCATCAGGGGGTGCCCGCCCTCGCCTGCCACCTGCTCGACGCCGACGGCCAGGCCCATCTGGAGAGGGCCGATCTCAGCTCCTCGGGGCGGGAGGCCGTGGCGGTGGTCCTCGATCAGATCGACCGGCTGGACACCGAGCTCGGTCGCCTGCGCGGCGACTTGGTGGCCTTCGGCCGTCGCCAGATCGGGTGCCGGGCCCTCCAGGGCCACTACGGAATCGGCGCCCTGCTGTCGGTGGCCGTCTGGGAGGAGATGGGCGACTGCCGGCGATTCGGATCCTCGTCCGACGCCGTGCGCCACGCCGGCCTGGACGTCACGGTCTGGGCCTCGGACTCGCAACGGGCCCAGGGACATCTGGCCCGCCAGGGCCCGGCCATCTTGCGCTGGGCTCTCTATGAAGCCGCCATGTCGGCGGCCAAGCGCACCTCGCCCGACCACCAGTACTACCTTCGGGTCCGCGACCGCCTGGGGCCCGAACGGGCCGCCCTCTCGGTCGGTCGGAAGCTCAGCCGGCGCTGCTTCCACACGCTCCGAGACCTGGGGGACGACGCCCTGGCGCCGGCCGCCTGATCTGCCTCTCCCCCCGTGTGGCCACCGCGCCTGTTGTCGATGTTGCCGCCGGCTCCCGCGCAGCTACTGCCGCCGGGGCCCTGGTCCCGGCCGGCCCGAAAGAACTGAGCGGCGGCAACCCCCCCTCTGTGGGGTACCCCTACCCATCATCATGTGACCGGAGCTCCGTCTCCGCGCACCGAGATAAGTCTGGGCGCCCGGCGGCCATACGGGAACGACGAGCGGCATGTCCGCTCCTTCTGATCGGAGCTGATCGCCATGGCCTAACGCGTCGGGACCCCCGACCTGTCGGGGCGGTGCCCACGGAGGCACTTCCGGGCCTCGTTCGCGGCCCAATTCCCCCATGTACATTCCTGCCCTCTGACCTGCCCGGATGCGGGGAGACGCCGGGGTTTCGGAGGCGGGGGGAGTGTCAACCAAATGACCCGGGTCACCGATAGGGCGGCCGCAAGTTAGACCCCCCCGGGGGGTCTACGGGCGGCATCCTCGCGGCGGGCTGCCCCCGACATGCCGTCGCCGTCGCCGTCGCCTGGCGCGCGTCGGCGAAGCCCGAGTGCGACACCGTCCGGGTCCCACACAGATAAGTAGCAGGGATACCAGGAGAGCGATGAGCGCCGTGCGTCCTCCAACCCATGACTTCCCTATCGGTGACGCCTACAGCCGAGGATCTCGTCGCGCGCCTGACGGCTCCGCCGCGGTCAGAGGGAGGCGAGGTACCGCGGGCGCCGAACGAAACTCTGTGCCGCCCCCATCAGTGCCTATTCCCTATCGGGCGACGGCGTCGCTTCGATGGGGCAGCACCCAGCCGGGGCGCGGGCCATGGCAGGTATATCCGTCCGGGTAGTGCTCCAGATAGTCCTGGTGTTCGGGTTCTGCCTCCAAACACGGACCTGCCGGCGCGAACTCGGTGATCACTTTGCCGGGCCATAGTCCAGACGCTTCGACTCCGGCGATGGTGTCTCGAGCGACCCACAGTTGCCCGTCGTCGAGGTAGAAGATCACCGATCGGTGGCTCGTGCCGATCGCCGATGTCGTTGCCTTGGTGGTTGAGTGTGTTCGGGTCACGAATCTGGAAGAAACACTCGAGCAGCGCACGGTAGGAGGTCTCTTGTGGATCAAATGTGATGTCGATGGCCTCGGCATCGGTTCCGTGGTTGCGGTCGGTGGCGCTAGCAACGTCGCCTCCGGTTAACCCACCCGGGCCGAGAGGACGCTCCCGATTGTCACCGTGAGATTGTCAACAACGTTCCTTCATTCGACGTTGGCGAACGTTAGCATTGGTGTCTCAAGAAGCTCGGTGACCCGGAGAATGGGCTGCGGTTTGGCGAAGAGGTATCCCTGCAAATGGTGGCAGGCGAGCTCTCTTAGAGCGGCGAGTTGCTCTTGTGTTTCCACACCTTCGGCGACAACGTCGAGGCCAAGATTCTTAGCGAGTCCGATGACGGCTGCCACGATGGCGGCATCTTCTTGTCTTGTCCCGATCGTCCGTATAAAGGATTGATCGATCTTCACGATATTGAAGGGAAAGGCACGAAGGTAGCTGAGTGACGAGTAGCCGGTACCGAAATCATCGAGCGCCAGGTTGACGCCGAGGTCCCGGAGCGAGCGCAGGATTGGCTCGACGGTGGTCGCGTCGTCAATGAGGGTACTTTCTGTGAGCTCCAGGGTAAGCAGGGTCGGGTCGAGGCTCGTTCGAGCCAGTGTCCCGGCAACGATTTTGACGATGTCCCCCGCCAACAGTTGACGACCTGAGATGTTGACGGCGACAGGGAGGCGCCGGTCAGGCCAGCGTTTCGCCCACGTTGCTGCATGAAGGCAGGCTTGGTCAAGAACCCAGGACCCAATCTCGAGTATTAAGCCTGTCTCTTCCGCCGTCGTGATGAAACCGTAGGGGCCAAGAAGGCCGAAACCGGGACGCTCCCAGCGTACGAGAACCTCGAATCCTTCGATGAGGCCCGTTTGGGCTTCGACAATAGGCTGGCCGTAGAGCACAAGCTCGCCGCGAGGGACGGCCTGACGGAGGGCGGCTTCAAGCGCGGCCTGCTCGATGACCCAGTCTTGCATGGTCTGGTCAAAGAGTTGAAAGCAGCCTCGTCCGTTGCTTTTGGCCCGGTACATCGCAGTGTCGGCGTTGGCGAGGATCGCTTCTGCTGTCTCTACCCCGTCGGTGGACAATGCGATGCCGACGCTGGCACTGACGCTGATGTTCTCGCCCCCGAGCCGGAAAGGCGATTGGAAGATCCCAATAATGCGCTCTGCCACTTCAGTTGCATGATGAATCCCCTCGATGTCCTCGCACAGCACCACGAACTCATCGCCCCCCAGACGTGCAACTGTGTCCAACTCACGCACCGCGGTCGTAATTCGAACGGCGGCCTCGGTGAGTAGCTGGTCACCGACCGAGTGACCCAGGGTATCGTTCACGGCTTTGAACCGGTCCAGATCGACATAGAACACACCACACATGCGGCCGTGCCGTCGGACCCGGGCGAGGGTCTGGTCGAGCCGATCGGTTAACATCATCCGATTGGCTAGACCCGTGAGCGAATCGTGCATCGCCTGAAAAGTGAGCTGCGCCTCAAGGGCCTTTTGTTCCGACAAATCTCGAACGACTCCCGAAATGAATATCGCATTCGCTGAACCGGTGATCGCGCTCGTGGAAACCACCATCGGGAACTGCGTCCCATCGCGTCGCACACCAGCAATTTCAATATCGTTACTCTGACCAGCGGCCGTTCCTGTTTCCTCGCAGGTTGCGAGGAACTGTCCGAGCGCATCGTGGAGCTCTGATGGCACCAAGGTAGAGGCAGGCCGTCCTACAATTTCTGCCTCGTTCCAGCCGAATATCGCTTGCGCAGCCCGATTGAACGACAGAACTGATCCGTCCAGGGCAAAGGTCAGAATTCCTTCGGCCGCGTTGTCGACGACCGCCTTGTATTGGGCTTCCCTGCTTAGTGCTTCGTCCCGGGCGCGGGCAAGCAAGTCATCCGAGCATTGCTTCGATTCACCAATGGCACCGGCCATAATGATCACGATCGAAAATGCGATCGCACCCAAGAATCCCAACGACTGAGCTTCTGAATGGCCTAGAAACGAGGGCATCCAACCTTCGAACACCGAGAGCTGACCCGCCGCGCAGCAGACCAACGACCACCCGAGTACTGCCCGCCACGACGACGGGCCGGACTGCTGCAAATCCACCAGCGCGGCATAGACGAAGCACAGGCCCAGCGCTGGACCCCAACCGGTCAGGTAGATCACGGCCAGGACTGTGACCGCGTGGACGCATACACGAACATGAAGGCGCCACGATCCGCGAGGTGCAAACGACCACCGATCAAGCCGTCGACTGATCAGCGACGAGCCGGCGATCGCGCTCGCGTACGCCCACCAGGGTTCGTTTGCCACGATCCCGAAATGGCGAGCCACCATCACGATCACCAATGCGAATGCCTGAATCGTGTACAACAAGACGGTGGGCGCGGGCCCACCTTGATTCGCGTGGGGCGCGGTGGTCACGACGGGTCGCGCGCTGTCGCATTGGACCGGCGGGACAGCCACCTGCGCCTCTTCTCCCTTCACCGGAGCCTTATCGACACAGGTACAGGCCGGCTGGAGCAAAATTGAGGACGACCAGCAGTTTCACGAGTATCGTGCCCGGTGGCGACCGATAGATTGCCCGGTCCGGGGCGCCGTGCTCCGGATCGGCGGACCTCAGCAATATAGGTTGGCTTCCGTCACGACCGGACGTTGGGATCCGGTACAACACTGGCGATCCCGTGCGAATCGTGGATCGGAGTGTCGCCGGCGAGACGTGCCGCGTGAAGATGCCCCGGTCCGGAGGGACCCGCCCGGGATCGCTAGCGCCGCGTGATACTGCGCTGCCCTGGCCTCCTTCTCGCCCGTGACACCCGGCATATCACCGGCAGTTCCGAGCGGTCGGCTTGACGATGTAGTGCAACGGAAGAGCGGCGATACCGCCTGGTCTGACCGAGCGTCTTCACCGCGAATGAGAAGGTCGAACGTCGGTGCGTCGTGACGTTCGGCCCTACGAAAGCTGCGAAGCTGAGCGTAGTGTCACGTTGAGAGCCAGCAAGGAGGTCGAGATGCGGGCGAAGGACGCGAGCAGGAAGGTGCCAGTGACGGTGCCAGCAGATCGCAGCCTGGCGGAGGTGGGGAAGCTCATGGACGAGGCGGCGGTGGGCGCCGTTGTCATAGTCGACGATGAGAAGCCAATTGGGATCGTGACCGACCGCGACCTCGTGGTACGAGCACTCGCACGGAGGCTCCCTTCAGACAGCCGGGTGGATGCCGTGATGTCCACCAGGGTCGTGACGCTCGGTGCCACCGCGGACCTTCGGGAAGCCGTGCGGATCTTCACCGACCACGCCTTCCGGCGGCTTCCCTTGGTGGAGGAGGGGCGCATGGTCGGAATGCTGACGGTTGACGATCTCCTCATGGACGTCGTATCGGACCTAGCGAACCTCGTGCGGCCGATCACGGGCGAAGTGATTTTCGGTCACCCCGAACCGACCGTGCCGACCGAGACCTCCTAACGGTATCGGCTTGACGTCAGCCTGAAGGTGCGGTCTCAACTGGGCCGCCGACCGAGACGCTCGCCAGCTGTGGAGGCGACGGTCGGTCTTGAATGAGTGAGGTAACGACGACTGGGCGCCCGTACTTCCCGTATGTGCCTCCCGGGCGGTCAACGCGAGCCGGGCAGGCCAATCCGCCCTGTAGAAGGACAGGGGCGTGTTCGCGTAGTCGGCCAGCTTGCGGTGTCTGAGTCGTCGCTACGATGAGCCCTCATGGCGACAGATGAAGGCCAGGCCCTCGAGTTCCCTGAGGGGTTCTTGTGGGGGGCGGCCGGCGCCGCCCACCAGATCGAGGGCGGAAACACGAACAATGACTGGTGGGCCTTCGAGCACGCTAGGGATTCACGATGCGCCGAGTCGAGCGGGGACGCCTGTGACTCGTACCATCGGTGGCCAGAGGACCTTGACTTGGTTGTCAGCATGGGTCTCGGTGCTTACCGCTTTTCCCTGGAATGGAGCCGCATCGAGCCGGCTGAGGGGGAATTCTCGGTGGCGGCATTGGAGCACTACCGACGGATGTGTGCCGAGTGCCACGAGAGCGGCATTGTCCCGGTGGTCACGTTCCACCACTTCACGAGCCCGTCATGGCTCGCAGCGCGCGGCTGCTTCGAGGCGCCCGACGCCCCTGACCGGTTCGCCCGGTTCGTGGAACGCGCTGGGGCGTATCTCGGGGATCTGATCGGTTGGGCCTGCACTATCAATGAACCCAATGTGATCGGGGCCATGGGCTACACCATCGGGGACTATCCACCGGGGGTGAAGGACGACTTGGTCCGCCACATCGCGGTGAACGATGCGATGGCGCGTGCCCACCGGCTCTCCGTCGAGGCGCTCCGGTCAGGACCCGGCAGTTACCCGGTCGGGCTCACACTGTCGATGGCTGAGATCGTGGCCGAGGAGGGTGGCGAGGCCACACGCGACTTGGCGGAGGATATTCTCGAGGACACCTTTTTGCGTGCCGCGGAAGGCGATGATTTTGTCGGCGTGCAGGCATACACCCGCATGCACTTCGGGCCTGAGGGACTCGCCCCCGATGATCCGTCGGTGGGGCAGACACAGATGGGCACAGAGAACTGGCCACAGGCAGTCCAACACTGTGTGCGGCGCACGGCCGAATTCACCGGCTTGCCCGTACTCATCACAGAGAGCGGGCTCGCAACGGAGGACGACGTCGAGCGCATCGCCTACCTCGACAAGGCGTTGCGCGGTGTCCACGCCTGCATCGCCGAGGGGATCGACGTGCGCGGCTACTTCGTATGGAGCCTTCTCGACAACTTCGAGTGGAACATGGGTTACGGCCCCAAACTGGGACTGCATTCGGTGGACCGAACGACGTTCGAGCGCAAAGCCAAGCCAAGCGCGGCGTGGTACGGGAACGTGGCGCGCACGAACGAGCTCGGAAAGGTCAAGCATTGACCATCGGGGAGGCCGACGGCACTATTCTAGAAAGTCGCACCGGCTGGGCACGGGGGGGTATGGGGCGGGTGGGAAGGTTGAAGGGAGCGCGCTGGGAGCGCGCAGAACCGGCAATTCGGATCGGGCGACGGTCGAGCAAACTCGATCCATCGAAGGTGACGGGACTTTGTGGTAGGTGCTCCTGTGCTCATGCTCTGGTCTCGGGTCGGATCGTGCCGGATCGAGGATTGCCCGGTCGCGTCTTGCCGAGTCGGGTGAGGGCGCGTTGGCGGAGTTGTTCGATGCCGGCCGACGCGGCCAAGGAGAGCACGTGCACGTCGGATGCCGTCACATAGTCGCCGGTGATCCCGAAGAAGAGGTGGCCATTGTAGGAGAGGATGGCCGTGCTCACTCGGGCTCCGTGGCTGATAGGGACGAACGGACGGTACTCGAGCATCTCGCGACCGAGGCAGTAGAGGGGGAACTGCGGTCCGGGCACGTTGGTGGTGATGGTGTTGACCGAGCGTTGCGGGAGACGGTGTATAGCACGGACGACCATCCGGCTCAGTGGGCCCACGACCATCGGCGGGGCGAGGTTGCCGATAGCGGCGACCGCCTCCCCGGCTTCGGCCATATGCGACGCCTTCAGTTCGGACATCTGCTCGTGGACAACCTCTAGTCGTTCGACCGGGTCAGCGACGTGGACGGGCAGGTCGTAGAGAAGGGCCGAGACCCGATTGCCGAATCCGCCATGGCCGTCGTCGTGCCGAGTCGACACCGGCACCAAGGAGCGGACGATCGCTCGGTCGGCGTCCTCGCCTCGCGAGAGGAGCAACTCCCGGTAGCCGCCGCTGACCGCGGCGAGCACGACGTCGTTAATCGTGCCCGCGAACACCGAGCGGATCGTGCGGACGTCGCCGAGGCTGGCGGACGAGTGAGCCCAGGTGCGGTGGGGGCCGATGCTGCCCTCGATCGACAGCGGTGGCGTGGCGCCCAGGTCGCCGGCAAAACGGGCGAGCCCCCGGGCGGTCCCGAGGGCGGAGCGGACGGCGTCCGCCGGGTGGGTCATGGCTCGGGGAAGCCCGCGGGCGGTGGCGATGACATTGGTGGCGAGGCCACCCCAGGCGTCGAGCACCTTTGCCGCGCCGTGGGGTTCGGGCTGGGGCTCCCATGGCTCGGGGACAGCCACCTTGGTCTCGGCCTCGAGATCCAGAAGCACACGGAGCAGTTCGACCCCGGCGATCCCGTCGACCATGCAGTGGTGGACCTTGAACACAAGCGCCCAATGCCCGCCCTCGAGACCTTCGACGAGCCATGTTTCCCACAATGGCCGGTCACGGTCGAGCGGCTGGGACATAATCCGTCCCATCAGGAGGCACACGGCAGCGTCATCACCCGGTGCGGGCAGCGCCGTGTGTCGCAGATGGTAAGCGAGGTTGAAGTGGGGATCGTCGACCCAGATCGGTCGGCCCAGCTCGAACGGGACCGAACGCACTCGCTGGCGGTAGCGAGGGATGAGGTGCAGCTTGGCGGCGACCATTCCCGCGATGTCGTCGAACGACGGGGGTGGGTCGGCAAACAGGCATGCCGCGCCGATGTGCATATGCGCGATCCCGTCCTCCAGGTGGAGGAACTCGGCGTCGAG
>Ga0209415_10016086_pt1 | contig 12065 bp, 12 predicted proteins | sample PeaSoiSIISIP2007_FD_187696 | JGI IMG/M metagenome (GOLD analysis project Ga0209415, IMG submission 187696) | Peat soil microbial communities from Weissenstadt, Germany - SII-SIP-2007 (SPAdes) (version 2) | ecosystem: Environmental > Terrestrial > Soil > Wetlands > Peat | place: Germany... | reverse complement strand
TCCAAAGCGCGCACAGGTTCAAGGCGAGATACGCGACGTTCGGCTTCAGCGACAAAGCGAACCTCGACGAAGGAACCGTGTGGCCGGTCGGCTTCGCGCTTAAGGAGTTGACCGCCGCCGACGAAATAAGGATCGGCGCGCTGGTGAAGAAAGCGGTGAGATAAGAGAGTCGACGCGATGGGTTATTTCAGGTAGGCGCGCAAAGCGGTAACCAGGTCCTCCGCCGCCTGGGCTTGTTCGTGTGTGGCGCGTTTGTCGGCCGGAAGAATGTGGAATCGAATATGGCCCTCGATCACCTCCGCCATCAACGCATCCATGGCGCCGCGGCACGCCGAGATGTTGTGAAGCACGTCGGAACACTCCGCCTCCTGATCCAGCGCTTTCTCGATCGCCGCCACCTGGCCCATGATTCTCCGGACCCGGTTCAGCAGCTTCTTCTTCTCTTCAACCGTATGTGCCATATCAATACTCTTTCACAAAAATAAGCGTGGAAAGCCCTTTACAAGGATACCCCGGCCGGTATACTCTAGCTTTGGGGACCGGAACGGTCCCTCAAGATTACAGGAGGAGGGAGGCTTACGTATGTCTGACGGCGGTAGTCGCTTGCGCGAACAGCGGATCGATGCCGAATCAGCGGAGCCTCCCTCTTCTGAGCGGCTGCTCCCGGTTCGATAGCCTTCCCTCTCCGCGCTTCCCGATATCCGTGCTTCCGGCGATTTCTGCGAGGCCGGAGCCCTGACAAATGAAAGCCTCCGGCGAGGCAGCCCATTGCGTGGACCATCAACGGAGCAATCAGCTACTTTTGTAAGAACCGGACACCTTTCGCCATGACGAAGAACTTCGCCATCGAGTGCCAAATCGGTTCCAGCTATCCGGCCACGGCTCCGGGCGCCTCCACGCGTCTCGCAGATCGCCGCCAAGTTTATATTCTGAACGGAGACAAACCAAGAGGGGAAAAACAATGGTGAGATCACATTACGTCCAAGAACTTGAATCCGTCCGCCAGAATCTGGTGCAAATGGGAGAGACGACCCTTGCTCTTCTAGCCGAGGCTCTGGGTGCGGTCGCCAATCCAAGCCCCGACCCTTCAGCGCGAGCCAGCGAGCTTGAAGCGCTAACCGATCACCAGCATCGGCTCATCCGCGACCGATGCTTGAGTATCATCACCCTTCAGGCGCCGGTTGCGCGCGATGCACGCCTGGTCACCGGCATTCTCGACGCCATCGTCGATTTGGAACTAATTGGAGATTACGCCTACGAAATCGTGACGCTGAGCTCCGCGATACATGGCCGGCCGCCCTCTCAAGTCCTGAGCCAGATGTCGGCCGTTGGCGTAAAGATACAGGAGAGTTTGTCGGCTGCAATCGACAGCTGGCGTACTCTCGATCGTGCCCAGGCCCTTTCCGTGCGCCCTCGGCAAGCCGCAATCCGCGCTGAGTGCGGCTCGCTGTATGAGAAACTTTCTCAACTCACATCGGCCTCGGCCGACGCCGTGAGTTTTGTCGATCTGATGCTGATTTGCAGGCATCTGGATCGAATTCTGCGGCACGCCATATGCGTCGCCGATCAAGCCGCCGATGCCGCGCCAACCGGCCAAACCGCCTGAGAGCGAATCGGAAGGAGACCTGGAAGATGCCAACGCTTGATTTCTTTCTGCGCTTGGGCGCGGCGCTGCTGATGGGAGTGGCCGTGGGATTGGAGCGCCAATGGCGGCAGCGCATGGCTGGAACGCGGACCAACGCGCTGGTAGCCGCGGGAGCCGCGGCCTTCGTCATGTGCGCCTTTATGGTTCGAGACAACTCGCGCGGTGAAGCGCAAATTGTGTCCTATGTCGTGTCCGGCGTCGGATTCCTCGGGGCCGGTGTGATCTTCAAGGATGCGGGCAGCGTTCGAGGATTGAACACCGCGGCGACGCTCTGGTGCTCGGCCGCCATCGGCGCCATCTCCGGTTTGGGGAATCCTCTTCAGGCTCTGATTCTGACCGCCGCTGTGCTGTGCACGAACATCGTTCTTCGGCCGCTCGCCTATCGTCTCTATCCCGCGCAAGCCTCCGGAGAGGAGCAGGAAGCCACATACGGATTGGAGTTAATCTGCCATCCCGACGGCGAAGCGCACATGCGAGCCTTATTGCTGCAAGCGATGTCCCAGACCCACCTCATTTTGACTGCGCTGCGAAGCGAAGACATCGAGGGCACAAACAAGATGAAAGTCACCGCGCAGATCAGAGGACTCGGTCGTCAGGATCAGGCATTGGAACAGCTCGTGGTTCGATTGTCGCTTGAAGCCGGCGTCAGCTCCGTCAGTTGGGCTGTGCATACGCAGGTTCTAGAATAGCCCCGTGGGGCAGGTCTCCGACCTGCCAAGTCTTACGGTAGAGGAGTCCCGCGGCCTGCCGTAGCATCCGTCTCCGCTTTGCCCGCGCCGTTGAACGTCAGCGTGATGTCCACCACCTTCGAGGCTTCGTCGATGTGCGGCTCCGCCAGCGTCTTGCCCAGGTTGTCGAACACCTTCTCCGCGCGCAGCCTGTCGAGGAACGCATCGGCGTAGCCGGGCTGGTAAGGACGCCCCTCCATCTGGCCAAAGGCCTTGCGAATCTCCGGCTCGCTGAGCAGGTCCAGCCCTTTGATTTCCAGCTTGCCGAAGCGATACTGCGCGCCCAGATCCAGCGCCATCGTGACGTTCACCGTGTGCCCGGCATCGTCCACGTCGCGATCGACGTGCGAGCTCACGTGCAGATACCCGTCGTTGCGATACTTCTTTTCGATGCGCTCAACCGCCGCCCGCACGTCGTCGAAGTTGGCGGTGTCTCTCTTTTTCAAATCCGCCAATCTCAGAAGCTCGGCCGTTTCGGAAGCGGCCACTCCGGTGATGTTGACTTCGCCCAACGTATACACCGGGCCTTCCTCCACCGTCACCGTCGCGTCCACGCCGTCCAGATCTTTGGCCTTCTCAACCGAGATCTTCGGGAACGCCACGCGAATGCGGCCGCGGGCGTCATAGAGCGGCCGGATGGCTGTCTCCAGCCGCTCCCGCAGAGCCTTCTCGGTGTACGGAATTCCGATGGCGACGTCGTTGATGGCGCGCAGCAGCGTCGCCTGCGGCAGCGCGTCGTTGCCCTCGAAGCGCACCTCGGCGATGTTAGGGAGCGTTGCGGCCGGCCGGAAGACGATCATCAGCCCATCCTTCGGCGCAGCCTCCATTTTCGCTGTGACGGCGATCCCGACCCCCTGCTGCGCGATCGTGTCCACATAGCGCGGGATCGCCGCCACGGGGATTTCGTCACCCCACAACGGCTCCTGCGCGCGCAGAGCTTCGCGCAGAACATCGTCCGGTTTGGGCAGGTCTTCGAAGCGGTACGGATAGATGTTGTCGATCTCGTGCACCTCGATCACCGCATCGTAACCCGCGCCCGGCTCGGTGCTGCTGGGCTTGTATTCATAACCCACGGTGACGAACGCTCCCGTCGCGTCCAGACGCTGGCGTGCCGCGTCGAAATCCGCGCGGGTCACAATCTGTCCGGTCTTGAGGCCGCACACGGCCAGGATCTTCTCCGCCGGGATGGCGCGATTGCCGGCGATGCGCACCGAATCGAGCGGATGTCCCGTCTCCTCCTGCGCGTACATCGCTAACGAAAACGCCAACGCCAATAGTGGGGCAGGTCTGCGACCTGCCATTCGGCTAGGTCTGCGACCTGCCATTCGTAGCCCCGTCACTCTAATTCAAGAGCCAGGTACAGCAGGCGCCCCGCCCGCTCCACCTGAAGCACCACCGCGTCGCCCGACTTCAGTTTATCCAGAGCCTCGCGCAGTCCCTTCACGCTGAGCGTGGGCGCGGTGTTGATTTCGTAGATCACGTCGCCGGTTTCGAGCTCGCCACCCGAATACGGCGCGCTGGACGTTCGCGCCGCCACCACCAATCCGTACTCGTGGCGCAACTCCGGCAGCATATCCGCGACCTTCTCGTTCAACTCGATGGCCAGGATTCCCAGCTTCGGTACCAGATTATCCTCGGGGTTGACCATGTCGGCGAAACGCGTCGGATCGTCTTCGCGTTCATGCACCGGCACCGTCACCCTGACCGTCTTGCCGTCGCGCAACAACGTCAGCATGACGCTGTCTTTAACCGCCATGCCGTAAATCTCGTTTTCGAGTTGGCTCGCACTTTCAACCGGCTTCCCGTTCAAGGATTGAATCACGTCGCCGATTTGCACCCCCGCCGTTCTCGCCGGACCATCCGGCTCGATATCGCTCACCACCACGCCCCAATCCTGCGTCAAGCCGAGCCCCTTGGCCAGCGTGGGCGAGATGCTCTGCACGGCTACGCCGATATGGCCGCGATGCACGTGCCCGTCCTTGCGGATTTGCGTGTAGACGTTGCGCACCACGTTACTTGGCACCGCGAAGCCGATGCCCTCGCTGCCGCCGGAGCGGGTGTAGATCATGGTGTTGATGCCCACCACCCGGCCCTCGGCATCCACCAGCGGACCGCCGCTGTTGCCCGGGTTGATGGGCGCGTCGGTTTGGATATACGCCATGGGATCGTCCGTCTTCAGTTGCCGCGAAGTGGAGCTCACTACCCCGGTCGATACCGAGCCTTCCAAGCCGAAAGGATTGCCGAATGCCATTACCAGCTCACCCTGGCGGAGCCGGCTGGAATCGCCCAGCGCCAGCGTCGCCAGATTCCTGCCATCCACTTTGAGCACCGCCAGATCGGTCTCGCGATCCACTCCCACCACTTTGGCGGCAAGCGTCATGCCCGCTTGGCGAGTAGTTCCGCGCGTGGGCAGCTTCACCTCGATCTTGCGTGCGTTCTCCACCACGTGATTGTTGGTGACGATGTAGCCGTCGGTTGTGAGGATGACGCCGGAACCCGTGCTGGTCTGTTTGGACAACAACGCTGTGTTGGAGCTGTCTTCGCTCTCCTCGGCGCGCGCATAGCCGGTTGAAAAAATCTGCACCACCGCCGGGCGCACCCGCGAGGCCAAAGCCTCGAAGGACGCGCTCAACTCGCGCAGCGAAGGGGGTTGTCCAACGGGTTGGGAAATAGGTTGCGGCTTGGCGGCAGCCGGAGCCGGCGGAGCCGCGGGAGGACTTTGAGCGAGGACGAGCGGGGCGGTCGCGATGGCCGCGCCCAGGGCGAAAATAGACAGGACGCGCTTCACGACTCCAGTGTGTCATACCCGGCCCGGCCCGTTGTGCTAGCGAATCCCCGCAAAGGCTAAAATGAGTTTGGAGGCTATGCATGGACTGGTCGAAGTTCGATCTCGCAATGACCGACCCGCGCTATCTGCACGGCGCTCCGGTTTTCAGGGATGAGCCGCGTATGCCGGTTCAAGCGGTGTTGGATAACCTCGACGATGGCATGACGCCCGAGGCGACTGCAAAAGCGTACCAAATTGATTTGCGTCTCGTCACGGCCGTAAAACAGTTCGCCGAAGGCCACCGCGTTGCGCATTCTGGCCGCTTCGCGCATTCTTTTTAGATAAGAACGTCCCCTATCAGCTTCGGCTGCATCTCGAAGCTCATGAGGTCCGAACCGCAGCGGAACAGGGGTGGGACCGCCTTGTCAACGGCGAGCTTCTCACGCCGCCGAAGAACAGGGGTTTGCCGTCATGATAACGGTGGATCAAAGCCTGGAATATCAGCAAAATTTGAAAAGGCGCAAGCTGGCACTTGTCGTGCCGAGCACGAACCACATCGGCGTCCTGGAAAGGCATCCCGATAAACTTATCGCGGCCGTTAATGCCGTAGCTGAAGGCAGCTACGAGTTTGTCTGGTATGAATTGCCGCCGAAACCCAAGACGGGCCCGCGAGGACAATCGATTCTAGACATGCCCGGCAGCCTTCGGAAGGCTGTAATGGACTGGCGGGCGTAGTGTCTGGTGCAGTGCGGGACGCGCCGGCAACTCTTGATGCGCCGGCGTCATCAAATAAAAATAAACCGCACAGAGCCGAAGGCTCCGTTGTGCGGGCGAGATCTTCAAAAAGCTACACTGAAGGAAACACCTCATGACTTACGACGTGATCGTCATCGGGAGCGGCCCTGGTGGATATTCGGCGGCCGTTCGCGCGGGACAGTACGGCCTGAAAACCGCGATTATCGAAAAAGACCCCCGGCTCGGCGGAACCTGCCTGCTCGTGGGCTGCATCCCCACCAAGGCTTTCCTCCACACCGCCGACGTCTGGGAGCGCTTTGAGCACCCGGAACTGGACGGCATCCATTGCGACAACGCGCGCCTCGACTTCCCTTTGGTCCTCGGCCGCAAGAACAAGATCGTCGCCAAGCACTCCAAGGGCGTCGAGTACTTAATGAGGAAGAACAAGGTCGATTGGATCAAGGGCTACGGCCGGCTCGCCGGGCAGGGCCGCGTGGAGGTTACCGGCAACGGGCCCACGCAGGTTCTTGAGGCCCGCGCCATCGTGCTGGCCACCGGCTCGGAAGCGCGCATGCTCCCAGGTCTTAAGTCCGATGCGAAGCGCATCCTCACCAACGTCGAGATTCTCGATCTGAATTACGTGCCCCAGTCGCTGGCGATTCTGGGCGCGGGCGCGGTGGGAGTCGAGTTCGCCTCTTGCTTCCATCGCTTCGGCAGCAAAGTGTCGGTGTTTGAGATGCTGCCGCGCATCGTCCCCGTGGAAGACGAAGAAGTCTCGAAAGAGCTCCTGCGCTACTTCAGGAAAACCGGCATTCGCGTCGAGACCGGCGCGAAAGTGGATATCGCGCACATCCAGACATCCGATCAGGGCGTGCGCTTCAACGTGACGCTCGACAGCGGGAAAACCGAAACGATAGAGGCTGAAGCGCTGCTGGTGGCCGTGGGACGCAAGCCCAATACCGATAACATTGGTCTCGATGGCACTCGCGTAGAGCTGGATCGCGGCTTCATCAAAGTGGACGAAATGCAGCGCACCGGCGAGCCCGGCGTTTACGCCATCGGCGATATCGTCGCCGGCACGCCGCAGTTGGCGCACGTCGCCACCGCTGAGGGGATGGTAGCCATCGGACACATTGCTGGAAAAACCGTGACCCCAATCAACCGGAATCGCATCCCCAGTTGCACCTACACGGAGCCGGGCATCGGCAGCGTCGGCTTCACCGAAGCGCAGGCTCGCGCCAAGGGTTACAAGGTCAAGATCGGGAAGTTTCCGTTCCTGGCCAACAGCAAGGCGTCGATCCTGGGTCGGCACGACGGCTTCGTCAAGATTGTCGCCGAAGAGGAGTACGGCGAGATCCTCGGCGTGCACATCATCGGCCCGGAGGCCTTTGAGTTGATCGCCGAGGGCGTGCTGGCGATGGAGGCCGAGGCGACCGTGGAGACGTTGATGCATACCATCCACGCGCATCCCACCCTTTATGAGGCCGTCGGCGAGGCGTTCAACGCCGTGTACGGGTTGGCCATCAATGCCTAGCAGTTCGAGTGGGGCAGGTCTGCGACCTGCCGTTTTCTTTCCGAGCCGCGACTGTGAAGGAGCGGTTGTAAAATTCTGCCAAATTCGCGACCTCGGCCGCGTCCGCTACGCCGAAGCCTTCGCCATTCAACAAGAACTTGTCGAGCGCCGCAAGCGAGGCGAGATTCCCGATCAGCTCCTCTTCGTCGAACACCCTCCCGTCGTCACCATGGGCCGCAACGCGCACCGGGAAAACCTGCTGGCCGATCCCGAGGTGCTCGATCGCACGGGCATCGAGCTGCGCCATACCGACCGCGGCGGCGACGTGACCTTCCACGGTCCCGGCCAGATCGTTGGTTACCCCATTCTCGATTTGCGAGAATGGAAGCGCGACGTGACCGCTTACCTGCGCGGCATTGAAGAAGTGCTGATCGCGGCGTTATCCGAGTTCGGCATCCAGGCCAGGCGCCTGGAGGGGGCCACGGGCGCATGGGTTTCGACGCCGGGAGGGCTGGCGAAAATCGCCGCCATTGGCGTGCATATCAGCCGCTGGGTGACCTCGCATGGCTTCGCCCTGAACGTGGATACGGATTTGGCCTATTTCCGCTACATCGTGCCTTGCGGTCTGACCCAGCCGGTGACCTCGATGCGGGCGCTTGCCGATTGGAATGTAGGGAGACGTGCGGAGCGGGCGGAAGTAATGGACGCGCTGGCGCGCAATTTCGCGCGCGTCTTTGACAAGGAAATGATGGAGACCACCGAATTATGATCGACGTCGTAATGCCCCAGATGGGCGAAAGCATTGTCGAAGGTACCTTGACCAAATGGCTCAAGAAGGCGGGCGAGCACGTCGAACGCGATGAGCCTCTGTTCGAGATCTCGACCGATAAAGTCGATACCGAGATTCCGTCGCCCTCCGCCGGCACTCTGGCCGAGGTTCTGGTTGAGGAAGGCAAGACCGTGGCGATCAACGCCATCGTAGGTCGTATTAATGAAGCCGGTCGTATTCAGGACGGAGCAGCCGCCGCGCCCGCGCCACCGCCCGCTCCCGCTCCAACTCCAGCCCCTGCTCCCGCTCCAACTCCAGCCCTTGCTCCAACCCCCGCTGCTGCGGTTCCGGTCGCCCCAGACGCCGGGTCAGAGGTCGACGCCGACATCGACGCCGCTCGATCGGCGCCGCCTGCGTCCGAGGAGACCGCCGGTCCCTTGTCGCCGCTGGTGCGCAAGATGGCGCGCGAGAACAATATCGACCTGAGCAAGATTCGAGGCACCGGCGCGGGCAACCGCGTCACCAAGCACGATCTGGAGGCGTATCTCGCCAGTCAGTCGGCTGCGCCTGCGGCCGCGCCCCCGCCGGCCCCTGCGCCCGCTCCAACTCCAGCGCCTGCTCCTGCCCCAACTCCCGCGCCCCAGCCGCAAGCTGTCGCTACCGTGCAAGCGCCGGTCGACGTTCCTCAACCCCCGCAGCCCCCTTACAAAGAAGCCCCGCGCGAAACACGCGAGCCTGCTCCCATGCCCGGCGCCGCGGCCGCCTATCGTGTCGAGCCGATGAGCATGATGCGCCAGAAGATCGCGGAGCATATGATCTTCAGCAAGCGCACCTCCGCGCACGTCACCACCGTGCACAAAGCCGACATGACCAAGGTCGCCAAGCTGCGCGACAAGATCAAAGGCCAGTTCCAAGCCCAGTACGGCTTCGGTTTGACGTACCTGCCGTTCGTGATGCGCGCGGCGACTGCGGCTCTGCGGCAGTTCCCCATTGTCAACGCGTCCATCGATGGAACCAACATCATCTATCACCGCGACATCAATATCGGCCTCGCGGTGGCGCTCGAAAACGGACTGATCGTGCCCGTGATCCGCAACGCCGACGAGAAGAACGTCGTCGGGTTGCAGCGGCACATCGTGGATCTCGCCGCGCGCGCCCGCTCGCGCCAGCTCAAGCCGGATGAGGTGCAGGGCGGAACGTTCTCCATCACCAATTTCGGCAGCTTCGGCAGCATCTTCGCGACCCCCGTTATCAACCAGCCGCAAGTCGCGATCCTCGGCGTCGGCAGCGTCGTCAAGGAGCCTGTGGTCGTCGACGACGCCATCGCCATCCGTTCCACTTGCTATCTGGCTCTAACCTTCGACCACCGCCTGATCGACGGCGCTCTCGCCGACCAGTTCACCGCCAAGGTGAAATCGGTGCTCGAGGGTTGGGGCGAAGAAGTGATGTAATTGCCGGCGGACGGCCCACACCCCGAAGCTGATCGGTCGCCATCTAATGTGGGCCGCTACCGCCCCGCGGGGGCCCCGGTTCGTGGACGATACCATGCATATCGTCTACCAACCAGCGCTAGTTTTCAGTGGGAGTTTTTTCGACATGATCGACAACAACTGTGTCAACTGGCCCCCTGCGGGGCTCCAATTGGAGTCCGAACCTCTTCACCGCGTCCTGCCCCGCCTTCAGCATTGCGTCCTGCGCGTCGGCTGGATCATGAGGGCCAGCCATCACCGCCTGAAAATCCTTCAGGGCCACGTCCAAAACAACTTGAAAGCGCCCCTTTATCCCCGTCATGTCTCTGAAGGGTATCGGAGGCGCGACTACGATGGTCAGGATCTCGGCCAGACCCTGAAGAGTTGTGCTCGGAGCTTCCAGGCGTCTGATTCCGTCCGGGCTCGCGGTCGGTGATTCCCGCACCGTTCCCATATCAGGGTTCGTCATCAGGATCGTAAAGCCGTTACCGTTCGGGCTGGTGATCCGTGCGCCCCGGTACTGGATTCCACTCTTCGTGTCGATTCCGCCCGGAGGTGCCTGATCGTCCGCGCCGGGGGCAGCCTCCTTCATCTTCAGCCCGTCTTTCCCGACGACAAGTGCATAAATCGAGGTCTCTTTGCTTTCGCGGCGGACGGTGAGCTTGAAACGATCCGCAAGAAGAGCCCGGAGCATTTCGGGAACTTGGCCTTCAGATGCACCCGGCGGCATCGTGGCCGAAATGTCGAATAGCTGATCCTTCATCCAATCCGGCCCCGCAATCCGAAGGTCAGGCAGGATAGGAATTTCGTACGCGGTCGCAATCAAAAGCGTCAACGGAAAACACCCAAGGTCAACACGACCTCCGTTCACCGTGAACCTGCGGCGGCAGGGGGCCGAGGGGCCCTTCCCTCCTTCGGTCGGGGGCTGGAGGACGGAGCGTCTTACAGCGGCCACTTCAAATTGCGTCTTTGTTCCAGTTGGGGGCGATTGAGCGCGGCCGAAGGGTGCATCCGCGATCCCCACCAACGCAGCAGTCGTTATAACCGCCATCCCCGCAAGTGGACTACTAATGAGCCTGTTTCGCATGTGGACCTGACCTCCCCTCTGAAGGTTAGACGGTGCACGCGCAGCGAGCGTGCAGTGGGCACTTACTTGAACGACCTCCGCCGATCCGGGCTTATGTAAAGAGACGAGCGAACCCACAACGTCGCTCCGAGCGCAGCGTCACAACACTCCCAAAAATTTCTTCGCCAATCCCCTGAGCCGCTTCACGCTCACCCGCCCAACGCATTTTAACGTCAGGAAAACGGAAGGCTGGCGAAGCGCGGCGCCTTCGCGAGAACTCCCGCCATCCGCGAGCGTAGAGGGAGTAATATTTGGTCATGCGCGTTGCGTTATGCGTGCTCTTCTCTCTGACGCTCACGGCCCAGAACCGTACGCTAGATGAGGCGGCGGCGTTCGACAAACAAGCCGCTGAAAAAGTGCGATCGCAAACGCCTCTCGCGCCGTTAGCCGTTCAGGATTATATCGCGCGACTTGGTGCAAAGCTTACCCACCTGACGGGTAGCTCACGTCCCTACCGTTTCTCGGCTTTCGCACCCGCGACGATCTACATCGACCTCCCGCCGGAACACAACCCATTACATGAGCCGGTCGTCCTCGTCGATGGAGACATCTTCGTTCCGCCCACCTTGTTCTTAGCGGTGCAAGATGAATCGGAGTTCGCGGGCGTTCTCGCGCAGGCGATCGCTCGCGGGCCTCTCCTGGACGACTGGATCAAGAGGAACCCCGCATATCCCTCCACCGCGTATAACGCGTGGGTCGCCGCACAGTGTCTCCACTGTGTAATGCCTCCAGCCGTATTAGCCGAGCGGCGGAAGATAGAGCTACAAGCCGACAAGTCGGCAGTTCTGGTGATGTCTCGGGGTGGCTTTGATCCTACCGCGCTGCTTCGTTACCTCGAACGGGTGCAGCCACCCGACGCAAAAGCCGGGGCGAATTCGCATTTCTACGATCAGACGGTCTCCACGTTCCCGGCTCGCGCCGATCGCATTGCGGGACTTCAGAAAGCGCTTCGTGGTCTTCCCGCAGCCAGTGGGCCGGAGAGTGAGGAGTTTCGCGCTATTCAGGAACAGGTGCGTGCCAGCATCCCTGAAGTTCCCAAGCCGTCGGGCCCGACACTGTCAAAACCTGTACGCGGAGCGCTGGCTCCCGCTAACACAAGCGGAGCTCCGATCTCAGTCACACCACTCGCAAAAATTCTCTTCTCCAATCTCCTCAATCACTTCGCGCACAATCTCGCTTACGCCGCGAACGTCCTGCCGCTATGCTCCAAGTGTAAGTACGTTGCTCGGCCGAGCGGATCGTTGTAATGGTGAATTCCGCGTCCGCCTTAAACCAGCGGGCTTGCCGCTTCCGTCGAACCGGGGGGAGCGGGA
>Ga0209415_10016084_pt1 | contig 12067 bp, 8 predicted proteins | sample PeaSoiSIISIP2007_FD_187696 | JGI IMG/M metagenome (GOLD analysis project Ga0209415, IMG submission 187696) | Peat soil microbial communities from Weissenstadt, Germany - SII-SIP-2007 (SPAdes) (version 2) | ecosystem: Environmental > Terrestrial > Soil > Wetlands > Peat | place: Germany... | reverse complement strand
CGCCAGCCCATGCTCTGGGCAGCCGTGGCCTACTCCTCCGGCATCGTTGCCGGAGTCTACCTGTGGCGGCCGACTCTTTGGTGGGTTATAGCTGCGGTGGCCTTCCTGGCTGCCGCCGCGCATTTCGCCCAACGGCGCTCCGGATGGGGCTGGACGATTGCTCTAGGAGCATTCTTCCTCGCGGGCGCGCTGCACATTCAAGCGCGCGGAAGCGCCACTCGCCTCGATACGAGCATTCAACCCTACGCCGACCGGCAGGAACTCCAAATCACCGCCCACGTTACGCACGACGGCCGCCTGCAACAGGGCGGTTTCAACGAAATTAGGCAGACCATCGACCTCGAAACCGAAGAGGTCCAGACCGCGAACGGCCAAGCCGAAGCGGTTCACTCGGGAATCCGCTTGACTATTTACAGCCCGCGCCCAAACGATGCGGCTGCGGAAGAGAACTCAGAAGCAAACCCGACCAGTTCCACAGCGGCGATGTCGTTCTTGCACTACGGCGACCGCCTCCGCTTTTCCGCCAAGCTCAAGCTGCCGCACAATTTCCGCAATCCCGGCGCATTCGACTATCAGGCCTACCTCGCTGACCGCGGCATCGCCGCCTTGGGCTCGACGAAGATAGAAAATGTCGAACACCTCCCCGGCTTTGCCGGCAGCCGTATCGGTTCCTGGCGCAGCCGCCTGCACCGCGGAGTCGTCGCCAGGATTCACCAACTCTGGCCCCCGCGCGAGGCCGCGCTCATTGACGCGATGGTCATCGGCGAAGAGGCCTTCATCGACCGCGACACGCGCGCCGACTTCCAGCGCTCCGGTACCTACCACATCCTGGTCGTCTCCGGGATGAATGTCAGTATCCTGGCCTTTGTGGTCTTCTGGACGCTGCGTCGTCTGCGCCTGGGCGACGTCCCGGCCACGCTGCTGACCGTGGCATTTTGCGTTGCCTATGCCTTCACCACCGAGGTCGGCGCCCCGGTCTGGCGCGCCACGCTGATGTGCGCCATCTACCTGGGTACGCGCCTGCTCTACCGCGACCGCGCCATGGTCAATGCGCTAGGGGCGGCGGCGTTGGTACTGCTGATTTTCGACCCCCGCCAGCTTTTCGCCGCCAGCTTTCAGATGACCTTCATCTGCGTGCTGATTGTCGCGGCCATCGGCATCCCCATCTTGCAGCGCACCTCCCAGCTTCAGAAGCAAGCGCTCGCCAATTGGGACTCCAACGACTACGCGGCGTTGCTTCCCCCGGAGGTGGCTCAGTTTCGCGTCGACCTGCAGTTCATCGCCGCGCGGGTCGCCCGCTTCGTAGGAGAGAAGTGGTCGCCTCGCCTGGTACGCAGCACTGCGGCATTCGGCCTAACTGCGTTTGAACTACTCTTCATCTCCGCCGTCCTGCAGATGGGACTCGCCCTGCCCATGGCGTATTATTTCCACCGCGCCACCACGATCGGATTGCCCTCCAACGTTATCGTCGTGCCGTTGACGCAACTGATGATGCCCGCCGCCGTGGCTGCGATCGGCTTGGGTTACGTTTCGCCCTGGCTCGCCAGAATTCCTGTGCTCTTGACCACGTTTGCGCTCGACGGAATCACCGGGACCGTGCGCGGACTGGGCTCTCTGCGATTTGGTGATCTGAGATTCGCCGACCTGCGCGTTCCCATGCCGTCGCTCGTCATGATCGTGCTGGCCGCAGGCGCACTTGTGCTGGCCATGTGGGCGGCGCGCCGCCGCCCACTCCTCGTAGTGTCCGGACTTGCAGCCATCCTCGTCGCCTCGTTCGTTCTAGCATTTATCCCCGCGGGGCCACTCGTGCATGCCGGAGTCTTGGAGGTGACTTCGATCGATGTCGGTGAAGGCGATTCCATTCTGCTTGTTACCCCGCAGGGCCGCACCCTGCTCATCGATGCCGGAGGCCCCATCGGTCCCGGTGGCTCTCAACTTGATTTCGGCGAAGACGTCGTCTCTCCCTACCTGTGGACGCGTGGCCTCTCGCGCCTCGACGCGGTCGCAATCACCCACGGACACTCCGACCACATCGGCGGCATGATCGCCGTGCTGAAAAACTTCAGGCCGAAGGAATTATGGATAGGCTTGCTGCCGCCGAGTCAGGCTCTCGAGAACGTGGTCGCCACGGCGCAAGCCCTCGGCGTCAAAGTCGTTCGCCACTGGGAGGGAGACGAATTCAATCTCGGAGGCGCCACGGTTCAGGTGCTGTTCCCTCCACGCGACTGGTTCGTCGGCGCCAAACCCCAGAACAATGATTCCATGGTGCTGCGCGTCAGCTTCGGCAATTCGTCGGTCCTGCTGGAGGGAGATGCCGAAAAGCAGGTGGAACGCCGCGTGGCCGCGCTGCACCATCCCAGCGCGAACCTGCTCGCGAATTCTGTTGCGAATCCGATCGCGAGCCCGATCGCCAACCTGGTAAAAATCGGCCACCACGGAAGCAACAACGCCACCACGCCGGAGCTGATCGCCTGGGCCAAGCCTCAGTTCGCCATCATTTCGGTAGGATCAGGAAATTCCTTCGGCCTGCCGCGCACCGAAGTTCTCGCTCGCCTGGCCAACGCTGGAACCCGCGTCTACCGCACCGATCTCGACGGAGCCGTCACCTTCTACCTCGACGGCCACTCCGTCACGCCTTCGGTGGCGGCTCTTCAATAGCCGGATAATCCGCGGTCACATCGTCGTCCGGCGCCGATTGGCGCCCTTCCGCAATCACGCGCCGCGCCTCTTCCGCATCCCCTTCGCGCACCAGGATGACCATCCCGCCCAGCCCGGGGAATGCGTCCTGTACCAGCGACGCCGAAGTGAGATCGCTGTCGATGCCCGCCGAATCAAGCAATCCCTTGACCACCAACGCCTCCGGTTCCTGCTCCGAGTCAAACACCTTCACCAGTTTCTCGTTGGGATTCGGACGGGGCGCGTCAGCGGCCGGATTGCCGGGTTCTGCCATGACATCTCCAATCTGGAATCGGCCCGCACCGGCTGGCCGAATCCGCCTGCACAACCGTCGATTCTACTCTTCCAATGCTCATGTGGGGACAGCCGCCCCCGGCTGTCCAGGAGCGAAGCTCCGCGCCCCATGCCGGGTGCCCCATTTCTCGCGTTCTTTGCGAGAAAGCCTGCCCTGAGCGAAGTCGAAGGGTGGGGATTTGTGTTTAGGTAAAACGCAGGTCGGTTCCTCGAACCACACTTTCGTGTAGTTGCAATCTTCCCCGGCTGCGAGACAATGCCCCTAACCAGTGCGCGCAACGCCAGGCCGCGTCGCGTCATCCAAAGCTGTGGGGAAAAAGGGGAAACCATGAACGTTCATCAGCAGGCCGGGCAGGGTCCGAACTTTCCCGTTGCGGATCAGCAATCCCGCGAGCGCGAAGAGGAAGCCCGCAAAATCCGCCGCCTGCAACTGATGATCAGCATGGTAATGTCGGTGATCGGCCAGGACCCCAACCTCACCGTCGAAGAAGCCTCCGAACTGGCCGCCGGGGCCAAACGCGCCGCCCTCGCCATGTTCCCCGACAAAGAACTCGCCTACGACCTGCTCTACAAACCCCGCCTGCAAAGGCTGATGAAGGAACGCTTCCGGTTGCAGTAGGCACCCCTGAATGCAACTTTGAACGTCAATGGAATGGTGTGCTACATCCTTCGCTCGCGGATGGTCCCGTCCACGCTGATCTCATACATCTTCTTGTTCGGAGTACCAATGAATTCCGGCTGGGGCGGTTGTCGTGTTAAGACGTGGAAGACGTCTGTATCTTCAGGAACGTCGCTGAGAACATGCGTATGAACGCCTCCGGCAGGTGTCGACCCTTTCGGTATCGAACTCGGCGGAATTTCGAGAATGCCTTTGTGAAGGCGACGTTTCTCTATGATCTTTTCGCCATCCGACGTGATGAGGTAGCGAACATCTCCACCGAGGGGGTAGACATCGGTTTTGGTCTGAGCAGGGACGACGTAGACATAAAGCTGATCGGATGGTGCAGGCAGAACAGCTATATTGTACGGTCGCTTCTCACCCTGAAAGTCGTGACGCGCGGTGTCGAAAGCTTTGGCCGCAACAAGATAGAAAGTTGTGTCTTCCTTCGGGGGATCGAGTTTCTGGACCGTGAACACCTGAAGAGTAGCAGCTTGAGTCGCCTCGTATCCGATTAGAAATTTGTCGCGCTGGTCGTTGAGATGTCCAAATACGACGGTCCATCCCTTTTCTGACTTGAACGCAAGGTAGCGCCCAACCAACTGATCAGCAGGATGCAAGGCTTGCACCGCGTCCGTGGCATGCCACGCGGCCTGATCATATTCATAGAGCGCCCGACCACGAGCCGTTACATCGGGCATGATGGGATCGGCTTCCTGCTTCTTTTTTGCCGCGAACGAGACAGATGCGAGGAACAGGATCAAGCTGACAGCGACCGCTCGCTTTGCCATACGCGTACCTCGACTGCAAACCGAATATCCCTTCCGACACCAGTGACGACGAGTAGTCACCGCCGGGTCAATGAATACCGGCCCTATTCATCCACCACCGAATTCCTAAGCGTCCCCACGCCTTCCACACTAACCTCGACCACGTCCCCCGCCACCAGCGGCCCAACTCCCGCCGGCGTCCCGCTCGGAATCAAATCCCCAGGAAACAATGTCATCGCCTGCGCAATATGACGAATCACCACATCCAGCGCAAAAATAAAATCCCGCGTGTTGCCCTCCTGCTTAATCTGCCCATTCACTCGCGTCTGCACTCCGACCCCTGCCCACGGATCCACTTCATCCGTCACCACCGGCCCCACCGGACAAAACGTGTCAAACCCCTTCGCCCGGCTCCACTGCCCGTCTTTATTTTGCAGATCGCGTGCCGTGACGTCGTTCACGCACGTGTATCCCAAAATGTATTGCCGGATGTCCGCATCCGCCGCCGGCTGGTAGCAAGTCTTGCCAATCACCACGCCCAGTTCGCCCTCGTGATCGACCCGCTGTGAAATCTTCGGACGCCGCACAACTCCTCCCGGAGGCAGCAGCGCCGACGTGGCCTTCAAAAAAATCAGAGGCTCAGTCGGCACGTCGTGGCCCAGCTCCGCCGCGTGCTCGCGATAGTTCCGCCCGATGCACACAATCTTTGACGGCCGCACCGGAGGCAGCAGCGCCGCCTCCTCCAGCGGAATCGCCTCGATCCTCCGCGTGCGCAGGCTTTCCATGTCCCCGTCGGCCTCTTCGGGAGCAGTGAGCAGCAGGCGCACAATCGCTTCCCGCCCGCCAACGGACTCAACCAGCCCGTATTGGGCCTGGCCATTGAATTGAAATCGGCAGTATTTCATCGCCCTCTATCTAACCATATCCGTGGAGGCAGAGGCGCAAACCTGGGAAATATTTTCGGACTCCAAACGCCCGTTCTACGGATCGCGGGATGCCATATTTCGCGGAGGCAGCCCGCTCAGAAAGCGAGGTCCGAGCAGGCGGGAACCATGCTATATTAGGTGCCCGGGAAGTTCCGGGGCGAAGATGCTCCCAGGCGAAGAAGACCCGCCCGAAATCTCCGGGTGCCGTCCCCTCTAAGATATTGCGGCACATGCCCCATCGTCCTTGCAGGAGTAACTCCGTGCCGTCCGCGCCTCGTGATCGGTCGCGCCACCTTACCAAGCGCCTGGCCTGGGTCGTTGCGTTCTGGCTATCTGGCCAGATCTCTGTTCGCGCTCAAGTACCCAACATGAACATCGGTTTTGATCAGTTCGGACAGATGGACTTTGCGCAAATGTATCTCGACCAGATGAACCGGAAGGCGGAGCGAAGTGAGCAGCAACGAAAGCAAGATAAAGCTCTGATTGATTCCGGTATCGTATCGGCGCTTGACCTGGAAGCTCCCGGCAAGGCCGTGGAGGAGTACAACCAGGGTACCTCGTTGATGAAGGCGCAGCACTCCAAAGAGGCGATCAAGCATCTGCAACGGGCGATCGATGTCTATCCCAAGTTCGTTTCAGCCCACATTGGCCTTGGCTTGGCCTATGTCGATCAGGAGGACACGCCTCACGCTCGCGGCGAGTTTGAAACCGCCGCGAAGCTGGACGCAAAGTTTCCCCAATCGTTCGTCAATCTCGGCCTGGTGGCGTTGTCGATGAACGATTTCGCGACGGCCCAACCGGAACTGGAGAGAGCTGCCTCCCTGCGGCCCAAGGATGCGAAGATCCTTTCAAGTCTGGCGTACGCGCAGAACGGTACTCATCAATTCCAGAACGTCCTGGAGACGGCCAAGCGAGTGCATGCGCTCGACCACAAAGGGATGGCCAATGTGCATTACGTCGCGGCTTCGGCAGCCATGTCGCTCAAGGATTTCGACGCTATGGAGCGCGAGCTCAACTTCTTTTTGAGCGAGGACCCGACCAACGCGTTCGCTCCCGTAGCCCGCCAGAATTTGGCTGCGCTTGCCCATAACAAAGCGGTTCGGGCGGCGCGCGTTGCCAGTCCGCCGCAAGCCACAACCCTGGTTGCATCTCTCCGGCCTGAGAGCTTTCCGAATAGTGAGAGATTGAAAGCGCAGTTGAGCGCCGTTGGGGATGAATCCGATGCCGGAGCGTGTGAGGACTGCGGCATGCCGGGCGATACGAGTCCCGCGACAGAGGCCGGCAACGGCGGCGTAGCTGCTAATGTGCCCAGCCCCTCCATCCGATCCGGTTGGACGATCCGCCAGAGCGTCGACCAAGTGACCATGTTTTTCTCGGTCAGCAGCCACGGGCACATGGTGAACGACTTGCAGCAATCCGACATCCGCATCCTGGATGACAATAAGCCTCCGGAAAGAATAGTGGAATTTGCGCCGCAATCGAAGCTTCCTCTGCGCCTGGCGCTGCTGGTAGACACCAGCGGTTCGGTGGTCGACCGTTTCTCCTTTGAAAAGCGCGCCGCAGACAAGTTCGTCGAGAAAATGCTGAATGGTTCTACCGACCTCGGATTTATCGAGGGTTTTTCCCATGAATCGACCGTGACGCAAGATTTCACCGCGGAACCCGCTGATCTAGGAAAGGGAATCGAGAAGCTCTCGAATGGCGGCGGGACCGCCCTTTTTGACGCGGTGTTGCTGGCCTGCCGGAAGTTGGCAGCGTATCCCGAGAACGAGCGAGTGGCGAGAGTTCTCGTGATACTCAGCGACGGCGAAGATAATTCGAGCCACAGCAGCCTGAAACAGAGCATCCAGGCCGCAGAGCGGGCGGGCGTGACCGTCTACACCGTCAGCACTCGCGAGGACAAGGGCGATAAAACGGATGCTGACCGGGTTTTAGAGGTGCTGGCGGAGCGCAGCGGGGGCGAGGCGATGTTTCCCGGCGACATGCTGACGTTGAGCAAGTCCTTTGACAAGCTGCATGATTTGATCCGCAGCCGTTATTTCGTCGCCTACAAGCCCGCCAATTTCCAGCCCAATGGAAGCTATCGCGCAATCAGCGTCATCGCCGAGAAAGACGGCAATCGCATGCAAGTACGGGCTCGCAAAGGCTACCACGCGCGCCTGGACGCAGGCCACAATTGAGCCGTCCCGCCTGATGGTCACGTCGCGAAGCCGGAGTTCTTACGGCACCGATTCGCTGGCTTCCTCTGATCGCACACTCTCGTTCCCGCGCACGTCCACCGCAGAGACAGAATAGAAGTAACTCTTTCCTGAGACCACGCTCGCGTCACGGTAAGCAGGTGTCTTCACCAGCGTCGCATTAATCTTTACCGGAGCGGAACCCTCCTCGTGGCGATAGACGTTATATCCGTCAAGATCGACGTCGGTCACCGGCGCCCATACCAGATCGATGAAAGTCGCCTGCCCTGGACCCGAAGCAACTGCCTGCAGTCCGGCAGGAACCGCCGGGGGAAAGATATCGTCTGCGAAGACCCTGATCTCAGGCGTCTCGTCCCCTTCAACCTGCACCGCGGGCTTGTTCTCCCGCGCAATTGCCGTCACAGTTGCCACATGGTATTCGTAGGTCTTTTCCCACTCGATGCCTGAATCGGTGAGCGTCAGGTCGGGAGCGTCCCTCGCCGCGATGTCCGCGACCACAGTCTGCTGTCGACTGCCTTCCTGTCTGCGATAAATTCGATAGAGATAATGGATCGATGATTCAGGGTTGACTGAACGAATGTCGTTCGTCCACGTCAGCACGACTCCCTGGCCGGTGACGGTCGCGGCAAAGTCCCGCGGCGGTGGAAGCGTCCGCACCAGCGGAACCCGCACCTGGTTCGACAGCCCAGCGCCACGGCCACCAGCATTCAGCACTTCGATCGCGTAGGTAATGAAGCTGGAGGGATCGTCGCGCTGCAACTGCCCACTGAGCGAGTCCGTGTACGATCCTGCGACCTTTTGCTTGGAAGACTGAGCCGCACCGGAACTCGGCTGCGCAGCGGCCACTCCCGCCGGAGCTCCGCACTGCGTCAACGCCGGTTCCAGTCCGCGGCAGATCTCGGTCGGACCCACGCCTCGCACCGTCTGCCGATCAGTCGTGACGCTGGGAACCGTCCAAGTGAGAATTACTCGATCGCCCTTGCGCGAAGCCCGCAGATCCGAGGGCGGCTTCGGCAACTCCAGCGACGGAGGTTGCGGCGGCCCAATCGTCGCGCACGCCGTCACCATCAGCAGCGCGCCCAGAGCCGGCAACAGCGTCAGTGTGGGGCGTCTCATGCGAAAGAAACAGACTACCAGACCGGCCCTCCCCAACCCGATGTCATCCTGAGCGAAGCGAGCTCAAATGAGCTCGCGCAGTCGAAGGATCCCTATCAGCCCGTGGAGAAAGTGCGATTTGTATCAGGGTATGCCTTCAGGCATACCGCAAGTGCCCTGTTATGATGCGTCTTTAGGCGCTGGGTTTGGGCGCTGGAGTGTCACCACCGGCTGCTATGCACTCGTGCAGGTTCGTACGCACAGCCGCTTCAACCGAACCTACCCCGCCAACTCCTTCACCGCTTCGCGAAACACTTTCGTATGCCGGTCCACATCGTCCGCTTCCGTTTGCGGCGACATCAGCGCCATATTATGAAACGGCGTGAGCAGAATTCCCCGATTCATGGCGTAGAGATGCATGAACCGTTCCAGCTCGAAGTCCATCGCATCGTGGGCCTCGGCGCCATTCTTCGGCTTGGCTGCGCCAAAAAGATATTCCGCTCGGCATCCCAGACGCGTCACATGCCATGGCAGATCCGCATCTTTGATCGCCTTCGCCACGCCCGCTGCCCAGCGCTCGGCCATCGGAATCATGCGGTCGAATGCTTCTTTGGTAAGAACTTTTGTCAGCGTGGCCCGCATTGCCGCGAGCGACAAAGCGTTTCCCGCCAGCGTCCCGCCGATCCCGCCCACGTCACAGTTCTCCAGTTCCTGTTTGGCCACAATCCGGTCGGCCACTTCCTGCGAGAATCCGTAAGTCGCGCCCGGAATGCCTCCTCCAATGGCCTTGCCAAAAACCAAGATGTCCGGCTCAAGATTCTCCGCCCGTGTGTACCCGCCCAGCCCGGCGCAGATCGTGTGCGTCTCGTCAAGGATGAGCAGCGTTCCGTACTCGCGGGTGAGTTCCCGCATCGCCTTGTGATATCCCGGCTCCGGGTGCACGATGCCCACGTTCGTCATCGCTGGCTCGGCTAGCACGCAAGCTACGTCGCCCGAGACGAGCGCGGCTTCCAGTCCGTCCACATCGTTGAACTCGACCACTTTCGTCGTGACCGCGGGATTCACCGGAGGCCCAATATTCCCCGGCCGCGGCCCTGCCACCCCATTCGCCCCAAGAGTAATGAACGTCTCGTCTACCGTGCCGTGATAGCACCAGTTGAAAACTAAAATCTTCGGCCGCCCCGTGATCTGCCGCGCGAGACGGATCGAAAACCGGTTCGCATCGGTTGCCGTGAGCGCGAATTGCCAGTACGGCAAGTTGAAACGCTTTTGCAATTCTTCTGCCACAAAAATCGAATCTTCCCCCGGCAGCATCAGCGTGATGCCGCGCCGCGCCTGTTCTTCCATGGCCTTCACCGTGGCATGCGGAGAATGCCCCGTCATCGCTCCAGTATCGCCCAGGCAAAAATCGATGTAGCGATGCCCATCCACGTCGTAGAAATGCGCTCCCTGCGCCTCCCGCACAAACGGCGGAAACGCCCCCGCCCACTTCACCATCCAGTTCATGGGCACGCCCGCCAGCAGCGACTTCCGCGCCCGCTCAAACAGCGCCTTCGACTTCGGACGCTCGTCCACGAACTTCTTCTGTTCGCGCGCCATCAAAGACTTCAGCCGTGTCCGGTCAACGTTTTTCATGAGAGGGAGAGTATCAGAACGTGTGGAAGTGGCACGACTCGTGTGGCCGCGGGCGCATTCGCCCGCGCACAGTCACCGCAAGTCTTCACGAATGGGAAGGGTACGACTTCCAGTCGTACCGCTTAAGCGCCCACACCGATCGCGGCTTCAGCCGCTGAGGGCCACGCGTCTAGCCTGAATTCTGGAAACGTAAATCTCTCAGGGTCGTGTTTTCCTTAGCGTCGTTGCGGATTTCCGTAGCGGTGAAAGCTTTAGCGCGCCCCCACACTACCGTAACTTGGCCCCCCGAAACCGCGCGACGACAATAAGAAAGCCCATGGTTCACCATCCCGATCCCGCGTGGCCCCAACACGTCGTAGGTTGGTTCGCGCTCGCGACCGTGGCGGTCTATTTCTTCCTCGCCAGCGTCACCCTCCGCTGGCGCCCGAAACGCGGGACCCGTGTCGTGAAGTACGAACCGCCGTCCGGAACATCCCCCGCGACTGCATCCTACCTTTCCGAACGCGGAGTCAGCGACAAGCCATTCGCCGTCGCCATCGTCAACATGGCCGCCAAAGGCTACCTGCGAATCGAACAGGGCCCGAACGATTACCTTATTACGCAGACCGATGCCGCGATCCCGCTGGAACCGGAAGAGCAGATCATCGCCGAGCGAATCTTTTTTCCCGGACGAAAATCTGTCCGCCTCTCAGAACTCCGCTTCTTGCCGAAGACCGCGTTCCAGGTTCGCCAGTTTCTCGAATCGGCCGCCGAGCCCAACTTGCTTTCTTCCCATTTCCCCTTCTTCATCCCCGGCTTCACCATCTCGCTCTGGTGTTTTCTGGGCGTCGCCCTCTATCCCGAGATGCAAATCCTGTGGGACCACACGAGCCCCGTCGGATTATTGTTTCCGGCCTTTCTCGCCGTCTGGTTTCTCCTGGCGACGGTCCGCACGCTCCCCGCAGTCATTTTCAAGATCGAGAGTCTGCTGCCGGGCAGGACGCATCGCATGCGCTTCGTCAAACGCGACAGCACCACACCATTCCTGTTTCTGTTTACCATGGCTTCGCTCGGTGTGATGGCTTGGGCCACTTCGCTATGGTTCGCGATGCAGTTTGGCAGCTACGTTTTAGTGAACATGCTTGGCTGGCTGGCTCTTCGTGCGCCGACCGCGGATGGGCGCGCGCTGCTCGATCAACTCGCAGAGTTCCGCATGTTCCTGGCCGACGTGGACGCCGACCGTCTGAATCGAATGAACGCGCCGAATGCTACCTCACCCACCGCAGAAAAATATTGGGGATGGGCTTTAGCCCTCGATATCGAACACACCTGGGGTGAACAGTTCGCGGCGGCCGTTCTCAATCAACTAGGCCCGGGCTCAGCAATGCTAAGCATCGAAGCCAATTGCCCCGAAGAAGCCCGCGCCAGCCAGGAAGTCCTCGACCTGCACCTGCGCTAATTCGGGCAAAAGCGTGGTTCCTCAGTGCCCTCTGTGGTTAAGCTGTGATTTTCTACAGAATGTATCTCGACAGATCCTGATCCTTCACGATGTCGGTGAGCATCTTGCGCACGTATTCCGCATCGATGGTCACGTGCTCGCCCTTTTTTTCCGGCGCATCGAAACTCAGCTCATCCAGCACGCGTTCCATGATCGTATGCAGCCGCCGCGCCCCAATGTTTTCCGTGCTCTCGTTCACGCGGAACGCGAAGTGCGCAATCTCGTCCAGCGCCTCTTTAGTGAACTCCAACTTCACTCCCTCGGTCTCCAGCAAAGCCGTGTACTGCTTCACCAGCGACGATTTCGGCTCCGTAAGAATGCGCACGAAGTCTTCCATG
>Ga0209415_10016081_pt1 | contig 12067 bp, 9 predicted proteins | sample PeaSoiSIISIP2007_FD_187696 | JGI IMG/M metagenome (GOLD analysis project Ga0209415, IMG submission 187696) | Peat soil microbial communities from Weissenstadt, Germany - SII-SIP-2007 (SPAdes) (version 2) | ecosystem: Environmental > Terrestrial > Soil > Wetlands > Peat | place: Germany... | reverse complement strand
CGGAGCTACGCGCGCACCTACGCACCCGCCCGGCACTGCGGGTTCGAGGGCTTCAGCCCCTTCACGCGGCCGGCCGTGATTGCCGTCGCCGAGGGCATCCCCTTCGCGGCGCTCAGCGACATGTCGGTCGACCGCCTCTACTCCCTCAAGGGCGAAATCGCCCGGCGAGGCATCAAGGCCCATTTCGGGGTCGACATGCCGGTCTTCGCGAAGCGCCGGTTCCAGCACGGGGCGATTCCCGTCGAGCGCCTTCGTCGCCGCCTCGGCGCGCTGGAGTCCGACTACCGCCGGCAGTATCTCGCGATATACCAGTGAGGGAAACCGTCTCGGCGTACCCGGCGCGGGGCCGCACAGCGTGGATTCTCGCGCAGCGCCCGCCGCGGACCGCCGCGCCCGATCCGTACGCGCCCCACGGCGTCTTCCTTGAAAAGGAGCGCCTGGCGTCCGGCGCGATCGTCGATTCCGGCGTCGTGTTGCTGACCAACCGCGAGTGCCCCTGGCGCTGCCTGATGTGCGACCTTTGGAAGGACACCACCCCCGATTCGGTCCCGGAGGGGGCGGTTCCACGCCAGGTGGAGATCGCGGTGAGGACCTGGTCCGACTCGGGGACCCTCCCGGCACAGGTGAAGCTTTACAACAGCGGCAGCTTCTTTGATCCGGCGGCGATACCGCCGGCCGACTACGCGCCGGTCGCCCGGCGGATCGCCTTCGCGCGCCAGGTCGTGGTGGAGTCGCATCCTCTCCTCGTCGGAGACCGCGCCAGGGAGCTGCGCGACATGCTGGCCGGTTCGCTCGAGGTCGCCCTGGGGCTCGAGACGGCGCACCCGCAGGTGCTGGAGAAGCTGAACAAGAAGTTCGACCTGGCCCAGTTCGCGCGGGCCGCCGAGTTCCTCGCGGCCGAGCGGATCGCGCTGCGCGCTTTTGTCCTGGTGAACCCGCCCTTCCTCGACGAGCGCTCGGGCCTGGAATGGGCGGTGAAATCGGCCGAGTTCGCATTTGCGTGCGGCGCGGGCGCGGTGACGCTGATACCAACCCGCACCGGCAACGGCGCGATGGAGCGGCTCCGCAAATCGGGCGAGTTTGCTCCGCCGACCCTCGCGATGCTCGAGGAAGCGCAGCGGGCCGCGCTCGCACTGGGCCGCGGCCGGGTCTTCGCGGATACTTGGACCCTGGAGCCGTTCTCCACCTGTCCCCGATGCCTCGCGGCCCGCCGCGAAAGGTTGGAGGCAATAAACCGGACGCAGCGCGACATACCCCCGCTCCGCTGCGAGGTCTGCGGCGGACGGTGAGCGCGTGGCGATTCCCGCCGCCAGGGCGGTGAAAACCCTCTCTCGCGTCGTTCTGGGACCGCATCCTCTCAGGGTCGTTTCAACCTGCCGAAGCGCTCGAAGTCCTGCCGACGACCTGGGTGGCTCCAAGGACAGCCGGAGCCATGGGGCGCAAGGCGGCGCGAGCGCCTCTCTCGTCACGCAACCTATTTCAAAGACAAGGATTAGGGGACATTCTGGCGTTGGAATAATGGCACTCGGCGGCTGAAAATCGGCACTTCGTCCCAATTGTGTTCCGGCCGCCGGGCAAGCAATGCATCTAATATTTGAACAAAAGTCCCATTAGCTTCTCTTATCTATATCATTAGATGAGGCTCGGCCCCATCCCATTCCAAACCGCAAGAGAGCCCGGGCGCGGGCCCGGTGCCGCTCCGCGACCACGGGCCACGGGCGGACCTGGGCAAACGACCAACCATGAAGACCAACCTGACTGAAACGTCCGGCGTGTGCCGTCTGGAACTGCGGGCGCTCGAGCACACCTCCTTCACCGGGTACTACCTCACGGCCATGGTCGACGGCGCCATGCCCGCGGAAGCGGCGGCCGGCCACCTGTTCGATCAGGTCGCGGCGACAATCGCGCACCGCGGGATCCAGCCGATCCACGAGAAACTCTACGGGCTCGCGGGGGCGCGCGCGGAGGTCCTCAAGCGCCGCGATGCGATCTACCGCGGGCACGGCCTCGAACGGACGATGCCGGTGACGTGGATCGAGGGCGCGCCGGTGCAGGGCTGCGACTTCGCCGGCCTTCAGCTCTGGGGGATCGCGCCGCTCGACGGCGAGAGGTGCGTCGCCACGGTGGAGAACCCCGCGACCGGACGCGGGCGGCTTTGGACGGGGCGCGGCTTCCGGATGCTCCACCTGCCGAGCGTGCGCGGCACGGCCGCCGACGGGGCCCTGGCCGCAGGGCCGGTGGCCCAGGCGACGCGGATGTTCACCAACGCGGAGCTTGGCCTGCGGGCGCACGGCATGAGATACACCCAGGTGGTGCGGACGTGGATCTACGTCGCGCGGCTCCTCGAGTGGTACGCCGAGATGAACCGCGTGCGCACCGAGCTGTACCGGCGGGCGGGCGTCGGCGTCGAGGGCGGCCCCGATTTTCCGGCGAGCACCGGGATCATGGGCAGGAGCGAGGACGAGGAATGCATCATGGACGTGCTCGCGCTCGACTCCGACGGGGCCGAGTTCGCCCGGGCGGAGGCGATCCGCCGGAGCCCGCGGCAGGACTCGTCATTCGCCTACGGCTCCTCGTTCTCGAGGGGCATGACCCTTGAGATCGAGGGGCGCCGGACCGTGCACGTCTCGGGCACGGCGAGCATCAATGCCGCCGGGGCGAGCACGCACCCGGGCGACGCGGAGCACCAGAGCCTCGACACGCTCATGAACGTCGCCGCGATCCTCAACGGCCAGGGCGGCGGCCTCCAGCACATCACGTCGGCAACGCTGTTCTGCCGGGACCACGGGGCCTGGGAGGCCTGGGAGCGGGCGTCAAAGCTTCTGGGCGTCCCGGCGTTCCCAAAGGTTTGCGTCCTGGCGGACGTCTGCCGGCATGACCTGCTCGTCGAGATGGAGGCCGTGGCGGTCATCTGAGAGGCGCAGCGCCAAGGCGTTCCATGAGATCGTCGACTTCGCCGCGAAGGGAACCGGGCCGGGGCGCGGCGCATGGGCAGGCCAGTGACCCCGCGGCCGCGGCGCCGAGGCCCCTCGCCTTCCCGGCTGACCTCGCGGAACGCCTCCCCCTCGACCGCGTCGGCGCCGAGTTTGTCGCCAGGACCCGCCGCGAGATCGCAGCAATCCTGGCCGGCCGCGACGACCGGCTCCTCGTAGTCGTGGGCCCGTGCTCCATTCACGACCCGGGCGCCGCCCGGGACTACGCCGAGCGGCTCGCCTCCGTCGCCTGGGCGCACGCGGGCGACCTGCTGGTGGTCATGCGGGCCTACTTCGAAAAGCCGCGGACCGTGGCCGGCTGGAAGGGCTTCGTCAATGATCCCCGGCTCGACGGGACCTTTGAGATCAACGAGGGCCTCCACCGCGCCCGCCAGCTGCTGCTCGAGATCAACCGCCTCGGCCTCGCGGCGGGGACCGAGTTCCTGGATCCCCTCCTCGGGCAGTTCTACGCGGACCTCATCGCGTGGGGGGTGATCGGGGCACGGACGGTCGAGAGCCAGATCCACCGGCAGCTCGCCTCGGGACTGCCTATGCCGATCGGCTTCAAGAACCGCACCGACGGCGACGTCCAGGTGGCGGTGGACGCCATCCGCGCCGCTCGCGCCGGGCACCGCTTCCCGATGCTAGCCCGCAGCGGGGCCCCCGCGGTCGAGGTGACGCGCGGCAACGACCGGACGCACATCGTCCTCCGGGGCGGGACTCGCGGCCCGAACTACGCGCCGGCGGACGTGCGGGCCGCCGCCGCTGCCCTGCGCAGGCACGGCCTTCCCCCCCACGTCGTCGTGGACTGCAGCCACGGCAACAGCGGAAAGGATCCCCTGCGCCAGCCGGCCGTGGCATCCGCGCTCGCGGCCCAGCTGCGCTCGGGCGAGCCCGCCGTGGTCGGGGTCATGCTGGAGAGCAACCTTGTCGGCGGCGCCCAGGAACTGGCGCGGCGGCCCCTGGTGTACGGGCAGAGTGTCACGGACGGGTGCCTCGCCTGGGAGGCGACGGTTCCCGTACTCGGCGAGCTGGCCCAGGCGGTCCGGGCGCGCCGGCTGTTGATCCGCGCCCAAGGGTCCGGCGCCCATGAGGCGCCGTCGCCCACCCGGGCGGCCTCGGACGCGGTCGCCGCGGACACGGCCCGGGGGGACAAAAGGGCCAGGCTGCGCGTCCTGGTGGCCGACGACGAGCCGCTGGCGCGGGCCCGACTGCTTGCTTTGCTGCCGGCGGAGTTCGACGTCGTTGGCGAATACGCCACCGGGACGGAGGCCCTCGAGGCCATACGCGTCCACAGGCCCGACATCGCGCTCCTGGACATGCAGATGCCCGGCTGCGACGGGCTCCAGGTGATCGCGAGCCTCGAGCCCGACGAGCGCCCGGCCGTGGTGTTCGTCACGGCCCACGAGAGGTTCGCGGTTGACGCCTTCGGGATCCGCGCGGCCGACTACGTGCTCAAGCCCTTTGACCGGCAGCGCCTCGGGATCGCGCTCGGGCGGGCGGCCGAGTTCGTGTACGCGCGGCGGGCGGGCCACCTCGACTCGCGCGCAGGGGCCGCGGGAGCGCCGGCAGGGGCGTGAAGCACTGACCCGGCGCCCGCCGGGCCGGCGGGCGCCTACTGGCGCTCGACCAGCACGATCTCGGACGGAAGCAGCGTGAGCGCCACCTCGGTCTCGCGCGGCAGGTGGAAGTCGCGCCGCATGAACGGCGCGCGGCCCTCCTCGGCCTCCACCACCTTCAGGCTCTCGCCGTGCATCCGCTCTATCCACCCCTGGGTCGGGGTCCCCTCCGGGAAGTGCAGCGACACCTTCGCGGGCGCCGTGTTCATGTTGTAGAGGACGAACTGGCGGTCGCCGAAGGGATAGAGCGCCACGTTGCCCGGACCGAGCAGGCGGACGCCCAGTTCGCCGAAGAAGGCGCGGCGGATGGAGTTGAGCACCGGCTCCGGGAGCCGCAGCAGGTCGTAGCTGTTGTCGGGCATGTTGAGAACCTCGATCCTGCCCTCCAGGTAGGGCGTGGTCAGCAGGACGCCGAAGTCCCCGTCCTCGCGCACGAGGCCGACCTCGCGCACGTACGGCCACGTCGAGAGCTCTATCCTCGGGAAGGTGAAGGGGCGGGGCGCCTCGACGGGCTTCGCGAACCAGAACGCCTCGCGGACGCGGAAGGTGCTCGACGTCACGGAGCCCGTGTCGCTGATGAAGTTGAAGGCCTTCCAGATCTCGCTGCCGCGCAGCTCCTGCAGGAGCGACCACGTGAGGAAGACCTCCTTGCCCGACCGGACCCGGGCCAGGAGCTCGTCTGCAAGCCTCGGGTCGCGTAGCGAGTGCCTCGTGAAGATGGCGGCCTTGGAGTCGGCGGGGAACGCCGTGCGCGGCTCCACCGGGAGGCCGATGGCGCCGAGGTACCCGAAGATGTTGTACTCGCCCACCGCGCCCAGCGGCAGGTGGAACGGTATGCCGCGGGCGGGGCCGCTCAGCATGCCCGCCAGCCTGTCGAATTCCGGCATCGCCTCGCAGAGGGACGGGTAGACGTCCGAGGACGGGTTGGGGAGGTGGAGCTCGCCCGCGCACCAGAATATGATCTCCGGCGCCCGCGCCAGGACCGCCTGCCACACCTCGCCCTCGAACTCGCTGAAGTCGACATCGGTCATCCCGGAGTTGTCGAGCCATGCGCTGCGCCATTTGGGCCCGGCGTCGCCGCCGATCCACGCCTGGAACACGTAGCCGGAGTACGTCGGGATGTGCTGGTCCTGCGTCGCCGGCTGGCGCGTCTCGATGCCGACGCTCACGCCGTCGAACTGCGGCGTCTGAAGGGCCACGTCGTAGCCGTTCTGGCGGTGGCCCTCGTACCAGTTCGGGTACTTGATGATGACCCGCGCCGCCGGGTTCACCTGCTTGGCGGCGTCTATCAGGTGGAGCTTCGACTGCTCGGACACGAGCCGGCTGCGGTAGTCGGCCCAGGACTGGCTCCCGCGCTCCGCGAGGCTCTGCGGGCTGGTGCAGTTCGTGAAGAGCCAGTCGTCCACGATGATCTCGTCGAAGACCTTGGCCAGGACCTTCACCCGCCCCTCGAGCAGCGCCATGTCCTGCGGGTTGTTGTAGCAGAGCGGTCCCCGGTTCGCGGGGACGACGGCGCCCGAGACCTCGAGCCCATGGCTGCGGAGGTCGGCCGCGATCTCCCGGAGGGTCGCAACCGCCGCCGGGTCGACGCTCGAGTTGTCGAGGTACACCTTCGAGAGCCGCAGCGGCGCGAAATACGCCAGGGTCGCGCGGCGGTCCTCCGGCTTGGACAGCAGGGCCTTCACGTCCCCGTCCGTGAAGAACAGCGCCGTCTTGATGTGGTCCCACCGCGCCGCCCCGGGCGCGGGCTGGGCGCGAAGGTGGCCCGGCGCGAGCGCCAGCGCGGCCGCCGCGAGGGCGAGGGCCAGGCAACGGCGGGGCTCGAGGGGCAGTCGGCTGAGCGGCAGGTTCTTCGGGGGCATGGTCTGGGGGTCTGGGGGTTGTTCCGGACGGGTTTTGACGGGCGGCGCGACCGCCCGCGGGCCGGGCTCGGCGTGCCGGCCCGAAGGCGCCAGAGGCTCGCACCGCGGCCGGCGCGTGTCAAATGCACCGCGCCCGCGGGAGTCCTCCCCGGGGCGGGGTCTGCTCAGTAGATCTCCGGCACGATCATTTCCGGGCGGACGGGCTCGCGCCGGTAGTCGGGGTGGTGCACGCGCGGCGGCAGCGTGACCGGTTCGTGCTTGACCTCGGTGTACTTCACCAGGGACAGGAGGTGGTGGATGCAGTTGAGCCGCGCCTTCTTCTTGTCCGCGCCCTGCACCACCCACCACGGCGACTCGGGCAGGTGCGTGCGCTCGAACATCACCTCCTTGGCCTTGGTGTACAGCTCCCAGCGCTTGCGCGACTCGAGGTCCATGGGGCTCAGCTTCCACTGCTTGAGCGGATCGTTGATCCGGCAGCGGAACCGGAATTCCTGCTCCTCGTCCGGGATGGAGAACCAGTACTTGACCAGCTGGACGCCGGAGCGGATGAGCATCTTCTCGAACTCGGGCACCGACCGGAAGAACTCCTCGTACTCGGCGTCGGTGCAGAACCCCATCACGCGCTCGACGCCGGCCCGGTTGTACCAGCTGCGGTCGAACAGAACGATCTCCCCCGCCGCCGGCAGGTACGCCACGTACCGCTGGAAATACCACTGCGTCTTCTCGCGGCTAGTCGGCGCGGGCAGCGCAGCGACCCGCGCCACGCGCGGGTTCAGCCGCTGCGTGATGCGCTTGATCACTCCGCCCTTGCCGGCCGCGTCCCTGCCCTCGCAGACGATCACCATCCGGTGGCCCGTCTCGACGACCCAGTCGTGCATCTTCACCAGCTCGCCCTGAAGCCGGAAGAGCTCCTTGAAGTAGTGGTTGCGCGCGTCCCGGTCCGAGTCGTGCTTGAGCGGGCGCAGCGGGGCCGTCGGGGAGAGCTTTTCCCAGTCGTCGCGCTCCATCTCTAGCTCCTCGTCGTAGTCGTCGATTAGCTCGCGATGGACGCGGCGCATGAGCTTGGCTTCGTTGTTCAGTTCTTCGTCAGGCATGGGAATAGAAATGGGAGGCAGCCAAGGAAGTATCGTACCGCGGCCGCCGCAAGCCGCGAGCTAACGGCACCCGGGCCGGCGGGGCCGCAGGCGAAATGCAACCTGCTTCAATCCAGACACATACGGCCGAGGACAAGCCAGGACCTACCCCTTTCCCCCGGCCGCCAGGGGCTCGAAGCGCGCCTGGAAGAAGCGCAGGTGCTCGGGCTCGTACGCCATGCGCAGGCCGCGCGGCCTGTCGGCGCTCCGGTGGACGGCGAGCACCGACTCCGCGACCACGTCCATGTGCGCCTGCGTGTAGACGCGGCGCGGGATGGTGAGCCTCACGAGCTCGAGCTTCGGGTAGTGGTGCCGGCCGGTCGCCGTGTCGCGGCCCGCCGAGACGATCCCGCGCTCCATGGAGCGGACGCCCGCGTCGAGATAGAGCTCCGCCGCGAGCGTCTGGGCCGGGAAGTTGTCCTGCGCCATGTCGGGATAGAAGCGGCGCGCGTCGAGATAGACGGCGTGCCCGCCTATCGGCAGCACGATCGGGACACCGTAGGACTGGAGCAGCTCGCCGAGGTACTCCACCTGCCCCACGCGGGCGCGCATGTGCTCGTCCTCCACCGACTCCTCGATGCCGCGCGCCATTGCCTCCATGTCGCGGCCCGACATGCCGCCGTACGTGTGGAGGCCCTCGTAGACGACGACCATGTTGCGCGCCTTCTCAGCGAGCGCGTCGTCGTTGAGCGACAGCCAGCCGCCTATGTTCACGAGCGCGTCCTTCTTGCCGCTCATCGTGCAGCCGTCCGTGTACGAGCAGAACTCGCGCAGGATCTCCGCGCAGGTCCTGCCCGAGTGGCCGGGCTCCCGGGACTTGATGAACCACGCGTTCTCGACCGCGCGCGTCGCGTCCATCATGATCGGGACCCCGTGGCGCGAGCACAGCTCGCGCACCGCGCGTACGTTTGCCATGCTGACCGGCTGCCCGCCCGCCATGTTGACCGTCGCGGCGAGGCACACGTAGGGCACGCGCCCCGCGGTCGCTAGCGCCCGCTCGAGCTTGCCGAGGTCGATGTCGCCCTTGAATGGGTGCAGGCTCTGCGGGTCGTGCGCCTCGTCGATGATGACGTCTACGAACCGCGCCCCTGCGTGCTCCTGGTGGTAGCGCGTCGTCGTGAAGTACATGTTGCCCGGCACGGTGTCGCCCGGCCGGATCATGATCTGGCTCAGGATGTGCTCGGCGCCGCGGCCCTGGTGGGTCGGGATCAGGTGCCGGTACCCGTAGTGGCGGCGGACGGCGTCCTCGAGGTGGTAGAAGTTCTTCGAGCCGGCGTAGGCCTCGTCCCCGAGCATGATCCCCGCCCACTGCCAGTCGCTCATCGCGCTGGTCCCGGAATCGGTCAGGAGGTCGATGTAGACGTCCTCCGAGCGGAGCAGGAACGTGTTGTAGCCAGCGTCCCTCATCGCCGCGTCGCGCTGCTCGCGGGTCGTCTTGCGGATCGGCTCGACCATCTTGATCTTCCAAGGCTCGGCCCACGAGCGCCGGCGCAGCTGCTGGCCGGTCGTGAGCAGGTGCTCGTGCTGGGGCTGGGAGGGGTTCACGGGACAGGCGCCGGGCGCCTCGCCCGGCGCGGCGATTCTCGCGCCGACATCCGGCCCTCGTCAACCGCGCCCTTGGCCGGCCGCCCCAATGACCCTTACTTGACGGCCAGGGAGAGCGGGGCGAAGTCGTCGCTCCTCACGACCACGTTCTGGCCCGCGGCCAGGCCGCCCACGGCAAGCGTCGCGCCGCCGTCGATCACGGCGGACCTGGCCTTCGGCGCGTTCGACCCGTTGACCGTGATGGCCACCGTCAGAGGGCCGGGGTTCAGGTTTCTCAGGCGCAGGGTGTACGCGCTGCTGAAGAACGGCTTTGCGAACGAGGCCTCGACCGGCATGACGGGCAGGTTGATGGCCGGCGCCGGGCGGCTTGCGAGATCGCTCTCGGCCTTAGCCAGGCGCGACCGCAGGTCTGCCGCCTGGCTCCTCGCCTGGCCGAGATCCGTGCGCAGTTGCGCCGATTCTGCCGCGGCCTGGTCGAGCCGCGCCTGGGACTCGGTCATCTGGATCCGTTCGCTGGCCCGCTGGGACCGGAGCTCGGCCTGGGCCTTGTCCAGGCGCGACTGCAGGTCCGAGCGCTGGGTCGTCTCGCTGTCCAGTCGCGACTTCAGGTCCGCCTGTTGGACCTTGGCCGCGTCGAGCTGGCGCTGGAGACCGGCCAGCCTGGCGTTGGCGTCGTCGAGCGAGGTCTTCGCCTGGGCGGACTCGGATCTCGACTGGGTCAGGTCGGCGTTGGCGTCGGCCAGCAGGGCGCTCCCCTGGCGGTACTTGGCGGCAAGGGCGGCGACGGCGATCCCGAGGACAATCGCGATCGCGATGGCGCCGAGGGGCGTCCGCGGGCGCCGCCCCTGTTCCTCACTGTGCACATCTGACGGACCTATCGTGGCTTGAGGATGGGATTCAATCATGGCTATGTTGGATTTTGGGGAATTAGACCGCAGATTTCCGGGAAAGGTCGCTTTTTAATGTTTTGGCCCCGCCCAGGCCGGCGGATCCACCGGCGCAAAGCCGCGCCCTTTTTTTGGTAGCAAGTCCCCATCCGGGCCGCATCATCGGGGAGCGAGGCCCCAACGCGGCACCCGCCGATCAAAAGGAAAATGAGCAACCCCAGCGTCCCCCAAAAGGCCCCCTATGTGAAGGGCACCGCGCCCGGAGTCTATTTCTGGTGCGCCTGCGGCTCCTCCAAGAATCAGCCGTTCTGCGACGGCTCCCACAAGGGCACGGGCTTCGCCCCGATCCGGGTCGAGCTCGCCGAGACGAAGATCGTCGCCTGGTGCGGCTGCAAGCACACGAAGAACGGGGCCTTCTGCGACGGGTCGCACGCCAGACTGTAGGCACCTGGGCGCCTCGGCGCGCCCGGCCGGGACGCTGAACAGGTCCGCAGGGACGCAGCGTCGCCCGCCGACACCCATCCGTGAGCCTGATCATCCGCAACGCCCGAATCCTGACCCTGGCCGCGGGAGCGCGCCCGCGCCGCGGCGCGGAGCTGAGGGAGCTGGCCGTCGTGCCGGGCGGGGACGTGCTGGTCGCCGACGGCGTTGTCGCTGCCGTCGGTCCCAAGCTCGAGGCCCCCGCCGGGGCGGAATCCATCGACGCGAACGGCCGCGTGCTGATGCCCGCCTTCGTGGACTGCCACACCCACGCCTGCTGGGCCGGCAGCGGGATGGAGGACTGGGAGGAGAGGCTGCGCGGAGTGCCCCAGCCGGAGATCCTCCGCAGGGGCGGGGGCATCCTCGCCACGGTCCGCGCAGTCCGGGAGGCGACCAAGAAGCAGCTTGCCGCCGGCCTCAGGGAGCGGCTGGCGAGGATGCTCTGCGAGGGGACGACGACCGTCGAGGTCAAGAGCGGTTACGGGCTCACGACCGAGGCGGAGCTCAAGATGCTTCGCGCGATCGTGCGCGCGGGCCAGGACTGGGCGGGGACTGTGGTGCCGACCGCGCTGCTCGGCCAGTGGTTCGAGGGCGCGCCAGAGGACTACGCGAGGATGGTCGTCAAGGAGATGCTGCCCGAGGTTTCGCGCGAGTTCCCCGGCATCGCGGTGGACGCGGGCGCCGAGGAAGGCGGCTGGTCGCGGGAGGCCTGCGTGCGGCTGCTCGAGAGGGCGTCGAAGCGCCACCCGCTGCGCGTCCACGCGGACCAGTCAAGCCCGCTCGGCATGGTGCCGGAGGCGATCCGGCTCCACGCGCGCAGCGCGGACCACCTCGAGGCCTGCACCAAGGCCGACCTCGTGGCCCTGGCCAAGTCCGAGACCTGCGGGGTCGTCATGCCGTGCGCCGGGTTCCACGGCGACGGCCGCTTTGCGCGGGCCGGGTTCCTGGTGGACCAGGGCGGAGCCGTGGCGCTGGCGACCGGCTGCAGCCCTTCCGCGGCCCCCGTTCACTCGATGCCGTTCGCCATCGCGCTCGCGGTGCGCTGCTGCGGCCTGACCCCGCACGAGGCGATCGCCGCCTGCACTGTCAACGCGGCGGCAGTCCTCGGGCTCGCGGACCGCGGCACGGTCGAGGTCGGCAGGCGGGCCGACCTGATCCTCCTGCACCACACTGACGAGCGGATGCTGGCGTTCGAGGTCGGGGGCAACCCGGTCGACCTCGTCGTCTGCGCCGGCAGGGCCGCCAGGGGGCCGTCCGAGGCGCGGGCTGCCGCTCCCGGGCCCGCGCCCGCCTAGCCCCAATACTGTTCACTTAAGGACGTGGCTGAATCAGAACGATCCGGAGTTGGGGACGGAACGTGGGCATCGGCCGTCGTGGCCGAAGATGATAATTTGACATCTTGCGTTTGACGCCCCGGGGGACCTGACGTCCGCGGCTGGAGCTGACGCGTCCCGCGGCCAGCTCCTCAATCAGCCGGCGATGGCGGGCGCGGCGCAGCCGAGGGGGAAAAAACTGGCGGGCTGGCCAGTTTGCGACGCACGACGCGGACGGCATGGGTAAACGAGAGCT
>Ga0209415_10016079_pt1 | contig 12068 bp, 12 predicted proteins | sample PeaSoiSIISIP2007_FD_187696 | JGI IMG/M metagenome (GOLD analysis project Ga0209415, IMG submission 187696) | Peat soil microbial communities from Weissenstadt, Germany - SII-SIP-2007 (SPAdes) (version 2) | ecosystem: Environmental > Terrestrial > Soil > Wetlands > Peat | place: Germany... | reverse complement strand
CCTGCCGGTCGCGCTCGACCCGCCGACGGGGTATGTGGCTTCGGCCAACGACAAGCCAGGCCCGACGCGGGTTCCGGTGGGCTATTTCTTCTCGTCGTCGAACCGTATCGAGCGCTTCGCCGCGCTGCTCGGCGGCGACGGACGATTGGGCCTCGACGACATTTCCCGCGTGCAGCGCGACGTTGCCGTGCCGGGAATGCTGCGCTTCCGCGACCTGATGCTGCGCCATCTCGCCTTGCTGGCGGGGACCGAAGATGCGCGGCTTCTGGCCGGCGCGCTCGAATCCTGGGACGGCACCTATGCCGAGGACTCGCGCGGCGCGCTCGCCTTCGAGCTGCTCGTGTTCCATCTCGGCGGTGCGCTGCTCGGGCCGCAGCTTCCGCTTTACGCGCGCAGTTGGGACACGCGCGGCCTGCTCCGCGCCGATCTCGCGCCGCTCGACGACGAACGCGCCCGCGCCGTCATGGGCCGAGCGGTGCCGCGCGCGGCGCGCGCGCTGGCCCGTTTCGGCAGCTGGGGCGAGATGCACCGGCTGCGCTTGCCGCATCCGCTGGCGCGCCTGCCCCTGATCGGCAGGCGGCTTCGTTTCGGCGACTGGCCGGCGGGCGGCAATGGCGAGACGATCCTCAAGACCGGCGCAGGAATGACCGATCAGCGCCACTTCGCCGGGCTGGTGGCGGTGTCGCGCCATGTTTCCGACATGGCCGATCTCGACGCCAATCATTTCGTCCTGCTGGGCGGACAGGATGGCTGGCTGGGCAGCACCACGCTGCTCGACCAGGTACAATTGTGGCGCGAGGGGAAATTCGTGCAAGTGCCGCTGCGCCCCGAAACCGTGCGGGCGCGATTTGCCCGCGAGACGGTGCTGACGCCGTGAGCGCAGCGGCGCGCGGCGCTCGCCGGTGATCGACGCCACGCCGCTCCTGCGTCTCTATGCGCGGCGGCGGGCGGCGGTGCTGGCGCGCGAAAACGCCGCCGCGGCGCAGCAGGCGCAATTGCTCCGCCTGGTGCGGCGCGCCGCCGACACGCGCTTCGGCCGGGCGCACGAATTCGCCCGCATCCGCTCGGTCGAGGATTTCCGCGCGCGGGTTCCGCTGCGCCGCTACGAGGATTTCTGGCGTGACTGGTGGCGGGGCGCGTTTCCCGTGCTGACCGACATCTCGTGGCCGGGCACCATCCCATTCTTCGCTGCCAGTTCCGGGACCACCACCGGCAACACGAAATACATCCCGGTGACGCGCGCGATGAACGCGGCGAATCGCCGCGCCGTGTTCGACCTGCTGACGCATCACGTTGTTGCGCGGCCGGCGAGTCGCGTTTTCGGCGGCGCCAATTTCATGCTGGGAGGCAGCACTGATCTGGCGCGTCAGGCGCCGGGCGTGCAATCCGGGGATTTGAGCGGGATCGCGGCGCGCGGCGTGCCGTTGTGGGCGCGGTCGCGCTTCTTCCCGCCGCTGCGCTACGCCCTGATGTCGGACTGGGAGGAGAAGATCGCGACCTTGGCGCGCCTGTCGCTGGACGCCGATATTCGCACTCTGGGCGGCACGCCGAGCTGGATGCTGCTGCTGTTCGAGCGGCTCGCCGCCTTGCGCCCCGACGCGCCCAAGCGCGTGGCGAGCTGGTACCCGCACCTGGAGCTGTTCGTCCATGGCGGGGTCGATTTCGCGCCCTACCGCGCCCGTTTCGCCGAACTGTTCGCGGGCAGCGGCGCCGAACTGCGCGAGGTCTATCCCGCCAGCGAGGGGTTCGTGGCGACGGCCGACCGGAACGAGGGCGAAGGCATGCGCCTGCTGGCCGACAACGGCATCTTCTTCGAGTTCGTACCGGTCGAGGAGATCGATTTGCCGGCGCCGACGCGGCACTGGGTGGCCGATGCCGAGACCGGCGTGAACTACGCCATCGTGCTGTCGACCTGCGCCGGCCTGTGGAGCTATGTGCTCGGCGATACGGTACGGCTGGTGGGGCGCGATCCGCCGCGCCTGCTGGTCACCGGACGGCTCTCCTACATGCTGTCCGCTTTCGGCGAGCATCTGATCGGCGAGGAGCTCGAAGCGGCGGTGGGTACGGCGGCGGCCTCGATCGGCCACGCGATCAACGACTGGACGGTGACCGCGCGCTTTCCCGATGCCGCCGGCGGTCGCGGCGGGCACTCGTATCTGATCGAGTTCGCCACGCGCCCCGAGGATGCGGCGCTCGCCGCGTTCGCGGCGGCATTGGACGCGGATCTTTCGCGGCGCAATCTCGACTATCAGTCGCACCGTTCGGGCGGCTTCGGCATGGATGCGCCCTCGGTGCGCGCGGTGCCGCCGGGGACCTTCGCCGCATGGATGAAGTCGCGCGGCAAGCTGGGGGGCCAGAACAAGGTGCCGCGCGTGATCCACGACGCGGCCCTGTTCGCCTCGCTCGAACGGATGATGCCTTGAAGCGACGATAAAGGCGTACCTCCCCGGCAGGCCTCTTCGCCATACGACATACGTCATTCGACCTTCGGCAGAGCCTTCATGGTGGCCTGATCGACCCAGCCTGTCACCTTGAGCCCGTGATCTTTCTGGAACGCGCGCAAGGCTACCGTTGTCTTAGGACCCCAGATGCCGTCGATCGCGATGGCGGCGCCGCTATTTGCGAGCGCGATCTGCAAGTGTTCGACCTGCCGAGGCGTCATCGCCAAATTGGCCGGCTGTGCCGGCGCGTTGTCGGCATAGGCCGACGTCGCACCGCTGACCGCGATTGCCGGCACCATGGCAACCAACCCGGCCGCGAGGAATTTGCTCAATCTCTTCATCTCACCCTCCCATCGGCTTGGCGCTCCGATGAAATGGCACACCTCTGGGGCCCGCGGCACCCTGGCCGACAGATCGGGCCCCGCCGCCCAACACTCCCGAGCGGCTACCACTGCTAAGACGCCGCTCCGCTGATCTTTCTTCTTCTTGTTGAGAATCACTTAGTCGCCGCTGAGGTCGGCGCAAGGGCTTTCGACGGGCGCGATTTTGTGGTGTTTTCAGACGATCCGACCATGCCGGAAAGCGACGCGAATAAAAAAGAAGGGCCCGCCGCCGGGGGACAGCGACGGACCCCTCCGCCTCTCTCCCGGCCGCGAGCGCGACCGGGTGCGGATCAAGTTCAGGTCGTTTTCGGCAGAGCGATCAGCGTTTCGTGGTCGAGATGGCCGGTCACCTTCAGGTTGTGCGCCTTCTGGAAGTCCCTGACGGCCGCGGTCGTCTTCGGACCCCAGATGCCGTCGACCGCAATTTGTTCGCCGCCCTTGGCGAGCGCGGTCTGGATTTCCTCGACGCGCTTGCGCGACATCGCCATGGCCATGGGCTTCTTCATCTTCATCGGCTGCGGCGCCGCGGCTGCCTGGGCCACCGGGGCGGCGGCCGGAGCGGCGGCCGGAGCCGTCGCGGTCTTGTCGGGCGCCGCGGCGTTGGTGTCGGCGGCGAGGGCCGGGGCGGCCACCAGGCCGCCGAGCGTGGCGGCGACGATCGCGCCCGTCGCCAGGGCGCCTGCGAATTTCCTCATGATCCTTACTCCTTGAGTTCCTGCGCGCCGCGGGAGCGGCTGGGGTACCTTTTGCCGGAGGGAAAACAGAATCCGTTCCGCCCCCGCCTTGGCGCGCTGCCATAACGGCACAGCGGGGATGAAGCGAATGCTTCCGCAACATTAAGGAGGTTTAATGGCGCCGGCCGCGGTCCTCCGCCGTCGGATCGCCATTCTTTCCTCAATACTTGTTAATGCGGCGCCCACCCTTCGGTCAGGGAGCGACCGGCATTCTTTGCCCGACATCGCGGATCGCCCCGGGCGCCGCGTCCCACAAATCCCGATCGGTTTGACAAGGAGTATTGCGATGAGCGATTTGCACGAGACCAGCGATTCGGTGCGCGCCACCGGGCGTCGCGCCCTGGTGGGTGCGCTGTTGGCCACCACGATCGTCGCCGGCGGAATCGGCGTGCGCGCCTGGTCGGCGGAGACGCCGGCGCCTGCCGCCGCGCCGGCCGCCGCCACGACGCAGCCGCTGTACAACGAAGCGGGTTTCGCCGCGCTGGTCGAGAAGGTCCGTCCGGCGGTGGTCAATATCGCCACCACCGAGAAGCCGCAGAAGCAGCAGATGCAGCAGATGCCCGAATTCCCGCCCGGCTCGCCCTTCGGCGAAATGTTCAAGCAGTTCTTCGGTCAGCAGCAGGACAACTCGCCGCGGCATGCGCTGGGCTCGGGCTTCATCGTCGACGCCGACGGCACGATCGTCACCAACAACCATGTCATCGACGGCGCCCGCAAGATCATGGTGACGCTCGAGGACGGCACCTCCTATCCCGCGACGCTCAAGGGGCACGACGCCAAGACCGATCTCGCGGTGCTCAAGATCGACGCCAAGAAGGCGCTGCCCTATCTCATCTTCGGCGATTCCGACAAGGCGAAGGTCGGTAACTGGGTGATCGCGGTCGGCAACCCCTACGGGCTGGGCGGCACGGTGACCGCCGGCATCGTTTCGGCGCATGGCCGCGACCTCAACGAGGGGCCGTACGACAATTTCATCCAGATCGACGCGCCCATCAATCCGGGCAATTCCGGCGGTCCGCTGTTCAACCAGGAGGGCCAGGTGATCGGCATCGACTCGGCGATCTATACGCCCAACGGCGGCAGCGTCGGCATCGGTTTCGCGATTCCGTCCGATCTCGCCAAGTCCGTGGTCGCGCAGCTGCGCGAGCATGGCGAGGTGGCGCGCGGCTGGCTGGGCGTGCAGATGCAGCCGCTCACCGAGACCCTGGCCAAGGCGATGGGCCGGTCCTCGACCGACGGCGTGCTGATCGACGAGGTGCAGCCCGATTCGCCCGCCAAGAAGGCCGGGCTGCAGCAGGGCGATCTGATCACCGCGTTTGACGGCAAGACGATCAAGGATCCGCGCGACATGGCGATGGCGGTGGCGGCTGCTCCGGCCGGAACCTCGGCCAAGATATCCTATGTCCGCGACGGCAAGGAAAGCAGCGTGGACGTCGCCATCGCCAAGCTGAAGGACGACGAGGTCGCGGCCAACGATCAAGGCGGCGAAGGACCGATCGGGCTCGCGCTTGCGCCGCTCACGCCGGACAGCCGCGACCAGCTCGGTCTCGACGATTCGGTCAAGGGCGTGGTGGTGGCCAAGGTCGCGCCGGAAAGCCGCGCCGCCGACAGCGGCGTGCGGCCAGGCGATGTGATCCTGCGCATCGGCAACGAGGCGGTGACCAACCCGGCCGAGGCGGCCAGGACGCTGCGCACCGCCGAGAAGGAAAAGAAAGAGGCGGTGCCGCTGCTGGTCATGCGCGACGGCACCACCTATTATCTCGCCCTGCAGCTGGCCAACGGCTGATTGTGGCCGAAACCGGCTGATGGATCGGGTGCCGGGGCGCGCCACGCGCCCCGGCACCGATTCCGGAATGCCATGAAGCTTCTGCTCGTCGAGGATAACCAGACGGTCGCCGCGTTCGTGGCCAAGGGGCTGCGCGAGGCCGGTCACACCCTCGATCAGGCCGGCAACGGCCGCGACGGGCTGTTTCTGGCCTCATCGGAGAAGTACGACGCCATCGTCCTCGACCGCATGCTGCCTGGGGGCATCGACGGACTCGGCATCGTCGAGGCGCTGAGGCGCACCGGCAACCGTACGCCGATCCTGATCCTGTCGGCGCTGTCCGAGGTCGACGAGCGCATCCGCGGCTTGCGCGCCGGCGGCGACGACTATCTGGCCAAGCCTTTCGCTTTCGGCGAGCTGGCGGCGCGCCTCGACGCGCTGGTCCGCCGCGCGCAGGGCGCGGGTGCCGAACAGACCCAGCTCGCGGTCGACGATTTGCGCATGGACCTGCTGGCGCGCAAGGTGACCCGCGCCGACAAGTCGATCGCGCTCCAGCCGCGCGAGTTCAAGCTGCTCGAGTTCCTGATGCGCCACGCCGGGCAGGTGGTGACGCGCACCATGCTGCTGGAGAATGTGTGGGATTATCATTTCGACCCGCAGACCAACGTGATCGACGTGCACATCAGCAAGCTGCGCCAGAAGATCGACGCCGCCGGCTTCGCCCGCCCGCTCTTGCACACGGTGCGCGGCGTGGGCTACCGGCTGGGCGCCGACGCCTAGATGCTGCGCCTGCTGCGCTCGACCTCGGTGCGCCTGGCGCTGGTGTTCGCGGTTCTGTTCATCGTCGCCGCACTGGCGCTGGTGGGGCTGTTGTGGTGGCAGACGGGGTCCTATCTCGCGCGCGAGACCGACGCGGTGATCGCGGCCGACACCGACGCGATCGGCGACCGGCTGCGCGATTTCGGGCTGCCCGGCGCCATGCACACGATCGAGGAGCGGGTAGCCGAAACCGCGGACGAACACGCCATCTATCTGCTCGCCGACCCCACCCTCGCGCCGCTGGCCGGCAACATGACCGCCTGGCCGGCCGCCGTGGGCCCCGAGCGGGGCTGGTATCAGGCCACGCTCGAGCGCGACGGGCGCGCCTATGCGGCGCGGCTGCTGCATGTGGTGCTGCCCGGCAATTTCCAGCTCGTGGTGGGGCGCGACGTGCAGTCGCGGCTGGCCATTCGCGCGCTGATCGTCAATGCGCTCGCCTGGTCGGCGCTGGCGGCCGTGGTTCTGGCGATCGGCGGCGGATGGGTGGTGCGCCGCGCCGTGCTCGGGCGCATCGCCCAGGTGAACCGCACGACCGCGGCGATCGTGCAAGGCGATCTGAGCCAGCGCCTGCCGGCCCGCGACGGCGACGACGAGTTTGAAGCACTGGCGCGCACGATCAACGAGATGCTGGCGCAGATCGAACTGTTGATCGACGGGGTACGCAACGCCTCGAATGCGGTGGCGCACGATTTGCGCACACCGCTGGCCGAATTGCGGGCGCGGCTCGAGCAGATTTTGCGGCGCATCGCCCCCGGCGAGCGCAGCGGCGAGCGGCTGCGCGACGAGGTGCAGGACGCCATTGCCGATGTGGACCGCCTGGTGGACACGTTCAACGCGCTGCTGCGTCTGGCGGAGATCGACTCGGGAGCGCGCCGCGCCGGCTTCCGGACGGTGGAGCTGGGACCGATCCTGGCCCAGGTGGCCGAGGTCTACCACCCGCTGGCCGAGGCCAAGGGCGCCGCGCTCGCCGTTGACGCGCCCGGCGGCATCGCGGTGACCGGCGATCCCGACATGCTCGCCCAGGCAGTGGCCAATCTGCTCGACAACGCGATCAAATACGCGGCGCGCGAGGGGATCGGTGGGCGGATTGCGCTATCGCTCGCGCGCCGCGCCGACGGGCGAGCGGCGATCACGGTGGCCGACAACGGTCCGGGCATTCCCGAGGCCGAGCGTGCCAGGGTGACCGAGCGCTTCTATCGTGGCGATACCAGCCGCGGCTCGCCCGGACTCGGGCTCGGCCTTGCCGAGGTGGCGGCGGTGGCCAAGCTGCACGGCGGCATGCTCGAACTGGCCGACAACCAGCCGGGGCTGGTGGCGACGATGGTGCTGGGGGAGGCGCCCGGCTAAGCGACTTTGATCTCGCTTTCGCCTCCGGGGCGCGGCGGACGCCGCGCCGGGCGTGACCGGCTGGCCTAGGCCGCCGCGGCCGGCGCCGCCGGCTGGCCCTTGAACTGGTCGAACGCTTCGACCGCCTGCGCGGCGTACATCACCGACGGGCCGGCGCCCATATAGACCGCCATGCCCATGCATTCCATGATCTCGTCGCGCGTCGCCCCGCGCTTGGCCGCGGCCTCGGCGTGGAACGCGACGCACGCGTCGCAGCGCACCGCGACCGAAATCGCCAGCGCGATGAGCTCCTTGGTCTTGGTGTCGAGCGCCTTGGGTTCGAGCGCCGCGCGCGCCATGGCGGAGAAGCTCTTCATCACCTCGGCCGGGCCCAGGCGCAGTTCCTTGACCGCGCCGGACATATCAACCGTCATCTTCTGCCAATCGTGGTTCATGATCGCCTCCTAAGTTTTGCGATACGGCCGGGACGCGCGACCGCGCCCGGCGTCGCTCAATGCTCCGTCGGCGCGCCCTGCGCCTTCCAGGCCCGCAGCCCGCCATCGAGGATGTAGGCCTCGGCGAACCCGCTGGCGGCCAGGCGCGCCGCGTTGGTCCGCGTGCGCATGCCGCTCAGGCAGTAGAAGACCGCCTTGGCGCCCTTGCGGTTGCCCGGCAGCGCCTGTTCGAGGCGCGACAGCGGCGCCGGATGGGCGCCGGGAATATGCTCGGCGCCGAATTCCGCATCCTCGCGGATGTCGATGAAGATGCAGCTTTCGCCCGTCTGCCATTGGCGCGCCGTGGCCGCGTCGATCGCGGGAAGCTCGGCGGCGCTCTTGGCCCCCGAGGATTTCAGAAATGCTAGCAGTGACATCGAACCACTCTCCCGTGTTTGCGGAACCGGCCCTGCCCGCCCTCGCCCGAGACCGCCGGAGCGGAGGGCCACGCCGCGCTTGACATATATGCGTATCTGCGTATATGTGCAAGTATGAATATACAGGACATGCAAAGCGCGGCCGGCGAGGCCACCGATCTCCTCAAGGCGCTGGCCAACCGCAACCGCTTGATGCTGCTGTGCCAGCTGGTCGGCGGCGAGAAATCGGTCGGCGAATTGGCTGGCCTGCTCGAAATCCGCGACACGGCCGTTTCGCAGCAGTTGGCCTTGTTGCGCCGCGATGGATTGGTCGCCGCGCGCCGCGAGGCACAGACCATCTATTACCGGCTGGCGAGCGCCGAGGCGGAAAAGGTGATCGAGACCCTGTACGCGATCTTCTGCGCCGATGCCTGCGCGCCCGCCAAGGGCCGCAAACGCCCGGCGGCGTGACAGGCGTCTGGGTGCCGCGCCACAACTCAAGCTCGGCGCGCGTTCGGTGCGCCCCGTTGGGCCGGCATCAAATTGAGAAAGCCATGAAAATGAACGTCGGATCGTTCGATCGCGTAGCCCGGGCGATTGTCGGGCTCGTGGTGCTTTCGGCGATCTTCTGGGTCGAGGGACCGGTGCGCTGGTTCGGCCTGGCCGGGCTAGTGCTGGTCGGAACCGGCGTGTTCCGCCGGTGCCCAATCTATTTCGTGACCGGACTGAACTCCTGCCGGGTGGACACACCCGCACCCAAGACACCCTGACACCGCCCGCCCAATACCCCGGAACTAGCTCAGGATCGAGTGCCGCCCCCCGTCACAAAAGTTCTATTTGCGCCGGCTGCCGCATCGTCGAGTATCGTCCCTTCCGTCGGGATCGATGATGGCCGGCGGCCGGGAGGGTTGGGACAATGAGCATTCGCGAACCAGGGGGGCCCGACGGCGAGCTTGCCGGACGCGTCGAAGCGGAAATCGCCGATAGTTTCGACGAAGAGCTGGAAATGGAGATCGACGACGAGCGGCTGGCTAAGCTGCTCGCCGACGAGGGCGAACATCCGCCCACCGCGGCATCGATCGCGCGGCACGTCTATTTCAAGGAGCTGTTCCGGCTGCAAAGCGAGCTGGTCAAGCTGCAGGACTGGGTGCAGCACGCAAAGCTCAAGCTTGTGGTGATCTTCGAGGGCCGCGATGCGGCCGGCAAGGGCGGCGTCATCAAGCGCATCACCCAGCGCCTCAATCCGCGCGTGTGTCGCGTCGCCGCGCTGCCCGCGCCCAACGAACGCGAGCGCAGCCAATGGTATTTCCAGCGCTACGTCTCACACCTGCCGGCCGGCGGCGAGATCGTGCTGTTCGACCGGAGCTGGTACAACCGCGCCGGGGTCGAGCGCGTGATGGGCTTCTGCACCGAGGCCGAGCTCGAGGAATTCTTCCGCACGGTTCCCGAGTTCGAGAAGATGCTGATCCGTTCGGGCATCGTGCTGGTGAAGTACTGGTTCTCGATCACCGACGAGGAGCAGCACCTTCGTTTCGAGATGCGCATCCACGACCCGATCAAGCAGTGGAAGCTCTCGCCGATGGATCTCGAATCGCGCCGCCGCTGGGAGGCCTATACCAAGGCCAAGGAGGCGATGCTGGAACGCACGCATATTCCCGAGGCGCCGTGGTGGGTGATCGAGGCGGTAGACAAGAAGCGGGCCCGGCTCAACTGCATCCACCACCTGCTGAGCCAGATTCCCTATCGCGAGATCGAACATCCGGATGTGGTTATGCCGGCGCGCGTTCACAATCCCGACTACCACCGGGCGCCCGTCCCCAAGAACATGTACGTGCCGGCGGTGTACTGAGCGGGACTCGGGCGTTCTCCGCTTCCTCGCGCTCAGCGTGTGCGCAATCGGGAATTTGGTGCCCCTGGCCGGAATCGAACCAGCACGCCCTTGCGGGCAACAGATTTTGAGTCTGCCGCGTCTACCGTTCCGCCACAGGGGCACCGGACGGCGAGCGCGGCGATCATAGCGGCACGGCTTTGCCGGTCAATGGCGGCTCGAGGCCGCCACAATGGTTGACAAGCGGGCGCGCGATTGATTCTCTTGGCGCGTAGCATCCGCCCGTGTCCTTTGCCTTGTCCCGCTTGTCCCGTCCCCCGTCCCGCCTCCTTCGTCCCGCCGCCAACCCCCGCTTCCGGATTTCGCGCATGTATCGCCCCGCATTGGTCTCGCTCGTCGCACTCGCCGCCGGCGCCGTGTTGCTCGCGCTCGCGGCGCCGCTCGCGGCGGCACCCACCCCGAAGCCGCTCGGCAGATTCGGCGACTGGGAGGCCTTCGCCGAGCAGGGATCCGCGGGCAAGCTGTGCTATGCCGCCAGCCTGCCCAAGCGCAGCAAGAACGAGCCCCACGGGCGCGGCCGGGCCTATGCGCTGGTGAGCGACCGGCCGGCCGACAAGAGCTTCGGCGTGGTGGGCGTCACTGCCGGTTTCGCGCTCAAGAAGGGCGCCGCCGCCCTGCTCGATGTGAGTGGCGTCCGGTTCGATCTCTACACGGTCGGCGACACCGCCTGGTCGCGCGACGACAAGGCGGTGGGCGCGGCGCTGCTCAAGGGCAAATTCGCCACCTTCGTCGGCTACCCGGCCAAGGGCCAGCCGGTGGCCGACCAGTACGGGCTGGCGGGTTTCGCCGAAGCGCGCGCCGCCATCGACAAGGAATGCGGCGCCGGCAAATAGCGCCGCTTGCCTGGGCCCGGGTTCCGGGCCATATCAGTTCTCCATGGGCGAAACGCGCACCGACCTGATGGGGCTCTCCCGCGCCGAGCTGGCCGAGGCGTTGGCGGGGCTGGGCGAAAAGCCGTTCCGCGCGCGCCAGCTATGGCACTGGATCTACTGTCGCGGCGCCACCGATTTCGCTTCCATGACCACGCTCGCCAAACCGCTGCGCGCGAAGCTGGCCGAGCATTTCACGGTCGGGCGCCCCGTGGTGTCGCGCGACCAGGCGTCGCTCGACGGCACGCGCAAATGGCTGCTGCGCTTCGCCGACGGCAACGAGGTCGAGACCGTGCACATCCCCGAGGAGGAGCGCGGCGCGGTCTGCGTCTCGTCGCAGGTCGGCTGTACGCTGACCTGCAAATTCTGCCACACCGGCACGCAGAAGCTGGTGCGCAACCTGACCGCGTCCGAGATCGTGGCGCAGGTGATGGTGGCGCGCGACGCGCTCGGCGAATGGCCGAGCCCGGCCGACGGCGGGCGGCTGATCTCGAACGTCGTGCTGATGGGCATGGGCGAGCCGCTGTTCAACTACGACAACGTGGCCAAGGCGCTGCGCATCGTCATGGACGGCGAAGGCATCGCCATTTCCAAGCGACGCATCACGCTCTCGACCGCAGGCGTGGTGCCGATGATCAGGAAGGCCGGCGAGGAGCTGGCGGTGAACCTGGCGATCAGCCTGCACGCCACCAACGACGAGCTGCGCGACCGCATCATGCCGATCAACAAGAAGTATCCGCTGGCCGAACTGATGGCGGCGTTGCGCGACTATCCCACCAACAACGCGCGCCGCATCACCTTCGAATATGTGATGCTCAAGGGAGTCAACGACAGCCTGGCCGAGGCGAAGGCGCTGGCCAAGCTGGTCGAGGGCATACCTTCGAAGTTCAACCTGATCCCGTTCAATCCCTGGCCGGGCGCCGGCTTCGAGGCCTCGGACGAGGCCTCCGTGAAGCGCTTCTCCGACATCCTGTTCGATGCCGGCTACTCGGC
>Ga0209415_10016077_pt1 | contig 12069 bp, 3 predicted proteins | sample PeaSoiSIISIP2007_FD_187696 | JGI IMG/M metagenome (GOLD analysis project Ga0209415, IMG submission 187696) | Peat soil microbial communities from Weissenstadt, Germany - SII-SIP-2007 (SPAdes) (version 2) | ecosystem: Environmental > Terrestrial > Soil > Wetlands > Peat | place: Germany... | reverse complement strand
TCGAGGAGGTTGGAGTAAAGCGCTCCCGCATCCTCGCCGAAGAGCGGAAACGACAGGAAGGCACCGTACCAGAAGAGATTGAACGCCAGCACCAGCAGGAGAGCGAGCGGAAAGGCGCGCCGGTCCGAGGCAACGATGCGCGCCCATCTGTCAAGGCGCGTGATCGTCACGATTGGCGCCATTGCAAGAATCAATGTTGAGCCATGGGCGAACATGTGCTCCGCGATGCGGGTCGCGATACCCGTCAGTTGGGGTAACGGTATCTCATGATCACAAAATCGGGCCCAACGGCGACGGGCGTATCACCTTCCCTCGTCATCTCGGCCATCACGTCGCGGCATGTGCATTGCGATGGCATTTGACACTGCTTGCCGCCGATTCTCGCAACGCGGACGAAAGCGAAGTAGGGGTCGTTGTCGCAAAGGAAGTAATCCGGATGCGCGTATTTGGCCTCGTCATCCCCATCCCGCAAATGCCTGAAGCGCTCTGTGCTCCCGCGATCAGGCGGCACGACGGTGGTGATCAGGCTGGTGCCTCGCGTGAAGTACCATACCAGCCCATCATACACGTTGGCGACAAAGAGCTTGCCGTGAAATTCCGGCTGACGCAGCGCCGATGCAAAGGGCGGCCCGAGGGGCGGGAATTGCCGGTAAAGCTGGAAGTTGCTGAAAAGATGGAGCGCCGCGATGACGGCAACCGCCGCAAGGCCCCCCCAAGCGCGGAATCGCCATGAGTGATCACGGGAGGCGAGCGGTTTACCGCCATGGTCGACGCTCCGCCCCGCTGTGCTCGCTTGCGCCGAGAGCGACAGAACGGGGGCAAGGCGTGCCAGTGCCGCCTTTGCCTCGGCCGCGCACGACTGCAGCCAGCGCGCGTCCCGAGCGTAGCTGCTCGCATAGACCAGGAGGTGGCAAATGAGGCCAAACGCCGCGGCGTCCGGCAAGCCGACCGGAGATGCTCCTTGGCTCCAAAGCCAGGAGACGTAGTTGGGAAACAGGAAGCCAACCACGCTCGTGGCGCTCACCAGGATCGTCACCCATGCGGCCAGGTCGGACACGAGCCAACCGGGACGGCTCTGCTCAGCGCCGGAAGAAGCCGAGTCCTCAGCCCTCAGTCTCGGCAGGCCGATCAGCAGATAGAGAATCAGGATCGGGACCAGCGTAGAAAACGCGAAGCCAAACGCGAGCGCCGCCGTCATACCCAGCGCCACGATCCGTGCCACGCGGACCTTCGTGACGCGCAGCAGCGTCGCGCCACAGCAGGCGATGAACGTGGCGAACAAGGCGCGCGCAACCCATGGGCTGCCCGCAAGCATGACCTGCCAGTAGGCGGTGACGACATCGCGCAAACGAACGGGCGTCGGGCTCACGTCCCACATGACGATGTGGTTCGCCCGATACAACTCGAGGAACTTCTGAACGTCCGGGGTCTCCCCCAAAATCGCTCCCAAGAAAACGTTGCCCATCCGTCCGAAATACGTGACCAGCAGATCGGTCACGAAGAACTTGAAGCCGGTGTGCGCGACGATAATGCAAATGTACGCGAGGAACGTCAGCCCCGAGGGCACGATGACCCAAGCGAAGAGGTGCCGCACGTCGACGCTGCGGCGCGCGTAAACGCTCCACATTGAATAGAAAACGAGACAGAAGACAAAGAATGCCCAATCCGAGGAGGCGATGAATACGAACAGTGCGGCCAGCGCGATATCGCGGCCGTGCCCGCGCTCAGGCGGCCCGTCCCATTCGAGCGCCATCAGGTAGACAAGAAGCCATAGCATCACGGCATGCAGCCCGCGCAGCAGGTCGCCGGCTTGGGCGAAATAGACCCCATAGGAGGTTGCGAAGAATCCGACAGTCGCGAGCGCGACAAGCGGCGCGAAGAGTCTGCGGAGTGCGAGAAAGCCCAGTAGAAGCGAAAGCGTCGAAAGCATGAGGCAGGCGAGGATGAGCGTCTCCTGTGACATCCCCAATGCGATGCCGATCATGGACAAAAGCCGCGAAATGAAATTCGGGTGATGAATATAAAAGTAGCCCAGCGCCGCCGGATCCGAACTTGCCGCGTGGTCCTGCAAGAAGAAGGATACGATGTCCCTGACGTGGTGACTCGAGAGGAAAATCGCCGCGGATTCGCCCGTGTCGCGAATGCCGAAGAAGCCGCCGGCCCGCCTCCACAGCACGATGCTGGCCGAACAGATTGCCAGCATGAAGACAAAGGCGCCGATGGTGCTCAGCCGGTCGGCCGAAGCGGCCGCCCGCCACCCAAACCGCAAATCGAGCCGCACAAGCAGGAGACCGGCGAGCGGACAAGCGACGGCGATGAGCACAAGCTTGGGCTCGTGGAGGTATTTGAGAACAACGACCATCGCCCAGATCATCGAAATCGCGGCCAAGCTCCGGAAAAGCGCCCGCTCGTCGCCTGCGGTCCATGCATTTGACCGCGTCCGGAGCCAACTCGCGGCGCGCCGCATCGGCCACGCCATCTCCGCCGCGGTCAATGTGAGGAATCGTCGATCTATCCGGCCGACGCCCCAACATCCGAGGCCGAACAGAGCGAGGCCCGCGACATAGAAGGCCCAGGCGCGGCCCGAAGTATCGTAGGGCCGATAGATCATCGTCACTTCGCGCGCGCCGGGCGGGACGACGACGCCGCGCATCACGACGTTGGTCGGATAGATCCTCGCCGCCTTGCCGCCGATATAGGCGCGCCAATAGGGGTCGAAGCGCTCGTTGGCGACGAGAAAGCGCGGGGTCGCGGCGGGCGGAAATTCGATCGTGGCGTATTGGTCGCGGAACGAGGCCTTGAGCTCCTCCTGACCCGCCGTGCTGTAGCTCCCGCCAATGGCGTCTTCCACATAGCTTAGCCGCTTTGCGTCGTAACCCTCGGGACGCAGCTGGCCCTTCGGGAAGAGCGCCTCGAGCACGGCCTCGGGCCCGGCAAGCGATTGAACGGTTGACGCGAAGAAGACCCTCGGCGTCACCGGAAGCGGGCTCTGCCGGATCTCGAGATTCTCGGGCCGGAGCTCGCGGCTCGTGCCATCGGGCAGCCTTACGGCGTTGGTAAACAAGGCCGGCTCAACGGCAATCGCATATTTGACATTCAACAGGCTCAGCAGCGGCCAGGGCAGGGAGGCGAAGCTCGGGAAGCTGATCGAGCGTTGGCTCAGCGAATCGGCGGGCCATGGCAGGATTTCGAGCCGTTCCGGGATCGAGCTGATATAGCCCTCGATCAAGCGCAGGCGCCAAAAGTTCGCGATGTGCGGCGAGCAGAAGATCTTGATCCGGCTGGGATCGCAGACAATGGCCGTGCGGTAATCGTCGCGCTCGAGCCGGCGATCGATGGCCGAGAGCGCCGCCTGCGTCGGCCCTTTGAACTCATCGGCCCAGGCGAGAAGGCGTCCGGCCTCCTTGAAAGGCATTGGCTCGCCTTCTGGCTTTTTGGTCTCGCCCGCCGGCTCCCGCAGCGGCCGCCAATCGCTGCGCAATTGGTCGCCGCGAAGTTGAAAGGTCCCGAAGGCGGCGGCCTGGAAGATCATGAGGAAGGCGAGGAATGCCATCAACGGGCCGCGCCAGGGCGAGCGCCGGGCGAGACCCAGAGACGCCGCGAGCACCGCGGCGAAGAGGAAGAGCGAAAAGCCGACCCGCAGCACGGAGCCGGCCGATACCGTGAGGTTGGCGGTGAAGCCCTCCGAGATACCGAGCGGGATCGGCCGGCCGGCGGTGGCATCGGCGACATGCTCGCTGCCTGCCACCAGGAGCCCCGCTGCGAGCGCCGCCGCGACGAGCTGGGGCCAGCGCGGCAGGATGGGCCTCTCGTGCTGGCTCCCGCCCGCCAAGTGATAGAGATACGTGGCTGCGAGCGTCGCAAGAGGCAGCATGGCCGCGACGAGGATGCGGGCATGGATGAAGTCGATGCGATCCATGAGCACATACATGATCGTGAAGCCGAGCTTGCTCAGCACCACGAACACGCAGAACGCGACGAAGGCGAGGTTGAACGGCGCATCTTCGTCGACGAGGCGGCGTCCGCGCAGCAGCGCGGGCAGATGACGCACCGTGCCGTAGAGAATCAGGAGCGTGGCGAAGGTCGACGAATAGACGAGGAATCCCTCGTGCAAATTGAAGATATTTCCGAAGCTATAGGATTCGGCGAAAGTGCGTCCAAGAATGCGCTCGTCGAATGCGCGCAGAATCTCGAAATTGAAATGGCGTCCGATGGAGGTATAGACGCTGTCCAGACTGTCCGATTGACCGCCGATGTAGCGCCGGATCGAATGGGAGAGCTCGATGCCGTCCGTCATGATGCGAGGGAAGGAGGCGACGGCGGCGACCGCGGCGGCGCTGAGGAGGACGAACGGCGTACGCCAACTGCCGGTGCTCGCCAGCCTGTAGATGGAATAAAGCCCGAACAGCATGCAGGCGTAGGCGGCCTTCTGGAGGAAATCCACCGTCAAGAGATGGGTCAGCAGCAGGGCCAGGCCGACGAAGCACGGAGCCATGTTGCCGGGCCGCACGCGGCGCAGGATCAACATGACCAAGGGGATGATGATCAGCACCGCGAAGCTCATGTCGTTCTGGCTGACCTTGAGGGTTGCGAGCGCAGAGGACTGATAGAGCACGGCCGCGGTGAAGGCCGTCAGGCGCTCCCGCGTCACGTCGCGCGCGAAGGCGTAGGTGGCCCACCCCGCCAGCACCATCAGGAGGGCGGAAATCCATCCCGCCGCGACGATCAGCAGGCGCTCGGGCCAGAGGGTCGCGAGGGCGGCGAAGAGATTGGGATAGGTATAGGGCAATGCGACGACGCTGTAGCCGCCGAACAGGGACTCGTTCCAGGTCGGGATATAGCCGTGGCGCAGCCCGTTCGTGAAATTCCGGAGCCACGTCAGGAAGTGGTTCATGCGGTCCGAATCGCCGATGAAGACCGCGCGCCCGCTGAGATGCGGCCAGAACCACCATGCGACAAGCGCGCCGAGGGCAAGGAGCGCGGCCACGTCCACGCGGTCCCACGCCAACGACGGAGGCGATGCCGATGCCTCGTTCGGCATCCGACTGCCGATCGCCGGCCGAGGCGCACGGAGTCCTCTCACGATGCGTTGAAGGGCCGAGATTGCGCCTGGCAAAATCATGGACAACAAAGACGCCTGGCGCTGAATTGGCCTGTCATTGGAGGATGGCCGCTCAGGCTCGATGCGCCCACTATTCTCATACCTCTTGGTCGTCCATGTCGTGCCCTCCCGCCCAGCCGCTGCAAGCCGGGTGAGGGGATTGTAGGCGCTCTTTTACCCTTGCCGAAATCACTCGTCCATACTCGAGCTGCGGTATCTCGATCGAACCCATAGCATTCGCAGGCGTCCGCGCCGCGCGGTGAGCATGCCAACGGATCGAGGAAAAATCATCGCCGGCCGTGACGCGGGGCATGTCCTGGCCGACATTAAAGACATAAACCTCGCTTGCCAGTCCCGCTCCGGAGGAGGGCCAGGCGCCGTCATGCCGGGCCAGCGCCTTGGTTTTCGACTCGCCATCCCTCGGCCAGGCGACGCTCGCGTCGTGCGAAGGCAAGCCAGGCAGCAGCGGCGAGACCCGCCAGGCCCATGATCATCCTCGAGGCGAAGAAAAGCTGGCTCGCGCGATTGACGTAGCGAAATTCGATCGGTCCGTAACCGGCGGGCACGGCGACCACGAGGCCGCCGAAATTGCCGCGCACCACGGTCGCCGCCCTGCCCCCCACCCCTGCCCGCCAATGGGGATCGTAAGCGATGGCGGCGTTCAGGTAAAAAGGCGATGCAGCGCGATAGGACAAGCGCACCCAATCGATGCCGCGCGAGAGATCGGACAGCACGGCGTCGTTTGCCCCGTTCGACAATTGCCCGAGCCGCTCGAGGTCGTCGGGACGAACGTAAACCACCTCGCTCAAATGCTCGGCGATTCGCGACGCATGGGCGTTGAGCCGCCGGGTAAGCTCCGCAGTATCGACATAGCTAGTCGCGCCGCGGCTTGTCCAGAAGATGGGATGGCCGACTGCACTCAGCGCCTCGATCACCGGGCGCGCGAGGTCGGGTTGAAACACCGCCTCCTCTCGGCTGCGCAGGAATGTGCCTTGCAGGTCGCGGTTGAGCGATGCCGTGTCATGAGTCGAGAGATAGCATTCGGCGAAGCGCACACAAGGCTTGCGCGCAAGCATGTTGGGGTCGCGCACGGCGACGGCCGGAAGCGGGGTCCGGTCCGCCGCGTCGAGGCCAAAGAGGTCGATGGCCTGCGCCACGGGGATGCCCACGATGCGGTAAACTTGCACCTGATACAGGGCTTGCGAGGCCGCGAGCACGAGAACGACCGCGAACATCCCGCGATGGATATCGCCGGCGCGAAGGACGCCCCAGGCCAGTGCGCCGAAGCCGGCCAAGAGAAGCAGGATGTCAAGCGCGACCGTTCGGGGCAGCGTGGTGTAAGTGTCGGGGAGGGAGAGCAGCCATCCGAATGCGACAGCGGCGTCGGCCGCGAGCACGGTCACCAAGAGAGACGCTTGGCACAGCAACCGGCGGCGCTCCGCAGAAGCGAGCGTGAGCAGTGCATCCATGCCGAAACCGCTCATCACGAGTACCGCGAAGATGCCGAAGAGGAAAAGCAACAGATAGCTGCGAAACAAATTGAAGAAGGGAAGATGGAATAGCAGCAGATAAATTCGGGTGTCCTGCATTGGCAAAAGTAGGCAGAGCAGCGCGAAGAGTCCCCACCCGGCGCGCAACCGCCTGCAGCCCGGGCGCAGGAGAAAGACCGTGGCCAACACGCTTGGGACGATCCCCACGAAGAACATCAGCACATCAAGTCGATAGATGAATCGGCTTCCCCCCGACACGCCGCTCCCCGCCAGCCAAGTGCGGAAACCGAACTCCAGCGAATCGTATGCGACAATGAAGCTGAGCGGAAAGACGGCACCGATCAACGCCGTCGGCTGGACCAACGCGTTTTGGCCGATCTCCGAAGGTACGAGATTCAAACCGCGTCGCACAGAAGGAATATAGCGAGCGAGTTCGCCCAGCAAAAAATGCAAATGCGCGGCGGTTAGCAGCAGTATAAATGCTGCCGGCCAAAGACGCGGCCAATGCAAGCGCAGTCCAGCCAGGAGCGCCTGCGGGCACAACACGGCGTAGAGGATCAATGCGAGCCCGGCGGCAAAGACAATAAAATGGGGGGATTGGTCAAGCGATTGAAGCGCGACGAAGAGGGCGGCGGCATTCAAGTACCAGTGCGCTTGCCTCTCGGCTTTCTGGCGGTGAAATTTCACGAGGCAGATCACGATCCAGGGCAACCAGAACAGAATGGCCGCCGCTTGGTCGGAGTGCGCGGTCTGCATGCATAATCCGGCGAAGAGGGTGGCCGCGAAGAGATAAACGGCCGACAATTGGTGCCGGAACAGGACGCGCCCCATCACATACATGCTTGAGGCCAGCCACAGATAGAGGATGAAGATATGCGCCTTTTGGAGATAGACCGCGGCCTCAACGCTCGGCTTCAAGCAGCTCATGAAGAAAAGCAGCGCGAGCCGGAGCGGATTGGTAATGGTGTCGCTCGTGGTATAGATGCTGACGGGCGTTCCGGAGTCGATTTTTCCGAGCCATTCCGGCAGGCCGGCGCAGGCCATGCCCTTCGAAATGCCGAACATCTCTGGAAAGTTGTAAATCCAGGCGTCATGGTAAATGAGACGCCCCCAAAATAGACCGTGGACGATCAGCCACAGCGCCAGCACGCCGGCCATGAGGCCGAAGCACCACGGATCGCTTCGAGCGGCACGGACTTCCGAAAAAGGCATGGATGCCGAACTGGACATGTGCCGCGCGCGTGACTCCATGGCCATCGTCAACTCAAATGTCGCTCGTCCATCGCCCCGCCCACGATCACAACTCGCTCCAAATAGAAGTCGCCTCCATCGGAGCGGGCCAACTTGGCAGACGGTAGGTGACCCGTCAATGGACCGGAGCGGAAACCATGAAACGTCTCGAGCCTGCGCGACGGAATTGATTTCCGCTTACATGCAAGTGCCGCCCCTCACTGCACAGGATCGAGCCGCAGCTGGCGCAGGAAGAATCCCAAAGGGCGCGGATCGTCGGAAAGGCCGAGCTCCTTCGGCGATCTCGCGTCGGACATGTGCAGGGTGAGCGAGACCACCGATTGCGCCGACTGCGCCAAAGCCACACCGGGGACCCTGACAACTCGTTCGCTCTCCTGTTCGCCGAGGCGATATTGGATCGAGCCAACAGCGCTTCCGTTGACAGCGAGGTCGACCGAGGCCGTGGTGCGGCGCGCGGTCAAGAGGGGTGCGCCCACGATCCGCAGGACTGCGCCGCCGCCGATCGTGTGGGCGAGCCTGAACCGGATGTCAGCCGCGTGGCCAATGCTCCAGCTCCCTCTAGGCTCGGCCGCGATCCATCCCTCCCCCAGGGCCGCGACGGCACGGCCGCCGGCCGAGAAATCGAGGTCCTCGCCCGGCTCGACGAGCATTGCCGGCTCCTCCGCTCCCTCGGCCAACTGCATCCGGCGCAGTCCCAGCCCAAGCAGCCTTTCGTCGGAGGACATTCCGAGCGTCAGCGGCGACGCCGGATCCGTTATGACAAGGCGTATTTCGGGCGGCATATTGCGCTCCAACGCGGCCCTCGGAACGAAAACCGAGTGGGGCCGGTCGGGTAGGCCGAGAGCAAAAATCAGATGCCCGACCGCCACATCGTTGACCTGGAGCGAAGCCTCCACGGAGGGATGGGCCGGCGTCACGAAAGGCGTGGCCATGACCGTCAGCACCAAGCCGTGGTCGGGAAGCGTGTGAATATCCGGCACGAGCCGCGCCACCGGCCCAACCGTCCAAGTACCCCAGGGCTCGGGGTCGCCCCAGCCGTCCAACAGCCACGTCGACGACGAGCCCGACTCGGCGAAGCTGTAATCGACAGCCGGCCAGGGGCAAGGCTCGGCTCCGGCCGGCGTCACTCGCCACGGTCGCGAAAGCACCGATTGGCCGGCTCGCGTGGCCGTGCGCGGCGTGTAGCGCAATGCGAGCGTGCCTGTGAAATCGGGCGACAGGGAAAACGGCGCGCCGTCCTCGCTCTTGGCCAGCGTCACGAGGCGTTCGGGATCGAGCTCGCACGAGCTGTCATCCGGCACGGCCATGAGTTCGGCGAGCGGCGACACTAAGGGCTTGCCCTGCTGCTGCCCGGCGGCGGCGCTGTAGACGACCCGATGCCCCCCTGCTCCATCCGCTTGCACCGCCGCTTCAATTGTGCGCACGAAAGGCGGGGAGTCCGAATCAAGGCGGATCACCGCCCAATAGTCTCGATCCGGCGCATCGCGGGCGAACACCTCATTGCGCAGCACCGCGCCCGGCCGGCCGGCCTCGGCAATAAGCGGCAACATCGAACAGCCTCCGGCGGGTTGCCAGCCGTGCTGTTGCGCCACTCGTCGCGCCGCAGCACTGGCGAGGTTTTGCTGCACGAAGCATGCATAAAAGTCCGGGAAGGCGTAGGCGGAATTGCGGCCCCGGTCCGCGAACCAGAGATAGGAGCGCATATCACGGTGAAGCACATAGCCCTTCGAGGTCAGCACGACGCCACCCTTGCCGATCATTGTATCCGCGTACGCCCAGTCGTCGGTGAAGGCCGTCAGCGGCGCGGTATAGCTGTTGGAGACGAAGCTGTGGCCGCGGAAAGGCGGGGCGGCGAGCCGCCGGAAGAAGCTGCCATGGTCAGGCGGCAGGAGCCGGACATAGCTCAGCTGCAGGCCGACCCAATAGGTGAGCCCTGCCAACAGCAAGCCCGCCGCCGCGAGGCTCATCGCGGCCTCGCCGGCTTGCCCCTCATGCCAGACGGCGCGCAACCGCCCCGCTGCAAGAACAAGCACATAGAACGCGCAGGCCGGCACCGCACATAGGAAGAAGACGACGAAGGGTGCATAACGCCACTGAAAGCCGCTCAAGACGATGCCCGGCGATAGCCAATAGACCACGGTGTAGCCGGCGAGCCCGGCGATGACGAAGCGTCCGATCCGCGCGAAGACGTCTCTACATGAGCCTGCGATGAGTGCGCGTTCGCCGCCCATTGCCATTAAGATCGCCACAACCAGCGCGGTTGCCACGGCCAAACGCGCCGCGGTTCGCGCCCAGGGTGCTGCAAGCGGAAGCATCCAGATGTCAGCGAGTTCCGCCCCTCCGCCGCCCTTATAGAGCAGTCTTTGCCAACCCAAGGCGGCTCCCGTGACGATGAGGAGCGCCAACAGCCTCAGTGCCGCCCAGGGTGACAGACGGGTTGTCGCCCACCAGCTTCCAGTGCTCACTTTAACGATCGACAATGCGCCGGCGATCGCTGCCAGCGCGGCGACGATCGTTCCCGGCGAGACGTGAAGTCCCGCCGGCACGCCGCCACGCACAACAGATGCCGGATAGAGCGCGAACACGCCCTCGCCAATCGCGATCGGCCGGAGGACGAGAAAAAGCGCGACCGCGAGATGAATGAGGAGAATGAGGTCGGTCGCGCGCTGTCCCGGCGATCGGGCCTGTGATGGGGCGTTCTGCACGCGCTCGGCCGACGGCTCGAGCATTGCAGAGCCGGTGCGGCCAGCCCCGAGACCCCATCCCACGAGCACGAGGGCCGTGACCAGGCAGAAAATCGGCGTATAGACTTGCAGATCGTAGTGGCTGAGCGAAAAAATGAACTCCTTGAAATTGCGATAGAGGTCGCCGTTGACGTATTGCGGCCAAAAGGCGATCTGGTGCGTCTCGAAGAACGAGCGGACGGCCTCGCGACCGGCCGGGTCGTTGGCGAAGTTGCGGGCGACGAAGGTGTAGAAGAGATCCGTCAAGACGACATTGGTGCCGAAGCGCGCGCTCAACTGAGCGAACAAGATCGTCAACGCCGAGAGCCCGCCCGCGACGAAGCTCGCGATCGCGCTCGCCGCCAACGCTGGCCGCCGCCAGAATATCATGACGGCGTAAAGCACGCCGGCAATCGACAGCATTCCGGCGAACGCCAGCTCGTTGTAGAACAGACCGACTCCGATCAAGAAGAGGAACGCGAGAGCCCGGCGCCGCAGCTCACCGCCGGCATCATGCAGACAGCTGAAGAGTGCGAATACGAAAAACCCGGACCAGACGCGGTCCGTCACAACGTGCCACTGCCCATAGAGAACGTAGTCGGTCGCCAAAAGCGCGCAATAGATCACGGCAAAGCGGGGCTCGGCGATCCGTGCGAAATAACGGTATGCAAGCACGAACGCTGCCGTCCCGACGATTGCCGTGGTTACCGCCACCTGGGATTGGATGGTGCGCGCGCCGAGTAGATAGATCAGAAAGCCGAAGAGCCGCGGGAAATTGCCTTGATGGGTGTAAAGATAGGGATGTGCCGCGGCGTACGGGCTGAAGGACTCGTCCGTAATACCCAGCGAGTCTCCAATATTGAAATGAAAAAGATTATAAGCGTGCCAGTAGATCGAGAAGGACTCGTTGGCATCCATGACATATGGCATGCCGTGGCCGGCGACAAGCATCCAAGCGTAGAATCCGAGATAGAGAATCGCGAGTGCGAGCTGCCAGGAACGGTCAGATCGGCGAGCGGTCTCGTCCATGGTCAGTTCCGCAAAGGGGTCGGCCGGCCGTTCATCGATCCCGCGAGCCAGTCTGGCATGCCGGCGCACCTTATGTACTTCGCGACCGCGAACATCATCGGGAAATTAGCCAGACACCTATCGTGATAGATGATGCGATCGTGATTCGCAGCATGTACAACGGACCATAGTGCCGGCGAGATGCACATGAGCCCGAAACAGAGGAGATTGCGAGGGGAGCGATGATTCTTGGAGGGGGTTGCGGCTGCCAAGCCGGAGCCCCGTCGTACATTTGCCTCGAGGTCCATCCACAAGTCGACTTTCCGCTCGACCGTCTTCCTTCGAGGAGCCGCCGGCATCAGACCAATGGGCCAGCTTGGCAGACCTCAAGCGGACCGTCAACATACGCACCCCCTTCCGGTGACGTAACAGTCTGTGTGTCAGGGCAAGAAAGGGGTACTCCCCTGTGGCCGACCAAGGTGCACAAAAGGAGCAC
>Ga0209415_10016075_pt1 | contig 12069 bp, 8 predicted proteins | sample PeaSoiSIISIP2007_FD_187696 | JGI IMG/M metagenome (GOLD analysis project Ga0209415, IMG submission 187696) | Peat soil microbial communities from Weissenstadt, Germany - SII-SIP-2007 (SPAdes) (version 2) | ecosystem: Environmental > Terrestrial > Soil > Wetlands > Peat | place: Germany... | reverse complement strand
GGGCGCGCCGCCGGCGCGCCGCTCTTCAGTGCTCGGCGGCGGCGGCCTGCGCCGCTGCGACGCGTGCGACCGGTACGCGGAACGGAGAGCAGGAGACGTAGTCCAGGCCGGCTCGCGCGAAGAACTCGATCGATTCCGGATCGCCTCCGTGCTCGCCGCAGACGCCGATGTGAAGGTCCGGGTTCGCAGCGCGGCCGTTGGCGACGGCCATCTTCACGAACGCGCCCACGCCCTCGCGGTCGATCGTCTCGAACGGGGAGCAGGGGACGATGTGCTCGTCGACGTAGCGCACGATGATCGTCCGCTCGATGTCGTCGCGGGAGAAGCCGAGCGCCGTCTGGGTGAGGTCGTTGGTCCCGAACGAGAAGAAGTCGGCGTGCTCGGCGAGGTGCCCGGCGACCACGCACGCGCGTGGCAGCTCGATCATCGTGCCGACCGTGTAGTCGGCGCCCTCGTGCATGCCCTCCTGCTCGGCGATCCGCACGACGAGCTCGCGCATCAGCGTCAACTCGCCCTCGTAGTTGATCAGCGGGATCATCACCTCGGTGTGCGGTGCCCGTCCCGTGCGTTCGCGCACCGCGCGCGCCGCGCGCATGATCGCCGAGACCTGCATCTCGTAGATCGCGGGGTGCAGGATCCCCAGCCGGCAGCCGCGTGTGCCGAGCATCGGGTTGGTCTCGGAGAGGTCCCGGACTCGCTTGAGCGTGCGCTCGAGCTCGGCGACCGCCTGAGGATCATCGTGGCCGCGCGCCTCGCGCAGCTCGTCAAGCAGCTCGATCTCGCCCGGCAGGAACTCGTGCAGCGGCGGATCGAGCAGCCGGATCGTCACGGGGAGGCCCTCCATCGCCTCGAACAGTCCCTCGAAGTCCGCCTGCTGCAGCGGCAGCAGCTCCGCCAGGGCGGCGCGCCGGGCGCTCTCGCCGGAGGCCATGATCATCGCGCGCATCTTCGGCTGGCGGTCGGCGGCCATGAACATGTGCTCGGTGCGGCAGAGCCCGATGCCCTCCGCGCCGAAGGCTCGCGCGCGCCGAGCGTCCTGCGGGATGTCGGCGTTGGCCCGCACGCCGAGCGTGCGCAGCTCGTCGGCCCAGGTCAGCACGATCTCGAAGTTGGGGTCCATCTCGGGGTCAACAAGCGTCACGTCGTCGATCGTGACCTCACCGGTGGAACCGTTGATCGCGATCAGGTCGCCCTCGCGCAGCACGACCTCGCCCACGCGAACCGTGCCGGCCGCGAGGTCGACGTCGAGGCTGCTCGCGCCGCACACGCACGGACGGCCCATGCCGCGCGCGACCAGCGCCGCGTGCGAAGCCTTGCCGCCCTCGCTCGTGAGGATGCCCTGGGCGGCGAAGAACCCGGCCACGTCCTCGGCCTCGGTGAACGGCCTGACCAGCACGACGTGGGCGCCGGCCTCGGCCGCCGCGACGGCCGCCGGGGCGTTGAAGACGATCGTGCCCTTGGCCGCGCCCGGTGAGGCGGCCACACCCCTCGTCAGCACCTTGAAGCGCGCCTTGGGATCGAAGGTGGGGTGAAGCAGTGCGTCCAGCGACGAGGCGTCGATCGTCGCGATCGCCTGGGCCTTGGTCAGCAGTTCCTCGTTGACCGCGTCGACGGCGAAGCGCACGGCGGCCTGAGCCGGCCGCTTGGCGTTGCGCGTCTGCAGCATGTACAGACGCCCCTCCTCGATCGTGAACTCGGTGTCCTGGATGTCGCCGTAGTGGCCCTCGAGCTTGCGCAGGATGGCGGTGAGCCGGGTGTAGGCGTCGGGCAGGATGTCGCGCAGCTCCGCCAGCTCCTGGGCGTTGCGCACGCCGGACACCACGTCCTCGCCCTGAGCGTTGATGAGGAAGTCGCCGGAGGGCTCGGGCGCGCCCGTCAGCTCGTCGCGGCTGAACGCGACGCCGGAGCCGGAGCTCTCGCCCTTGTTGCCGAACACCATCTGCTGGACGTTGACCGCGGTTCCCCAGTCGTCCGGGATGTGGTTGATGCGCCGGTAGGAAACCGCCCGAGCGCCGCTCCAGGAGTCGAACACGGCGCCGATCGCCTGGTCGAGCTGTACCGCCGGGTCCTGCGGGAACTGCTCCCCGGTCTGGTCGAGGAAGTCGCGCTTGAAGAGCTCGGTCAGCTCGCGCAGCGCGGCGACGTCGAGCTCGGTGTCCAGATGGACGCCGTGGGCGGCCTTGACCTGAGCGATCTCCTCTTCGATGTGCTCGCCCGAGACTCCGCGCACGACGTTGGAGAACATCTGCACGAAGCGGCGGTAGCAATCCCAGGCGAAGCGCTCGTTTCCGGTGACCCGCGCGAGGCCTTCGACCGAGCGGTCGTTGAGGCCGAGGTTCAGGACGGTGTCCATCATCCCCGGCATCGACTCGCGCGAGCCGGAGCGCACCGACAGGAGCAGTGGATCGTCGGCATCGCCGAAGCGGCGTCCGACATGGTCCTGCAGGCGCTCGAGCGCGGCCGCCACCTGCGGCCGCAGGTCGGGCGGATCCTCGCCGGTGCTCATGTGAATCACGCACGCCTCGCTGGTGATCACGAAGCCGGCGGGGACGAGATCGGCCCCGAGCAGCCGCGTCATCTCGCAGATGTTCGCCCCCTTGCCGCCGAGCAGGTTGCGCATCTCGCGCGAGCCCTCGACGAAGTCGTAGACGTACTTCTCGGCCGCTGCGGTGTCGGCTGGTTCCAGCGCCGGTCGCGAGTCTCGGATGGTGATGGTCGTCGTTCCGGGGTTGCCCACGAACTCAGCGTCGCAGCGGCCGAAGGCTACGGCATCAGTAGATATCCGCGCTGCGCGTGGGTGCGAAGTACGCGCCGGGACTTGTGCGATTTGCCATCTGCGATCTCAAGTCCTCCGCATCGCGTGCCGATAACCGACGGGCAAGTCAGCTTCCCCTTGGTGCCGTCGTGACCAGAAAACGCACTGATCCGGCTTCGAACGTGCCCCTCTCGGAGGAATTCGAGACCGCGTGCATGCGCAACCTGCTCGCCAGTCCGGAGGAGCGGCTCTTCTTCAAGGATCTCGAGAGTCGCTTCCTGGTGGTCAGCGAGGGCTTTCTGGTCGGGGTGACCCCCGGGAAGACGCTTGCCGACGTGGTTGGCAAGACCGACTTCGACATCTTCAGCCGCCCGCACGCCGAGGCCGCTTTCGAGGACGAGCAGCGCATCATCGCCACCGGAGAGGCGGTCGTTGGGAAGACCGAGATGGAGACCTTCCACGACCGCCCAGATGCCTGGGTGTCGACGACGAAGCTTCCGCTGCGCGACGAGCTCGGCGAGATCATCGGCACCTGGGGCATCTCCCGGGACGTCACCCTCCAGATCAAGGCTGAGCAGGCGCTCATCCAGCAGGCCCTGCACGACGCGGTCACCGGCCTCGCAAACAGGGTCGCCCTGATGGACCGTCTGCAGCAGGCACTGGTCGCGCTCGAGCGCCGTCCCGGACGTGTCGGCCTGATGTTCGTCGATCTCGACGACTTCAAGGACGTCAACGACGCCTTCGGGCACGAGATCGGCGACCGCGTGCTGATCGAGGTGGGGCGACGGCTGACGGCGGTGGCGCGACGTGTCGACACTGTGGCCCGGCTCGGCGGCGACGAGTTCGTGCTGCTGCTCTCCTACCTCCACGACGACGCCGATGTGCGCCTGATGTGCGATCGCGTCGCCAACGCGATCCGCTCGCCGCTGAAGGTCGACTCGCGGGAGCTGCACGTCACCGGCAGCGTGGGGGTGGTCGTCACCGACGATCCGCTGATGGATCCCGGCGAGCTGGTGAGGCGTGCCGACGTCGCGATGTACGGTGCCAAGCGAGCCGGCCGCAACCGCTTCGAGGTCTTCGATGCCGAGGTCCACGTCCAGGCCGAGTCTCGCTCTGGTCTCGCCGCCGAGCTGGACGGCGCGGCCGACCGCCAGGAATTGTTCGTCCTCTACCAGCCGCTGTTCCGCCTGGAAGATGGATCGCTGAGCGGCGCCGAAGCGCTCGTCCGCTGGCGCCATCCCGAGCGCGGCATCGTGCCCCCTGCCGAGTTCGTCCCGCTGGCCGAGGAGCGCGGCCTTGTCGGTCAGATCGATTCCTTCGTGCTCAACGAGGCGTGCCGCCAGCTCGCCGCGTGGGTGGCGGCGGGCGAGGTCTCCGAGCAGTTCGTGATCTCCGTCAACGTGTCGGGGCGCCAGCTGCGCGACCGCGAGCTGGTGGATCGTGTGGCCGCTGCCCTGAAGCGCAATGCGATCGAGCCGTCGCGGCTGTGCCTGGAGATCACCGAGACCGCGCTGATCGGCGAGCTGGGGGACGCCAACCGCGTGCTCGAGTTGCTCTCGGACCTCGGCGTGCGGATCGCGCTGGACGACTTCGGCACCGGTTACTCGACACTGGTGCATCTGCAGCAGCTGCGGGCCGACATTCTCAAGATCGACCGTAGCTTCATCTCCCGCCTCGGCAACGGTGTGCGTGACCGCGAGATCATCGCGGCCGTCACGGCGATGGCTCACGCGCTCGGGATGACCGTCGTCGGCGAGGGCATCGAGACCGACGGCCAGCTCGACAGGCTCGTGGCGATGGACTGCGATGAGGGTCAGGGTTACGTGTTCGCGCCACCGCTGACGGCCGCCGACATCGTGGCGCTGGGCGAACCGGCGACGGTCGGAGTCACCGGCGCCGACACTGCGCGACTGCGCCACGCGGCCGTGGCCGGCAAGCCGTAACTCTCGCGTCAGCTCAGGCGCGCAGCAACCGCCGCCGCAGCGCGTAGCTGACGAGCTCGGCGCGCGTCGCGAGCCCGAGCTTCTTGTGGATGCGGGCGCGGTGGGTCTCGACGGTGCGCGGCGAGAGCGCGAGCGTGCGGGCGACCTCGGCGCTGGTGTGGCCGAGCGCGATCAGGCGCAGGACCTCGATCTCGCGCGCCGTCAGGCGATCCTCGGCGAACGACCGGCGCGTCGCCTCCAGCGCCACGGCGACGCTCGTGCTGACCAGGCGCTCACCGCGCGCCGCGGCGCGAATCGCCTGCGGCAGATCGCGGTCGGCGGACTCCTTGGCGACGTAGCCGAGCGCCCCGGCGGCGAGCGCGCGGCGCGCGAAGGCCGCATCGCGCTCGCCGGCAAGCACGACGATCTGCGTGTGCGGTGCGCGCTCGCGCAGGGCGATGATTGCGGCGAGCGCGTGGCGGCTGGCCAAGCCGAGATCCAGCACGAGCACGTCGGGCTGATGGGCGGCGACGGCGCCCGCCAGCGACGTCACGTCGGTGGCGCCGGACAGGAGCTCGATGCCCTGCTCGCCGCGCAGCAGCATCCGCAGGCCCTGGCGGGCGAGCGCCCGGTCGTCGGCGAGGGCGACGCGGATCGGCCCCGGCGTGCGGGCGTGCGGCTCCTGCGACGACGCCGCCGCGCGCGAGGGCGGGGCCCCCAGCTCGCTGGTCAGCGGCGGTGTCATGGGCCTGGCGCTGGTCGCCTTCGCTCGCATTGCTCGAGCATCCATCCACGATAGGCGGCCCAGGCGCGCGCGCATCGGGAGGTGCCCGCCCCCGCGGTGCGGAGTACTACGGATGCTCGGGCGTCGAGTTGCTCTAGCCTGAGCGCCGACATGTACCACACGCCAGATGGTTGACTCCACGACGCCTGCGCCGTGCGGCCGCGACTCGCGGGGCCGGATCGCTGCGCGTCTCGGCCGGGTCCGTGCATGGCGCACCGCCGCTGAGCGTGCCGCGACGCCCGCCGCTCGCGAGCCGGTCGCCGGCCGAAGGCAGCGGCTGCGGCGTGAGCCATCTGGGTGGGGGCCGGCGTGGCGGCGGTGATCGCGACCGAGGGCCTGACCAAGCGCTACGGCGACACGCTCGCGCTGGACTCGCTCGATTTGAGCGTGGCGCAGGGGGAGGTATACGGCTACCTCGGGCCCAACGGCTCCGGCAAGACCACGACGATCCGCCTGCTGCTCGGGCTGCATCGCCCGAGTGCCGGCCGCGCCGAGCTGTTCGGCCTCGACAGCTGGCGCGACGCGGTGCTCGCCCACCGCCGGGTCGCCTACGTGGCCGGCGAGCCGTCGCTGTGGCCGGCGCTGACCGCCGCTGAGACGCTCGAGTTCCTGGCCCGCGTGCGCGGCGGCGTCGACCCCGTCTACCGCGAGGTGCTCGTCGAGCGCTTCGCGCTGGAGAGCTCGAAGAAGATCCGGGCGCTCTCGAAGGGCAACCGCCAGAAGGTTGCGCTGGTCGCTGCGCTCTCCAGCCGTGCCGACCTGCTGATCCTCGATGAGCCGACCAGCGGCCTTGACCCGCTGATGGAGGTCGCCTTCCGCGACAGCGTGCTGGAGGCCAAGGAGCGCGGCCAGACCGTGTTCCTCTCCTCGCACATCCTGAGCGAGGTCGAGGCGCTCTGTGACCGCGTCGGCATCCTGCGGGCCGGGCGACTGGTGGACTCCGGGACGCTCGCGCAGCTGCGCCACCTGCGCGCGCAGGTGATCGATGTGACCTTCGCCGGGGCCCCGCCGAGCCTCGAGCCGCTGAGCGGCGTGACCGTCGCGCCCAACGGCCACAACACGCTGCGCTTCGAGGTCACCGGCGCGGTCGAGGGGTTGCTCGCCGCGCTCGGCCGCCATCGCATCGTCACGCTGCGCAGCCGCGAGCCCTCGCTCGAGGAGATCTTCCTCCACCACTACGACGGATCGAGCGGCGACGTTCATGCGCCCGGCTAGAGCGCTCGCGGCCCGCGCCGTTCGCGACGCGCGCGTGCGGACGATCTCCTTCGCCTACCTGTTCGCGGCGTACTCCTACATCCAGCCGGTCGGGTACCGCCACGCCTACCCGACGCGTGCGAGCCGCCTGGGGTTCGCGACGAGCTTCGGCGAGAACCGGGCGCTGCGCCTCTTCTACGGCGAGCCGCACGACCTGCTCAGCGTCAGCGGCTACAGCGCCTGGCGCGTCGGCGGCACGCTCGCGATCGCGACGGCCGTCTTCGGCCTGCTGGCGGCGGTGCGGGCGATGCGAGCCGAGGAGGACAGCGGCCGGATGGAGCTGGTGCTGGCCGGCGCGCTGCCGCGTCGCAGCGCCTATCTCGCGGCGCTCGCCGCGATCGGCGCGGGCGCCGTCATCCTCTGGATCGCCGAGCTGGCCGGCTTCGTGCTGGGCGGCCTGCCGCTCGGGGGTTCGGCCTACCTCGCGCTCGCCACCGTCTCGGTCGTGCCCGTGTGCGCCGGCGTCGGCGCGCTCGCCTGCCAGTTCGCGCCGAGCCGGCGGGTCGCGCTCGAGCTGGGCGGCGCCGCCGTCGCGCTGCTGTTCGCCGCGCGCGTGATCGCGGACACCGCCTCCGGCTTCGGTTGGCTGCGCTGGGCGACCCCGCTCGGCTGGGCGGAGGAGCTGCGCCCGTTCGCCGACCCGCGCCCGCTCGTGCTGGCGCTGCCCGCCGTCGCGAGCGCCGCGCTGCTGTTCGCGGCCGGACGGATCGCCGCGCGGCGCGACATCGGCACGGGCCTGCTGCCGGCGCGCGAGAGCGCCCGCCCGCGACTCGCCCTGCTGGGCAGCCCGACCGCGCAGGCGTTGCGCGGCCAGCGAGCGAGCCTGATCGTCTGGACCGCGGGCGCCGGCGCGTTCGCGCTGATCCTCGGCGTGATCTCCAACAGCATCTCCTCGGCCGGGATCTCGAAGAGCCTGCAGCGTGAGCTCGCGAAGCTCGGCGCGGGATCGATCGCCACGCCCGCCGGTTACATCGCGTTCGTCTTCATCTTCTTCGTGCTCGCCGCCAGCCTGCTGGGCTGCGCCCAGGTCTCGGCCGCCAGGCACGAGGAGGCCGATGGGCAGCTCGAGACTCTGCTCGCGCTCCCGGTCGACCGTCGCCGCTGGCTCTCCGGGCGCCTTGGGATCGCGGCCGGCGCCGCCGTCGCGGTCTCGCTGAGCGCCGGCATGCTGGCCTGGGCCGGCGCCGCCTCGCAGGGCGTTCACCTCTCGGCGGCGCGGATGCTCGAGGCGGGCGCCAACTGCCTGCCCGCGGCGCTGCTCTTCCTCGGCGTCGCCGCGCTGGCCTACGCGCTCGTTCCCCGCGCCGGCGCCGCGCTCGCCTACGGCCTGGTCGCCGCGGCCTTCCTCTGGCAGCTCGTCGGCTCGCTGCTCGGCGCGCCGCGCTGGCTGGTCGATCTGACGCCGTTCGCGAACGTCGCCGCGGTGCCCGCACAGCACTTCAGGGCGCCCGCGGCGGCGATCATGGTGGCGATCGGCGCGCTCGCCGCGGCCGCTGCACTCGAGGCCTTCCGCCGCCGCGACACGGTCGGGGCCTAGAGCGGCGGTCCCTGGATCGCGCCGGCGGCGTCCTCGGTCGGGGCGGGTAACTGGCGCGCAGCGTGGGAGCGCGTGTAGTGTGGCGATATGGCCGGCGAGCCCTCAGGGCCACTCTTTTCGAAGATCCTCTGCGCGGTGGATGGCACGCGCGCCAGCACCGCGGCGGTGCGCATGGCCGCCTGCCTGGCGGGCCCGCGGGGGCACCTGACGCTGCTGGCGGTGACCGCCGCCTCCGGCTCGGGGGTGCAGGCCACGGCCGCGATCGGTCCTGCGCGCGTCGCCCGCGTGCTGGCCCGCGCGAAGCGGATCGCCGACGAGGCGGGCGTGCCCGCGACCGCGATCGTCGATCCGGGTCACCCCCCCGTCAAGGTGATCCTGGCGCGCGCCGCCGATCACGACCTGCTGGCGCTCGGCGCGCCCGCCACCTCCTGGCTGGGCGGAATGCTGATCGGCGGCGTCGCCTCGGCGGCGCTGACGCGCTTCACGACGCCGACGCTGTTCGTGCGCGCGTCCTTCAAGCCGCCGCTGCGGGGCCGGCGGATCCTGGTGGCGAGCGACGGCCTGGACGGCTCCGAGGAGATCGTCGCGCTGGCGGGCGCGCTCGCGGCCGACCAGGACGCACCCGTCACGCTCGTCCACGCGCTCGGCTCGGAGGCGCGGATGCACCCCCACCGCATCCAGGCGCAGGTGCGCTCGCTGGCGGGGGAGTCGCTGATTGTCCCCGGCCACGCCGCGCCGGTGATCCTCGCCGCGGTGCGCAGCACCTCGGCCGCGGTCGTCGTGATCGGCAGCCGCGGGCTCGGCGGCCTGCGGGCCTTCAGCAGCGTCAGCCGCCGCGTCACGCACGACTCCTGCTCGGTGCTGGTCCTGCCGCCGCCCCGCTAGAAGCCACCGGCCGCTGTTCGGGTGGGTGCATGCACCCACCCGCGAGTGGGCGCATGCGCCCACTCGCCGGGCGGCGCATGCGCCGCCCGGGAAACCCGGAGGACCTCAGCTCGCCTCGGGCACCATTTCGATTGCGCCGCACGGGCACTCGGCGACGCAGATCCCGCAGCCCTTGCAGTAGTCGAGGTCGAAGGCGTAGCCGTCCGCCTCGTCCACCTTCATGACCGCGTTGTCGGGGCAGACTCCGTAGCAGTTGTCGCAGCCGAAGCAGTTGCCGCAGCTGAGGCAGCGCCGCGCCTCGAACAGCGCGTTGGTCTCGTCGAGGCCCAGCGTGACCTCCTCGAAGCTGCCCTGGCGGCGGATCCGGTCGAGCTGGGGCGCCACCGTCTTGGGCGCGTCGGAGTAGTACCAGGGGTTGAGCTTGTCGAAATCCGCGAGCTCCGGCACCGGCGCGTGCACGAAGCGCTCGCCGCGCAGCCAGGCGTCGATGTTGCGAGCGGCCTGCTTGCCGTGGCCGACGCCGACCGTCACCGTGCGCTCCGCCGGCACCATGTCGCCGCCGGCGAAGATCCCCTCGTGGCCGGTCATCATGCGCTCGTCGACGACGACCACGCCGTCGGTGATCTCGAGGCCCGGCACGCCATCCAGCAGCGAGAGGTCGGCGTCCTGGCCGAGCGCGAGGATCAGCGAGTCGGCCTCCAGCTCCTCGGTCTCGCCGGTCGGCTGGGGGAAGCCGGACTCGTCGAGCTCCATCCGCTCGAGCAGCATCCGCCCGCCCTCGACGTGCTTGATCGTCGAGAGCCACTTCATCATCACGCCCTCCTCGATCGCCTCCGCCACCTCGAAGTCGTGAGCGGGCATGCGGTCGCGGTTGCGCCGGTAGACGACGATCGCCTCGCTCGCGCCGAGCCGCTTGGCGGTGCGGGCGGCGTCCATCGCGGTGTTGCCGCCGCCGTAGACGACGACGCGGCGGCCGAGCAGCGGCGGTTCCTCGCCCTCCATGTCGCGCAGCAGCGCCACGGCATCGAGGATGTGGGCGGCCTCGCCGGCCGGGATGTAGGCGCGCTTGCCGATGTGCGCGCCGACCGCGAGGAAGGCGGCGTCGAAGCCGCCGGCGGTCATCTCCGCCTGGATGTCAGCGACCTTGGCGTTGCACTCGAGCGCCACGCCGAGGTCGAGGATGCGCTGGATCTCGGCGTCGAGAACGTCGCGCGGGAGGCGGTAGCGGGGGATGCCGAAGCGCATCATGCCGCCGGCCATCGGCCCGGCCTCGCGGATCGTCACGGCGTGGCCGCGACGGGCGAGGTGGTAGGCGGCGGAGAGCCCGGACGGGCCGGCGCCGACGACCAGCACGCGCTTGCCGCTCGGTGGCGCGATGGGCGCGAAGCTCCAGTTCTGGCGGATCGCCTCATCGCCGAGGAAGCGCTCGACGCAGTGGATCCCGACGCTCTCGTCGAGCTGCGCGCGGTTGCAGGAGGTCTCGCACGGGTGGTAGCAGACACGCCCCATCGTGGCCGGCAGCGGGTTGTCGGCGGTCAGCTCGCGCCAGGCGGCCTCATAGTCGCCGGACTCGGCGTGGTACAGCCAGCCCTGGATGTTCTCGCCGGCCGGGCAGGCATGGTTGCAGGGCGGCAGGCGGTGCACGTAGAGCGGCCGCTTGTCGCGCCAGGACCCCGTCCTGTTGGCGAGGCTCGAGCCGGGCTCGAGCGTGATCGCGAACGGCCTGGAGTCGATCTGGATCGGCTTCGTGTCGGTCTCGCTCACGCCGGCACTCCCTGGATCGTGTCCTCGTCGGTCAGGCCGAAGCGGGCGATGTTGCGGTCCGCGCCGGCCTGGATGCGGGCGATCACGTCCGCGCGCAGTTCCGGCTTGAAGAGGTGCGCGAAGCGCTTCTGCGGACGCAGGTAGTCCTCGACCGGCAGCCGCCGGCGGATCTTCGAGACCGCGGTGACCTCGCCGTCGCGCGCCTCGAAGACGGGGAAGATCCCGGTCTCCTTGGCGAGGCGGGCGATCCTGATCGTGTCGCCGGAGTCGGTGCCCCAGCCGAGCGGGCACGGGACGAAGACGTGCAGGTAGCGGGCGCCGTGGATCTCCATCGCCGTCTGGACCTTCGCCTCGAGATCGCGCAGCTCGGCGACGGTCGCGGTCGCGACGTAGGGGATCTCGTGCGCCATCGCGATCAGCGGCACGCTCTTGCCCTGGCCGAAGACGTTGCCCGGCTCGGGGCCGACGGCCTGGGTCGTCGCCGTGCGGGCCGCCGGCGGCGTCGCGCCGGAGCGCTGCACGCCGGTGTTCATGTAGGCCTCGTTGTCGTAGCAGATGTAGAGCACGTCGTCGTTGCGTTCGAACATCCCCGAGAGGCAGGCGAAGCCGATGTCGACGGTGCCGCCGTCGCCGCCCTGGCCGACGACGCGCACGTCGTCGCGGCCCTTGGCGCGAAGCGCGGCGGCGATGCCGGTCGAGACGGCCGGGGCGTTGCCGAACAGCGAGTGCACCCAGGCGATCCGCCACGAGGTCTCCGGATAGGGGGTGGAGAAGACCTCCAGGCAGCCGGTCGCGTTCGCGGCGATCATCCGCCCCTGCGTGGCGCGCATCGCGGCGTCCAGCGCGTAGCGGGCGCCGAGCGCCTCGCCGCAGCCCTGACAGGCCCGGTGGCCGCAGGTGATCGAGTTGCTGCGCTGCTCGTCGGACTGCAGCGAGCGCTGCTCGGGGTCGAGCAGGCGGTTGCCCACCGCGAAGGAGCCGGTCTGGTAGAAGCGGATCTGGGTCGGTGCGCTCATGCTCGCGTGCTCCTCACACCGGTCCCGCGGCGACCGGCCCGCTGTCGCGCAGCATGTTCTCGGCGCTCGGGCCTGAGCTGCGCGAGGAGGCCATGCGGGCCAGCTCGCGGTTGACGATGTCCCAGTCCATGTCGAGGAAGGTCAGCGGCTCG
>Ga0209415_10016074_pt1 | contig 12070 bp, 11 predicted proteins | sample PeaSoiSIISIP2007_FD_187696 | JGI IMG/M metagenome (GOLD analysis project Ga0209415, IMG submission 187696) | Peat soil microbial communities from Weissenstadt, Germany - SII-SIP-2007 (SPAdes) (version 2) | ecosystem: Environmental > Terrestrial > Soil > Wetlands > Peat | place: Germany... | reverse complement strand
GGCCGCGTACGCCCGCGTAGATGACGACGACCTGCTCCTGCACCGGCAAGGGGACGTTCAGGCCCTGCTTCAGCAGTTCGGTCAGGCGATAGCCGCGGTCCAGCTGTGCCTCGGCAACCGCATCCCCGACAACGGTCACGCGTGCACCCCGGCCGCGCCGCCCCCGCACGCCGTGTTCACCCTGGAGTGGGACACGAACTTCGACCTCGATCTGCATGTTGTGACCCCGGCCGGCCTCGACATCAACCCCAAGGTCCCCTACGGCGAGCCCGTCGAAGCGGGCGCCCACGGTATCCCCGCGGACTTGCCGCATATCGACCGTGATTCCCTCGGAAACTGCATCCCGGACGGCCTGCGCCAGGAGGACGTGATCTTCCAAGATCCGCTCCCGGGCGGGACCTACACTATCTACGTCGACCCGTTCGCCGCGTGCGGACAGAGCTCGGTGCGCTTCAAGTTCACCCTCTACGAGTCCTCGGGGACGTGCCCGGAGTGCTCTCTCGGCGCGGTGTCGACGGTCAGCGGCGAGCTCCTCGCCAGCCAGGTGACCGGGGGCGCGGCGCCCCCGCTCAAGATCGACCAGCTCACCGTGCACTAGAGAAAGGACAGGCTGCCGTGATCGTCAAATACCTGCTCAAAGTCGCCATGCTCGGCAGCTCGTGGGTCATGTACGTGCTCATCGTGCTGAGCATGGCGTCGATCGCCGTGATGTTCGAGCGGTGGCTCTTCTTCCGCAAGCGCGGGAAGGGCGGGGAGGAGCTCGCCGATGCCCTCTGCGACCTCCTCGAGAACGGCGACCGCCAGGCCGCCGAGGGGCTCCTTCGCAGGCACCCCGCCATCGAGGCGGAGGTGATGCTCGCGTCGCTGCGCTGGGCCCGCGGCGGGCCGGACGGCCTCTCGGCGGCGATCGACGGCGAGATGACCAGGCGCCGGAGGGAGCTCGAGAGCGGCATGACGCTCCTCGGGACGCTCGGCAACAACGCGCCGTTCGTCGGCCTCTTCGGCACGGTCATCGGCGTCATCGTCGCCTTCGCGGACCTCGCCGAGGGGTCGAGCAAGGTCCAGATGGACAAGGTCATGGGCGGGATCGCCGAGGCGCTGATCGCGACGGGCGTGGGCCTCTTCGTCGCCATCCCGGCGGTCGTCGCGTACAACGTCTTCCAGAAGAAGATCGCCGACATCGAGGACAACGTCTCGTCGATGAACAAGCGGCTCTGCGCCCTGCTGGCCGTCGTCGGCACCTTCGGCGAGACGCCGGCGCCGAGCCCCGTCGGCGCCGATCCCGATCCGGGCGGGGACGGGCGCAACGTCGCGCAGGCTTCGTCGCCCGGGCTGGCGGACATCCAGGACGCGGGCGCGGAGGAGTAACCCATGGGCGCTTCGGTCGGGTCGTCCCGCGGGCGGCGCGGAGGGATCGTCGGCATCAACGTGACGCCGATGGTCGACGTCATGCTCGTCCTGCTCGTCATCATGATGGTCTCGGCGACGTACATCGTCTCGCGGGCGCTCAAGGTCGAGCTGCCGAAGAGCGCTTCGTCGGACGAGGCGTCGCAGGGGCCGCTGATGGTGACCCTCACGGCGGATCACAAGATCTACGTCAACCAGGAGCCGGTCGCGGACGACACGACGCTCGTGGCGATCTTCCGGAAGGCGCGGAGCGCCGCCGGCGAGCCGAGCCTCGTCGTGAGCGCGGACGGCGGAGCGCTTCATCGCTGGGTCGTGCACGTCATCGACCTCGCGAAGCAGCAAGGCATCACGAAGTTCGCAATCAACGTCCAGGCCGAGTGAGAAAAGACCCCAGGCGATCGATCCGTGCGTGGATTTTCGGCGGCAGCGTCGCTTTGCACGCTGCATTCGCCGTGGCCGCGGTGTTGATTCCGAAGCCGGAGCGGGCGGAGACGGCCGCGATCGAGCTCGCGGACATCAAGAAGCTCAAGAAGGAGACCCCGAAGCCGCCGCCACCTCCGCCGCCGCCTCCGGCGCAGGAGAAGCCGAAGCCGCCGCCGCCGCCACCGAAGGCGCAGGCGCAGGCCAAGGTCGCCCCTGACGCGCCGAAGGCGGAGGCGCCCCCGCCGATGGCGATGGGCGCGGACGGCTTCGCCGACTTCGGCGACATCGCGCTCGGCAACGGGGGAGGAGGCGGCGAGGGCGTCGCCATCGGAGCGCCCGCCGGCGCAGGAGGCGGTGGAGCGGCCGGGCCGGCCGTCGCCGCAGCGGCAGCGCCCCGCGCGACGGCCACGCGCAAGGTCGTGCAGCAGCTCGCTCCCGCTGCGGCCGACGTCTGCAACGACCCGCCCGTGCGTCCCAAGCGCAAGATCCCGGTGGCCCCGAAGTACACGATGCAGGCCCGCCAGGCGGAGATCGAGGGGGTCGTCAGGGTCGAGGTCACCGTGGACGAGACAGGAAGGGTCATCTCCGCCCGCGTCGTCAGCGGCCTCGGCTACGGTCTGGACGAGTCGGCGCTCGCCGCGGCGAAGGCCTCGGTGTTCGAGCCCGCTTCGCGGTGCGGCAAGGCCATCGTCGGCACCGTCGTCCTGCCGTTTCGATTCGAGTCGACATGAAGGTCCTCGGACCGTGTCTCTTGGTGCTCGCCGGCCTGTCGGTGGCGCCCGGGGCAGCCGCCCAGGACGCGCCGGCGACGCCGCAGCACGTCATCGTCCCGCCCAAGCTCACGACGTTCGTGCAGGCCGAGTTCCCGCCGTCGGAGGTGGCGGCCGGGCGCGGCGCCACCGTCGTGCTCCAGATCGCGATCGACGCGACCGGCAAGGTCGCCGGCGTGGGCGTCCTCGAGTCGGCCGGGCCGGCGTTCGACGCCGCCGCCGTCGGGGCGGCGCGGCAGTTCGTCTTCGAGCCGGCGATCGTCGACGGCAAGCCGATCCCCGTGAAGATAACGTACCGCTACGCGTTCACGATCACCGAGAAGCTCGTCAAGAAGCAGACCGCCGACTTCGTCGGGACCATCCGCGATCGGGCCACCAAGAAGCCAATCGCGAACGTCCGCGTCGCCGTCGACAGCGGCCAGCAGGCGCTGACCGACGAGGACGGCAAGTTTCGCATTCTGGACATCGTGCCCGGCGACCACACGATCACGCTGTCCGGCGAGAGCGTCGCGACCATCGGGACGACCGAGACGTTCGAGCCTAGCAAGCAGGTCGACGCCACCTACGAGGTCGACAGGAAGCGCGAGCGCGGTTCGGCGGACGAGGAAGAAGAGATCGTCGTCACCGCGCCGCGCCTCAAGAAGCAGGTCGTCTCCACCGAGGTGCAGGCGACGCAGGCGCAGAAGGTCCCCGGCACGCAGGGCGACGTGCTCAAGGTCGTCGAGAACCTGCCCGGCGTCGCGCGGGCCGCCGCGGGGTCGGCGACGCTCGTCGTCTGGGGCTCGGCGCCGCAGGACACCCGCGTGTACGTCGACGGCGTCCACGTGCCGCTGCTCTATCACGGCGGCGGATACCGCTCGATCCTGCCGTCCGACTTCGTCAAGTCCGTCGAGCTCGTGCCGGGCGGGTACGGGCCCACCTACGGCCGCGGCCTCGGCGGCCTCGTCACGGTGGCCAAGCGGCCGCTCGACGAGGAGGGCATCCACGGCAGCGTCGGCGCGGACGTGATCGACGCGTCGACCGACGTCCGCGCGAAGATCGCCGACGGCGTGCACGTCGCGCTCGGGGTCAGAAAGAGCTACCTGGACACCGTGCTCGGCGCCGTCACGAGCACGGACGTCGGCGACATCGTCCCCATTCCCCGCTACTGGGACGCGCAGGGCCGCATCGTCTACGACCTGGCGTCGCACGAGACCCTCGAGCTCGGGGCGTTCGCGTCGAGCGATCGCATCGCCAACACGCTCCTCAACCCCGACCCGGCGCTCACCGAGCGCCAGACAACGGGCACCGATTTCCAGCGCATCTATTTCCGCTACGAGAAGCACCTGGCGGACAGCTCCGTCGTCAGCGTCGGACCGTGGTTCGGCTTCAACTCGACGAGCCTCGCGAACGCGTTCGGCGCCGTCGTGACCGACGTCACGAACGATTCCACCCTGTTCGGCGTTCGAGCGGACTGGCACGGACCGCTCATGGAGCACGTCCGGGGCAACGTGGGGATCGACGTCGAGATGCAGTTCTCGAGCCTGCACCGAGACGGATCGATCGGCGCGCCCCCCCGGGAGGGCGACGTCTACGTCTTCGGCGAACCGCCGCCGGGTCAGGTCGGCGCCGACGCCTGGAAGACGGTGATCGGAACCCTGGCTCCGTACGCCGAGGCCGACATCACCGCCTTCGACGATCGCCTCCACGTCGTTCCCGGGGCCCGCTTCGAGCCGTTCATCACGTCCGCCAGCAAGACGGTCCCGACAGTCGGGACCTCGCCGGACGTCGGCACGACGCGCGAGGCGGCCGAGATCGAGCCGCGCATTTCGGTGCGCTATGCGTTCACTCCAGAGATATCGGCGAAGGCGGCCTTCGGTATGTACCACCAGTCTCCCCAGGCCGAGGATCTCTCCGCCGTCTTCGGGACACCGACGCTGGCGCTCTCGAGCGCGCAGCACTACCTGGCGGGGTCGTCGTTCCAGCTGACGCCGGCGCTGTCGATCGAGACGACGGCGTTTCTCTCGCTGTCGCAGGATCTGGTCGTGCGCAGCGAGTCGGAGAGCCCCCTGCTCGCGCACGCTCTCGACCAGACCGGCATCGGGCACTCGTACGGGACGCAGTTTCTGCTGCGCCAGCAGCAGGTCGGCCGCTTCTTCGGGTGGATCAGCTACAGCATCCTGCGCAGCCAGCGCAGGGACCACCCGGACCTCGACTGGCGTCCGTTCGACTACGACCAGACGCACGTCTTCACGGCGCTCGGATCGTACGACATCGGGGCGGGCTTCGAGGCGGGGCTCCGCTTCCGGTACGCGACCGGTTACCCGCGCACGCCGGTGATCGGCGCGTACCTCGACGCGCAGACCAACACCTACGAGCCCATCTTCGGACCGCACAACTCGATCCGCATACCGCCGTTCACGGCGCTCGACGCGCGCCTCGCCAAGCACTTCAAGTGGAACCGCACGGACGGGGAGGTCTACCTCGACGTGCAGAACGTCACCAACCATCCGAACCCCGAGGAGATCGTGTACAACACGAACTATACGCAGCACGGCTACATCACCGGCTTCCCGATCCTCCCGGTGATCGGCGCGAGGGTGACGTGGTGACCGCGCGCCGGCCGCACGTGCCAGCGGCCCTCGCGGCGATGCTCGCGGCCGCGTGCAAGCCGAGCCTCGACCAGACGGTCTCGATCGTCGCCGAGCCGACCGTCCTCGCCGTCCGGTCGGATCCGCCCGAAGCGGTGCCGACGCCGCCGGACAACGACGTCAAGCTGACGGCCCTGTACGTCGACGGCTCCGGGTCCATCGCCAGCGCTCCCGTCAGCTGGGCGTTCTGCACGGCGCGCAATCCGCTGGCCAACCTCGGCCCGGTCAGCCCGGAGTGCGTCCAGGCCTCCGGCGCCTGGTTCGTGCCCTTGGGCGTCGGCACCGAAGTGAGCGGCGCGCTCCCGGTCGACGGGTGCATCCAGTTCGGGCCGCAGGTGCCGCAGCCGGTGATGGGACAACCTCCGGGCAGACCGGTCGACCCGGATCCCACGGGCGGCTACTACCAGCCGGTTCGCGTGCTCGCCGCGAGCGACGCGGGAGTCTCGATAACGGTCGCCGAGACGCGTCTTTCGTGCGGGCTGGCGGGCGGCGTCGGCAACGTCGCTGCGGACTACGAGAAGCGATACCACTTCAACGCCAACCCCAAGGTGGCCTCGCTCTCGCTCGTCGGCGCGGCCTCCTCCACGACGGCCCTGTCTCCGGACGACCAGGGCGCCGAAAACCCCGTGCAAGCCGGAGCCCACGTCGCCCTTCGCGCCGCGTGGGCCGACTGCCCGACCACGGACGTATGCGGCGACGGCTTCTGCGGCCCCGACGAGACCGTGGAGAGCTGCGCCTCCGACTGCACGATGCCGGTGGGGTGCACGGGGGCCGAGCGCTACGCCGGCTTCGACCTCGGGACGCAGAGCGTCGTCGAGCGGCGCGAGGCGATCGCCGTCGCGTGGTTCGCGACGGGCGGAGCCTTCGACGACGACCGGACCGGACGCGTCTCGAGCGACATCGCCACGACGAGCGACGACGGGTGGCAGGCGCCCGCGCAGCCCGGGCTCGTTCACATGTGGGTCATCGTCCGGGACGACCGCGGCGGAACGGGCTGGGCCGGGTACACGTTCGACGTCCGGTGAGGCGGGCTCGCCTTTCGACGCGCGTCCGTCGACTCTTCGTCACACGACCGTCACGCTCGCGAACTACGGTCTCGCACGTGGGCGACGTCCTCGTCATCGACTCGGACGAGGCGGCCGTGCGGGCGCTCCTGCCAGCCCTCGAGAGCGCGCTCAAGCGCGACACGGCAACGCGCGACGCCCGGGTCTTCTACCTCGGCACGACGAACGAGGACGCGGATAGAGTCGTGGCTCTCGAGCTCGGCGCCGACGACCGCGTCGCGAAGCCGTGCAGCATTCACGAAATCGTGCTTCGCCTCGAAGCGGTCCTCCGCCGGGCGACGCCGCCCGTCGCGACCCTCGCCAAGGCCGGACCGCTGTCGATCGACCGCGCGGCCCATCGGGTCTTCGTCGGGGGCCGCGAAGTCCACGTCACGGCGCTCGAGATGCGCCTGCTGTGCGCCCTGTACGACGGCGGCTCGCGCGTGCAGACCCGCGAGTGCTTGCTCCGCGAGGTGTGGGGCGCGCGCCGGGGCATCACGGCGAGGACGGTCGACACCCACGTAAAGCGCCTGAGAAGGAAGCTCGGCGAGGCCGGGCAGATCATCCGGAGCGTCCGAGGCGTCGGCTACGGCTTCGACGTGCCCGCAGAGAACGCGTGACAGGCTGAATTTGCGTACAGTTCATCTTCGCGGACGTTTCCTGTCACGCGGCCGGCCCACCATCATCCCGTGCATCGGGCCGCTGGCGTGCTGGTCTGGACGGCGACGTTGTGGGCGTCGTTCACCAGCTGCATCCCCGCGAAGGACCCGCCGCCACCCTCCGCGCAGACGGCCGCCGCGCGTGGCGCAGCCCCGGGCGAGGGGGGCGCCACCCCCGTCGTCCTGGTCGTTCTGGACGGCGTCCGCTGGCAGGAAGTTTTCTCCGGGGTCGACCGCACGATCGCGGCGGCGAGCGGCGCGGGGCGCGGCATCGGCGCAAGGGATCTGCTGCCGAACGTCTACGCCGCCATCGACACGCGCGGCGCGCTCGTAGGCGCTCCCGGTCACGGCCGGGCCATCGCGGCCAGCGGCCCGAACTTCGTGTCCATGCCGGGATACAGCGAGATATTCGAGGGGCGTGCGCCCGAGGGCTGCCAGGACAACGCGTGCGCCGGGGCGGCGGGGCGGACCATCGTCGACGAGATCCGGGGCCGCGCCATGGCCGACTCGGAGGTCGCGCTGTTCGCCTCGTGGGAGCGCATCGCGTCCGCGGCGACGCGAGAACCCGCGCGCATGGTCCTTTCGGCCGGACGCTCCGACGTCCGCGGCGCGGGCCTGCTGGCGGACGATCGCGAGCTACGCGAAACACTCGAACAAGGCACGCGCGCGGACCCGTACCCTGGCTCGGACGGCTTCCGCCCCGATCGCTACACCGCGGCGCTCGCGCTCCGATACCTGGTCGCAGGGCGGCCGGCCTTCCTCTTCGTGGGGCTGGGCGAGCCCGACGAATACGCCCACCGGGGCGACTACGACGGTTATCTGGCGTCGCTCCGCGCTGCGGACCGCTTCGTGGGCGACCTGCTCGCCTCCCTGGACCGCATGGGCGAGCGCGGTCGCCGCACCCTGGTCCTGTTGACCTCCGACCACGGCCGCGCCCTCGATTACCGCGACCATGGAGGCGAGTACCCCGAGTCGGCGAGGGTGTGGCTCGCCGCGTTCGGCGGACCGGTGCGCGCGCGGGGCTTCGCGGCCGCGCCCCGTCCACGGCGGCTCGCGGACATCGCGCCGACCATCCGCGCGGTGCTCGATCTGCAGCCGGACGAGGCGCCCTCGGGCGGAGCGCCGCTGTCTGAGCTGTTCGAGGACGCCAGCGACCCTCGGGCGGTCCGGACGGCCAGCTGCGAGCCAGCTCCCTGAAAAACGGACAGGCAACGACCGTGCGAACTCTTCGTGACGTCGCCCACGGAACGCGGCGAGCGGCGCCGTGGGGTGCCATCCTTCCGTGCTGAGACCCCGAGGAGGCCGCCGTGAAAGCGACAACCAAGCATAACCGGATGAGCTCGAAAGGCACCGCGAAGGCGCGCAAGGGAGACACCCTCCAGGCGCCGCGTCACGGACGCCTCGCGCGGCGCGGTTCGACGATCCTCGTCGAGGACAGCAGGCCAGCCCGCCGCGGCTCGAGCGAGTGTATCGATTCGCAGTGACGTGACGCTGGCGCGAGGGCGCCGTTCAGGCCTTGGCGAGCGCCCCCGGCGCGACGTCCCGCGCGGGCTCCGGGCGGCCCATCCCGGCCAGGAGGCCGTAGCCGACCGCTATCCACACGAGCTCCTTTCCTCGTTTCAGGAGCACGAAAGCCGCCGCCGTCTCGACGCTGATGCCCGCGGCCGTGAGCAGCGTCGCGTACCCCGCTTCCTGCACGCCCAGCCCGGCCGGCGCGACGTTTCCGAGCGATCGCGCGAGGGTCAGCCCCACCTCGACCGCCATCGCGAGGGCAAGATCGATCGGCGCGCCGACGAGCCAGAGAATCAAGGCAGTCTCGAGGGATTCGAAGATCCAGCACGCGAAGAACGACACCGTGGCGAGCCGCGTGAACGGTCTCGCCGCTCCGACGCGCGCCAGCTGAGCGTCTCCGGCGACGGCCCCCGAGCGCCAGCGCGCGACCCTTTCGCCCAGTGACCGCCAGGGACACCGGCGCGCAAACGCCTGCAGACGGGCCAGGGCCGAGCGCCCGCTGAAACCTGCGCCGAGCGCCATCGAGAGCGCGAGGGGCGCGGCCGCCGACGCGGCGACCGCCCCCGCGAACCAGCTGCCCCCGAACAGCCTGCGAGACACCACCGTCAGCGCGGCCGCGCCGCACGCAGCGCCGATGGCGATGTAGGCCGCATGGGCCCGCATGACGAGCCACTTGCGGCCGACCGCCAGGACCGCGCCGGCGCCGAGGGGAACCCCGCAGTGAGCGTCGAGAAGGCTGGCCGTCGCCGCGTCCGCGACCACGAATCCCGCCGGCGCGGTCATGTGCAGCGCCTCCGTCGCTATCCGGATGGGCAGCAGCCGCCCGAGGGGCACGCCGTGCCCCAGCGCCCGCAGGACCAGGTGGATCCCGACCGCGTCGAACGTCATCCCGAGAAGGAAGGGAGCGAGCACGAGGGGCCCCAGCCGGCCGGCGTGCGCGATGGCGCCGACGGTGGCCCGGATGTCGACGGCCCCGAAGATCCGCACGAGCAACGCCGCGGAGCAAGTGACAACCAGGAGCGCGAACCCGAACCGGACGACACGGGAGCCCCAGCGCACGACCTTTATCGTGCCGATCTCGGGTGACATTCAGGCGACGCCTGAGCAAGTGGAGAGTGAACTTATGCTCCCGTTGTGCCCGGCGCCTAGCGGTGCTCGCGGAGCGGCGTCTCGATCGACGCGCAGAGCGTCTCGAGCACCTTCACGCGCGCCCACTTCTTGTCGTCCGCCTCGACGAGGTGCCACGGGGCGAGGTCCGTGCTCGTGCGGTCGACCATGTCGCAGACCGCGCGCTCGTACGCGTCCCATTTGCTCCGGTTGCGCCAGTCGTCCGCCGTGAGCTTGAATCGCTTGAACGCCGTCCTCTGGCGCAGGCGAAAGCGCGCGAGCTGCTCTTTCTTGCTCAGAGCGAGCCAGAACTTCACGACGACGATCCCCGAGCGCACGAGGGACTCCTCGTAGTCGACGATCTCCCGGTACCCGCGGATCCAGTCCGGCTCGGGGGTGAGCCCCTCCACGCGCTCGACGAGCACGCGGCCGTACCAGCTCCGATCGAAGAGCGTCACGTGCCCTTTCCTCGGTACGTACCGCCAGAACCGCCAGAGGTACGGGTGAGCGCGTTCTTCCTCGGTCGGCGCCGCGATCGGCACCACCTGGTAGAAGCGCGCGTCGAGCGCGCCCGTGACGCGCCGGATGGCTCCCCCCTTGCCCGCGGCGTCGCCCCCCTCGAACACGATCACGAGGCCGAGCTGCTCGAATCGCTTGTGGCGCGAGAGCGCGTTGAGGCGGCCCTGCAGCCTTGGCAGGGTCTTCTGGTACTGGGCCTCGGAGAGCGCCTTGGTCAGGTCGAGCTCCTCGACGACGTTGCGCGCGTCGATGGAGGGAGGCGGTGGGGGCGCCGCGCGGACGACCACGGTCGGCTTGCCGCGCTTCAGCCGGTTGAGCACGGCGTCGAGGAGGGTGCGTCCCACGGTGAGATTGCGGTAGCGAGCGTCGGTCGCCTCGATGACCGTCCACGGGGCCTCGGCGGTGCTCGTCTCGCGGAGCGCCCGCTCGGAGACCTCGCGGAAACGGTCGTAGTGAGCATGGTTCTTCCAGTCTCTCTTGTTCACCCGCCACGCCGTCGCCGGGCTCGACTCGAGCCTCTCCAGGCGCTTGCGCTGGGCCTTCTTCGTCAGGTGCAGCCAGAGCTTGACGACGAGGGCACCTTCGTCGACGAGCATCCGTTCGAAGCGAGCGATGTCCACCAGGTTCCGGGAGAGCTCCGCGCCGTGAAGGCGGCCGTACACGCGGTCGACGATCGGCGCCGTGTACCACGAGCCGAAGAAGACCCCGGTACGCCCGCTCGGCGGCAGCACCCGCCAGAAACGCCACATCGGAGGGCGCGCGCGCTCCTCGTCGGAGGAGTCGCCCATCCCGTGGACCTCGATGTGCCTCGGATCCATCCACTCCAGGAGCAGGTTGACCACCTCGCCCTTGCCGCCCCCGTCGACGCCCCCCGACAGAAGGATGATCGGGAATTCGGCGCGCTCGAGGACGCGCATCTGCGCGGCGAGCAGCGCCGCCCGGAGCTTCGGTACCTCCCTTTCGTACTCGCGCTTCCCGACGGAATGCCCAAGCTCGGCGGATTCGAACATGCACGGGCAATGGTACGCCAGGAGGCGCCGGAGCACGGCATCGTGACGCGGGCGTCTTGAGGCTTTACACGCGACCCCGCCCGGCGCGAGCATCCGCGCCATGCGAGCCCTCTCCGCGTCGGCCCTCGCCCTGGCCCTCGCGCTGCCGCCCCCGGCGGCGCGCGCCCAGGGAAGCCGGCCGCATGCCGGCGCGAAGAGCTCGGCCGAGGCGCCCAGGGGGCCCTCGCCCCTTCCCCGCGACACCATCAAGCGCCTCAAGGCCTCCGACCCCAAGCAGGTCAAGGCAGCGCTCGACGACGTCCGGATGGCGGGGAAGGACGGGGCGCCGGCCGTGCCTGCGATCGTCGAGGTGCTTAGGGCAGGGCTCGACCCGACGCTGACGCAAGCGGCCATAGAGACCCTCGCGGACACGGAGAACGAGGGGGCCAGCGACGCGCTCGCGTCGTACGCGCGGCACCGCAACGTGGTCCTGCGACGCGCCGCCGTCCAGGCCCTCGCCAAGACCCGCGGAGCGACGGCGACCAAGGCGCTGCGCGCGTCTCTGTCCGACGCCGACGCGGCCGTGCGCGGGACCTCGGCGACCGCGCTCGGAGGGATGGCGGCGAAGGACGCCGTCGATGATCTGTTCGTCGCGCTCGATCACAAGGTGGCCGAAGCGGCCGCGTCGATCGGACAGCTCTGCGCGGCGCAGCAGTGCGATCGGCTGGCCTCGAAGCTCGGCAGCGTGCCGTTCGACGTCGTGACGAGCGGGCTCGATCAGATCCTCTTTCGCACCGGCAAGGACGTGAACGACGACCTCAAGGTGAAGATCGTCGGCCGCGTGCGGGAGCTCGGCACCGCCGAGGCCAACCGCTTCCTCCGGGACGCGCAGGGCAAGTGGCCTGCAGGCGGGTCGCAGCGCGTCAAGCAGGCGATCGATCAGGCGGTACTCGCCACGAGCAGCTCGCCTCGCTCCGGAGGCGAGCCGTGATCAAGGCGCTGCTGGGGCTC
>Ga0209415_10016073_pt1 | contig 12070 bp, 6 predicted proteins | sample PeaSoiSIISIP2007_FD_187696 | JGI IMG/M metagenome (GOLD analysis project Ga0209415, IMG submission 187696) | Peat soil microbial communities from Weissenstadt, Germany - SII-SIP-2007 (SPAdes) (version 2) | ecosystem: Environmental > Terrestrial > Soil > Wetlands > Peat | place: Germany... | reverse complement strand
GAGAGCCGCGCCTGATGGAAGTCCTGCCAGATCTGGGCGAGCCGCAGGACCGGCGCACTGACGCGGCCGGCCAGGATGTTAAAGGCGACGAGCTCGCCGACCGAGAGGTTGCCGTCGATGACGAGCTTGGCGCCGTAATAGAGCACGCCGGCCGTCACCAGCTTATTGACGAGTTGCACCAATTGACTTGCCGTATTGCCGAGGCTGAGGACGCGGAAGCTAGCGGTGACGTAGCCGGCGAGCTGCTCCTCCCAGCGGCGCTGCATCTGCGGCTCGACCGCCATCGACTTGAGCGTCTCGACCCCGTTGACGCTCTCCACCAGGAACGCCTGGTTCTCGGCGCCGCGCTCGAACTTCTCGTCGAGGCGGCGGCGGAACAGCGGCGTCGCCAGCGCCGAGATGCCGATGTAGAATGGGAACGATGCCAGCACCAGGAACGTCAGCAGCGGCGAGTAGACGTACATCACCGCCAGGAACACGAATGTGAAGAACAGGTCGATGACGAGGGTGAGCGCCGAGCTGGTGAGGAAGTTGCGGATGTTTTCGAGCTCGCGCACGCGCGCGACCGAATCGCCGACGCGCCGCGCCTGGAAATAGGCGATCGGCAACGCCAGCAGGTGGCGGAACAGCCGCGCGCCGAGCTCGACGTCGATGCGGTTGGTGGTGTGGGCGAACACATAGGTGCGCAGGATGCCGAGGATGGTCTCGAACACCGAGATCGTCACGAGACCGATGACGAGCACGTCGAGGGTCCCGAGGCTGCGATGCACCAGGACCTTGTCGATGACGACCTGGAAGAACAGAGGCGAGATCAACGCGAACAGCTGGAGGAAGAACGAGGCCACCAGCACCTTGCCGAGCACGTGGCGGTACTTGTGGATGGCGCCGATGAACCAGGTGATGTCGAAACGGCGCGACAGGTCGAGCAGCCCGGCGCGGCGCGTCATCAGCACCAGATGCCCGTCCCACACCGCCTCGAGCTCGGCGCGCGTCATCAGGGTCGGCCGCGGCGACAGCGGCGACTGCACGATCGCCTTGTCGTCCCCGACCTTGCCGAGAAACAGAAAGCCGCCATCGCGCAGCACCGCGATGCCGGGCAGCGGCGTCGAGGTCAGTCGCGCCCAGCTCGTCTTGTAGGACCGTGCCTTGAGGCCGAGTTCCTTGGCGCACCGGAGCATCTCCGGCACCCCGATGGTTCCCTGCCCGAACCGGTGACGCAGTTGCTCAGGATCGGCCCCGATGCCCTGAAATCGCAGCATGATGACCAGGACGGCCAGGCCCTGGTCCGGCGCGGTCGCGCTTCCGGTCACACTATGAGGTGTTGTTGCCATGTTTCCCGGCGATACTTTGCCAAATATTGTCTAGAGAATTTTGCCGTCTGCAGAATTATGTAGCACAGCACGCCGTCGGGTTCATTTGCGAATTGGAGTTAGGTAAATGGCGAACGTCACCTGTCATCCATAACCACCATCTCGCGGGCAAAATCCCAACCCGCCGGACAGATGGTCGTAGCCGGCACGGTCGCCCCGGCAATGCACGCACCGCATCCTGCCGTTCGAGCCCTTGACGCCAATTTTCACGGCTCTGACGAATTGCTGTGGCGCTCCAATAAGGCGTTTTGTGGCCCGCCGCAACTGTTCTGGCGTAGGTAGGTTCAACTACCCTCGCGGCCTCAATTGAGGGCTCGGTCATCGGCCGGCCGAAAACCCCGAAAGACGAGGTATTTAACGACAGTGAAATGCCCGGGGGACGGTATCATGGCCTTGTTCGGAGCGCCGGCAACGCCCGCTGGGCTTCGCCGACCTTGACGCCGGACACCACGGCGCCGACCGTGACCGGAGGTGACCGACGACCCCGCCCACAGCAATCTCGACGGCGGTACCCTGATCACCGATCCGGGCCGGCAAACCGCCGGTCATCTCCATGCCTGACCTCGGGCCGCGGATTGAATTCCCGGCTCGAGTGAACCCGGGCGGGGCATGACAAGTCCATCGGCAATGCACATAGTGGGGCCCGGCGGATGAACGGGAAGCTCGCGGGGCCCCATGCAGGTGGTGAGGAACAGCGCGCGGGAGCGCCTCGCGCGCGGCGAGCTGGCGCTCGGATTCGGGATTCGCGTGGCACGGTCCGTCGAGATCGCCAAGGCGATGCGGGCGGCGGGGTTCGACTGGCTGTTCATCGATCTCGAGCACGGCGCCATGTCGATCGAAACCGCCGCCGCGCTCAGCCTCGCCGGCCTCGATGCCGGGATCGCGCCCCTGGTGCGGGTGCCGAAGGGCGAATATTCGCTCGCCACGCGGCTGCTCGACAACGGCGCACTCGGGATCGTGGCGCCGCATGTGGAAACCGCCGAGGAGGCGCGGGCCGCCGTCGCGGCGCTGCGCTACCCACCGCTCGGCCACCGTGCGGTCTATGGCAGCCAGCCGCATTTCGACTACGGCAAGGTCGCGCCGGCCGAACTGATGGCGGCCCTCAATGCCGCGACGCTGGTCGTCGTCATGGTGGAGACGGCGCGCGGCATCGACAACGCCGACGCGATCGCGGCGGTCGACGGGATCGACGCCCTGCTGGTCGGCACCAACGACCTCTGCGTCGATCTCGGCTTGCCGGGGGAGCTCGGCCATCAGCGCATCGCGGATGCCTATGCGGCCGTGATCGCGGCAGGCCGCCGACACGCCAAGTGGCCCGGCATGGGCGGCGTCTACGACGAGGCCCTGATGCGCCGCTACGTCGCCATGGGCTGCCGTCTTCTCCAGGCCGGAGGCGATCTCGGTTTCATGATGGAGGCCGGAGCGCGGCGCACCGCGTTCCTGCGCGGCCTCGCCCCGGGGTGAACCTACGAGGCGATGCTTGTGATCGCGCTGCGGCGCGACAACACCTCCACGATGCGGTTCGCCGGCTGCGGCCGGCAGATCAGGTAGCCCTGCCCGTCGGTGCAGCCGGCCGCCCGCAGCATCATCAGCTGATCCTGCAACTCGATGCCTTCCGCCGTGATGTCGACGCCGAGGCTGCGGCCGAGGCCCGCCACCGCCATGACGATCGCGGCGCAATCGGCGCGCGTCGTCATCTCGGCGACGAACGTCTGATCGATCTTGATGCGGTCGAACGGAAACTGGCGCAGATAGGTCAGCGACGAATAGCCGGTGCCGAAGTCGTCGAGCGCGATGCTGATGCCGCGGTCGCGCATGCGGTGCAGCGTCGCCACCGTCCCCTCGTAATCGTCGAGCAGCAGCGTCTCGGTGATCTCGAGCTCGAGCCGCTGCGGCGGTAACCCCGACGCCTGCAGCGCCGCCATGACGGTGCCGAACAGGTCGCCGGTCATGAATTGCGCCGCCGACAGGTTGACGGCGACCTTGAGCGGCTGCGGCCAGCCCGCCGCGTCGTGGCAGGCGCGGTGCAGCACCCAGTCGCCGAGGCGACCGATCATGCCGATGTCCTCGGCGATGGCGATGAACTCCGCCGGACCGATGATGCCGCGCTCGGGATGGCGCCAGCGCAGCAAGGCTTCGCAGCCGCTGAAGTCGCCGTCCGCGAACGTGATCCATGGCTGATAGAACAGCTCGAACTCGCTGCGCTCCAGCGCCTGCGGCAGCTCCCGTTCGAGCCGGTAGCGTTCGAGCGCCGCCTTCTCGATATCCGCGTTGAAGAAGCAGAAGGTATTGCGGCCGCCGGCCTTGGCGCGGTAGAGCGCGAGATCCGCATTGCCGAGCAGCTGATCGACGTCCGTGCCGTCCTGCGGCGCGAGCGCAATGCCGATGCTCACCCCGATCGTCATGTGGCTGCCGGCGACGCGGTACGGCTCGCCGACGCATTGCTGGATGCGTTTGGCGAGCGCGCCGGCTTCATCCATCCGGCTGGCCCGCGTCTGCAGCACCACGAACTCGTCGCCGCCGACCCGGGCCACGGTGTCGATGTCGCGTGCGCAGCCCTTGAGCCGTTCGGCGAGCTGGCGCAGCAGCTCGTCGCCGACCGAATGGCCGAGGGTGTCGTTGACGGTCTTGAAGCGATCGAGGTCGACGCACAGGACCGCAAAGCCCTCGCCGTGGCGTTTGGCGCGGCTGATCGCCTGCTCGATGCGGCCGTGCAGGAGGTTGCGGTTGGCGAGACCGGTCAGCGCGTCGTGGTGGGCGAGCCGGACGATCTCCTGCTCGGCGCGCTTGCGTTCGGTGATGTCCGTGATGGTACGCACCGCACCACCGTCGGGCAGCGGCGTGTGGTGAACTTCGAGCACGGCGCCGTTCGCCGTCATGCGCTGATAGACCGGATTCTCCGGCAGCCGCGCGTCGACCAAAAGGAGATCGCGCGCCCCTGCGTCCAACATGGCAGCGTCGTCGCGGCTGCGAAACGACTCGGGCAAGCCCAGCAACTCCACCGCCCTGCGGTTGATCACCGGCACGTGGTTGTCGGCATCGGTCATGACGATGCCCTGCCCCATGTGATCGAGCGTGAGCTCGAGTTCCCGTGTCTTGAGCTCGAGCTCGCGCGCCTTCTGGCGCGCCTGCGCTTCGCTGCGGCGCAGGTCGTCGCGGATGCGGTCGAGCCGCAAATGGTGGCGGATGCCGAGCGCGATGGCGATCAGCACCAGAAGCGTGACGATCGACGCAATGGTCACGTAAGTGGCGCGATTGCGCAGGTAGCTGTCGAAGATATGGTCTTCGGCAAGCCCGACCATCACCAGCAGCGGAAGGTTGTCGGCGACGCGGTAAGAGATCAGCCGGTTGACGCCGTCGACCGCGCCGTTGCCCCAGTAGGTCCCGGCCGCCCCGCGCGCGAGCGCCGCGCTAAGCTGCGATTGCATGATCTGACGGCCGACGGTCGCGCCGGACAGCCCGCGCGACGCCATGATGACGCCGTCGAGGCTGCGCAGCAGCACGCTGCCGTGCGGCCCGAGGTCGACCGCATTGAAGAACCTCTCGACGAAGTCCGGATTTATCGAAGCCACCAGCACGCCGGCGAAGCTGCCGTCCGGGTTGCGGAGCCGGCGCGAAAGCTGAAACGACAGGACGCCGGAGCCGCGCCCCATCACGGGCTTGCCGATGAACAGCTGGTCGGTCTCGGCATCGCGCTGCGCCGTGAAATATTCGCGATCCCTCACATCGACCGGCACCCAGTCCGGAGCGACGGGGAGCGTCGTCTTGCTGGTGGCGAAGCCGTCCGGTCCGACGACGCCGATCTGGATCGTCAGATCGCCGATCAACGCGGTGCGTTTGCTCCAATCGCGCAGATCGAAATTGAACGGGTCCCTCTCATAGGCTTCGCGCAGCAGCAGCATGGCGCGGTCGACGCCGCCGAGCGTGCTGATGGTGTTCTCCTCGAACAGGCGTGCGAGGTTGGCGCCTTGATGGGTCGCGCCTTCGACGCTCTTGCTGCGCTCGATCGACAGAATATAGGCGAGCGCCAGCCAGCACGCGGCGATCATCATCAGGCCAAGCGCCGTCGCGGGCTGCATCGAGGCGCGCAGCCACCCCCGCAATACCGACCGCAGGTCCTCACCGACCACGACCATCCGCCCTCCGCGCATGACCAATGGTTGCACGTGACGATGAGCAATCGGTTAGGATTTTCGGCGAGCTTGTCGCGGAAGGTTAAGAATCCGTCAACGCGATCCACGACGCAGGTGACGTCGCACCGCCTGGGTCTCAGGCAAAAACGCTCGCGACTTCGCCGGGCCCGCCCACAAGGGCCGGCGCAGCGAGCAAAACCGGCCGGCCATCCACCTCGATACGGGCCTGCACCGACACCACGGCGCCCGCGCCCGGCGACCGCGGTTCGGCGACGCGCGATCCCATCAGGGCTTCGAGCGGTTGCGACAGCCGGCACCCCTCGACCGTGAAGGAGGCGAATTGCGACAGCGCACTCTCGCCCGGCAGCAGCGCTACGGCCTCGGCGAACACAACGTCGCCGGCGCTCACTACGCCGTCGCGGTCGACGGTCACGGCCCGGCGCACCCAGCTGCCCTTGTAGGCGACGCTCGCGCGCACCGCGAAACGTGCACCAAGCGCCGGCTCGCCCGACGTGACGCTGTCGATACGCACGAACCTTCGCTCGCGGGCGAGGTCGGGCGCTGCCGCGACGTAGACCTCCTCGGCACCTTGCCGGCGTGCCTCGCCTTCGACCATCGCCAGGATCGCCCCGATGCCGGCGGCGCGCGGGTCGATGCACGACAGCGCGGCGCTTGCGATCGCGGAGGCCCGCGCCGCCAGCATGATCTCGGCCGGGTCCGCGCTCGCCCGTAATGTCGCGAACAGATCGCTGGCGTCGAAGAATGAAAGCTGCGGGCCTCCCTCGCGCAGATCGTCCACGATGCCAGCGGACAGGTGATCGAGGTCGACGACCCCGACAGCCGCATCGGCTTTGCGGCCGGCGATCAGGCGCGCCGCCTCGATGCCGATGCGCGGCGTATGGACGACCTCCGCGACGCGGCTGGTCCGTTCGATCCACGGCTTGACCCGAAACGTCAGCGCAACCACCAGCACCGGCGCCGCGTTGCGCGGCAGTACCAGCACGGCTTCCGACCAATACGGTACGAAACCGACCAGCCACGACACCGCAGCCGGCCGCGTGTTGTTGGTATAGACGACGAGCGCGTCGAGCCCCCGCATGGCGGAACGCAGCCGATCGAGCCGTGCATCGAACACGGCATCGGGCAGCTCGACCTTGGAGCGCGCAATCAGGCCGCGGCGCATGGCGTGCTTCTCCCTCCCCGTCTTCGGGGAGGGTCGGGGTGGGGCAAGGCCGCAAGCACTGAGCGCGTGGAAGCACCCCACCCGATCTCGCTGCGCTCGGCCACCCTCCCCGAAGTCGGGGAGGGATGAGAAAAGAAGGCTGTTTCTCGTCTCATCCCGGCACCTCGAACAGTTCGCGCGGCGTGCCGCACAGCACCTCCACGCCGGTTTGCGTCACCACCACGGCATCGCCGAGCACCACATAGCCGACCTCGGGATGGTAAGTGTTGGGATGGACGATCAGCGCCATGCCGGGCTCGAGCACGGTGTCGACATCCTCCAGGATGTGCGGCTTGGAATCGCAGAACAGCCCGATGCCGTGGCCGCGCACCCGCGTGTACTTATTGGTCACATAGTCGCCGAGGCCGTATTTGCGGAACACGTCGTTCTCGGCGCGCGCCACATCGGCGGCGGTCACGCCCGGTTTCACCGCCGCGATGCCCGCCTCCAGGGCCTCGCGATAGATCGCAAACGCGCGCGCCTGCGCGGGCGTCGCGCGGCCGGCCACTAGCGTGCGGCAGATCTGGACGTAATAGCCCTCGACCGCCGGCGTCAGCTCGGTGGTGACGAGATCGCCGGCCGCGATTTTGCGCTCCGACGGCGGCGTCATGCCGAACACCTCCTTACCGCCGGAACCGATGATCATGAAATTGTCCGGGCATCCGCGCCGCCGCAGATAGGCTTCGAGGTCGGCCACGATCTCGTATTGCCGGCGGCCCGGCGCGACCGCCTTGATGAACTCCCCGTAGGCGTCATCGGCGAGCCGCGCGGCGCGCCGGATGGCGTCGAGCTCGGCCGGCAGCTTGTGCATCAAGAGCTTGTCGATGAGCGCGGTGCCGTCCTCAATGGTGAAGCTGCGCTTGGCGTCGGCGAGCCAGGCGGGCAGAAACCGGCGCGGCGCCGCCGCGAGCCGGTGATTGGCAACGCGGTCGAGCCGCGCCCCCACCGCGCGAGCGATGTCGCCCGCAAGTCGCACCGCGACGCCCGGCGCTTCCACCTCGGCCCGCTCGGCATCGGTGACGCTGTCGAGAAAGAGCTCGATCGCGCCGTCCGCCGCCATCACGGCGATGCCGTGCCCTTCCAGGATGCCGAAATCCGTCACGTAGCGCAGGTAATCGCCCTGCCACGCGTTGCCGTAGACGACGATTTCATCGATGCCGGCGGCTCGCATCTCGACGAGCAGGCGCTGGCGGCGCTGATCCGCAAGGGTGGTGGCGTCGGCCGACATCCCCTACTCCGCCGCGCTCTCGCGCGCCTCGTCGTATCCGTAGTCGTGCCGTGCCGCCTCCGGCGATACGTATCCGTTCGCGACGTCGTCCGCGATGTCGCGCCGGCCGCGCAGGCGCGGGTCGCCCCAACCACCGCCGCCGGCGGTGCGGAAGATCAGGCGGTCGCCCGGCTCCATCGGCACGCCGGTGGCCTTGAGGAGCTTCTGCTCGGTGCCGTCGCGGCGCACCAGCAGGGCCTCGTTGACGGCGCCGGGCTTGCCGCCGTTGAGCCCCCAGGGCGGGTCCTTGGTGCGCTCGCAATTCACGTTGGTGAGGGTCTTGCCCAGCGCCCGATAGGTCAGCTCGACCCCGAGCCCGCCGCGGTGACGCCCGGCGCCGCCCGAATCCCGGCGCAGCGCGAAGCGCTCGATGAGGAACGGATACTGGATCTCCTGCAACTCGACCGGCGCATTGCGCACGTCGCCCTGGCAGATCGACACCGAGGCGGATTCGCCGTCCTCGCGCGGCCGCCCGCCCCAGCCGCCGCCGAAAATGTTCATCAGCAGGAAGCGTCGGCCATCGGGGCGGAAGCCCGAGAACGAGCAGCCGCCCATGTCGCCCTTGTGGGCTGCCGGGATGCGGTCCGGCAGCGCCGGCGCCAGCGCCTTGAGGATGGTGTCGATCACGGTCGGCAGCGGAATGCTCCACAGCCCGAGCGCCGCCGGCGGCCTCGCATTGAGAAGCTTGCCCTCCGGCAAAACGATTTCCAGCGGCCGGAAGCAGCCTTCGTTGACGGGCGCATGCGGCAGGGTCAGGCACTTGAAGGCGACGCGGGCGGCTGCCAGCCCTCCGGAGTAACCGGAGTTGGTGGGCCCCGGCACCTGGTCATGCATGCCTGAGAAATCCACCACCATGCGGGAGCCGTCGATGACGACCTTGACCTTGATGCGCAGCTTCACGTCGAGGGTGCGGCCGTCATTGTCGAGGAAACTTTCCGCCTCGTAGGTGCCGTCCGGCACCTTGGCGATGAAGGCGCGCGCCTCGCGCTCGGTGTTGTCCCAGATGGCGTCGATCGCCGCCGTCACCGCGTCGCGCCCGTAGCGCGCCAGCAGCTCGCCGTAGCGGCGGATGCCGAGCTGGCAGGCCGCGATCTGGGCGCGCAGGTCGCCGAGCGCGGCTTCGGCAAAGCGCACATTGTCGTGGATGATCTGCCACAGCGTCTCGTTGCGCTTGCCGGCCTCGTAGATCTTGAGCGAGCGGAACTGCAGGCCCTCCTGGTAGATCTCGGTGGTCTCCACCGAGCCGAAGCCGACCCGGCTGCCGCCGATATCGACCCAGTGGGCGCGGCTCGCCGCGAACGCCACCACCTTGCCGTCGTGAAAGCACGGTGCGTAGATCACCACATTGTTGAGGTGCTGCCCGCACACCAGCCCATGGTTCATGATGACGACGTCGCCGGGCGCGAAGCCGTCGAGGCCGTAGCGGTCGATGCCGTCCTTCACCGCAATGCCGAGATCGGCAAGGAAGATCGGCAGCCCGCCCCTGTTCTGCGAGATCATACGGGCCTCGACGTCGATCAGCCCGCAGCAGAAGTCGCGCACCTCGTAGATCATCATGTTGTAGGCGGACTTGCACAACGCCGTCGCCATCTCGTCCGCATAGGCGTTGACGGCGTTGCGCACGACCTCGACCGTGATCGGATTGATGGTCATGGCTTCCACCCTCCCCTGCAGGGGGAGGGTCGGACTGCCAAAGGCAGTCCGGGGTGGGGTGACGGCAGCGCCGCGTATTCTACACAGGCGGAAGCGCACTTGCCCCCTCCCGGCCCGCAAGCGCGGGCCGCCCTCCCCCCTGCAGGGGGAGGGGAAGAACCCGCGGCGCCTCTGTGGAAATTGAACCTCATCGTTCCATCCCTACACCCGCTCCCCAAGCGTGATCACGATGTTGCCCCATGCGTCGATGACGGCGCGGTCGCCCGGCGGCACGAACGTCGTCGAATTCGGCTCCTCGATCACGGCGGGGCCTTCGATTTGCGTGCCGGACGGGAGCCCGGGCCGCCACAGGATGCTGGCCTCGACCGGCCGCGCCGGGTCGTCATAGACGACGGCGCGGCGCTCGGCCGGCGCCGCGCGTTCCGGCCGCCATGGCGCGCTGAGCCAATCCCGGATGGCATCGTCCATGCGCGGCACCGTCACCACCAGGCGCAGATTGACGATTTCGATCGATTGGTCGGGCGCCGCGTGGCCGTGGCGGCGATCGTGCTGGGCGTCGAAGCGCTGCCGGGTCTCGGCGGAATTGTCGACGAGATCGTCGGGGCCCGCGACCGCAATCGCGATGGTGTGCTCCTGGCCGCGATAGCGCAGGTCGGCGGCAAAATCGAAGCTTCCGCCCGCAAGCCCGTCGCGCCGCAGCGCCGCCTCCCCGGCCTCCCGCAGATCCGCGAAGGCGTGCGCGGCATCGGCGGGCCGTATGCGGTCGAGCTCGCCGATCAGCGTGCGCACGAAATCCTGCCGCCACTCCGCCATCAGCATGCCCAGCGCGGAGAAATTTCCCGGCAGCCTCGGAATGATCACCGTAGGGATCGCGATCTCGCGCGCAATCGCGACGGCATGCAACGGCCCCGCCCCGCCGAACGCGATCATGGCGGTATCGCGCGGATCAATGCCGCGGTTGACCGACACCGCCCGCACCGCAAGCGACATGGCGCCGTCCGCAATCGTCGCGATGCCGCAGGCCGCCGTCACCGCGTCGAGCCCGAGTCGCTCGCCGAGCTTGCCCAACGCCGCCTCGGCGCCGGCGCGGTCGAGCGTCATGCCGCCGCCGAGGAACCGGTTGCCGTTGAGACGGCCCAGCATCAGGTCCGCGTCGGTCACGGTCGGCAACGCGCCGCCGCGGGCGTAACACACCGGCCCCGGATCGGCGCCGGCCGAGACGGGGCCGACATGCAGTCCGCCGCCGTCGTCGACCCAGGCGATGGAGCCGCCCCCCGCCCCGACCTCGATGATATCCACCACGGGAAGCTGCATCGGCTGACCCGTGAAGGCATCGCCGATCACGTAGCCTTCCTCGATCGGCAGCACCCCGCCGGTGATCAGCGCGGTCTTGGCCGTGGTGCCGCCCATGTCGAAGCCGATCGCCTGCTTGATGCCCATGAGCCGCGCCAGGTGCGCGGCGCCGATCATGCCGGCGACCGGCCCGGACTCCATCATGGCGACCGGCTGGCGGCGCGCCTCGCCGATCGACATGGTGCCGCCGTTCGAGCGCATGATGGCGATCTTGCCGGAGAACTGCAGAACCCGGATGAAACCTTCCAGGCGGTTGAGATACTGGCTGACCCGCGGCCCCACGAAGGCGTTGAGCGCCGTCGTCGAGGTGCGCTCGTATTCGCGGAACTCGCGCAGGATTTCGTGGCTCGTCGTGACGAAGACGTTCGGGCAGGCGCGGCGCAGCACCTCGCCGGCCATCGTTTCGTGGGCCGGATTGGCATAGGAATGCAGGAAGCAGATCGCGACCGCCTCGATGTCGAGCGCGGCCAGCCGACGCCCCAGGGCCTCGACGGCGCCGGCATCGATGGGCATGAGCACCTCGCCCGCCGCGTTCATGCGCTCGCGCACCTCGAAGGTGAGATCGCGGGGCACCAGCGGCCGCGGGCGGTGGAAGTCGAGATTGAAGGCGTCGGGCCGGTTGCCGCGCCCGAGCGCATAGACGTCGCGAAAACCTTCCGTCGTGATCAGCGCGGTGCGGGCGCCGCTGCGCTCCAGCACCGTGTTGATCGCGATGGTCGAGCCGTGCAGCAGCTCGGTGATGGCGGACGGGTCGTAGGCGGCGAGCCGCAGCGCCGTCGCGGCGCCTTCGGTCGGGTCGGCCGGCACCGTCAAGGTCTTTGCCGTGAAGATGGCGCCGTCCTGGTAACCGACGAGGTCGGTAAAGGTGCCGCCGATATCGATCCCGACCACACTCATGGTTTGCCACGAACCATCAGAACCGCACCGGGACGAATTTGTCGGTGTAGAGCGCTTTGGCGTCGGGGACCACCGGCAGGATGCCCAGCTCCTTGAGTGAGGAGCGGATGACGTCGATCGCCTCCGGGTCCCAGCTGCCGTCCAGCGAGAAGCCGACCATCTGGGCATCGTAGAT
>Ga0209415_10016072_pt1 | contig 12071 bp, 12 predicted proteins | sample PeaSoiSIISIP2007_FD_187696 | JGI IMG/M metagenome (GOLD analysis project Ga0209415, IMG submission 187696) | Peat soil microbial communities from Weissenstadt, Germany - SII-SIP-2007 (SPAdes) (version 2) | ecosystem: Environmental > Terrestrial > Soil > Wetlands > Peat | place: Germany... | reverse complement strand
GCCGTGGGAGAGCGTTCCACGCATGGCCGTTGGGCTGGGGTTCCCCTTCCCACGCCGGTTAACCTACCACCTGGCGGATGTAGGCCAGGTTCTTGCGCATATCCGCCTCGACGGTGGACCCCGCATGCGTGTCGGTCTCGAGGTTCACGGCCCCAGTGAACCCGATATCCCGAATTGCTTCGATCACCCGCGGGAAAGAAATAGTCCCCTCCCCCAGGTAGTAAGGGTTGTCCTTCAAGTGGAACTGGCAGATCCGCTCCTTACCCAGCCAGCGAATCTCTTTCACCACGTCGAAGCCGGCCGTGGCCGAATTCCCGACATCGTAATAGACAGACACGTTTTTCGACTTCGTGCGGTCCATGATCCGAACGTTGTTCTCGGCCGAGATCGTGTCCTCGAGAGCTAGGATAACCCCGGCCTTCTCCGCTTCAGGCACGACCTCGCCCAGGGCATCGGCCACCGCATTCCCTTCGTCCTGGTTCTGAATGGCCCATTTCCCGAAGAACGGGAGAAGCAGCACTCTCGTCTTCAACGCGCTCGTGAGCCGGATGGAGTCGAGCACCCACTTGATGGCGAGCCTGTCGCTCTTCAGGCCATTGTCGTGGAGCTTGTCGACGCAGGTTCCGTTGATCGGAATCTTGTGCTCGCGGGAGAGACTCAGGTAATGGGAGATGATCTCGGGATCGTCCAGCGGCAGTCGGTCGTTGACGATTCGTCTGCCGAACGAAATCTGGACGCCCTCAAAGCCGATTCGCGCCGCCAATGGCAGCGCGTCCGGGTTGGCGCCAAGATTCAGGTTCCAGTCGGTAACGCCGATGGAGAGGCCGCGGGCAACGCCGCCAGCGAGGCGCCCGCCGAGGCCAGCGGACGCCGCAAATTGGAGCAGAGTGCGACGACTGATCTTTGTCATGAGGCTCTCCGTTACCACTTCAGTTTCAGGCTGGCTTCCCATTTCTCGGCGGAGGTCATGATTTCGTCCCACGTCACCACGGTGCCGCGGTAGGCCGCCGTCCGGCCAAGGATGCCGGTGAGGTTACTTTCCACAGCCGTGGTGGCATTGTTAATCGGCTTCCCCGTCCTGATGCTCTGAATAAAGTCCTGGACGTTCGTGACGCAGCCGGCCGTGAAGGTGTCATCTTTCTCCGCGCCGGTCCAGGTCTTGTCCCGATCGTCGCTCACGATCCGGACCAGCCCGCCGTAATGCGTGTCCGCGCAGCCTTTCAGGCCAAAGCAGCGTACGCACAGGTCGGAAAACCTGCCCGTGAGCTGGTGAGAACTGAACGTGGCATGAACCTCTCCCGGATACCAGAAGGTGACCGCGAAGTGGTCCCAGGAATCGCCCGCGTCACTCTTGGTGCCCGCCCAGTTGGTCCGTCCTCCCGCGCCGGTCGCCTTCAGCGGGTGGCCTCCGAGATACCAGTTCGCCATGTCCAGAACGTGAACGTTCTGCTCCACAATGATGTCCCCGCTGATCACGCGGTCGGCCAGCCAGTTGACGATCCGCTTTTGCCCAGGATCCATCTCGGGAGTCGAACGGTCCACCCATGGCCGGTTGGCATAGTAGAAGACCTGGGCCATGGCGATCGTTCCGATGTCGCCGCGCTGCATGCGCGTAGCCGCCTCCTGAAATACGGGGCGGGCGCGGCTCTGAAAATCGACCCAGAAGCTCAGGCTCTTGCTGTGCGCCTTCTGCCCGCTGGCCAGGAAGCTCTTGCTGTCCGGAACGTCCACTGCCACCGGTTTGGCGCAGAAGACGTGTTTGCCCGCATCCACGGCGGCCGCGGCGTGCGCCGGGTGGAAATACGTCGGCGTCTCGATCACCACCGCATCGAGCTTGGATTGCGCCAGTTCGCGGTACGCGTCCGGCCCCCAGTACGCGCGGTCCGAATCCACCTGCAACTTCTCCCGCGTGGAATCGAGCCTGCTCTTGATAACGTCCGCCACCGCTACCACGCGGGCACCGGCATGTTCCGGGAAGAAGGGCGCGATCCAGTTGCCCCGGCTTCCGCAGCCCACCAGTCCCACTTCAACCGTCGAATTGGCTTGCGACCCAAATACCGTCTGTGGCCTGACCAATAACGCGCCCCCCGCAGTTTGCAGGAAGCGACGGCGCGCAGTCGTTGATTGACAGCCCATGGGAACCCCGCTCAAGGACTCTTCAGTCTGATTCATGATACCCGAGCCGGTCTCCGATGTCCTTGCGCGCTTACGCGAGATCGCCGCGAAGGAGCAGCAGCTTCGCGGTGAACTCACTTTTGTGTCGGCATGTGAACCATACACCATAACTCATTCTTGTTTTCGAAAACCAGACGTGGCCAAGTCGGCCAGCCTCTGGCGGCGCCGGCGAGAGGGCAGCCAACGGCGGCTCCCGCTGCGAGGCCGATTCTCAAAGGGTTCCCTCGCGCACCCCGGGCAGCGGGCCGAGACTGAGCGCGATCTTCCGGACTACATCCGCGGAGACGCTAGGAAGAAACGTAACATGACCACTGCATGTACCGGCCCTTCCCGGCACGCTGACGCTGTATGCACTCAGACTCTCGCGATTCTCGGATGTCTGATCCTGATAAAAAATGCGGTTGGCGGTATTCTCGAACATCGCCTCCTTACGGATGTGAAGCAACTTCTGCAAAGACTCCGTCAGCGGCCTGAAGGCCTGTCCAGGTTGGCTCGTGACCACTGCAATAGCCGTCGAGACATCGTGGAAGAAGGCCGCGCCAGTGTTGTCGGCATACAGGGACCATTCCGGAGGAACCGCTATCTGGCAGGCGTTCTTGGAATCGTTCTTGGAATCTTTGACTATCTGCCACCCAGCGGGCACGACCTGTGCCGCGACCGGTGGCAGGAACAAGAGAATCAGAGTGGGAACTATGTATTCTCTCATGGCTAGAGTTTAGCGCCGGCAGCGGACCAGGACAAGCCGTGAATAGCTTAGCTAGCTTAGCCTTGACCCCCTGCGCGTTCTGCCTGCTGATCCTGAGATCATGGCGAAGGGAAGCCTCGAATGTACTGTTTCACACGGCAACTCTCTAGCAAAGATTGGTCTAATCGAAATGTTCTGTCCGGACCGAGGGAGTTCAGCTTAGATGCCCGGCTGTTTCCATCTCCCGCCCGGCGCCGTGGCGCACGGGCGACGCAATGGCGCGCTCGATTCCGTGGACGTTCGAGTCTCCCGAATCATCTCGCGCTTCTCCCGCCAGCGCGCGGAACACACGGCGCAGGCGCGGGTCGGCGCGACGAGGCCGCGCGGCGGCTGCGCGGAGCAGCTCGGGCACACTCGCGTGGAAGAAGGAACCGAGCCGCGTTCCGAAGCCGCCGCCGTCGTGCCGCCGTGACGCATGGGCGCGCAACCCCGCGCTCGATTCCTTGCGCGTTGAATTTGTCGGGCTCCCGTGCCGTCTCGCGCGCCTCCCGCCTGCGCGCGAAACACACGTCGCAGCCGCCCGTCAGGGCGATCCGGACGTGCGGCGTGGACCGGCTCAAGCGCACACTCGCGCGGAAGAAAGGGCCGAGCCGCGCTCCGGACGACGCCCGTCGCGGTCCACGGGCGGCGCAATGGCGCGTTCGATTCTGCGGATGTTGGATTCCTCGAGTGGCGCGCTGCGGCTTCGCGCGGCTGGGGCGATCTGCAGATCGCACACGAGGTCAGAAGGTACTTCCTTTCGTTTGTGGCCTTTCACTACTTCCGTGACCCGCAGCTTTTTCCGCAGCAGATCGGTCCGGATGGTGTCTTGCCCAGCCAGGCTGAGTAGCGATTTCAGCAATTATCAATACTTTGATGAATTCGTGCCGGTCTCGGTGTTGCGTGGGTGCCTTCGCGGTTGACTCGAGCGGGAGGCCCGCCCCATTTCGTGCGAGAATAATTTAGGACCAGCTAAGCCCGATATGGGAAGCCGCCCGAAGGCAGAACGAGCCCAAATTTGGGCGGGTAGACACTCAGATTCACTCTGACTATGGCAAGCATACTCGCGGGTATTGATTCGCCCGACCAGGTACGGGGGCTCTCACTTTACGAACTCGAACAACTGGCGGCGGAAATACGCGAACGGTTGATCACTGTCCTTTCCAACAACGGTGGGCATCTTGGTCCGAATTTAGGAGTCGTGGAACTCACCATCGCGTTGCACTATGTGTTCCACACCCCAAGCGACAAGTTCCTGTTTGACGTGAGCCACCAGGCGTACGTGCACAAGCTGCTGACCGGGCGCCGGGAGCGGTTCCACACCATACGCACTCCGGGCGGCCTTAACGGGTTCATGCTGCGCACCGAAAGTCCACACGATTGCTACGGCGCAGGGCACGCCGGCACGGCGCTCTCCGCGGCGCTCGGGATGGCCGTTGCCCGCGACAGGATGGGCGGCAAAGAACACGTTGTCGCAGTGGCTGGAGACGCGGCCTTCACGTGCGGGATTACGTACGAGGCCTTGAATAATATCGCGCACCACACTAAGCGGCTCATTGTGGTCCTGAACGATAACGAGTGGTCCATCGATAAGAACGTCGGCGCGATTGCCAGCTACCTTAATAAGATCGTCACCAGCCCGCGGTTCGACTATCTGCATGACCGGGCCGGAAGACTCGTCGAGAAGGTGGGCGGCGTTGCGGCCCTGCGCGTGGCGCGCAAAGCCGAAGGGGTCGCCAAGGGAATGCTGTGGCCCAGCGTCATCTTCGAGGAGCTGGGGCTGAAGTACTTTGGCCCCATCGACGGGCACGACGTCGCCTCGCTAATCAAAACGTTCGAATTTCTCAAGAAACAGGACCGTCCCGTGCTGCTGCATGTGCTCACCCAGAAGGGCAAAGGCTTCGAACCGGCCATGGTGAAGCAGAAGAAGTTTCATGGGCTAGGTCCCTACGATCCAGAGACCGGCGAGACTAAACCGCTGGGCCGCCGTACGTACTCCGAAGTGTTCGGCGATACCATGGTGAAGCTGGCCGATTTCGATCCGGCGGTGGTGGCCATCACCGCCGCCATGCCGAACGGCACCGGTCTCGACCGCTTCCAGCCGCATCATCCGGACAAGTATTTCGATGTTGGGATTGCCGAGGAGCATGCGGTCCTGTTCGCCGCCGGGCTGGCCGCAAAGGGTCTGAAACCGTTCTGCGCCATCTATTCCACGTTTCTACAACGTGCCTTCGATCCCATCGTGCACGATGTCTGCCTGCAAAACCTGCCGGTGGTCTTCTGCATTGATCGGGGAGGCCTCTCCGCCGACGACGGCCCCACACATCACGGTCTTTTCGACATCAGTTATCTACGGGCCATCCCGAACTTGGTGCTCATGGTTCCGAAAGACGAAGACGAGTTGGCCGACATGCTGTTCACGGCTATGCAGTGGAACGGACCCATCGCGGTGCGCTATCCGCGTGGCCTGGGTCCGGGCACGCCTGTTAAGGACGTGCCCAGCGCCGTCCAGGTCGGCAAAGCCGAACTGCTCCAGAACAGCGACAACGACAAGGTGGCCATCTTCGCGCTGGGCTCGCTGGTTCCAATGGCCGAAGAGATCGCCCGCAAGCTGGAGGGCGAAGGCGTCGCCGCAGCGGTCATCAATGCCCGCTTCGCCAAGCCGATCGACGTTGAGATGCTGAAGTTCTTCGCAGGCACGGTCGAGGTAATCCTGACACTCGAGGACCACGTTCTCCGGGGAGGGTTCGGCAGCGCCGTGCTGGAGGAACTGAGCAGCCTGGGGCTGACAACGCCGGTGGTGCGCATCGGCTGGCCCGACCGCTTCATCGAGCACGGAAAGCTGGATCCCCTGCGCGCGAAATACGGGATCACCGCTAAAGCCGCCATCGAAAAACTCCGCCCACATCTGAAAATCCGCCAATTGCAGCCGGTGTAGCGCGAGTTCGAGCGGCAGCTTCGCTGGGCATCTCAATATCGGGAGCTAAAGCGATGGTACCCTCCTGAGGCTCGGCCTTCCCAGCCTCAACCGGTTTTCGAGGTCGCTGGGAGATACTATAAGTCTGACAGAGAGTCGCCGAACTCTGCGTTTTTCGTAGACCGCTATGCCGACCGACCCCAGGGAATACATCTGGCCCGGCATCATTGCCGCCCAGGCAATCTATGTCGCGGCGAAGCTGCGCATCCCGGACCTGGTTGCTTCCGGCCCTAGAACGATCGCAGAACTCGCCTCGGATTCCGGCGCGCACCCACCCTCACTCGAACGTTTGTTGCGCGCACTGAGCACGCTGGGAATGTTCGAGCCCACGCCAGACGGTCGTTTCGGCAACACGCCGTTCACGGAGGTGCTGCGCACTGATCATCCCCACTCGCAGCGGGATGCTGCCCTGTTTCTGCCAGCAGCTTTTCTTTGGCTCCCGCTCGGAGAGCTTTACCAATCGGTCCGCACCGGCGAGCCCGCGTTCCAGCGAGTCTTCGGGCAGCACTTCTTCGATTATCTCGCAGCCCATCCGGCCGACGCTGCTGTGTTCAATACTGTCATGACCCAGGGCACCGAATGGACTGCTCCTACGCTGCTCGCCGCCTACGACTTCTCACGCTTCGAGCGACTGGTGGACGTGGGAGGCGGCGAGGGAGCGTTGCTGCGCGACATTCTTGCGGCCACGCCGAGGCTCCGCGCGGTCCTATTCGATCTGCCACAGGTCGTGGCCCGTGCCTCCGACGTCTTGACAGGCGATGTCGCCACCCGCTGTCAAATCGCCAGCGGTAATTTCTTCGACTCCGTGCCTGAGGGTGGCGACGCCTACCTGATGAAGGGTGTTATTCACGATTGGCCGGACTACGAAGCCGCCAAAATCCTTCGCAACACGCGCCGCGTCATCCGTCCAGACGGGATCCTTCTTCTGATCGAAGGCATCGTTGATTCGGCCACCAATCCCGTTGGTCTTATGGAACTGCTCATGCTGGTGATCGGCGGTCGCGAACGCACCGAAACGGAGTTTCGCTCGCTCCTTGCGGCAACCGGTTTCTCGCTCACTCGGATCATCCCCACAGAGGTGTCTTCGCTAATCGAGTGCCATCCAGTGTAGCGTCTGTCAGCCACTCTCGTCTTTCACCGCATCCCCCCGTTCCGGACGAGTGCGGCAGCTACATCTTCAGCACATCTCCGCTAACGGATAAATGGGATGTACGCAGAGACCGTGCGCTGATAATCGCGGAATTGTTCGCCGAAGCGCGTAGCCAGCAAAGCGTCTTCGATGCGCACACGGATCTCTGTGCCGGCCGCGAACACAACAATGACGGCGATCAGTAGCGGAACTGGAGTGAACAGGAAGCCAGTGCCCAGCAGGAGACAAAACATGGAGGTGTAGATGGGGTGCCGGAGCCAGCGGTACGCTCCGGAGCGCACCAATTGATGATCCTGGCTGAGGGCCGCGTCAAACCGCAGATGCCGTCCCAGGGCCCGCACGCCGGTCCAGGACCACACCGAGGCCAGCACGAAGAACAGCGCGGCCAGCGCGGGAGAAACCATGCAATCCATCCCACAGCCAGCATGATGTAAGCGTACGCCGGCACAGCAACGATTATAGTGACTCCATCGGACACCCTGCGCGACCTTCCCGCAGATTGCGGCTTGAATCTGTCGAGCCCCCGAACCGTCTCGCGCGTCTTTCGCCCGAGGGCGGAACCCACGTCGCAGTCGCACGTCGGCGGCACGATGACGCACTCGCGTTTCGCGGACCAACTCAGGCCACACACTCGCGCGGAAGATTAGAAGCGAGCCGCGCTCAGGGACATCGCCGCCGCATGGGCACATCCGTAATCGGCGGCTCCGCATTCAGGAGATCGGCCTCTCTCAGCACCGCATGGAAACGCGTGCGCTCCGGCGTCCGTGGGCGGCTCCGCGGCGCGATTCTCCCGCCGAAAGTGCCGTCGAAAACGTCTCAACTCACCCTCAAGTTTATGCGCGGTCGGTCGCAGCTCGCCAGCGAAGTTTCTCGTCCTGCCATCCGCTGCCGGGGCGCCAATGCCGAACCGTGAGCGCAGGTCCGCGAACTGTTCGCGCGACGGACAGCAAAGCCCCTGACAATCCAGGGGCTTCCTGGTAATCACAAGCAATATGGATCAGTCATGCGCAATGAGCCGTGACAACTTCTAAGCAGGGGGTCGCTGGTTCGAGTCCAGCCGGGCCTACCATTCCAATCATGAGGATACAGCCGGAGCCTCTCGCAGTTCGGCCCGGGCCGCCTCCTGCCGTGCTTCGAGCCACTGCCGCCAGACATCCAGGCCTTCGCCGGTGATACATGAAACCTCGATAATCTCCATTTCGGGATGAACGCGGCGGGCATTCTCACGCGCCTCCTGGATACGGAATGGCACGTACGGCAGCAGATCGATTTTGTTCAACACCAAAACCGCCGACTTGAAGAAGATAGACGGGTATTTCAGCGGCTTGTCTTCTCCTTCGGTCACGCTGAGCACAACGATCTTGGCCGCTTCGCCGAGATCATAACTGGCGGGACAGACCAGGTTGCCGACATTCTCGATGAGGAGCAGGTCGAGATCTTCCAGACGCCACTCCGCCAGGGCGCGCTCGATCATGCGGGCATCCAGATGGCAGGCGCCGCCAGTGGTAATCTGCTGCACCGGAAAGCCGGCACGAGCCAGCCGCCGGGCGTCGTTGTCGGTCTGGATGTCGCCCGTCAGCACAGCGACGCGCGTGCCCGGCGCGAAGCTCTCCAAGGTGCGCTCCAGCAGCAACGTCTTCCCGGCGCCAGGCGAACTGATCAGGTTCAGGCAGAGGATGCCGTGCTCGCGGAAACGCTCCCGTAACTCGCCGGCAATCCGGTCATTCTCGCTCAGCACCTTCTTTTCCAGCGGCACACGGTTCATGGTTCCTCCATTTCCAGGTAGGCTAGTTCCAGTTCATCGCCGCCGGCAGATTCGGTTTGCGAGGCGCCGCATTCCGGACAGGCAAACTGGTAATCGATCACGCGGAAGTTCAGCCCGCACGCGGAGCAGCGCTGCACTCGCGGCCCGGTCTGAATCTCCAGGACCAGATGCTGCCATTCGGTCCCCGTCGTCAGCGCCTCGAAGCTGAAGGCAAGGGCGTCGGGATCGACGCCCGCCAGTTCACCCACGGTGACGGCAACCTTCCGGACCACGGCTCCGGGGTGGCGTGCGGCTTCTGTCTGAACCGCCTCCAGCACGGAATTGGCAATTCCCAGTTCGTGCATCGTCTCCCTCAGCAGATCCGGGGCAACTGATCGCCCGCCAGCATGTCCACAATGCGGGTTGGCCCGACAGTGGTCCTCATGGTAACCAGGCGCGGATGGGAGGCGGTTACCGATCCGATGATCTGCGCCTGCGCGCCCAGCGCATGCCGTCGCATAGCAGCGAGCACCCGATCCGCCGCTTCCGGGGCCACGATCGCAACCAGTTTCCCTTCATTGGCGACGTACAAAGGGTCCAGCCCAAGCATCTCACAGGCACCCTTCACTTCTTCGCGCACCGGGATCGCGCGCTCGTCGATTTCAATGCCGACCTGCGCTTGCGCGGCGAACTCATTGAGCGTGCTGGAAAGCCCCCCGCGCGTGGGATCGCGCAGGCACCGGATCTCCGCGCTGGCGGCGAGCATCGCAGCTACCAGCGTGTGCAGGGCGGCGGAATCGCTCTCGAGCGGGCAGTCGAACTCGATGCCTTCGCGCTTCGCCAGGATGGCAATTCCGTGCTCGCCGATGGGCCCGCTGAGCAGGACGCGATCTCCCTGGCGAGCGCGATGGGCGGAAAGTTGAACGCCATCCGCGACGACTCCGATACCCGAAGTATTGATGAAGAGCCCGTCGCCGCTCCTTTTTTCCACCACTTTCGTGTCGCCGGTCACCACCTGCACCCCGGCCTGCGACGCGGCCTGCCGCAGGGAGGTTGCAACGCGGCGCAAGGTTTCCATGGGAAGCCCTTCCTCGATGATGAACGCGGCGCTCAAGAACAGCGGCTGCGCCCCGCCCATGGCGAGATCGTTCACTGTGCCATGCACCGCCAACGAGCCGATATCGCCGCCGGGAAAAAACAGCGGTTTTACCACAAACGTATCCGTGGTGAAGGCCAGCCGCAAACCGTTGATGCTGACGATCGCCTGGTCGTCCATGCGCGCCAGGATGGGGTTGTCAAACGCTGCGAGGAAGACATCGTGGACCAGGTCGGCGCTCAGCTTGCCTCCGCTGCCGTGGCCTAACAACACCTGGTCGCCGGCCGGTAGAGGCGCAGGGCAAACCATTTCGGCAATCGATCTCTGTTCTTCCCGCATCAGGAAACCTCGCTTGGCTGGAAGGAATGCCGCCGGTAGTGGTAGTAGGCGGCGCACGCGCCTTCGGCGGAAACCATGGGAGCTCCCATGGGGTTCTCCGGCGTGCACGCAGCGCCGAAGACCGGGCAATCGGTGGGCCGCTTCAGACCCTGCAGGACTTCAGCGCTGATGCACTCGGCCGGCTCGTCCGCCGTCATCTCGCCGACTCCGAAGATCCGCTCGGCGTCATAGGCGGCAAACTCCTCACGCAAGCGCAACCCGCTTTGCGGAATCATTCCGATGCCGCGCCACTTGCGATCACAAACTTCGAGCACCTGCTCCACGATTCGCTGTGCAGCCACGTTGCCTTCGTACCGCACCGAACGGACATACTGGTTTTCAACCACCGCGCGTCCTTCTTCCAGTTGCCCCACCAGCATGTCCACGGCCTCCAGCAGATCGGCGGGTTCGAAGCCGCCTACCACGATGGGCACGTGAAAGTCACGGCAGAGCGCCTCGTACTGCCAGTAGCCCATGACTGTGCAAACGTGTCCTGGCGCGATGAACCCCTGCACCTGGTTGTGCGGCGACCCGAGCAGCAGCCGGATGGCCGGTGGAACCAGCACATGTGAGACCAGCATCGAGAAATTGTCCAGGCCCTCACGGCGGGCCTCCCACACCGCCATGGCGTTGGGGGGAGCGGTGGTTTCAAAGCCGATGCCAAAAAACGCCACCTGGCGCTTGGGCAGCGTGCGCGCCAGTTTCACCGCGTCCATTGGCGAGTAGACGATGCGCACATCGCCACCCGCGGCTTTGACCCGAAACAGGTCGGAATGAGAGCCCGGCACGCGCAGCATGTCGCCATAGGAGGCGAAGGTTACATCCGCGCGCGACGCGATCTCGATTGCTTTGTCCACCACCTCGAGCGGCGTGACGCACACCGGACATCCGGGGCCATGCACCAGGCGGATGCTGGCAGGAATCAGTTCATCTAGCCCATATTTCATGATGGTGTGCGTCTGGCCTCCGCAGATTTCCATCACGCTCCACGGCCGCGTGGCGCGCCGCGCAATCTGCGCCGCCAGCGATTGCACAATGTGTTCGTCGCGGTACTCGTCGATGTATTTCATGGCACTCGCGGCTCCGGCTGAGCCGCCCCGCCCAGTTCCTCTTCGAGCAAACCCATGTCTTCCAGCAGCCGGTACGTGCGGGCGGCCTCTTCCGCGTCCACGCGACTGAGGGCAAAGCCGACGTGCACCATGACGTAATCGCCCACCTGAGCTTCGGGGACGAAGTTCAAGAAAGCCTGGCGGGCAATCCCGCCGAACTGCACCTTCGCGATCCGATTGCCGTCGCGCTCTTCCGCCTCGATGATTTTACCCGGCACTGCCAGACACATGATTCATTCCTTCCCGTTGCTATTCAATTCTTCCCGGGGTTGCCCGGATTGGGCCGCGGCCGGAACGCCCTTCCGGGCCCGCTGGTAAAAACAATTGCGTGGGACGAGCTGGCGCACCAGGCAGCGTTCCCGGAAATAGATTCCACACTTCAGACAGAGCTCCTCCGGATTTGAGGTGTGATCCACGATATCCGCCGACAACCGGTCCAGGAGTTCCGAGGCGCGCCGCAACTCTTCCGGGGGGAACTGGACGAAGACGCTCTGCAGCTTGCGCTGGCGGGCATTTTCATAAAGCGCGAGCAGCCGCCGGCTGGCCCGGGTAATGTGGAGGTGCAGGACTCGGCGGTCGTTTTGGTCCTCGGTGCGCCGCAGCAGATCGCGCCGCACCAGGCGGTCGACCGCCTTGCTGGCGGCCGCATTGCTGACCCGGAGAAACGAAGCCACATCGCCGAGCGTGTAGGAATCCGTCATGGCCACCAGCTTCAGCA
>Ga0209415_10016070_pt1 | contig 12071 bp, 10 predicted proteins | sample PeaSoiSIISIP2007_FD_187696 | JGI IMG/M metagenome (GOLD analysis project Ga0209415, IMG submission 187696) | Peat soil microbial communities from Weissenstadt, Germany - SII-SIP-2007 (SPAdes) (version 2) | ecosystem: Environmental > Terrestrial > Soil > Wetlands > Peat | place: Germany... | reverse complement strand
GCGTCTTGCGAGCCGCTAAAGTTTTCCCCAGAAGGCGAATGTCACGGCACCGACAAGAAACAAAAAGGAAACCGCGTGGTTCCATTTGATGTTTTCACCCAGATACAACCACGCAAAAACCACGAACACGCAGAGCGTGACCACCTCCTGAATCACTTTCAGCTGGTACGCCGTGAACTCGCCATAGCCGATACGATTCGCGGGAACTTGAAAACAGTATTCGGCGAAGGCAATCAGCCAGCTCACGACAATGGCGGCGAACAGCGGAGCCTTGCGATATTTCAGATGACCATACCAGGCGATGGTCATGAATATATTCGAGCAAAGAAGCAGCAGGATGGTTTTCATGGTTCGCAAATCCTATCACGCACGAAATCCCGCAAGGCACAGATTTGCGTTTGCAAAAACTTCGCGGTAGGCTCGGAAAATCTTGCTGCCCTTCAAGCTCATTTACCACGAAGGCTACGATCTGAATCTCGGCGCGCACGTTTTTCCGTCGCAGAAATACAGGCTGATCCACGACCGGCTGCTGACGGATGGAATTGCCACGCCCGGCGATTTTCTCGCACCGGAGCCCGCGGCGGACGAAGATGTGCTGCGCGTTCATTCGCAGGAGTACGTGCACAAATTGAAGACCGGCTCGCTGAGCCGCGACGAAGAGGCCCGGCTTGAAGTCCCTTACTCGAAGGAGCTGATGAGAGCCTGCTGGCTTGCCGCGGGTGGATCGATTCTGGCCGGGCGGCGCGCTCTTGCAGACGGTTGGGCGGCAAACATCGGCGGCGGATTCCATCATGCCTGCCCCGATCACGGCGAAGGATTCTGCGTGATCCACGATGTTGCGATCGCCATCCGCCGCCTGCAGTTTGACGGCGCGATCGAGCGAGCCTTGGTTGTTGATACGGACGTGCATCAGGGGAACGGCACTGCGGCGATTTTCGGCGGAGATGCGACCGTTTTCACGCTTTCGATTCATCAGGAGCACAACTACCCGCACCCGAAGCCGCCCTCGACAGTGGATATCAATCTGGCAGATGGAACCGGCGATGACGACTACCTCGCCATTCTGGAGAAGCATCTGCATCAGGCTTTTCACGATTTCGCGCCGCACCTTCTCTTCTATGTCGCGGGAGCCGATCCGTACCGCGAGGATCAATTGGGAGGGCTGGCGCTCACGATGGAGGGGCTGGCGCGGCGCGACGCGCTAGTTTTCGATTACGCCCGGCGAAATGCCGCTCCGGTGGCGATTGCTTTAGCGGGTGGCTATGCGCGCCGCGTGTCCGATACGGTAAGCATCCACGTGGGCACGATCCTGGCGGCGCGCGATGCCGCGGGCCTGAAGACCCGAGCTAGGTAAGATTAGTGAGGGGTAGCGAACGCAGCCTGAATCGCGGCCGTGAGGGAATCTGCGAATCCGTCGTGCGGCAGACCGCCAGTGCGATAAATGATCTCGCCGCTGCGGCCAACGACCACAACGGTGGGCAACGTGTTGGCCTTGACGAATGTGTCGAGGCCGTCCGAATAAATAACCGGAACGTCCCACTTTTCGCGGGCGACGAATGCCGGGACCTGGGTTTCGTCCTCGTCCGCGTTGACGGCGAAGAAGGCCACATCGGAATTTCCGGCGTACGTGCGTGCCACGCTGTTAAACATTGGCTCAAGCTCCCGGCACGGCGCGCACCACGCGGCCCAAAAACTCAGCACCGTGATTTTTCCCCGGAGGGAATCGAGCGCGAGCGGAGTTCCATCGAGACGCCGCACGATGAAGGAGAAAACGTCCTTCGCGTCTTTGTTGCCGGCTGCCTTCGCGTTTGCTGCTGTCGACCCGCCGTCGGGCGAAGGCAGCGCGACGCGATCGTACGCCGTGAGAATCGCGTCGCCCAAACCCTGCTCGCTGCCATGAACCTGCCGCCAGGCGTTTCTGAGTTCCCGGAGGACGTCGCGGCGATTCACGGTTCCGGCCGGACCGCTTTCCGGCAGCGTGAAAGCCTGAACGTACTCTTCAATCGCGGCGGCAGAGTCGCCGCGCGTCTCGGCCACTTCGCCAAGCGTCTTTGCGGCGAGGGCATTCGGATGGATGGAGTCGCTCATCCGCAGATCCTTGACTGCCACGTCGTAGTTGCGCCGGGAGATTTCGACCTGCCCACGGACGTAGTAGAGCGCGGTGCGAAGCTGGGCCTGGCCGTCCTGCCATTCGGCGAGGGATTCGCTCGCGGGCCGTTCCTCTGGCAAGGCTTTTTCCACGCGGTCGAGAATGCGCGTGACGTAGCCGGCGGCGCGCGTAAGGCTGGCATCGTCTCCGCGCTGCTCCAGGAGATTCACGGCGACCAACATCATTTGCGAATCGTCGGGGCGAGTTGCGATCAGTCGTTCGGAGTAATCGAGCGCGCAGGCCGTGTCGTGAGTCTGCTCGCACGCTTCGACGAGCGCGCGGTAAACGGCCATCTTTCGCGGGGCGTCGGGAAATTGCTGAAGATACTCCTTCAAACTCTTGATCATCGCGGCGCTGTCGTTTGCCGCATTCGCCAGGGCTTTTTGCAGTTCCGCCTCGGGGGCAGGAGTTTTCTTCGCGAGAGCATCTGCCGATTTTTTCAAAGGCAGCTGCGTGGAATTGGATTCCTGTGCCGGGGCGGCAAGGCTCGACGCCAGAAAAATGCCAGCGCACAGCGCGAAGCAGGTTGAGCGCATCGGGAACCCATTCTATCGCGGGAATCTTGCAGAGCTGCGCGGATTCGCTTCCTCGCTGGTCTAGCGCAGGGAAATACTGCCCGAGGAGGTTTCAATCTCGACGCGGGCTTTGCCGTCGCCGACGCGCGCCTGAAATTCGTGTTTCCCGGGAGTTCCTTCCGCGACCGTGGGAGCCGTTACGTTGATTTCGCCCGAGCTGCTGCGGGCGTAAAACCTGAAACTCGCGCTGGATGGAACGTGCAGCTCCACGTCGCCGGAGCTGGCGCGGATATCCCAGTAGCTCGAAGGAGCCGGATTGCCATCCACGTCGATTTCGCCGGAGCCGGTGTGCAAGCGGATGTCGGCTGTCGCGCCCCGCAATTCGATATTGCCGCTTCCCGCTTCGGCCACGACATTGGCGCCGGGCTGCTCGACGCGAATTTCGCCGGAGCCGGTGCGAGCGCGGACTTCGTCTTTTGCGCCACGAACCACCACGTTACCGGAACCGGAGGTCACGTCAATCCGGCCCTGGGCATCGGTGAAAGTCACGTTTCCGCTGCCCACGACCGCGTGAGTATCATTCACGATTGCGGTCGCCGAAATATTTCCAGACCCAACCATGAATGTGGCGGGGCCGGCGATTCCGTTCACGTCCAGATTCCCCGAGCCAGCCATGCCACGCATCTGCGTATCTGGCGGGACGGTGACGGAGTAGTCAGCAGAAACCATATTCATATCCCAGCCGGAATGGCCAATCCGAATCAGGCCGCCCTCCTGCGAGAAGGGAGGATTGGCTACAAGATTCTTCAGGGTACGGTCCGGGTCTTCCCAGGGCCAGGCGTGGACGCGAAACTCAGCATGCACGCGAACTTCGCCGGGCGAGCCAACCGTGACGCGGGAATCGCCGCTGCCGTTTTCCAGGTCCAACCGGACAGGACCGCTGACGGTAAACGCGCGGTCGGCGGTACCGACGGCGCTCGATTCCGGGCCACAACCTGCCAAGAACGCGACCGCCAGAATAGTTGCCGTCATCAGCGTCGCCAGCGCGAACCGTTTTTTCGAATGCGCCATGGTTGCTCTCGTAGGAAGCTCCTTCGATTGCCCGCACTCTTCCTACCATAATGATACGAAGTTATGCGAAGGAAAGTTCCGAGGCTGGGGAGGCGGCGCGCGCCGCTAAATCGAACGGCGCACAGAACCCCTACTGAAAATCCAGCAGGACGTCCACCGTTCCGTTTTTGGCGTCCTCTTGCAGGAACCGCCCGACCTTTTCGTAATGGAAAGGCAGGCCGGTGAACGCCTGCTTGATTCCCGTGGCGGCAAACTGTTCGTAGATCTCTTTGTTAAACACCGCGCCCTCGGCAATTCCCCATGCCGCGCGAATGCGCCGCTCGCCCTCGATCGAAAGTCCCGTGAGGATGAGCTTGCCCATGTGGTACAGCGGACCTTCGGTTATGGAAATGGCGTAAGTAACACGCTTCGCATTGTCGTCAAATTGCGCCGCGGCCGCCAGGCTCACATCGAGATATCCGCGCCGCGCATATTCGTCGCGTAGGGCTTCCCACATGGCTTCCAATTTCATTCCATCGGTCGGGTCGCCGGGCTTGAACGCGATGATCCCGTTGAGTACCGCTGAAGGAATACTGGTATTACCGCTCCATGCGACACCGCCCCACCCGAACGCAAGCCCTGGCTCGATGGGTGCCACGACGGTGACTCGAATACTAGCGCCGCTGCCGCTGATTCTTGCGACGGGCGCGCCGAACCGCACGCGGAGAAAAGCGTGCGAAAGATAGACGGGGCGCACCTGCTCGAATTCGAACAGTTCAACGAGCGTGCGGGAAAACTGCTGCCCGACGACGTCCCCGAGGCGCTGTTGAACGCCGCGGTCGCCCTGCGCCAGCGGGTCGCTGAATTCGATGCTCGCGATAGTCACTCCGGCATGCTCGACGTGAAATTGCATGACGCGCGCGTCGGTGACGGGAGCATTCGTGAGCGCGCTCGAGACGCTGGAATTCACGCCGCGCGTTTGGAGCAGCAGCTCGAGCGCGCTCGACATTTCGTTGAGCAGGCTGCCCTTTTCGGGAGCAGTCCCGTCAAAGAGAGGAACCTGGCGTTTCAGCGCGGCGGTCAGCTCGTCGTCCGTAAACCAGGGAAAATTGTCGAACCAGACGGGCACCGTGGGCGCATCCGTGACCTGGTATTCGGCGCGCACGCCCGCGTCTTCGGTCGCGAATCGGTATTGCACGGAGGCAAAGAGGCCGAGTTGCGCCAGGCGATCGGCGCCGCGCTGCAGGTCGCCCTTGTTTATCGTTGTGCCGGGAGAAAGTCCGGTTTCGGACGCAATCTGCTCGGAACGATATTTTGCGGAGCCGGAAATCTTGATGGATTCGAGCTTCCCGTTTCCTTGCGAATCGGGAGTTTGCGCGAATGCGGGAAGCAACAGGAGCGAGCCGGCGAGCACGGCAGTCGCGAGGCGAACGAAAAGGCGCCATTCGGAGAAGCGGGCCTGCATAGGCAGCATTTTATATGCGCCGCGGCGGATTGAGTAGGCTATTCCACGGTGACGGATTTGGCGAGGTTGCGCGGCTGATCCACGTCGCAACCGCGGCGCACGGCGATGTGGTACGCGAGCATTTGCAGCGGAATGATTTCGAGAATCGGCGCGATCAATTCCGGCGCCATGGGAATTTCGATGATGTGATCGGCAGCGTCCCGTGCAAGTTGGTCGCCCTCGGTGACGACGGCGATCACAATGCCGTCGCGCGCCTTCACTTCCTGCAAATTTGAGATGGTCTTCTCGTAGCGCATCATCGAAGCGGGATCCGATTCGTCACGCGTGGCGATCATTACCACCGGCAGATTCTCGTCAATCAGCGCGTTCGGGCCGTGCTTCATTTCGCCGGCGGGATAACCCTCGGCGTGGATGTAGGAGATTTCCTTCAGCTTGAGCGCGCCTTCGAGAGCGATGGGGTAGTGAATTCCCCGGCCGAGATACAGAAAATCGGTGTAGCGGAAGAACTGCCGCGCGAGCTCTTCGATGGCTGCGTCGCGTTGCAAGATGGCCTCGATCTTGTGCGGAATGCGCGTGAGTTCCTGCATAAGAGCCTTGGATTGAGGCGCGCCGAGTTTTCCGCGCACCTGGCCAAGGTGAAGCGCCGTAAGCAGGAGAGCGGTCAGCTGCCCGGTAAACGCTTTCGTGGAGGCTACGCCGATTTCCGGGCCCGCGTGAGTATAGATCGTGCCGCTCGATTCGCGCGTCAGCATCGAGCCGACGACGTTGCAAATGGAAAGGACTTTCGCGCCCTTTTGCCGGGCCTCGCGCTCAGCCGCGAGGGTGTCCGCCGTTTCACCAGACTGGCTGATGGCGATGATCAGGCTGTGCTTGTCGAGGATAGGATCGCGATAGCGGAATTCGCTGCCGTAGTCCACCTCGACCGGCACGTGCGCCAGGCGCTCGATCATGAATTTTCCGGCGAGCCCCGCGTGCCAGCTCGTGCCGCAGGCCACGATTTTCACATCGCGGAAGTTGCGGAACTCCTCCTCGGTGATGTCCATCTCATCGAGGAAAACCTTCCCTGTTTCCTGCGAAATCCTTCCGAGCAGTGTGTCGCGGACCGCGCGCGGCTGCTCGAAAATTTCCTTCTGCATGAAATGCTTGAAACCGCCCTTCTCGGCCATGATCGGGTCCCACGTGATGTGCTGAGGCGGACGGCTGATGGGGCGGCTTTCGAAATCGAACAGTTTGACTCCCTGCGGCGTGAGAACGGCCATTTCGCCGTCGCCCAGGAAGAAAACGCTGCGCGTGTGCGCGAGAATCGCCGGGATGTCGCTCGCGACGAAGAATTCCTTATCTCCCAGGCCGATCACAATCGGCGGCCCCAGGCGAGCGGCGACGATCTTATTGGGGTCTTTGGTCGAGAGGGCCACGAGCGCATAAGCGCCAGTCATGGCCTTAACCGCTCGAAGCACCGCTTCCTCGAGAGGAGCGTCCTTCGAGAATTTCTCGATCAGATGGGCGATGATTTCCGTGTCGGTTTCGGTGACGAATTTGTGGCCTTCGGCGACGAGCTGCTTTTTCAGTTCGATATAATTTTCAATGATCCCGTTGTGCACGACGACGATTTCGCTCTTGCAGTCGCGGTGCGGGTGGGCATTTTCCTCGGTGGGGCGTCCATGCGTCGCCCAGCGTGTGTGCCCGATGCCGTAAACGCCGTCCAGCGGAGTGACGCGGATGGACTCTTCGAGATTTCTCAGCTTTCCGGGGGCGCGGCGAATGTCGAGCTTGCCGTTGTCGCAGACGACGGCAATCCCAGCCGAGTCATAGCCGCGATATTCGAGCCGCCGCAGGCCGTCAAGGATTAGCGGTACGACAGGCTTGGCCCCAATATAACCGACAATTCCACACATGGGCGTCTATCTCCGGGTTTGCCGCCGCGGAAGGATCCGCCAGCGGGAACCCGACTATGCTAGCACAATCACTCCGCGGCCCGATGGCGGCGAGCTAGTCGTGTTGCCGGGAAATAATAGGGGAAATAATCGGCGCCACGCGGGTGTACAGCCGTCAATGGCAGAGGTTGGATTGCAGCATCAACATACTAAAAGACTTAGGGTAGGCCCTTACCTCTCCTCTAGTTCCAGCCGGTTAGCGCTCCGTACGGCTCATTCGGGAGCATGAACGCCTGAATCAGCTGGATTTGGCCGTGATCCACTTTGAACAGCTCGTTGAGGATGTTGTTGCGAGGCTTGGCAACGGCTGGCGGAGCAGGGACTTCTTTGCCGTCTCTGATCCAGGTCTTGCTGCCGGGAATATCGAGAACCACTTGGGCGACGACGAGCCCGCGTGCCTGGTCGACAACAGGGAAGCGCCGGTCGCGAACTCGCGGGATGTAGGTGAAAAGCTTAGCTTGGAACTGTTCCTGGCATCCGAGCGGAGGCAGCCCCTCGGAGTTGGTGGGATTATTGGTGGTCAGCCGGCCGTTTTCAATGCGGTTGCATCCGGGCGCGAAAGGAACGTTGCCGGGCTGATGCTCGATGCCATCGAAATATGCGTTTGCCGCGGCGATGAGTTGCGCTCGGGAGGCGCGCTTGGAGACTTCGTTTTCGAGGAACGGTTTGATCGCCGCCAGAAGCTGCAGATCCGGGACGACCGAGAACCCCGTTCGTGGTTCATCAGGCGCCGAGCCGTGCGCGACAATCGTCTCCGCTTCCGCAATCTTGCCGCCCACGATTTTGAGGCGAAGCATCAGCAGAGACACATGATCTTCTTCAATTGCTCCCCAGTAGGTGACTTGCCCGGTGCTTGGATCGGAGACCGTCTCGCCGCGAAATTTGATGTACTTGAGCGTCTTCCAAAGGCCTTCGCCGAGAGGCGTTGGTTTGGTGTTCTCGGTCAATTTCGCATCCGCAGCAACCGGCAGGCCAGAGGGATCATGTATCAGAAGCGCCGCGAGATATTGGTCCACGAAGCCGTTCAAGCACGCCCGGTCGCAAGCATCTTTCGCAGGAGCCGCCGCGTGCACTGCGCGTGAATGCGCCGTGAAGCTGGCCGCAACCAACAACGCCACAGCCATCGCGGCGACGGCGAATAGGTTTCTGCGCATGAATACCTCCTAACGGCTCAACGAGTGCGCCGCATCTATACCAGAAGGCGTGAGAAGTCCCCAACCGGTTGCCGTGCGGGAACGGTGCGAATCAGTCGAGGACTTCGAAGCGGAATTCTTCGATGACGGGATTCGTGAGGACGTCTTTCGCAATGCGTTCCACCTCGCTCTGTGCTTCGGCGCGGCTGAGGCCATCGAGCTCCAGGACGAAAAATTTTCCCTGGCGCACACCTTGCACCTTCGCGTGGCCGAGAGACGATAGTGCGCGCTGGATAGTTTGTCCCTGTGGATCGAGGACGGTAGATTTCGGCATGACCCAGACGTGTGCCTTCATTTTCCTTCCCGTGTATCGCGGGCGATTATAGCAGGCCCGCCGCTTTTGCGGCCGCGCGAAAGTCCTCGAGCAATTGGCGCTTCTCGATGGGCGGCAGGAACGCCGCGCTGAAGCTCTGCTCGGCAAGTTGCAGGAGCTGGCTATTGGATAAGCCGAGCGAGGCGGCGTGCGAATATTCCGTCAATAAATCCGTATGAAACATAGCGGGGTCGTCGGTGGAAAGCGTGATGAGCAATCCCTGGGCGATCAGCTTTGCGAGAGGATGATCCGCGAGGGATGCGTTTGGGTTGCCGGTCTGCTTTGCGAGAGCGCCCGTGCACAGATTGCTGGACGGGCAAATTTCGAGCACGACGCGCCGCGTCGCCAGCGAATCCGCAAGCGCCGGATCGTGCATCACGGCGATGCCGTGGCCCACACGTTCGGCACCGAGTATCTCGACCGCCTCGTGCACCGATTCGGGTCCGCCGATTTCGCCGGCGTGGCAAACGACGCGCAATCCTTCGCTCCGCGCCAAATCGAAAGCCGGGCGGAAGTTCACGGTGGGAAACGCAAGTTCATCGCCGCCCATCCCGAAAGCAACCACACCCGAGCGATGCAGCTTGGCGGCGCAGCGCGCTACTTCCATGGCGGCTTCTGGGCCGAACTGCCGCGCGGCGTCCACAATCCAGCCTGTCCGCAGGCGGCTGAAAAGGACACTTTCGGACGCTTCGCGGACGGCGGTGAAATTCGCCTCCACGTTTTGCATTCGCCGGAGCATCACGCCAGCGGAGATTGTAATTTCGGCGTACACGACGTTTTGCCTGACCAATTCTTCCGCGAGCTTGCGCGTGATGAGCGCGTAATCTTCCGGGTCGCGCAAGAAAGATGTGACCCACTTGAAGGCCTCGATGAATCCCGCGAAATTCGAATAGTTGTAGCGCGCGGTTACATCTTCCGCCGTGAGCTTTACACCATGGCGCTCGGCCAGCTCGACCGCGGTTCCCGGGCGGATCGAACCTTCGAGGTGCAGATGGAGTTCCGCCTTGGGGAGGGTGTCGAGGACCGTTGGTTGCCGCGTCGTTTGCGTCGCCACGTGAATTTAATTGCCCGGCAATTGTGGACGGCCGGCGTTGATCCACGCCGTCATCCAATAGGATCCGAGATCGGTAGAAGCATCCGAGAGCTGCCGGATCAGAACGGCTCCCGCCTGGGCGTAGAAGCGGTCGTAATATTCACTCGGATAGCCGGAAAGCCCTTCGTGAGAACGGCGATCCGCGAGAAGAATGTTTTCAAGCCACGAGTGCGCGTCGAGCGATATTTCAAATGCGTGATCGGTGGGATCGCGGATGAACGCGGCTTCGTTGGGTTTCAGGAAAAAGAATCGCTGGTAGCGGTCCACTAGGCCAAAGCTGAAGCGTTGATTTACGCCCAGTTGATTCAATAGAAGCCCGTCGCTATCCACGGTGGTTTTGAAAGGATCATGCGCGGCGGCCACGTAGTGACCGAGCAGAGCAGCGGAAAGCTGCGCGTCTTCCCAGTTGTGAGCGCGAAACGCATCGGTCAGTTTCTTACTATAGAGCCCGATTTGCCAGGGGAGCACGCCGTGCGCATCGAGCGATCGGCGTCCGTATTTCGCGACCGCAGCCGTGTATGTGCGAGGCAGCGCCGTGAACGGAAACGGCCCGTAGTGGTCCAGCTGGATGAAACTCTTCGGCTGTTCGGCAGGAGTCCGCGCCTCGGCTTCGAGAGCATCGGTGACGTGCTGAATCAGAAACGAGCGATGCGCCTGGAAGAACGGCTGCATCTCGTCCGGCAGCGTATCCACGGCTTTATCGACGATCATGCGCTCCGCGTTTTCTCCCCAGCCAAACGAGGACGGCAGCGCCAGAAATAGAATCGTTACCAGAAGCACGGGTCCCGCGCGAAGTGCCCGCTTCATCGATCGGCGCGTCGAGCGGCGCATCAGCGGGGACCTCCCTGCGCGGCTGCTTCCAAGCTTGCGTTCGAAAGCTGGCTATGTTTGCGGCTGTAGAGGTAATACACACACAGTCCGATCGCCAGCCAGACGAAGAAGCGAATCCAGTTCGTCACCGTAAGTCCCATCATCAACAATATGCACGAAAGAATAGTCACAATCGGCGCCAGCATGCCTCCGGGTGCACGGAACGGCCGCGGGCGATTCGGCTGGCGATAACGCAGAATCAGGACGCCGCCGGCAACTAGCGCGAAGGCGAAGAGAGTTCCAATATTCGAAAGGTCCGCGAGCGTGCCGATGTCGAGCAGTCCGGCGGGTATGCCGACGACGAATCCCGCGACCCAGGTGGAAAAGTCCGGTGTGCGGAAGCGCGGATGGACCCGACTGAAAATTTTGGGCAGCAAGCCGTCGCGCGACATGGCGAACCACACGCGGGCCTGACCCAGCTGAAATACCAGCAGCGATGAGATCATGCCCATCAACGCGCCGATCAGGACGACCAGGCGGATGTTGCCAAAATGCAGCCGCTTCATCGTGTTGACTACGGGCGCGGCATCATCCACCAATGTTTGCCACGGCACGATTCCCGTAAGAACCACCACGACGCCGATATAGAGCACCGTGCAAATCACGAGGGTGGCGATGATTCCGATCGGCAGGTCGCGCTGCGGATTCTTGCATTCCTCGGCGGCGGTGGAAACCGAATCGAAGCCAATGTACGTGAAGAAAATAATCGAGCCCCCGGTAAGTACCCCCGGCCAGCCGTTGGGCGCGTAGGGATGCCAGTTCGCGGGATGAATGAAGCGCGCCGCGAATCCGATGAAGATGAGGATAGCCAGAATTTTCATCAGCACCATCACGTTGTTCGTGCGCGCCGATTCCTTGATTCCGCGCACCAGAACTACCGTGAGGAGCATGACAATGACGAACGCGGGCCAGTTGAATCCGAAGTGCCAGCCCGGATCGTACAGCGTGTTTCCTTGCAGATCGGTGAGGCCGGATGGTAGATAGGCGGGAGTGATCCAGCGCAAATCCGGGTGCCAGCCAAACCAATCGAACAGGTCAACCATGTGCGCCGAGAACCCCACACTCACGGCCATATTCGAGACGGCGTATTCCAGGATTAAATCCCAGCCGATAATCCAGGCGATCAGTTCGCCCATGGTCGCGTAGGTGTAGGTGTAAGCGCTGCCCGCGATCGGAATCATCGCCGCCAGCTCCGCGTAGCAGAGAGCGGCGAAGCAGCATACGATGCCCACCAGAGCGAACGAGAGTGCGATCGCGGGTCCCGCTCCGGGCCTGCCAAAGGACGCGGACCGGTAGATTAGATATTCAATTACGGTGGAGTTGAAGACCGAGCTGAACTGCATCTTCTCGCCGGCAATCGCTGTTCCGACCACCGTGAAAATTCCGGAACCGATCACAGCGCCGATGCCGAGCGAGGTCAAACTCAGCCAGCCGAGCGACTTCTTCAGACGCATTTCGGGTCTGTCGGCGTCGGAAATGAGCTGATCGA
>Ga0209415_10016069_pt1 | contig 12071 bp, 8 predicted proteins | sample PeaSoiSIISIP2007_FD_187696 | JGI IMG/M metagenome (GOLD analysis project Ga0209415, IMG submission 187696) | Peat soil microbial communities from Weissenstadt, Germany - SII-SIP-2007 (SPAdes) (version 2) | ecosystem: Environmental > Terrestrial > Soil > Wetlands > Peat | place: Germany... | reverse complement strand
CATCCATGCCGCTAAAGAGTGCTTCCTGCATAGGATAAAGCTTACCATGCCCGTCAAGCATTTTTTCCCAAGCTCGGTGGAGTCGGAACTGTCGGCAGCCTCACCATTGGCGGATTGATAACCACCGACGACCCTATCACCCTCGATTTCGATTTGGGCACCGGAACAGGTATCGTCACCAATGGCGATCTGCTCACCCTCGGAGCGGACACCATCAGCGGCTACGGAACGCTCATCTTGACCTTCGGCGGCACGGCCGTCCCTGGCGATGATTATCGCCTTATCGGCGGCCCCAACGGCACCTGGTGGCTCGAAGGCGCCCATTCGCTAGTGAGCTACTTCACGCTGCCGGTGGCCCCGGCTGGGGATGCCTATGCGCTCAGCACTTCCGTGGACCCAGGCTATATCGACTTGGTCGTCACCTCCGTCCCCGAGCCGGCGACGGGCTCGCTTCTGCTGATCGGCGGGGCGGGAATGTTCATGCGACGCCGAAAAAGAATTGGGCTGACTCCAGCGGCCTAACATGAGCGGGCTCGCTCACCGTTCCGAGCGGTTCTTCGATCGCACTCGGCCGATCGTCCGCCTTTTGCGATATTATAATCCTATAATGCGACAATCCATGCGACTATACGCCGTACTACGAGTTGTCTTATTTGATGCATATCAACTTGCCAATGAAATGACGCGCCATAATCTTTGCCGCGGCGGGTTTTCATGTCATTTTGATACAATGATCGTTTAGTTGCGAACCGTTTCGTGGCTCATGCGCCGGCGACGAAAGCAATTTGGAAGTTCGTGCGGGTTTTTTTCCTGTCAATTCGCATGACAATCATTTATGATGGGGCAGGGTAAACACGAAATGCGGGAGAGCGGGCGAGGACGTGCGATGAAATCTTGGCGAATTTTGTATTGCGCCAGTTCGTTCGTGCTGCTGCCTCTCGGGAACGCATGGGGCCAAGTCTATTACGTTAGCCCGACCGGAAGCGACAGCAACGCCGGCACTTCGCCCAGTTCGCCGTGGCAATCTCTGTCGAAGGTGGATTCCACGAACTTTGCGCCGGGTTCGCAGATTCTTTTCCAGGCGGGAGGGAACTGGTACGGACAGCAGCTCTCCGCCAGTTCCAGCGGAACGCCTTCGAATCCGATCACCTACGGCTCGTACGGCGCCGGCCCCAATCCGACGTTCTGGGGAAGCGTCATTGTGCCGGCTTCGTCCTTTGAGCCGGTCGCGAGCGAGCCGGATACCTATTTCTATCCCACCACCACGCCCGTGAACGCGTTTCTGGTCAACCATCAATTCACGCACAATGCGAACCTTGTCAGCAACCAGACGACCGACGCGGGGAACATCAGCTACGTTGAGAGCACGCCAAACAGCAATTACTATGACCCCGATGGCTCCACGCCCGGCCTATACGTCAACACCGGTGGACCCATCACATCCGGCAGCGTTTACACGGCTGCCATTAAGGACAATGTCGTCTACAGCAACAACCAAAGCAATTTGATTTTCAATAACCTGACGGTCGAGGAATCGGCCAAGTACAACGCCGGTTATGGGTTCGCGATTCAAGGCAGCGCAAACGTACAGGTGCTGAATTCCACCTCGATCGCCGCCGGCAAACACGCGTTTGGCGTCCTCAACAGCACGGGGTTTCTTGGCCAAAACCTAAACGCCAGTTACCTGATGCCGGACCAGGGATACGGCGGAGCATCGGCGTTTGTCAGCTACGCGGACTACCAAACTTCCAATACGACGTCACAGTGGGTCAATGACACGTTCACCAATTCCAACGGGCAATATCCGGCCTTCATTACCCATTCCATTCCCAGCGCCACCGATCCCACGCCGATTTCCAACGTCCTGGTTAAGAACCTCGTCACCGACGCGAGTATGGCGACGGCGATTTATACCTCCGGAAATGAACAAGTGAATATTGTCGGGGGCCACGTGACCAATGGGTACGTTGATCTGTACGGAAGCAATACCACGGTGAACGGCATGCTTCTCACCGGCGCCGGCGCGGGAATATCGGTTGGCAGCGGTGGAACCGGCAACGTGATAGAAAACACGATAATTAACGGCGCCACGCCAAACTGGAACAATGGTGTCGACGGCGCGATCGTCGACGCCGGGCAGGGCACGGTTGTCCGTTACAATACGATCGTGCTTGGGCAAGCAGCGGGCACGCTGGGCGCCGCAATCGGTTTGGAGAACAACACCACCAACACCCAGATCTACGGCAACATCATCGACACGCCCTATGCGGCGATTTTGCAACATGATCCTGGAACCCCCGGTATTAACGCATTCGACAACCTTTTCGGCGGTACAAGTAATCCGCAAGTCGTTGTCTTCTACGGCCAAGGCCCCAATGTTTCCATCAGCAATTTGCCGACGACCATCAGCGCCGGCGAGCTGTTCGGCAATCCGAATTTCGTGAATCTGGCCGGCGGCAATCTTTCGCTCCTGCCCGGCTCCATTGCCGCATACGTTTTTAATCCCACTACGAACGAATACGTGATGTACGATTACGACAATAACGTTCGCCCGAACGTGCTGGAGAGTCTGGGCGCCATCCAGCAAACCGCGCCCACTCTTACCTGGACAAACGCGAGCAAAAATGGCCTTTGGAATTCCGCGGCCAGTTCCAACTGGAACAACGGCGCCGCCGCCGCGGTTTACACGGATCAAAGCACGGTTCTTTTCGACGATTCCAACGGCGGGAATTACGCCGTCACACTGAATGCCACGGTCAGCCCGGGCCGGATCATCGTCAGCAACAGCGCTGGCAATTATGTCATCAGCGGCGCCGGCAGCATCGCCGGCGCCGGTTCGCTTACCAAGTTCGGGAGCGGAACGCTGACGCTCAGAACCGCCAATGCGTATACCGGCGGAACGGTCGTCAACGCCGGCACGCTTCTCGTCGGCGTCAACGGCGCGCTGCCCAACGCCCCTGTCAGTATCACCGCCGGCGCGCTGCAACTGGGCGCGGGAACCGGGCTGGCGCAAATGACCTCGTTGTCGATCACCGGCAACGGCGTGTTGGACGTGAACAGCAACCATTTCATCCTGACTTACGGTGCCAGCGATCCGATGGCGGCAATCGCCGGGTACATCAAGTCCGGCTACAACGGCGGCAACTGGAACGGCCCGGGCATCATTTCCACGGCCGCACAAACGAAGATTAATGGCCTGCTATACGGCGTCGGCTATTCCGACGGCGCTGACGGGGTCGTCCAAGGTCTGACCTCTGGCCAGATCGAAGTGGCCTACACGCTGCTCGGCGACGCCAATCTGGATGGCACGGTAAACGCCATGGATTTCAACATTGTGGCGGCGAACCTCAACCAGAGTGTCACCGGATGGGACCAGGGCGATTTCGGTTATTCCGGCATCGTCAATAGTGCCGACTTGTTCGACTTGGCGGCGAACTTTAACCAAAACGTCAGCGGCGGGGCATCGGCCAGCGACGCGGCGGTGCTGGACGCCTTTGCGGTGGCTAACGGATTGTCCTTGCCGACATCGGCCAATGTTCCCGATCCCGCAACGGGATCGCTGCTGCTGATCGCCCCAGTCGGCCTGTTGACCCGCCGCCGTCGCAGGCTGTTGCCCGGGCATTAAAACTCGCGCAAGGCGAAACGGGCCGACCTCGGTCAATTTGGCGGAACTTTCCACCCTCCTCGAACGTCTAATAATTAGCCGATTTTGTCGGCGGCTTTAATCGCTGTTGAACTCCTCCGGCAAAGCGGTTACATCTTAGGCTCCGCCTGGCGGCGGTGAGCTACCAGCCTGAGATATGTGCAAACAGAACCCTGGATATAGCGGTGGATTGAGCAACCGATCCGCCGCCCTTCCGCTTGCGAAAGTCACAGAGGAGTAACCATGGTCAGCGCTCGTTTCGCCTGGGGAATCGACATCGGCAACCGGGCGTTGAAGGCGATCAAGCTCGTCCGAGGCGAAGCCGGGCTGCGCATCGATGATTTTGAGGTCATCGAGCATGAAAACGTCCTTTCAAACGCCGGCGATAACAAGGAATCACTGATCCAATCCGCGCTGGCAAACTTTGTCCAGCGGCACGCCACCAAGGGCGGCGTGGTGGGCGTCAGCGTCAGCGGCGTCTCCAGCTTCGCCCGATTCATCAAGCTCCCCCCCGTTGAACCCAAGAAAATCCCCGAGATCGTCCGGTTTGAGGCGATCCAGCAGATTCCCTTCCCGCTGGACGACGTGGAATGGAGCTACCAGCTCTTCCAAACGCCGGATTCGCCCGACGTGGAGGTCGGCATTTTCGCCATGCGGCGGGAGTTGATCAACGCGCACATCAAGCACTTCACCGACGTCGAGCTCAACGTGCAGGTGGTGCAGATGAACCCCCTGGCCGTTTACAACGCGATGTATCACGACAACCGTCTCCAGGGCACCACCATGCTCATCGACCTGGGAGCGGAGAACACCGACCTGATCATCGCCGACGGCGAGACCATCTGGCTGCGTTCCATCCCCATCGGCGGGAATAATTTCACCGAAGTTCTGGTCAAGAGCTTCAAGCTGCCGTTTGGCAAGGCGGAGGACCTCAAGCGAAACGCCAATACGAGCAAATACGCCCGGCAGATTTTCCAGGCAATGAGGCCGGTGTTCGCCGATTTGGTGGCTGAGATTCAGCGCAGCATCGGTTTTTATTCCTCGGTTCATCGCGATTCGCGGATCAAGAAGGTGCTGGCGTTGGGCGGCACGTTCCGTCTATCGGGATTGCAGAAATACCTCCAGCAAAACCTGCAACTGGAGGTCGAGAAGCTCAACGATCTGTCCGGCGGGGCGCCGGCGGACGCCAAGTTGGCCGCGACTTTCAACCAAAACCTTCTCTCGCTGGTCAGCGCCTACGGCCTGGCAATCCAGGCGATGGGTGACAGCAAGATCACCAGCAGTCTGCTTCCGATGAAGATCCGCCGGGAAAAATTGTGGCGGGACAAGACCAAATGGTTTGGGGCGGCGGCGGCGGTTTTCGTGGTGGGAACCAGTATGCCCCTGGCCGGCTATTACCTGCGCGACATCGGTTACAAAAGTGCGGCGGACGCCCGCGACCGAATTCAAGCCGTCTACGACAAGGCGAACACTGCCAGCACCAACTGGGCAGCCGTCGAAAACAACGGGGCTTCCGATCGCATGACCATCCAGAATGTCCGGTCGATGATGGATGACCGCGGGACATGGATCGGATTGCTGGATGAGGTTTTCGGCGCCCTTCCGCGGGTGCCGGACGGCTATCCAAGCGAGACCTACCTCAAGGCGCATCCGCGATCCCAACGAGAACTTATTTTCATCGACAAGATGGATTCGGTTTACCACCCCGACTTCGTGACAGACCTTGGTCAGGCAGCAGCGGACTTCGGGCTGACAGCTGCCGCGACGGCGGGGGGGCCGCAGGGCATCAGCGATCCGGCGATTCCCCCGGGCTCGCGCGGGTTCCTCGTCACTCTGAGCGTTACAACCCCGCACTCCCAGGGGTTCCTCTACGTGCTGAATTCATTGATCCCCAATCTGCGAAGCTTCGACCGGGCCGCGATGGATAAATGGAATGCCGAACACCCGAAGAATCCCCGCAACTTCTACATCGCAAAGGTGACGCCTCCGATGCAGCAGATGCAGATCAGCGCCGATTCGCAGAGAGTGTCGCAATTGAAGACGGCGTACACCGCCATGCAGAACATGCTGGGAGTTGCCCCGGGGAATCCGAATCCGGCCACTCCCGCGCCGCCGGGGGTTCCGCCGTACGGAGGTGGAGGATACAGGCCCGGGGGCTATCCGCCGCCCGCTGGTTATCCCGGGGCCTATGGTGGACGTCCCCCAGGGTACGCTCCGCCGGCTGAGGCCGCGCCGGCAGGCGGCGCCGCGGCCAATCCCGACCAGGCAGCGATGATAGACCGGCTGACCAACGAAGACCGTAGCGATGACTGGGAAATGACGGTGGAGCTTATCGTCGTAATTGATCCAGGGCCCGCCGCCGCAGCGCCTGCGGGTGCCCCGCCCACCCCGGGAGCCACCGGCGGGCCATAGTCGCCGTTTTGAATGTCTGCTTACTGTGTCATGAAATAGGCATCAAACGCTTATGGAATTCATCAAGAAAAACATATTCAGCATCATCTTCGCCGTAATCATTTTGGCGGCCGTGGGCGCGTTGTTTTGGCCTATCGGCGGGTTGTACACCGACCTACAGGGGCTTCTTGACGCCCGCGTAACCATCAACGGCAACCTGGAGAAACTGGCAAACCAGCCCCGTTCGATGCCGTTGTTGAGCCCGGACGAAACGACTGCGGCTCCCCTGGAGGTTTTTCCCTCGGATCCAGTGATCCAGGCGGGCACGGACGCCAATGCGCAGGTCCATCAGCAGGCACAACGCTTGTCGGATATGGCTACGACCGCCAACAAGCGCGATCTGCTCATGCTCGGGGAATTGCCCACGCCCTCGGACCAGGACCGCTTCAATTTCGCCTATAAATACTCGCAGGAGATCGATGGTTATTCCCGCTGGCAAAAAATCCTGGATTCCACGTCGCCGCCCACGGCCGCCGAGATCCAAGCGGAAAAGGATAAGCTGCAAGCGGAGATCAACAAGCAACGACTGAATTATGACGCCAGCGGGAATGCAACCCCCGATTCAGTTGCGGAAGCGGCCGAACAGTTCAACGTGGAGTCCGCGGACGTTCAGCCTCAGATGGAGTTGGAGCGGGCGCAGCAGCACAGGATTTATCTGCTCGTTCCCCCGATCGGCAATCCCTTGCCCGTGGATCCCACCATAAAAGTGGGCAGCGAGCCGGCCCCCGACAGAATTTGCGATGCCCAAATTGTGGTTTGGATGTTGGACGACGTGTGCAACGCCATTAGGGCCGCCAACGATCGTTACTCCGATCCGGCGCCGTCCGGCGGGTACGACATCCTTCATTCCGCCATCAAGCAAATCGACGGAATCGATCCCCCCACCCCGATGGTGGCACCCGCCGGATTCGATGCCACCGCCGGCGTTACCAGTCCCGTCTCCAAGCTTCCGGCGGTTTCGCCAACCGGCAGAGTGTGCAACGGCCTCTACGACGTTTTGCGATTCAAGATAAGGCTCCTGGTCGATGCGGCCAAGCTCACCCAAGTCGTGCGTGAATTGGAGGCAGGTCAATTCATCACTGTTCTGAACGTCCAGATCAGGGAGGTTGTCGACCCCGTCATGGCCGCTTCCGGTCAGCAAGGTGGATTCCGCTACGGCAACAAACCGGTTATTCGCGTGGAGATCGACTGCGAGGAACTGCTCCTGCGGAGTTGGACCAACGGTATCCTTCCCGATTCAAAGAAAAACGGATTGGGCAGAGCGGTTTTGGGCACACCCACGGACAACGGCGCGCAGCCCGGTGCTCCCATGGGTCCCGGCGGGCCCTACGGTCCTGGCGGCGGGCCCTACGGTCCTGGCGGCGGGCCCTACGGTCCGCCCGGTGGTTATCCCCGGAATTAGTCGTAAAAATCGCGATGCGCGTTCAGGTGTTTTATGCAAAAGGTCATACGATTTCTTGAAGCAGGCGTGCAATGGATCGCCCTGGTGATTGCCGTGGGCTACCTGGGCTGGGCCGCGTTCGCCTATTTGATCAGCGACCCCGTTTCCGTTTCGCTTGGAGGCCAACAAGTAAACCCGGCAACCATCGACAATTTTATCGACACGCACGCCGCCCAGGTGCTGCGTGACAAATTTGATCCGAATGTGCAGGTCCCAAGTTTCGCGGTCCAGCCTTTCGGGGACGATTTCAATCGCCGGCTCGCGCTCAATGACGAAAAACCGATGGAGTTGGCCACCGGTGTTTTTGCCTACCAGCCCTTTGAGCCCACCGGAACTTTGGGCCAAAACGCTAAGCTGCTAAACCCCGTACAATCTCTTCCAACTCTTCCCGCCGCGCACCCCGTCTTAGTCGCGGCAGCATTGAATACCCTTGCACCCCCCGCCGCCCCTGGCGCGGCTCCCGCCGGCCCAGCCGCAGTTCCGGTCGCCAACCCGGTTCCGGGCAAGGACGTTCGGCTCGTCGTTGCGGCGTTTACCATCTCTTGGGACGAACTATACAAACAATGGAACAGTTCGTTCGGCCCGCCGGTGCCCGGCCAACAGCCGCGGCTCTCGCCGGCTGATTTTCAAATATTGCAGATCACCGCCTTTCGCTCGGAAAAGATCGGAGACAAATGGGTTGATGACGACAAAACCCCGATCAAAATCCTGAACGGCGCCGATCTGCCCGCCTATCCGCCCGCGGGAAACCAAGTGCTGGAGAACGAATATCTCCAGGCCTTGAACAAAACCCCATCCACGCTCGTCGCGCCCGCCATCCCGCCGGTCACCGCCGGCGCAATCTGGAAGGACCCGGTTCAATATTTGCCTGGCGCGTCGAACGAACAGGGCGTCCCAGGCCAACCGGACCAGAATGGGGCCATGCTGCCGCCCGAATCCGGGCGTCTCAGAACCGTCAACGCCTCCGAGCCGCTCGGAACGGTGGACGTTCAATATCGCGGAGGACCGCCCGGCGGCTTCGGTGGTCCGTACGGCCCGCCCGGCGGATTTCGGCCTCCCCCAATGCCCGTAGCCCCGCCGGCACCACAAGCCCCTCCGCCGCCGACGACCGTACCCCCTGCCGACGGAACGGTGGAGCCCAAGACAGCGTTGGTTGATCCAAAACTCGTTTTGACTCCCACCCCGGTTGAGCCGGTCACGAGGATGAACGTTGTCGCAATGACGCCGAAATCACCGGATTTATTCATTTACGTGATCGACGAATCCGCCCAGTCCGGAAGAACCTATCGCTATAGCATTTCCTACAAAGCCCTCAACCCCCTGTTCAACAAAGCGCCGCAACGCGTCACGCCGGCACACCAAAACTGGGTGAATCAATTCGATCTCACCGCACCCGTGAGCAGTTTCTCGCCCGAAATCACCGTCCCGACGCAGACCTACTTCTACTGCGGCAAGCAGCAGGGAATCAACCCAGGAAGCAGAACCCCGTTCGACATCTTCACCTGGTCCAACGGAAAATGGCAAATGGCGACGTTCATGGTCGACTTTGGCGACCCGATCGGCGGCCTCGACGGCAGCGTCGACTATTCCACCGGTTGCACCTATGTCTACAAGCAACCGGTGAAAAACAAGACGGTCTTCACGCTCGTGGATCGCCAAGGCAACGTGGAGGTCCGCGATGCCTCGCAGGACGCCAACAGTGCGGACTACAAGCAAAAAACTCAGTGGATAGAGCAGCAAAAAGCGGGCACGACTGCTCAGCCGGCAGCCGGAATTGCCGGTTACCCGGCTTATCCCGGAGGTCCTCCCGGTGGGCCGCCGGTTGCGCCCCCGGCGCAGTAGTCTGCTCCTTCGTCTACAGTTCATCCAACGTCAATCTCCGCCCCGCCTCCGCCGACGAAACTTGCGACGCCGAAGCCGGCCGCAGCCTCTGCCTGGCCGCGGGTAATACCCCTGCCTCGGCCAAACCCTGCCCGTCCTGCGTGCTTCGCCTGCGGGCGTTGCGCAGCCGGGTCAACACGGCGCGACGGCTGATATTGAGCCACGTTGCGATCTGGTTGATCGACGCCCGCCGGCCGTATCGCAGCCACAAAACCTCCTGCTGTTTTTCCGTCAAAGCATGCGAGTTCACGGTTCTCCTTGCTAAGTTTCGTCATCCCCCGCATCGTTCTGCGTCCAGCCGTGGGCCAGCCCTCCGCTGCGGCTTATGAAAACGCTTCCAAAACGCGGGCGGTCATTGCGCAGCCGCGCCAGTTCCTCCGCAAATTCCGGGTCTTCATCCGTTTCGACTTGGCAGTCCAGCGAATACGCAGATTCCCGCACCGCGCGGGGATGGCGCCGATTGGGAAACAGCGAGCGGCAAACCGGACAGGAACACTGGAAATCCGGGGCATATTCCGCGCCGCGAAACAGGCAATCCTCCGCCCACGTCGAGCTGCAGACCCGTTCTTCAATCTCCCGGCGGATTTGGCTGAGTTGGCGAAGCAGCGTCACTTGCGTCCTGGAATGGCCCGGCCCGCCCCGCCGCTGGCGCCGAAACCCCGATCCACCCGCCGTTGACGCATTTACCAATATATTTGGATTATTTACAGTCATTTCGGCCATTTGATATCTCCTCTCTTCGACCCTTTAAGTTCCCGGCAATTCGCCGCGCTGAAGCATCTCCCGCAAATTGCGGTCGCGGAAGCAAATCCACATGGGCCACAACAGGCTTCCAAGCCTCAGCTTGGGACCCGCATTGGGATTCGACGAGTCTTCAACGTCGAGCAGCGCGTCACGCACGAGATCGCCGTGCCGGGCAACAAAGCGGGACGTCAGCGATTCCTGCTGAACCAGATTGCATGCGTTCCAAAGCTGATCTCCGCTGGCATCGGCAAATACATCGAGCCAACCGTCGCAATCCGCTTGGCGAACGCCGGGAGGCAGCCCCGGCAGCGAATTGGGGCAACACTCGAGCTTGGATAGGCGGATGCTCTGGTCCTGGGCCATCATTTTTCGTCCCCGCTGGTCTTGACAATAGTCCAATGATATTCCAAACTTTGGAAGATGCAAGAGAAAAGTTAGGTAAATGTTTGGATATTTTGGGATCTCAGGTATAAGGAGTTTTTATGGCAAGAGTTGCTCACGTATTCGGAAGGCGCCTGGCCGCCGCCAGGGAGGGGCGGGCGATGACTCAGCGGGAACTGGGCGAGGCGATCGGGGGGGTTTCCGATGAGACCATCAGCCGCATCGAACGCCAGGAAGTTGCGGGGATTTTGTCCAAGCGGCTGCCCAAGCTTGCAACGACGCTCGGTATGACGCTCGAAGATTTCAAGGGACGGTTCTGCGTTCCTGACGATACGCCGTCTGGCGGAGCGAAGAAGGCATCCGATGGCCATGCCGGCAACCCTACGTTGCCGGTCGGGTTGCAGATGCGGCGGGTTCGTCCCGCGCGCGTTCTACCCGAGTTCCAGATTGGAATCGCCGCCAGCCGACGCGTCGACAAGCTTTCCGAACATCCCGACTCCAACCGCCTGGTGGCCGCAACCGATCGCCGGGCGTTTACGGCGCCCGTGGACGGCGATTGCCAGCATCCGAAATGGAAGCACGGTGAAATCGTCGTTTTCAGCTTTGAAGCCGCCGAGCGGGAAGGCATCCTGCCCGGAAAATCATATTACCTTGCTTTCACCGACGGCAGCACGACCTTCAAGCGCGTATTCAAAGACGAGAAGGACCCGGAGGTTTATATCCTGCGCTGTTGGAACCGCAGTAAATACCCCGCCGATCAAAGGGTTCATTCCAGCGAGATCGTGCGCGTCGCCAGAGCCGTTTCCAAACAGGTCGTCGTTCCCGAGGACGAGGATTGAGACCCCCACAAACGCCCCGCTCCATTAGCCCCCCGCTCCGCGGGGGTTGAATTTCCCGCCGTCAGATCCAAACTCGCAGCACGCTGGCCAACCCTGCCGGACTACAAATGCTCATCACCGCCAATTGAGAAAAGCGGCGTGACGGGTGCTTGGCCGAAGTTTTTTCAGCCTATCACCCGCCCGCCGCCTGAATTATCTCTTGCAATTCGGACAATTTGTCCGCTTCAACTCATCATGCCGGACGGTGTTTGAGTTTGCGTGCAATCCCATACACCGCCAGACCCGCTAAGCCCGCAAGGCTTTGCCAAACCGCGGCCGGCATCGGGACGGCGCTGCTGCCGCCTCCGCCACCACTGGAACCCCCACTGGAGCCGGAACCGGAGCCAATTAGCTCCTTCAGGGCGAAACCGGCGTCATCCGCTTCCACTGGCGCGCTGATCAACACGTCGTTGCCAACTGCACCTTTGCTTGGATTCTCGTTCGGATTGCCGTCGCCCCAAAACGACGTCGTCTTGTTCGGCTGCGACCCCGTATACGTCAAAAGGGTGTCCCCGTTTGTCAGCTTAGCAGTGCTGAAATAAGCGGTGTTGTCAGTGGGCCAAATCTGGCCCTTACCCACCCCGACAAACGTCGCATATTGCGACGGATTGCTGGTCTTATTCAGCAGCGCCAGTGAAAACGACGTGATCGG
>Ga0209415_10016068_pt1 | contig 12072 bp, 11 predicted proteins | sample PeaSoiSIISIP2007_FD_187696 | JGI IMG/M metagenome (GOLD analysis project Ga0209415, IMG submission 187696) | Peat soil microbial communities from Weissenstadt, Germany - SII-SIP-2007 (SPAdes) (version 2) | ecosystem: Environmental > Terrestrial > Soil > Wetlands > Peat | place: Germany... | reverse complement strand
ATGCTCTCGGCCCAGACCTTCCGGAATGAGAACTCCGGGACGGCAGGTGGCGCTCCATCACTACAAGGCTGCGTTCCCGGGCCAGGTCAACGGCCGTATGAACGTACAGGACCAGCGTGGCCACACGAGACGGCACGCTTTGCTCTTCCGGCATCTTAACCGTGGGGCCAGCAAGACATGCAAAGGATTGCCTGATGATAATTTACCGGGTATCAGGGAAAGTGCATCCGCATAGGATAGAAGAGGCCCGAAGTAAATTCGCGGACCTGTCTTCGGCCAGCCGTACCGTGCCCGGCGTGATCAGTTTCGATGTCGCCCAGGACGTTACTGATCCCAGCGTGTTTATCTCAATGGAGGTATACGAGGATCAGGGCGCCGTGGCCAGGCAAGGTGAGCTGGCTGAGTTTCGCGCCCTCATGGCGGCCCTGGGCGGCCTGCTTGCCGATGGACCGCACGGCACCATATTCCACGTCACAGCCACCGAGGCATGGCCGCGGTGACCAGTACCGGCATATCGCCATTAGCTGGCAGCAGCCCCTGGCCGCCTGCTGCTCATGACTCGTACTGTTCGCTTGCCGGTGAATACGATCACCTTCTGGGTGAGGTGGCTGAGAGCACATGGCGCAGCGGGATAGTGGCCGAGCTTTCCCGGCTCGCCACGCCAGGACAGGGCGGGGTAATTATTGACCTCGGCGCAGGCACCGGTATCGGGGGAAGACTGATCGCCGGGGCCGGGCTGGCGCGCAGGCTCATCGGCATTGACCGCTCGGAGCACATGCTGAAACACGCGCGGAGCTATGACTCCAGGATCGTAGCTGACATGACCATGCTGCCATCGGGCCCATCGTCTGCCGACTTCATTGTCAGCGGATTCGATACTCTCAATTACCTCCCCCCACCTCACCTCCGGCACTGCCTGGCCGGCGCGGCGCGGTGCCTGAAACCGGGCGGATGGCTGATCTTCGACTATTCCTCACCCGAGCTGTTACGCGGCCGGTGGCGCGACTACACCCATGACCAGGAACTCACCGATGGCATGCTGCGGTGGCGCAACCGCTACGACACCGCCGCCGGGAAATGCGTCAGCGAAATAGAGCGGCGTGACGCCGGGGGCCGGGTGGCATGGCGCGAGACTCATGTCCAGTACGCGCTGGATGCTTACCCGCTGCACGAGGCAGCCTCGGCGGCCGGCCTGCGCACTGAGCGGGTCCGTGACCTGGAGCGCCCCGAGTTCAGCCCGTCATCCAGCACTCACGTATGGGTGCTGCGGAAAGAAACCACGCGTGAGCGATGAACAGTCTCCTTGCCGGTGCACTCCGCACCCAGGCCGGCCTCAGTGTCACGCCGCTATCCAAGCTGACCTGGCACCAGGCGGCCCTGCTCCCGGCGTTCCTGCAGGACGGGCAGGATGTGCACGGCAGCCACGGGCTGTTTTACTGGCTCCGCGCCCGGCAGCACGGACTGGCAGTCGCCCAGGGACCTGCCGCGCTCGTCCTCACCTGGCGGCCCGACGTGGGGCGGCTGGCAGCGCTGCGCCCGGCAGGTGATGCCAGCACCGCCGCGGACCTGCTGGACACGGTGGCCAAGGTGATATCCGCGGCCTTCCCCGGCGCCGGGCTGGTCGCCCGGTACTGCGGTGACCGGCTCACCGCACTCCTGCTCGCGCGGGGCTGGCGTGCCTTCGACGGCGCCTGGTCGGCGGACGCGCCGCTGGATGACGAGGCATTCCCCGAGGTGATAATCACCGCCGACCCGGCCGGCATCCCGCTGGGCAAGGACTGTAAATCGCTGCGGGAGGCGATCACCTGGCACCGGGACGCCTGCCGTTTCCAGGCCAGCGCGCAGCCCCTCGGCGGCGAGGCGCAGCTCATCACCCGCGGCCTCACCCACGCCCGGCCCGGTCACGCGCCGGCGGTGAGTTTTGAGGCCGCCGTGATGTCGGCGCTTGACCTTCCCCGCCGTGACGGGCTCACCTACCACTACCTGTATCACGGGTCCCGGCTGGCCGGGTTCTCGGTCGCGGGCAATACCACCGGGGTCTCCCACGGCTATTACCTGCAGACCGCCCGGATACCAAGGCTGGCCACGTATTTCCTCTGGCAGATTTACCTGCACGAACGGCGGAACGGGGCCACCGCATTCAACCTCGGCGGGTCGGAAACAGAATCCCTGTTCCGCTACAAGACCCGGACATTCCCCCATCACGCGCTCCAGCGAACCTCGATCCTCAGCCCGCCCCTGTAACCGCACCGGACGGTGACCGATGACCAGCATCACGTTCCGCATCCATAACCACGACCTGAGCAATCCCGTCCGGGAGTGCACCAGCCTGCTCACCCCAGCCGAGGAAGACCAGCTCGTCGCGGAAGGCTTCGTCATCCCGGCGCAGCGCGTGCCCTCCGCCGCGATCACGGCCCTGCGAGAGGCGGCCGATACCCTCGCCGCGGAACGATTCAGCTCACCCGCGCAGAAGACCTACCAGGAGGAGTTCGCCGGCCAGTACATCCGCGACCCGCACAAGGCAGACCCGCAGATCATCACCAGGCTGCTGCTGGACTACCCGCTGGCCAGCACCGCCCGCACCCTGCTCGGCCCGCGCATCGTCCTGCGGAACTCCAACATCCGGATCACCCACCCCCGCAGCGGCGACGCCACCATCTGGCACACCGACTACCGGCCCCACATCACGCCCCCGCCCCGGCTCGGAGCCGCCCCCGCCGTCATCACCACCCTCATCTACCTCGACCCTGCCGACGCCCAGACCGGGCCCCTGTACGTCCTGCCCGGCACGCACCGCACACCCGGGCAGCCGCCCGCCGCCATGGCCCCTCTGCCCGGCCAGGCCGAACTGGTCATGACACCAGGCCAGGCCGTGGTGATGAACGCGGCCCTGTGGCACCGCGGCGGCCCGAACATCAGCCCAGGCCGCACCCGGCGGCTCATCACCCTGCAGCTGTCGTCCATCTTCATGGCCCCGCACGCCTTCGCCGTCACCCCGCCATCCGCCGCCTACACCCAGCTCGCCGGGCAGGCCCAGAACGACGGTGATGAGCCGCTGCTTGAACTGCTCGGCCTGGGCGGCGTCAACCCAGTCACCGCCCTGTACTGACCATGCGCGAACCACCCCCGGCACGACCGTGTCCCCGGCGGAGGGAGGAACGGGTGAAGGTCATCGGCGCCGGCTTCGGCCGGACCGGAACCCTGTCCCTGCGGGCAGCACTGTGTGAACTCGGTTTCGGCCCCTGCCATCACATGCTCGACGTCGCAGCCGACCCGGCCCTGGAGGGCAAATGGCTGGCGAAAGCCCGGGGCGATGACATCGGCTGGGCCGAGATCCTGGGCGGCTACGCGTCCATCGTTGACTGGCCGGGATGCTTCTACTGGGAAGAACTCATGGCCACCTTCCCGCACGCCAAAGCCATCCTGACCATCCGCGACCCGGCCGCCTGGTACGCCAGCGCTACCGGGACGATCCATGCACTGGCACAGGCTCACGGTCACCGCGATCAGCCGGGGATGAGCGACCTCATCATCTGGCACGGGACGTTCGGCGGCCGGTTCGCGGACAGGAACCACGCCATCTCCGTCTTCGAGGCACACAACCGCCGCGTGACCAGCACCATCCCACCCGGACGGCTCCTGGTCTACGACATCAGGGCCGGGTGGGAACCGCTGTGCGCATTCCTCGGCGCTGATGTCCCGTCCGGCACCAGGTTCCCCCACGTCAACGACCGTATGAGCTTCCCGGCGATCTGGCGCCCCCAGCACCCCTAGACAGGCCCGGCGGGCAGCACCGGGCCAGCTAGCCGAGCGCCACGGACGGGTAGAGCGGGAACCCGGCCAGCATCTCAGCGGCCTGGGCGGCGACCTTGGCCGCTACCGCCGGGTCAAGCTGGTAGCGGGCCCGGGATGCCTGGCCGTCCGGGGTGCCCGCGGGCCGGGTGCTGGCCAGGACCGTGCCGATCAGGGCGGCGATGTCGTCCATCTCGGCCGGGCCCAGGCCCCGGGTGGTCAGGGCAGGGGTGCCCAGCCGGATACCGGAGGTGTACCAGGCGCCGTTCGGGTCACGGGGGATGGCGTTGCGGTTGGTCACGATCCCGGCGTCCACCAGGGCGCTCTCGGCTTGCCTGCCGGTCAGCCCGTAACTGGTCACATCAGCCAGGATCAGGTGGTTATCGGTCCCCCCGGTCACCAGCCTCACCCCCCGCCGCAGCAGGCCCTCGGCCAGCGCCGCCGCGTTCTCCACGATCCGCCGCGCATACCCGGCGAAGTCCGGGCGGCGGGCCTCGGCCAGCGCGACGGCCTTGGCCGCCATCACGTGCGGCAGCGGGCCCCCCAGCACCATCGGGCAGCCGCGGGCCACATACTCAGCCAGGTCCGCCTCGCACAACACCATGCCGCCGCGGGGGCCGCGCAGCGACTTGTGCGTAGTCGTGGTGATGATCTGCGCATGCCCGACCGGGCTGAAATCCCCGGCCATCACCCCGCCGGCCACCAGCCCCGCGAAATGCGCCATGTCCGCCATCAACGTCGCCCCGGCCTCATCGGCGATCTCCCGCATGACCCGGAAATTGATCAGCCGCGGATACGCGGAATACCCCGCCAACAAGATCAGCGGCCGGAACTCCCGCGCGATCTCCCGCACCCCGTCATAGTCGATCAGGCCAGTCGCCGGGTCGGTGCCGTAGCTGCGCTGGTCGAACATCTTCCCGGAGATGTTCGGCCGGAACCCATGCGTCAGGTGCCCGCCCGCATCCAGCGACATGCCCAGCAGCCGCTGATTCCCCAGATCCCGGCGCAGCACCGCCCAGTCCCGCTCATCCAGGTCGTTGACATGCCGGACCCCGGCGCGCTGCAGTGCCGGGCTTTCCACCCGGGCGGCCAGCACCGCCCAGAACGCCACCAGGTTGGCATCGATCCCCGAATGCGGCTGCACATACGCATACGGCACGCCGAACAACTCCCGGGCATGTCCGGCCGCCAGCTCCTCGACCGTATCGACATGCTGGCAGCCCGCATACACCCGCCGGCCCGCCGTGCCCTCGGCATACTTATCGCTGAACCAGTTCCCCATCGCCAGCAGCACCGCAGGCGACGCGTAATTCTCACTCGCGATCAACTTCAAAGCCGAACGCTGGCTGGCCAGCTCCGCCCCGATCGCATCCGCCACCCCCGGCTCCACGGCCCGCACTACCTCCAGCGCAGCGGCAAAAGCGGCCGACTCAGCACCACCGGCAAACGAGGCTTCAGGCACGACGGTCCTCCAGCAGAGACGAGTGTCATGTCGGGGAATTAAGGCAGCAGGCGCGTCCCTGGTGCACTTCGACGTCCGATGCCCGCTGCTAGAGGATAGCGACCCATCGGACACGCAGGGTAGCACCCAGTTTGGTTCAGTCCACCAACGCGGATTCTCTGGTCTCCGCGATGCGCTGAGGGGTCAGATGACTCCGCCGACTGCCCTAGCGGCCGGCATGGCCTGCTCCGGGGCGGACTCGGTGACGATCTTCCCTGCGATGAAATCGAGGAACGGGTCCAGCGCGTCCGCTGACTCATCTAGCAGGGCGGCTGACAGCAATGCCTCCATGGCCGCGCGGACCGTCGCGGCGCGTGCCGCTGGGTCGCCGGCGTCGCGGCCGGACCGGATGTAATCTCCGGTCTCCTTCAGCTGCCGGAGGGTGGAGACCAGCTGCCGTGGGGCGAGGGCGAGCCGGAACCCGCCAGAGCTCATGACGGCCACCGGCACCAGGGCCCGCTCGCCGTGCTTGTCGGCGTACTTCACGGCGCGCGCATAGCCGACCCCCGCCCGCTGGGCCACCGCGGCGGTGAGCGCGCCCAGGCAGCTGTCGGCGATCCGGGCGGGAGAGCGCCGGGCCCAGGTCCGGGCCGGCCGGCGCGTGAGCTTGCCACTGGCCGTAACGTGCAGCATCAACGCGGCACCGCCGCCGTGCATGGTCAAGGTGGAGGCGGGCCGGTAAAACCTGTCATAGAGGCTCATCGCGGCGCCGCCGCCGATGCTCTTGTCCACGTGCCGGGCCATGGCCTCCATCGCCGGGCCCTTCACCGGCGTTCCGAGATCCAGTCGGCCGATGCACTCAGTCAGGACGCTGGCCGGTATCAGGTCGGCGTCGGTGAGGAACTGCAGCAGGAGCGGCAGGCTGCGCAGGTTCTCACCGTGGAGCTGGGCCACCGCGCCGGGCTGGTGCAGGCAGTACACGCCGGTGATGGTCGTCTCGATCGTCACCCTGGCCAGCATCACCGCCGCCTCGGGCTGCCGGCGCCGGACAGCCCGCCGGGTCTGGCGCTGCAGCCAGAGCACCCGGAGCAGGGCCAGCTGGGCCGCGTCCTCCCCGGTCGCAGCCATGCCGGGCCACGGATCGCAGGCAACCAGCCGCCGGGCAGTGCGGCGGACCCGGATCCGGGTAACCAGGTCAGGCACTGGCAGCACGGCCAGGACCACAATGCGAACGAGGGAAAATATCCGGCACCAGATCGGTGATGGTGTGACGGTCACGTCACGAAGGGTAGGACGACTCGCTCTGGCCGGCCAGTGATTATCAGGGCGCCCGTCTTCCGCACGATCCGCTCCTCCTCTCCCCCGAGAGTGCTGGCACCAGACGGGCAGCTACGGCGAACGCCCTGTGGCCCGGCACGGGATGCCAGGTGGGGCCAGACATCCTGAGGGCAGGCCGACCGCATCAGCGAGGGGTAAGGGATGCGCCAGGAGCGAGGCTGCCGCAGATCTCTTCTCGTGCCGCCTGTGCGCCCCGGCGGCGCGAGACCGCGGCTGGCGCGGGCGCCCCGGTCGGGGCATCACCTGGCCTGCGGAGTCAGCAGTATGTCGATGGACATCCGGTTGTGCCCAGGAAGCGGCAGCAGGCCCGGGGCTGGCCTAGGGCTGGCCTACGCCGGGCCGGGTGAGGCCATTTGCCTTGCCACGGGCGAGCCAGTTTCATCCTCGGCGATTACCTGTGGTGCTGAGTGCGGATGAGTGCTGCTCAGTATAGCGCACTTATGAATGGTGCGGTTTGGTGTGGCAGGTGGATACTTAAAGGGCAACCGCAGGTGCTGCGCATGTGCGTCAGCCTGCTGATTCGACCGGTCACGCTGAGGTCGGGAAGCGACCGAAGCAAGATGTACAAAACGTTCACTTAGCTGTGGACCGAGCGCGGTCCACAGCGCATACTGAAACCGGGGAAGTACATTTAAATCCGACTGCCAATTACCGGCGCATTCGCGCCGGGGCTAGCGAGGGGATGATTTCATGTACGACACGCGTGGGCATGATGGCCGTCCGCTAGCCGGGTCACGGTCGCGGCGCAGGCCGCGCCAAGAAGCCCGGCGTCCCCGCACGGTGCGCTTCGATCTGACTGAGGCAGAGTTCGCGGAGCTTGAGCAGGCGGCCGGGCGGGCCGGGCTAGCCAGGGGCGCATTCGCGGCCGAGGCCGCACTGGAAGCGGCCCGGGGCAAGGTCACGGCACCGGATGTGCCGTTGCGTGAGGCGCTGGCCGAGTTGATCCGTGCCTCCGGCCTGGTCCGGCGGATCGGCGTCAACCTCAATCAAGCCGTCGCGAGACTGAACGCGACCGGCCAGCGCTCCGGTGACCTGCTTCCGTACGCGGCGGAAAGCCTCCGCCGCGCCGAACGCCTGGATGCCGCTGCGGAGCAATTGCGGAAGACCCTCCGGTGACCATTCCGGCCGCCGTGGACGATCCTCCGCGGCACGGGAGTCCTTGCGGGCGGATTCCGGTGACCCGGATGACGTTCCGGAACGCGCGGACCGCATTCCGGCGTTTGCGGAAGGCCATCCGGGACGGATGGAAGACGCTCCACCGCGCGGACTGCGATCCGGAGGGGAGCCCGGCGGCCCGGACGGCATTCCGGGAGACATTGCGGTGATCGGGAAGATCACCGAGCCGCGCGGCGAGCGCGTTGAGTGCTTGATCTACTACTTGTACGGGCCAGGCCGGCGCGAAGAGCACACTGACCCGCACATTGTCGCCGGGTGGCGGCACCCCGCGGAGTTGGAGCCGCCGCTGCGTGAAGACGGGAAGCGGGACTTCCGTCGGCTGCTCGGGCTGCTGAACCAGCCGCATGCCGCCATGGGCAAGTGGGGATTCCGACGACCGGTGTGGCACTGCTCGATGCGTGCCGCGCCCCGCGACAAAATGCTCTCCGATGATGAGTGGGCGCAGATCGCCTGCGACGTCATGAATCGCACCGGCCTGTCCCCTTACGGGCAGGAAGACGACGCCGTCCGCTGGGTGGCGATCCGGCACGGCGATGACCATGTTCACATAGTGGCGATGCTGGCCCGCCAGGACGGCCGCCGTCCTCGCCTGGACTTCGAGAGACTCCGGGTGCGGGCTGCTTGCCGGGCCGCTGAGGAACGCTACGGGCTGGAGCGCACCGCTCCCGGGGACCGCACCGCCGCCCGCCGCCCATCCCGCGCGGAGACCGAGAAAGCCGCCCGGCGTGGCCTGGGCGAGCCCCCGCGCATCACGTTGCGGCGGCAGGTCGCCACAGCCGCAGCCGGGGCAGGCAGCGAGGAGGAGTTCTTCACCCGCCTCGACCAGGCCGGGGTGCTGGTCCGCAAACGGTTCAGCGTGAAGAATCCCGGCCAGGTCACCGGGTACGCCGTCGCGCTCCCCGGCGATAACGGCAAGGACGGGGAGCCGGTGTGGTTCGGGGGCGGCAAGCTCGCCCCCGACCTGACCATGCCCAAGCTCCGCTGCCGGTGGACCGGCACCGCCACGGCGCCCGCGGAGCCATTTACGGCGGCCGAGCGGAACGCAATCTGGGAACACGCCGCCCGTGCCACCGGCCAGGCCGCCGCCCAGATACGCGACCTGGCGGGCACCGACCCGGCCGCCGCCGCCGACGCCGCCTGGGCTGCCTCCGACACATTGCATACGGCTGCCGCCGCGCTCGGCAGCCGTATCCTGCGCCAGGCCGCTGACGCCTACGACTGCGCGGCCCGCGCCCCTTACGCGCGCATCCCCGCGCCCACCCCAGCCGGGAACAGCCTGCGCCGCGCCGCCCGGCTCATCTCCGCGTTCGCCTACCTGACCCGCGATCCGGCGCTGGCACCGCTCGTTCTGGTCACCAGGCTCGCAGCGCTCGCCGAGGCGGTTGCCGGGCTGCGCCAAGCCGAGCAGCGCGCAACTCAGGCCGCCAGCGCACTGCGTGCAGCCGAACGGCTACACGCCGCCGCAGGCACCCGTTCCGCGTCAGCGCCCGGGGAACAAACCCAAACCCAGAGTCCGGCGGCGCTGGCAGGTGCAGCCTTCCCGCTGCGGCCGCAGCCGCTGCCGGCGGACTCCCCCGCACCTGGCGGACGCAGACCCGCCCCCCGAAGTCCCACACCGTCACGCCGTCGCGGCCAGTAGCTACGGGACGGCACAGGCCAAACCGAAGGAGATTTCAGGATGGACTCATCAGAGCACTACCCGGACCCGTTCGGCGAGGCGCTCAGCTACTCCTCCCAGCGTGCCGCGCAAATTGGGTCACTGGTCGCGGCTGGGGTCGAGGTCGCGGCGCGCCGGAGGGCACTCAGCCACACCAGGCGGGCTGCACGCGGCGAGCAGGAATTCCAGGCACTACGGGATCAGCAGCGCGCCGCTCAGCAGCAGGCCAAAGCCGGCTGGGCGCCCGCCCACGATCAGCGCTGGCTGGCTCAGGCGGACCTGCACCAAGCCGCCCGAACCTGGGGGGCAGCCGTCCCGTACGCCGACGCCGACCCGGCCGCGGCGACAGCGATGCGCAAGAGCGAGGAACGCCTGCGCACTCTCCACCCTTACGCGATGGCCCGCTATGACCGGCTCCGCGGGGAGGGAGCCAGCCCGCTCGACGCGATGGGCGAGGCCGCTCCGCTATTCGCTCGTGAGCCGAACGCGCGCCCCGGTCCGGCCGGTACGCGACTGCAGCTCGGGGCAGGCCCGGCCAGCCCCGATGCGGGGCCGACGGCCGGGATCACGGACGGCACCCTCCGCCAGCCCGCGCCCGACCAGGACCCTTACCAGGAAGACGAGCAACGCGGATGGCAGATCATCCGGCGACTGCAAGCCCGCGCCCTTGCCGAGCGGGGCTCTGAACTCAGCCCCGATGAGCTGGCCACAGCCCTCGAAGCGGCAACCAGCCTGCCCGCCGAGGTCATCGCCCGGCTTGCCCGCGCCGACAGCGAGGGACGTGTGGCCGCGGCTGCCGAGCGTGCCCGCGCCGCCGACCTGGATCACGCATCTGCTGCTTATCCGGCCCGCGAGCGCCGCGATAACCTGAAGGCGGCGTACCGCGATACCGTCATCGCCGACACGGCGACCGCTCACGCCTCAACCGGCCGCAACGCGGCTCAGTTGGCCGCCGAGGGCTTTCCTTGCACGGCCGCTGATGGCATCCGGGCCGCTGTCACGGGCGGCCTTCACCAGCCGACGCCGTCACCGGTCCGCACGGCCGACGCCCAGGAGACCAAGCGGCCCGGCCTTTCCTTGTGAGACACTAAAGATCGGAGGGATGTCATGAATGCGTTAGCTCACAGCTCGTTATTCTGGGTCGCCCTGATCGCCGGGCTTATGGTTTTGTACATCCTGCCTAGCCTGATCGGCGCCATCCGCAAGGTCGAGGGTCTCGGATGGCTCGTGGTGATCAACCTGCTTCCCACTGGCGTCGGGTGGCTGGCCGCCCTGGTAATGGCCTTCATGCTCCCGCGGCGGGATCCACCGCTTGTCTACCCGCAGGCCTACAATCAGCGCTGGTGATAGTGACTGCCGCCGCGTCTTGGATGAGCTGAACACCGGCCGCGCTTGGCCCCTGAGCACCAGCGTCCGCTGCTGGGCGCGTCCAAGTATGCGAGCACATGGCCAGCGTGCCGGAGTAATGCACGGGCTCGGGCAAAGAAGATGTTCGGTTTCGTTCCCGCCCGTACCGACGGTCAGCCGTTTGCCCGGCCCGCGCTCCGCGATTTGGACGAAGTCAACCGAAAGTTTGGGCAATCCGCTGTCCATGGCAAGCGTCGTGTCAGCAGACCGGGTAGCGGAAGTATGGCGCGACGTTGCCGCGCAGGTCTGAGACCAGAAAGTCGATCTTGCAGCCTTCCTTGCCGAGCCCGAGATCGTGCCGGGCGGCTGTGCTGAATGCAAGCCATCCCGGAGGCTGCGCGGATGGGCCTTCCTCGGTTGAACGCCGACGTGGCCGCTTGCAGTGGCCATACTGACCCGCGTTTGACGGCAGCCGCTGGCAGGATGGACGCTTGGGGATTCTGCCCCGGCTAGCCGGCCGCAACGGGCCTCAGCCGCGTGGGCAACGTGAGGGAGAGGGGACCGTGGCGCAGCGGGTTGAGCGCTGGATTGAGGTAACCCCGTCCCAGTTCACCTACGAGGCCGAGGGCCTCAGCGTCATCCGTGCCCTGCTACCCAAGAACGCTCCCTTCCGCGCCTGGTCGAACCTGGAGTTCCGTGACGGCCACGGCAAGTGGCACGAGGTGGACCTGGTGGTCCTCGGCCGCCGCCGCCTGCACCTGGTCGAGCTGAAGTACTACTCCGGCACCCTGCGCGGAGACGACCTCACCTGGCGGCGGGACGGGCACCGGGCCGAGGACTCCCCGCTCAAGCTCGCCCGGCGCAAGGCGCAGCGGCTGGCCAGCAAGCTCCGGGATGAGCTGATCCGCTGGGTGCAGGAGACCGGGCATGCCGTCCCGGACGTCCGGACCGCCGTGCCGTATGTCCAGGAATCGGTGTTCCTGCACCATCCAGGTATCCGGTGCCTGCTGCCGCCCGCTTCCCGGGTCGACCTGTTCGGGCTGGATGGCAGCGAGAACCAGTCGGGCCTGCCCGGGATCTCCGAGCGGCTGCTCGAACCGGCAACGCCTCACCAGTTCGTTCCCGCCCGGCGTGATGAGACCATCGCCGCGCTCATGCAGCGGATCGGGATCGTCCAGCGCCGCCAGCGTGAGGCCGGGTCCTGGATTATCGATGAGGATCCCCTGGGTGAGGGGGATGGCTGGCAGGACTGGCCCGCTTTCCACCGGGTGGCTACCACGGAGCGTGGCCGGATCCGGTTCCTGGTCACCCCGCCAGGCGC
>Ga0209415_10016066_pt1 | contig 12072 bp, 5 predicted proteins | sample PeaSoiSIISIP2007_FD_187696 | JGI IMG/M metagenome (GOLD analysis project Ga0209415, IMG submission 187696) | Peat soil microbial communities from Weissenstadt, Germany - SII-SIP-2007 (SPAdes) (version 2) | ecosystem: Environmental > Terrestrial > Soil > Wetlands > Peat | place: Germany... | reverse complement strand
GGCCGGAGAGTTTTCGATACTGTGACTTGAAGTGAGCCGTTCTGGAAGTACACCGCTATGAATTTTGAATGCTCGCGGGGGCAGTTGGGCGAGACGAAATGAGTCGTGCTGGTTCCGGCGGCGAGGGCAGCACCGCGTCGGCGCCATGCTTCGCCGTAGGTAGAAACGGGATGGCGCCTGGAGCGAGCAGCCGTCAAGTATGAGTGCTGCCGCACGGGAGCGATGCGAGATGAGAAAGAGCGAGTCATTACTGCTTCCTGTTGGTCGGAGGAGAACGAAGGCGCACTCCAGCGGCGGTGAAGTGTTCTAAGATCACCATCGCGCCGCCACATTGAGGACACGTCCAAAGTGGGCGAGTCGATTCCGATTTTGGTTCGGCGATGACCGCGGTTGGCTGTTCGACTGCGCCGGCCAGCAGTTGGCGACAAAGCGGCAGTGTGGTGTCGCGATGCCGGTGAGCGAGGAATCCGAAGTACGAATGGACGAAGCCCCTGGGGAGGACCTGCAGGAAGAAGCCGGCGAGGAACTCTTCCAGACAAACCAGCGAACCCGGCCGTCCCGGACGACCCCCACTCGGGCCCACACCCCAAAATCCACCCCTCGAAAAAACCGGGTCACAAAATTTGGCGGAAAATTTTCTCAATCATTTCAACAACTTCCCGATTTTCAGGCCCGCAACCCCAATGCCTACCCCTTACGCTGAAATTAGAGAGGATTTCATGCAACTATCCCACAAACTCATCCGCCTCGTCTCCCGCTGCTACCCCTTCACCGCCCCCGACGGCCAGGCATTCGTCCGCCTCCACCACTACGGAGGCTGCCACATCTACCCCGTCCGCTCCCGCGACTTCCGCGACTGGCTCTTCCAGGCATCCTACGCCGAGCTCGAATCCCTGCCCACCTCCCGCGAGCTCCATACCGTCCTCGATCACCTCGAAGCCGCAGCCCGCTCCGACGAAGCCCGCCAGCACCTCTCCGTCTACCGCCGCGTCGGCCGCCGCGGCCCCGATCGTTTCCCCGACCAGATCCTCCTCGACCTCTCCAACCCCAGACCCCAGTTCGTCGAAATCGCTCCCACGGGCTGGAAGACCACCGCCGACCCCGCCGTCCTCTTCCAGACCTCCCGCTCCACGCATTCCCTGCCCGAACCCGTAACTGCCGCCGAAGCCACTCGCGCTTTGGCGAGCCTGGCCCCTGGCCCCCGGCCCCTGGCCCCTGCCTTGGAAATCCTCCGCTCCTGCCTCAACCTCCCCTCCCGCCCCGCCTGGCTCCGCTGCCTCGCCTGGCTCCTCTCCGCCTTCCGCCCCGATGGACCGTACCCCTTCCTCATCATCCAGGGGCCTCCCAGCTCCGGCAAATCTCTCGCCGCCCGCGTCCTCCGCTCCATGATCGACCCCTGCTCCGCCCCACTCACTCCCATCCCCTCCTCCGTCCGCGACCTCCTCACCCTCGCCCGCCACAACTGGATCCTCGCCTTCGACCACATCTCGACCCTCTCCCCCCAGCTCACCGACGCCCTCTGCCGCCTCTCCTCCGGCCTCGGTGCCGCCGTCCGCGAGTCCTTCGGCCCCCTCCCCGACCCGCTCCACCAGTACATCCGCCGCCCCATCCTGCTCACCGTCACCGAGCGCTTCACCTGCCCTGCCGATATCGCCAGGCGCGCCCTCGTCGTCACCCTCCCGCCCCTCACCGCCGGAGCCCGCTCCGAGGACAGCATCCTTTCGCCCCTGGACGGCGCCTGGCCGGCCATCGTCGGAGCCCTCTGCGATGCCGTCAGCGCGGCCCTGCGCCGCATGCCGCAAATGACAACGCCGACCGGACGCTGCGCCAACGCGCTCGCCTGGGCCATAGCCGCCAGTCCCGCCCTCGGCGCAACCGAGGAGGAAATGCAACGCGCCTTCGACCCGCCGCCCCAACCTCATCCCATGGTCCAGGCCATCCGCAACCTCCTCGATCAGCGAAAGCAGTGGAAAGGCAGCGCAACCGAGCTCCGCGAACTCATGGAACCCTTCATCACCTGCACCACCCCCAAAGGAGTCTCCCAGCAGCTCAGGAATTGTAGCCTGACCCTCGCCGACAACGGTATCGAATTGAAATTCAAGCGTTTACACGAAGGTGCCCGCATCATCGAGATCCGCGAGGACCAGGGAGACGCATATTGTAAAAACGACCCCTCAGATGCGTCTCCCGATTTCGACTCCTCTCCGCAACCTGAAGAAACAGAGGAGGTTACAACCCCGTGAAAAACAAACTGACACACTGCCAAGAGATGCGTCACCTGGCCCCGGCCCCGCCCGGTAACGCCGGCGCCGCTACGGCCCGCAAGCGGTCGCCGGGACCCGCAAGCGGGGGTCTTGCCGCCGGCCGCCGCATCGCAACCGCACTGAATCCCACGGTCACGGGACTACCCGCGAGACAAGAACCGGCGAGCTTTCGCCTTCGCGATTCTCAGCGCGTGCTCCAGCTCCATGAAGCGATCCAACTCCGCAGTCAATCCGCACTCCTTCTCCCGCTCGACCAACTCGGCGAATCGCCCCTGCGCCTCAGCACCACCCCCACACAACTTCCCTCCCTGCAATGGGTTAATATTGTTTTACCAATGTACGTATTTAGGCCCCTTGTTCTCCTTTTCCTCAGCGCCTTACCGTCCCTGGCTGCCACCTTCGGAACGGTCGTCGCCCACTCCCAGCCCCTCGCCGACCTCGTCCTCGATGAAGCCCGCAAGCGCCTCTACGTCGTCAACACCGCCTCCAACCAGGTCGAAGTCTACGGCACCAACACCAACCCGCCCCGCCAGACCAACATCGTCAAGACCGACGCCGTCCCTCTCGCCATCGCCATGTCCCGCTCCGGCAAATCGCTCTACGTGGCCTGCTACGGCGCCTCCTCCCTCGATATCATCGACCTCACTTCCGCCACCTTCGCCTCCCAATCCGTCACCCTCGCCGCCAGCCCCGAAGGCTTGGCCGTCGGATTCAACGAGAAGGTTCTCATCAGCACCATCGGCACCGGCGTGGGGCAGGACGTCCTCATCACTTTCGATCCCACCGTCGCCGCGTCGCAAGCCCTCGGCACCGTTGTCATCGCCCCCGCGGCTCCCTCGGCGCCGTCCCTGCCCCCGCCCAACGGCGCCATGGCCCTGGCCAGCCACGCCCGCCTCCAAGCATCCCAGAACGGCCGCACCATCATCGGCGTCCACGACCTCGCCAACAACACCCGCACGGTCTACGTCTTCGACGTCAATTCCTCCACCATCCTGGCCAGCCGCAACATCCCCGTGATCTCGCCGGTCGTCGCGGTCTCCGCCGATGGTTCCCGATTCGTCTCCGGTCCCACGCTCTTCGAGACCTCCTCGCTGCTGGTCCTCGCGCAACAGAGCGCCATCAACTCCCCGTTCGTCTTTCCGACCGGCGCCAACTTCAACACGCAGACCAGCCAGGGCGGTGCTGTCTACGCGCAGACCGCGGGCGGCCCGGTGCTGGTCACCGCCTACAACATCGTGCCCGAACTGACCAGCGCCTCGTCCAACACCAGCCAACTGCTCTTCAACAATCCCGACAACCTGCTGATCGAGCTGGGAATTCAAATCCCCGAGACCCTCAGCGGCAAAATGGTCATCACCTCCGACAGCGCTACCATCTACGCCATCTCGCAATCCGGCTTTATGGTCCTGCCCATCGGCACCCTGCCGCAGGTTCCCATTGCCATCCCCGATTCGAACGTGGCGCTCCTGGCCAGCGACCAGTGCGGCGTCACCGCCTCCCAGAATTCCGCGGTCATCCCCGTGCGCAATGCCGGAGGACGAACGCTCACCGCCACCGTGCAGGTGCTCACCACCACCGCCACCTCCGTCACTACCAAAGTCACCTCCCGATCCTACGGCGGCGACGTCACCGCCCAATTCAACTCCGCCGCTGCGCGCACCCTCGGGACCGCCGCGCCTGATCAACTCCTGATCCAGTCGTCGGAAGCCGTCAACATCGTGCCCAACGTGCGCGTCTTCCAGAACAGCCGCAACTCGGAAGCGCGCGGCAACATCATCCCCGTGGATATCGGCGCCACCACCACCGGCCTCACCGACATGCTGGCCGATGCCGCGCGCCAGAGACTCTACATCGCCAACCCCGGCCTCAACCGCATCGAGATCTTCGACATGCAGCAGCAGCAATTCCTCGCCCCTATCCCCGTGGGCCAATTGCCGCGCTCCCTGGCATTCGGAACCGATGGCAACACAATGTATGTCGCCGCCAGCGGCAGCGAGACCATCAACATCGTCGATCTGACCAAGCAGGCCGTGGTCGGGCGCGTCAGCCTGCCTCCCATTCCCTTCAACGCCACCTTCGCCATCATCACCCCCATGGTCCTGGCCTCCAGCGAGCACGGCCCGCAAGTCATCATGTCGGATGGAACCCCCTGGAAGATCGTGGGCAATACCCTGACGCCGCGCACGCTCAACACCAACATCGTCGGAAATATCCGCTCGGTCCCGGCGCCGCAAACCTTGGCGGGATCTCCCGAGGGCGCCTTCGTCCTGCTCCTGGCCGGGAACGGCTCGGCCTACCTGTACGATTCCAGCATCGACGATTTCGTCAGCGTGCGGTCGGTCATCCCCACTCCCATTCAGGGCTATTACGGCCCCATTGCCGCCGGACCCAATGGGCAATACTTCCTCACCGACGACCAGGTCCTGAACCAGGCGCTCACCCCCATCGGCACCTCGGCCGGATCGACCGGTCCGGTCAGTGGAGGCGGATTGCCCTCGCCTTCCGGTCCATCCGTCACCGGCCGCCCGGTTTCGGCGGTCGCCGCCGTGGGCGCGCAGAGTTTCGCGCGTTTCTCCACGCCGGTGCGCGCCAGCGCCAGTGTCACCCCCACCGACGCAGGGCTGATCGAGATCGTGGATGTCACTACCCAGCGCACCACCGCGTCGGCCAACGCGCTCGAGGGTCCGCTCACCGAAGTCACTGGTACCGCGCGAGTCACTTCCAGCGGGCGGACCATGGCGCTCGATTCCTCCGCCACCACCGCGTACGTGTTGACCGCGTCGGGACTCAGCATCATTCCCATCGCCACCGCCACCGCGCAGACCACTCCCCAATTGCCCGGCTCTCCCGTGGTCAACGCCGCGAACTTCACCGCGGCCGTAGCGCCCGTCGGCCTGATTTCGATCTTCGGCAAGAACCTCGCCGCCACCGCGACCGCGTCCGCCACGCCCCTGCCCACCATCCTGGGAGGCACCTGCGTCACCCTGAACAACGCGCCGATTCCCCTGCTCGCCGCCACCCCCGGCCAGATCAACGCGCAAGTGCCCCCCACCCTGGCCGCCGGGCGCTACCCTCTCGTCATCCGTTCCATCGCCAACCAGGCAGCCTCCGGCAGCGCCACCATCACCGTCTCCAAATTCGCCCCGGCCGTCTTCTTCGATGCCCAGGGGCCGATGATCTTCCACAAAGACGGCACCCGAGTCGACAAGCAACATCCCGCCACCCGCGACGAGGAACTCACTATCTACGCCACCGGGTTGGGCGTCACTAACGGCGGCAGAGTCACTGCCGGCGTGCCGTCTCCCTCCAGCCCGCTGGCCGTCACCGGCACCTTGCAGATCTGGTTCGGCCCTCCCACCCGCAGCGATACCGGGGTCATCGTGGATTGGAGCGGCCTCGCCCCCGGCTTGATCGGCGTCTACCAGATCAACTGCCGCATCCCCGGCACTCACTATAGAGGTGACGCCCTACCGGTCACTCTTAAAATCGGAGGCGTCAGCAGCGTCACCACCGGCCCCACCGCCGCCGTCGTCTATGTAGATTAGTGGGACACTCCGTTGCACGGAGCGAGGCCATTTTGTGGACCACCTTTCAGCCTGCGGACCCGCTTTCATGGGTCCCCTGGAGTTGGTCGACTCTGAGGTGGGACAGGCGATCGTTTTTTGTCGCCTGTCACCCCGGCGCTGTACGCGCCTCCCGTCCCCCCTCGTAACTCTTTCGAGCGATTGCCCGGGCACCTCAAACTGTACGATAATGGATACCAATGTCTGAGGACCCCGGGACGCGTTCCGAGACTGCCCTCTTCGAACTCGCGTACAACGAACTCAGGCGGCTGGCTTCCGCCTATCTGCATAAGGAACGCTCGGAGCATACCCTGCAAACCTCAGCCCTCGTGAATGAGGCCTACCTGCGCCTGTCGGTCGACCGCAAGACGCCCTTCCAGGACCGGCAGCACTACCTGCGCGTCGCCTCGCAGGCCATGCGGCGCGTGCTGGTGGATCATGCCCGCCGCCGCGGCGCCCTCAAACGCGAAGCCGGTGAGCGCATCGATCTCGACCAGGCTGCCCCCGTCCTCAGCAGCAACCTGGAAGAGCTCCTGATCGTCGATACCGCGCTCGACAAGCTCTCGGCAATCGATCCCCGCCAGGCCCAGATCGTCGAGCTCCGCTTTTTCGGCGGCCTCTCCGTCACCGAAACCGCGGAGGCCCTCGAGATCTCCGAGAAGACCGTCAAGCGCGATTGGTCTGTCGCGCGCGCCTGGCTGCGTGGAGAGCTGGATCGCTCGCCCGCGCCGGGTGCGGCGCCATCGTGAGCCCCGAAACCTGGCAGCGCGTCAAAGAGATTTTTGCCGAAGCCTCCGAGAGGCCCGAAGCGGAACGCGACGCATTCGTCCGCCAGGCCGCCGGCGATGGCGAAATCGAGCGCGAAGTGCTGCGCCTGTTGCGCCTGTCGGATGGCGCCGAAGAGCGGCTGGCCGAAGTGAATCCTCAGGCCGGCATGCTGCAATCGGCCGCCGATCAGCACGCCTTCTATGCGGGTGAAGTGCTGGCGCGCCGCTACGAGATCCGCCGCTTCATCGCGCAGGGCGGCATGGGCGAAGTCTACGAGGCCGAGGACCTGGAGCAGGGACACCCCGTGGCCATCAAAACCGTCCGTGGCGAATTGGCCACCCAGGATCATGTCTTCTGGCTGAAGCGCGAAGTCGAGACCGCGCGCCGCATCCAGCACCCCAACGTGTGCCGCGTCTTCGACCTCGTCGAAACCCAAAGCTCGTGGGACAGGCCTCCCGGCCTGTCGGCCCCCATAGTCTTCCTCACCATGGAGCTGCTGGCGGGTGAAACGCTCGCCGAGAAGCTGCGCCGCGAGGGCGCCATGAGCGAGCGCCAAGCCCTCCCGCTGTTGCGCCAAATGGTGGCCGCGCTGGCGGCCGCCCACCAGGCCGGCGTGGTCCACCGCGATTTCAAGAGCGGCAACGTCATGATCGTGCCGCGCACCGGAGGCCCGCCGCGAGTGGTCATCACCGATTTCGGCCTGGCCCGCCAGGTCCCGCCCGATAGCCGCGCCACCGCCTCCACCTGGTCGCCCGCGACGATAGCGACCTTCGGCACCCCCGCATACATGGCGCCGGAGCAAATCCGGGGCGACCGCGTGGGGCCGCCCGCCGACATCTACGCGCTGGGCGTGGTGCTCTACGAGATGCTCACGGGAGAGCTTCCCTATCCCGAGGATTCGCCGCTCGCCATGGCCGTGAAAAAGATGCGCGAGCGCCCCATAGCGCCGGAAACGCTGGCGCCCGCGCTGCGCCGCACGTGGTCCGCCGCGATGTACCGCTGCCTGGAGGCCGATCCTGAGAAGCGCTTCGCGGACGTACGCGAGATTCTCACGCACCTGGAGACGCGCAACCCGCGGCATCTTTGGTGGAGGCTGCTGGGACGCAGGCACGGCGGCAAACTCAAGCTGGCCGGCGCCGCCGTTGCGCTCGCCGCAGTTGCCGCCCTCGCCCTGTGGCTCTGGCCGCCGGAGCCGGGCACCGAAGCCGTCGCCGACTGGCAGGAGGGAGTCTATAACTTGCAGGCCGGCGAGCCGGTCGAGGCCGTCCGCCGCCTGGAGCGCGCCCTGGCGCAGCATCGGCTGCCCGCCGTGGCCCACGCCTATCTCGCCCTCGCCTGGAACGAAGCCGGGTTCGCCGACAGGGCGCGCGGGGAGTTGAATCGCGCGCTGTACAAACCGCTCCAGCCCGAGGCGGACCGCCTGTTCGCCCGCGCAGTCCAGTTGCAATTGGCCGGGCAACGCGATGGCGCGCTGGCGCTCCTCGAGCGGCGCGCAACGGCGTCGCCGCAGCCCGCGGCCCTGGCCGATCTCGCGCTTCTCGAAGACCAGCTCGGTCGCCCCGAAGCCGAGCCCCATTGGAAGCAGATAACGGTGAAATCGCCAAACCATCCCGCCGCGCACTTCCGGCTGGCCATGGCATACGTGGAGGAGAATCGGTGGAAGGAAGCCGAGCGTGAGTTTGTCCTGGCGGAAACCTACTATGGCGCCGCGGGCGATGCCGAGATGGTGCGATCGGTTTCCGCCCACAGGGGATTCGCCCACATTCAGCATGGCGATATCGAACAGGCGCGCAACGACCTGCCATCGCTGCTCGGCTTTGCGCCGCGCCCGCCGGGATCGGGCTTCGGGCCTTGCGAGCGCTCGGTCACCCTCATGGCGGGGGAGGCCGACAACTTCGCGCTGCCGTTCGATCCGATTCCCTATGTCAATCCGGACCTCGCCAATAGCTCGGACTGGCCGGGGCTCAGCCATCTCAAGCAGTTCGACGAGCCTCGCGACGACCAGGATCTGTTCGTCTCGTTGATTCTGCCGCCCCTCCATTTCTGTGCCGGTTACGTGGAGCTCCATATTCGGAAGGGTATTTCGGGTTATCAAAACGACGCCCTCGTTTATGGTGCGGCGCCGAAGTTGGCGTCGAGGGCCACTCTCTGGGTGGACGCGCCGGATGTTTCCGAGCGCCTGTTGACCTTGGAGATTCCGCCGGAGGTCCTGCTCGACGTGCAGCGCGCCCAGGTCGGAAAGAAAATCACGTCGTTGGATTTCACTATTGGCGATGACACCACGATTGACTACATCAAGCTCACGCTCGTCTACTAGCGTCCGGCTGCCCAGGCACTCCTGTCTGCCTGGCACCTTGTGGCCCAGTCACTCCTGCCTGCCTGGCACCTTGTGCCCCAGCCACTCCTGCTTGCCTGGCAGCTTGTGCCCCAGCCACTCCTGCCTGCCTGGCACCTTGTGGCGCAGACACTCGTGTCTGCCGCGTCGGCACTCATGCCGACGCTTCCCGTCTACCCTCCCATTCTGTCTTCTCCTCGCCACCCTCCCCATCGCCGCCCAGCCGCGCTGCGCCCCCGTGCCGCCGAACCTGTCCGCGTGGTTCACCTTCGACGAGCCGATGTTCCAACCGCTCCGCGTCCCCGGCCGAGTAGGTTCCGCCGCGCGCTTCAACGGCAAAGACCAGTTCGTCGAAGTTCCCGCCTCCACCCCGGGCCTCGCGGTAGGCGAAGACGACTTCACCATCGAGCTGTGGATCCGCACCACCGACTCCGTGCACACCCCGAGTCTGGTGGACAAGCGCAGCGGCGCGCCGTTGGGTTACCTGATCTTCACCGACAAGGGAAATGCCGGCTTCCAGGTATCGGCCGGCGGAACGGTCGACGCCGTGATCGCCAAGTCGCTCAGCGTCGCCGATGGCCGATGGCACCACGTGGCGGGCGTGGTCCGGCGCCTGCCGCCGCAGCCCTTGTGGATCTACGTCGACGGCGTGAAGCAAACTCAAGTGAGCCAACACGCCGCGCCGCTCGGGAATCTCGACGTCCCGGCGCCCCTCTGGCTCGGACGCCATCACGCCAACAAGCTGGTGCCCCGGAACGACATCTACTACCAGGGCGATATGGACGAGCTGACCTTCTACCATCGTGCGCTGACCGCGGCCGAGATCCAGGCGATTTTCCGCGCCGGCTCGGCCGGAAAATGCCGCCCGGGGCGGTAGCACAGGCATTCCTGCCTGTGTTGCCTTCCATCCTGACCGCGCCGGTTCCGCCCCGAAATGCCGCTGATTGTCTCCAGTACTTGAATATTCGTGAATTTTGACCCCGATTTTCCTGGTTTGCGCCTTTACCTAATGAGGGGATAAATCGCGGTTCTTGTCGCCTCAAGAGAAGCGCGTACCCAAGCTCACATGCCGGCAGCACCGAAATGCCTGATTTCGGCCAACACAAAAGGGACCAGACTCCCCTTGCCGGAGCTTGGCCGCCGCGCCATCAGCCTCATACCCCGTCCGCCCGTCGTGGCGCCGGCGGCCAATTTCAAAATCGCGAACGCGGACGTGTACGCGCCGCCCGGGCGGATTGCCGGTGCACGTCACGCCTGTCCAAAAGTCCCATTTTGCGCGCGGGAAGTTTCCGGATCGAAGCGAGGAATCTCATGAAAAACGTATCCCCTGTTGCATCATTGCCGGTGGCTGGCCGCCGAGGAGAGAATATGCTGTCCCGACTGATTGCGGTCCTGAGGCTGGTTTGCCTCCTGGCCGCCTGCGCCTCTTTCCTGAGCGCCCAGGTCCTGACCGTCAATAAATACGCATTCTCGGGGGATCCCACCCCGATCGGGATGACCGGGAACTCTCCGCTTTCGCTTGCCGAGACCTGCATTAACTCCAGCTACACCAACGTTGCGTCCTGTTGGGCCACATACGGGCTGACCACGGGCGAGACCAACATTGCAGCACCGGTGCTGTACGTGATTACCATCAGCAATGGCGACCCGACTCAGGCCAATAACGCGTATGTGTATGAGACCTTTCCGTCCAACTTCGTCATCGATACGCCCGGACCTCCGAACGTGGATTGCCATTACTTTGGGGCCGCCTGTGGTAGTCCCCAGACCATCCTCCCCAAGCCCGCGAAGGCGTTGCCTCTCGGCCCATACACCATCCCCGAAAACGGCTATATCGTTCTCTACATCATTGGCCATTTCGACCTCACGATCGCTCCCCCCTTTACGGAAACTAACTTCGTGTCGGCCGTGCCAACCGACACGCTTGCCCAGTGCCAGAGCGATCTCAACGCAGGTCTCAGGTACAACTGCGGCTTTGCGCCGCTCCAGGTTCTGGGTTATTCGCTTCTGACCGACCTCGGGATAACCAAGATTGTCTGCATCCCCTCCGGCAGCAGTTGCCCGCCCGCGCCAAATAATACGGCACAACCAACCGCTACAACCACTGGCGCCGCGCCTGTCACCTTCATCGTCACAATTACCAACAATGGCCCGGCGCTCATGTATACCGACGTGCTCCAGGTCGCGGACCAGATCTCCAATAATGGCTCCTTCACCGTGAACTTAACGTCCACCCTTCCCATATGCTCTCCCAGTGCTTACACCTGCACTTCCACTGCCCAATCGGGCCTGATGCCTCCCAGTAACTCAAGGGCCGGAGTACTGGCAACTGGTTTCCCGAGCGCGCCCCTGCCGGTGGGCCAATCGATTACCATCACGTACACCGTTACTTTCTCCTACCTGGCCTGCGTTGCAGGCTCGGTCGAGAACATAGCCTATTTCGGCTATTCGAACGGCGTCGTGACGTTTTCGGACACGAACCCCCTGGATAACACCAGCAACGATCCGCCCTCGTCATATCCCGCGATCGTTACCCTGCCGGCAAACACTACCAATTGCCCGCCGGTTCTCGGCCTCAAAAAGACCGTGACCCCGGCAAGCTCGAAGGGGTCGGGCTCGCAGCCGTGGAGCACGACGTGGGACTATACCATCACCCTGACAAGCACCGGACCAATCCCCGCCTCGACGCTGACCGACTACCTGGCTAAGTCAGTGCCGACCCCATATTTTACGACCGGCGCCATCACGGTGAAGAGTTGTTCCGGCTGCACCGGTGGCATTGCAGGGCTAAAAGCTCCCGCTTTTAACGTAAGCACTAACAATTATTACCAGCAATTCCAGGTACCCATCGATGCCATTACTTCCCCTACAGGCGGGACGGTTACCATCGAGTACACCGTTCAATATACGCCCCAGTGCGAAACCAACGCCGGGCAGGACCAGATCACAAATGAGGCTGACTGGAACGTTTCCGGAATAGACTACATTGGGTTTGCGTACGCCTTCCTGGATGAATACACCGCGTGCCAGCTTTCGGCGTGCAAAGTGAACTACGACGCCACCATGGGCGGCGCCGTCCCGTACCCGAGCCCCGCTGTTTGCACGAACCCCCCTCAGTATCCTGCCTTGCTTTTCTCCGGAG
>Ga0209415_10016065_pt1 | contig 12073 bp, 11 predicted proteins | sample PeaSoiSIISIP2007_FD_187696 | JGI IMG/M metagenome (GOLD analysis project Ga0209415, IMG submission 187696) | Peat soil microbial communities from Weissenstadt, Germany - SII-SIP-2007 (SPAdes) (version 2) | ecosystem: Environmental > Terrestrial > Soil > Wetlands > Peat | place: Germany... | reverse complement strand
CAGGCACCCCTGCCGCTCAATCCGGACGGCATGTCCGCGGTCTCGCCGGACCTGTCGTGGAACACGGCGGTGAGCTTCGTCACGAACACCAACTGGCAGAGCTACGGCGGCGAGACGACGCTGAGCTACTTCACTCAGATGGTGGGGCTGACGGTGCAGAATTTCGTCTGCGCGGCGTCGGGCATGGCGGTGATGGTCGCGCTGATCCGCGGCATCTCCCGGAAGACGGCGTCGACGATCGGCAACTTCTGGGTCGATCTCACGCGGAGCACGCTCTACATCCTCCTCCCGCTCTCCATCCTGCTCGCGATCGTCTTCGTGTCGCAGGGCGTCGTGCAGACGTTCTCCGCCGCGCACCACGTGACGCTCCTCCAGGCGACGAAGGACGCGGCGGGCGCGCCGGTGACCGAGCAGGTGCTCGCGGTCGGGCCGGTCGCCTCGCAGGAGGCCATCAAGCAGATCGGCACCAACGGCGGCGGCTTCTTCAACGCCAACGCCGCCCACCCGTTCGAGAATCCGACTCCGCTCTCCAACCTGCTCAGCATCTACGGCCTCCTCGTCATCCCCATCGCGCTGACCCACACGTTCGGGAAGCTCGTGAAGGACACTCGGCAGGGGTGGGCCGTGCTCGCCGCCATGTTCGTCGTCTTCCTCCCGCTCCTCTATGTGGCGGTGACCCAGGAACAGGGCGGCACGGAGGCCCTCGCCTCGCTGCACGTCGACCAGGGGCTCGGCGCGCTCCAGTCGGGCGGCAACATGGAAGGGAAGGAGGTGCGCTTCGGCATCTCCGCCTCGGCGCTGTACGCCACCGCGACCACCGGCGCGTCCTGCGGCGCGGTGAACTCGATGCATGACTCGTTCACCCCCTTGGGTGGCTTCGTCCCGCTGTTCTTGATCCAGCTCGGCGAGATCATCTTCGGCGGTGTCGGCGCGGGCATGTACGGCATGCTGATGTTCGCCATCGTCGCGGTCTTCGTCGCCGGGCTGATGGTCGGGCGGACGCCCGAATACATCGGCAAGAAGATCGAGGCGAAGGAGATGAAGATGGCGTCCCTGACGATCCTCGTGCCGTGCGCGAGCATCCTCCTGTTCACCGCGATTGCCGTCGTCACCGAGGCGGGGAGGAAAGGGGCGTCGAACCCCGGGCCGCACGGCTTCAGCGAGATCCTCTACGCGTACTCGTCGGCGACGGGGAACAACGGAAGCGCCTTCGGCGGCATCTCCGCGAACACCCCCTTCTACAACACGACCCTGGGGCTCGCGATGTACTTCGGCCGCTTCTTCATCAAGATCCCGGTGCTCGCGCTCGCGGGCTCGCTCGCGGCGAAGAAGATCGTCCCGACGGGGGCCGGAACCCTGCCGACGCATACGCCGCTCTTCGTCGCGATGCTGGTGGGGGTGATCCTCATCGTCGGCGCGCTCACCTTCATCCCCGCGCTCGCGCTCGGTCCCTTCGTCGAGCAGCTGCTCGCCAAGGCTTGAGGCTCACGACATGGAAACGACCAAGACAGTCTCCGAGAGCTCGGCTCCGAAGGCGCCTCCGTCCGTGCCCGTGACGGACATCGCGCCCTCGCCGCCCGCCGCCCCGCCCTCGCAGTCGGGCGTGGCGGGGCACGTCGAGCACGGCTCGCACCGCCTGCGCGGACAGGCTCGCCCTCTGTTCGACGCGCCCATCGTGCGTCGCGCGATCGCGGAGTCCGTGAGGAAGCTCGACCCGCGTCACCAGGTGCGGAACCCTGTCATGTTCGTGGTCGAGGTCGGGAGCGTCCTGACGACGGGGCTCTTCATCCAGGCCGCGATCGGCAAGGGCGAGGCGCCCGCCGGGTTCATCCTCGCGGTCACTCTCTGGCTCTGGTTCACGGTCCTGTTCGCGAACTTCGCGGAGGCGATGGCGGAGGGGCGCGGGAAGGCGCAGGCCGACTCCCTCCGCAAGGCGCGCGGCGATATCCAGGCGAAGCAGCTCCCCGAGGCGCGCCGCGACGCGACCCCGAGCCTCGTCGTGGCCTCGAGGCTTCGCAAGGACGACCTCGTGCTGTGCGAGGCGGGCGACCAGATCCCGGGCGACGGAGAGATCGTGGAGGGGGTCGCTTCGGTCGACGAGAGCGCGATCACCGGCGAGAGCGCTCCGGTCATCCGCGAGAGCGGCGGCGACCGCAGCGCGGTCACGGGGGGCACGCGCGTGCTCTCGGACTGGCTCATCATCCGCATCGTGGCCAACCCCGGCGAGACGTTCCTCGACCGGATGATCGCGATGGTCGAGGGCGCCAAACGCCAGAAGACGCCGAACGAGATCGCGCTCGACATCCTCCTCGCCGCGCTCACGATCATCTTCCTGCTGGCGACCGTCACGCTCCTGCCTTTCTCGCTCTACAGCGTGAACGCCGCGGGGAAGGGCGCGCCCATCACCATCACCGTCCTCGTGGCGCTGCTCGTGTGCCTTATCCCCACGACCATCGGCGGCCTGCTCTCCGCCATCGGGATCGCGGGCATGGACCGCATGATCCAGGCGAACATCATCGCGACGAGCGGCCGCGCGGTCGAAGCGGCGGGCGACGTCGACGTGCTCCTCCTCGACAAGACGGGAACCATCACCCTCGGCAACCGGCAGGCCACAGCGTTCCTCCCGGCGTCGGGCGTGACGGAGACCGAGCTCGCCGATGCGGCGCAGCTCAGCTCGCTCGCCGACGAGACGCCGGAGGGGCGGAGCATCGTCGTCCTCGCGAAGGAGCGCTACGGCATCCGCGAGCGCGACGTGCGCGCGCTGAAGGCGACGTTCGTCCCGTTCACCGCGCAGACGCGCATGAGCGGCGTCGACCTCGACGGTCGCGAGGTCCGGAAGGGGGCGGCGGACGCGGTCGACGCCTACGTCCGCGCAGCGAAGGGCTCGTTTCCCGACGACGTGCGGGCCAACGTCGAGCGGGTCGCGAAATCGGGCGGCACGCCGCTCGTCGTCGCCGAGGGGAGCCGCGTGCTCGGGGTCGTCCAACTGAAGGACATCGTGAAGGGGGGGATCAAGGAGCGGTTCGCCGAGCTGCGGCGCATGGGGATCAAGACCGTGATGATCACGGGGGACAACCCGCTCACGGCCGCGGCCATCGCGGCGGAGGCCGGAGTCGACGATTTCCTCGCGCAAGCCACGCCCGAGACGAAGCTCTCGCTCATCCGCGAGCACCAGAAGGGCGGTCGCCTCGTCGCGATGACGGGGGACGGGACGAACGACGCGCCGGCGCTCGCGCAGGCGGACGTCGCGGTCGCGATGAACAGCGGGACTCAGGCCGCGAAGGAGGCCGGGAACATGGTCGACCTCGACTCGAACCCGACCAAGCTCATCGAGGTCGTCGAGATCGGCAAGCAGCTGCTCATGACGCGCGGCGCGCTCACGACCTTCAGCATCGCCAACGACGTGGCGAAATACTTCGCGATCATCCCCGCCGCGTTCGCCACCACGTACCCGGTCTTGAACCGGCTGAACGTGATGCACCTCGCGACCCCCGCGAGCGCCATCCTGAGCGCCGTCATTTTCAACGCGCTCATCATCATCGCGCTCGTCCCGCTCGCGCTCCGCGGGATCACGTACCGCGCGGTCGGGGCCTCGAAGCTCCTCCGCGACCATCTCGTCGTCTACGGCCTCGGCGGCGTCGTCGCCCCGTTCGTCGGGATCAAGATCATCGACCTCATCCTCGTCGTCCTGCACCTCGCGTAGGAGGAGCCAACCATGTTCGCCCAGCTTCGCGCCGCCTTCGCTTCGCTCCTCGCGTTCACGCTCGTCACGGGCGTCGCCTATCCGCTCCTCGTCACGGGGATCGCCCGCGTCGCGTTCGCCGACCAAGCGAGCGCGAGCATGGTCACGCGGAACGGCGCGGAGGTCGGCTCGAGGCTCATCGGGCAGTCGTTCGACGACCCGCGGTACTTCTGGGGGCGCCTCTCGGCGACGAGCGACTCGAACAGCAAGCCGCTCCCGTACAACGCCGCGTCCTCCACGGGCTCGAACCTCGGGCCCACGAACCCGGCGCTCGTCGACGAGGTGAAGGGGCGCATCGAGGCGCTCCGCGCCGCCGACCCCGAGAGCACGGCGCCCATCCCGGTCGACCTCGTGACGTCCTCCGGGAGCGGTCTCGACCCCGACATCTCGCCCGCGGCGGCGCTCTACCAGGTCCACCGCGTCGCGAAGGCGCGCGGGCTCGACGAGCCGCGGGTCCGCGCGCTCGTGGACGCGGGGACGACGGACCGGCAGCTCGGGATCCTCGGCGAGCGCCGCGTGAACGTGCTCGCGTTGAACCTCGCGCTCGACGCGACGCGCTGACCATCGACCCTCGCCAAGCACGCGGGGATGGTGCTCACGCACCGCCACCTCCTCGAGCAAGCGTGCGGCCCCGGCCACTCCCAGCAGGCAGAGTACCTGCGGGTTTACGTGGCGCAGCTTCGTCGGAAGATCGAGAAGGTCCCGGCGCGGCCAGAGTACCTGCTGACGGAGCCGGGGGTCGGTGTTCGACTGTCGGCGGAGGAGTGACCCTCCAGGCATTCCAATAAGCTTTCATCTGGCCAGTGAACATCGACGGGGTCTTCCCGTAGACGTGACGGCCGAGTGCGAACGCCTGCTCCTCGAGCTGCCCGCGACGGCGGTCGATGAGGTCGACGAGGCCCGCGGCCGCGGGCGCGTAGGTGTCCGGCGCGGCCGTGACGACCTGCCGGAGGACCGCGAGATCATGGTCGTCGCCGAGGAGCTGGGAAAGCTCGTGGGCTTCGTCGGCGAGGTCCTTCTCGGCGAGGATCCACGCGGGCTCGAGGAGCTCCAGGTGATGCCAGAGGTACTTGGTTTGCTTTCGCCATTCGTGGAGCTTCTCCACGGTGGGCGTGGCGGCGGCGTCCGACAGCGCGCGGTGCCCCGCGCGGTAGACCCGCTTGAGGCCTGTGCGCAGCGCCTCCCACCCGTCGTCATCCAGGGCCGTTCCCTCGATGCGACGTCGAGAATCCTCGATGACGCGCGCCAACGCGGCGAGCGCCCGGTTCTCGATCAACACGCGGCGCGCCACCGCCTTCTCGTTCGTGAGCAGCGTCTTCTGTGCCTTGGCGAACGATGCCCGCTTCACTTCGCCCGCGAAGTGCGCCGCGAGCTTGTCGAGGGTCGCGCCGAGCATCTCGGCGTCGCGGACTTCGGTGAGCGGCCGCGCCGTGTCGCGGAAACAGTAGTTCTCGCGCCGGTACGCGTCGTCGCCCAGCTGCTCGCGCGCGAGGCGGAGCGTGGCGCGCAAGCGCTTCATGCCCTTGCGAACCTCATGGACGGCGAGGACCTTGTCGCCGGCGCCGCGCGCCAGGGCGAGCACCCTGTCGATGTCGTGGAGGAGGCAGCGCTTGATGCCGCGACCGACCGGTTCGCTCCGCTTCAGTTGAAATGCCATATGAACGCTCCAGGGCTCTGGGCACGCACGCACAGGAACGGGACGACGTTGGCCAGCAGGCAGAGCGCGCCGAGCGAGCGCAGCCACGTGGCCCTCTCGCGTTTCCGCTCGAGGCCGCGAGGACCGAGCGCGTAGCGCGCGGCGAACGGCGTGGGCGACCGCTCGAGCTCGACGTTCGTCACTGGGCCTCGGTCCGGCGGCTCCGCGAGCATCTCACGCAAGCTCCTCACCCATGGGTCCCCATTGTCGCGCGTGGTCAACCGGCGCAACAACGCGGCGGCGTGCGGCCTGTCCGCTTCGGGCAACCCCGCGGGCGTGAGAGCGAAGATCGGGATCTCCGTGGGCCCGAGGAGCAGCAGTAGGCCGATGTGGACGGCGCGTCCGGAGGCGTCCACGCCGGCCGTCGTGCAGACCGAGACCAGATCCCCGGCGCCGTCCCACCTCGGGAACCGCTGCGCGAAAAGGAGCTCCCGCCGCTGTCCCGGAGGGCATCGCTCGAGGAGCTCCGTCGGAACGCCGTGGGAGAAACCCGCGGGCCGCCTCGCGGGCTCGAGGACGTCCCGAAGCGGCAGGACGCGCGATCCGTCGCTCGCCAGGACGTCATCGCCCTGGTCGCGGTTGGGGAGGATCCAGAAGGCGCGCATCGCGGTTCACGCGGCCCGCGCGTCCGAGGTGTCCAGGGTCACGGCGTCGTAGACCGCGCGGAGCACGTCATGAATCGCGCGCGTGTAGATCTGCTTGTTCTTCATCGAGGTCAACGTCGCGCCCGTGTACTTCGCCTCGTAGGGGTGGAGCACCCTCCGGACCGTCGCGTCGAGCGCTTCGAGCTGCTTCTCGACCTCGCGCGCGAGCCGGTCGTAGTGGGTGTGACTCTCGATCCGCTCGTCGATCTTGTTGATCAGGATGTGCACGAGCGCGCCCGGCTTGAGGTGCGGCATCGCGGTCAGGAGCCAGTCCAGGTCCTCGCGGACGCGCCGACCCTTGAGGAAGCGCTTCGCGAGGAGGTCGTCGATGGTCATCACGTAGAGCACGACGTCGGCGTCTTTGCAGACGGCGAGCCACCCTCCCGGCGCGTCGCGGAAATCGGTTTCGCCGCCGACATTGATCACCCCGCGGCAGCTCATCTCGATGGCCTGGTGGTGAGAGAGCGTCAGCTTCACCTTGAAGGACTTTACGGTCTCCGCCATCGGCGAGTTCGAGTGAACCGCGGGGATCTCCTTGTTCTGCAGCCGCGCGAGCAAGCTGTCCTTCCCGCCGGCGGTCGGACCGACGACGGCGATTTTCTTGCCCGCCCACCACGCTCGCGCCCGCTTGAGAAGGCGATGCGTTTGCTTGTCGGTTCCGACGAGCGAGAGCATCGCGAGGAAGATCCGGAACACCGTCTTCGCGGCAAGTATCGTCGACATCGCCATGGGAAGGCTCCTCTCCTCGGGTCACTCGGCCGCCTCTGCGTCCTGGTCGTCGGGCTCCCGCGTCGCGCCTGCGGTGCTCGGACCGCCCGGCAGCTCGACGTGGCTGTGGAGAAGCGGCAGCGTGCCCGCGAGCACCGCGAGCGCCGTCGCCCCGTTGTTGATGATCGCGGCCATCGGCGGCTGGATGAGCCCGAACGCTCCGAGCGCGATGGCGATCGCGTTGGGAGCAATCACGACGCCGAGGTTCTGCCTCACCGCGCGCATCGCCTGGTCGCTGATCGCGAACGCCTTCTCCAGCCGACCGAGCCCACCCTCGAGCAAGATGACGTCGGCGGTCTCGATCGCGACGTCGGTGCTCCCGGCGATCGAGATCCCGACGTCCGCGCAAGCGAGCGCCGGCGCGTCGTTGATGCCGTCGCCGACCATGGCGACCACGTGCCCGGCGTCGCGTAGGCGCCGGATGTAGTCGGCCTTCTGATGCGGGAAGAGCGCGCCTACGGCGACGTCGATCCCCACCTCGCGAGCCACGTTCCTCACGACCGTCCGGTTGTCCCCGGAGAGGAGCATCACCGTTCGCGCCCCGCCTGCAGAGAGGCGGCGCACGATGGCGGCGCTCTCGGGGCGCGTGCCGTCGGAGTAGCCGATCAACCCGAGCACCTTGCCGTCGACCGCGACGAGGAGGTTCGAGATGCGGCTCGCCTCGAGCCGCGCGATGCGCCGCCGGAATCGACTCGTCTTGAGCTTCTGGCTCGTCATCCACGTGGCCCGCCCGACGCGAACGTGGTGCCCCGCGACGCGGGCGGACAGCCCGCGGCCGACGACATACGCTTCGCTTCCGGGGTCGGGAGCGGCGAGGGGGATGCCTCGCTCGCGGGCGTACGCCTTGAGCGCACGCGCGACGGGGTGGTCGTGGTTGGCCTCCGCGGACGCGGCGAGGCGTATGAGCCAGGCCGCCTTGATGCCGGGGGACGTCACCACGAGCACGACCTCCGGGACGCCGTTCGTCAGCGTGCCGGTCTTGTCGAAAACGATGGTGTCGGCCTTCGACAGGCGCTCGAGGTATTGCGCGCCCTTGAAGAGCACCCCCTCGCGTGCAGCGAGCGTCATGGCGGTGAGCGCGCTCGTCGGCACGGCGATGCGGATGCCGGTGCCGAAGTCGGTGATGAGCACGCAGACGGCGCGCGAGACCTCGCCGGACAGCGCGGCGGCCAGGGCCGCGACGCCGAACGTCGGGAGCACCAGCTTACTCGCGAGCTCGAGCGAGTCCCGCTGCAGGGTCAGGGGCTTCGTCCCCACGGTGCGGAGGATGCGCTCGATCTTCGCGGCCTCGGTGTCCCTGCCCGACGACTCCACGCCGATGACGAGCTGTCCCTCGACGACGACGGAGGACGCGAAGACGCGATCCCCGGCTCGCTTGGAGAGCAGGCGGGACTCGCCGGAGATCGCCTTCTCGTCCACCTCCGCGGTGCCGGAGAGGATCGTGCCGTCGGCGATGACACCGCGCCCGGTATGAACGACGAGCCGATCGCCGACCGCGAGCTCGCGGGCAGGCACGGACTCGACGCGTCCGTCGGCGGAGAGGCGCTCGGCCCACCGCTCCTTTCGGTGCATCACGGTGGACAACGCCGTCCGGGCGTTGTTCGCGGACACGTCGAGCAGCAGGTCGCCGACCGCGACCATCCAGATCACGAACGCGGCCGTGACCGGCCGCCTCGTCGCGAGCGCGGCGAACGTCGCGGCCACGTCGAGCAGGTCGACGCTGAGCTTCCCGTCGGCCAGCGCCTCGAGGCTCCGTCGTAGCGGCGAGTACGTGCTCAGGACGACCCCGAGCGCCATCGCGGGGAAGGGGAGCGTGCCGGCGATGCAGGTCACGAGGACGGACGTCGCGCCCAGCGCGGCGAACCATCGCAGCTCGACCTCCGGTCTCGCGGCGCACTCTTCGGGGCTCGTCCTCCGCAGCGCTTCGAGGAGCGCGGCCTCGGTCGATCGCTGAGGGTCGTAGAAGAGCAGCAGGGTGTCACTCGAGGGGAGGTGCTCGGTGCGCGTGACCCCTGGAATCGAAAGCGCGCGCACCGCGAGCGTCTCGAGCTCGTCGTCGCCGATGCCCGTAACCTTCACCCGGATGCGGCCGGGGAGGACGTGCACCGGCGCGACGCCGAACTCCGCCGTGCGCCGCGGGGTGAAGCTCGGGATGGCTTCCCGGAGGGCTCGGACGAAGCGGCCCGGGAGGTGCGCGCCGTCGTCAAACTCGACGTAGAACGCGCCTGTCTCCGGGCGCTGCTCGAATTTGACGACGTCCGGCCTCGCGCCGAGCCAGGCGGCGAAGGCCCGCGTTTCCGCGGATTCGGGGCGCGCACCGACGATGCATGCGCGATCGTGACCCAGCGTCCGGACCTCCAGCCCTCGGCTCATCGAGCATGGCCACCTTGTCCATTCGAGTGGGGGCGCTCCTCTTCCTTCCTTCCCGCCTTCTCGCGCGCTCTCACCTCGCGGCGGTGCCACTGCATGAAGATCCGGTAGCTGTGATAGATGGCGCTGTCCCAGCTGGGCAGCCGTCCGCGCTCGTCGTTGAGCACGAAGGACACGACGGACGTCGCCGCGAGCGCCACGGGGACGAGCTCCCGGAGGTCGCTCGTGCCGCCCGAGACCTCCTTCACGACCCCGTTGAGGTCCTCGACAGTGTCGAGGAACGCGCTCACGAGCTCCTGCCGGTCCATCTTGACCCGAATCGCGCGCTCGACGCCCGGGAGCGCCGCGCGCTTCGCGACGCGCTCCAAGAGGTCATCGGGGTCGAGCGCGCCGGGCTCGTACTCGAGGACGATGCTCCCCGTGCCCGGGTGGTGCGTCATGCTCTTGAACCCGCGCGTGCTCTCCGCGACGTCGCGGACCGCGGACAGCGCCGCGCCGTCCTCGCCACATCCGAGGAACGCGCCCGACTGGACGCGCAGGTATCCGGCGTGGTGGTGCAGGAGACGGAGCGGCGCGGCGTCCGCGTTCACGCCTTCGCCTCCTTGACGGTCACTCCGTTCGACTCGTCCTTGACGGTGACGCCGTTCGAACCGCCCATCGCCGCGCTCTCGTTGCGCGCGGCGTTCGCGCGGGCCTCGGCGAGCATGTCCTCGAGGCGCTCTCGCTCGACGGCGGCCCAGCGGCCGAAGCGGCCCTTGGCGGTGAGCGCGGCCTCCAGCAGCTTCTCGCCGGCGCCTTCAGGGGATTCGGACACGCTCCGGAGCGCCCAGCCGCTCCCGAGACCGACCGCGAATGCGAACAGGGATCTCATGGCTGACTCTCCTCAGTGGGTGTGACGATGCGTCATCGTCCGGTACGCGAGGAACCCCGCGGCCCCCGCGATCGCGGCCGGTCCCACGCCCAGGAGCGCGGCGGCGAGCAAGCCTCCGCCGGCGGCAGCCACGACGGTCGCCCCGACGGTGAGACCCGGCGGCGGGTGAGCCGGCCAGAGCTCGACCAGGCGCTGGCCGAGGGTCTCCTCGGCCGCGGGCTTCTTCTCCTGTTTGGGGTGCGGCGCGGCGCCGGCGCGCCGGCGGCGAGGTTTGTTGCCATGCGTTCCGGCGTGCAGCTCCATGGTCGCCTCCCGCGCGGCACGATCCGTCGTCGCCGCGCGGTAACTACTAAGCAATCGATGTGCCGCGCGCGGCACTCGTGACCGGGCACGAATGCGGACCACGGCGGAAGGAGAGACGCGCGGAGTGCGTGACGAGCGCGGCGATTGCGCGAGGGTCCTGACGCAGCCTCACGGCGAGGGCGGTGTCGCGTGTGCAGCGACGCCTCGCGATGGCGAGGTTTGCCGAAATGCGGCGTCAGGAAAGGATCAAGACGCGCTCCCCTCGTCCGCCCGCGAACGGGAGCGCCCGGTCCATCCCTTGCCAAGACGATGGGGCAACCCAACGTTGGGTTGCGATGTTGCAGTCTGGCTACCTCTCCCTCGGGCGCATCCGCGGCATCCCCGTCCGCGCCCACCCGCTCATCCTCTTGGGCGCGCTGTTCTTCACCGGTTTCCGGTTCGAGCCCGCGGCGTGGCTCGGGTTCGTCGCTCTCATCCTCACGCACGAGCTCGGGCACGCGCTCGTGATCAAGCGCTACGGTCTGCACGTCGAGAGCATCGACCTCCACGCGTTCGGCGGGGCCACCCGCTGGGCGGGTTACGCGACGGGATGGCAGCGCGCGGTGATCGCGTGGGGCGGCGTCGTCGCCCAGGTCGGGCTCTTGCTCCTCACGCTCGGCATCGTCGCGGTCATCGGCACCCCGCGCTCTGTCCTCTTCGCGGAGCTCGTGAGCGTGTTCACCGTGACGAACCTCTGGCTCATCGGGCTCAACCTCCTCCCGTTCCCGCCCCTCGACGGCGCCACGGCGTGGAAGATCGTCCGCGAGCTCCGCGACCGCTGGTCGAGCTTGCGCCTGAGTGCCGCGTCACGACGCTCCGAGCCCCGCCCCGCGCCCCGCACCTACCGCGTCGAGCCTCGCCCGCGCGTGTCCCCCGAGGAAGCCGCGCGGATCGCGCGGGCCTTTGAAGACGCGATTCGCGGCGGTCGGCCGTAGGCGCGGTCACCCCCCGTACGGGATCGTCGTCCTTTTCGTTCGTCCGGGCGCCCGCGACGAGGCTCGCCGGGCCAGCCTCGGCGCGGCCGTGATCGCCGGGACCGGCAGCGAGGCAGACGGCGCGGGCACGCGCGGGGCCTTCGGGATGGGCGTCTTGCGCATGAAGCTGATCGACGGCGGGACGGTGCTCGAGCGCACCTCGCGGCTCGCCGAGAGCCGGACGTGACGCGACCCCACCTCCACGGCGAGCGGCCAGATCATCTTGGGGAACCTTTGGATCGATTGCTCGAGCTCGTCGAGCGGAACCGCGAGCGTGTGGCGCGGGAAGACCCGCTCCGCGAAGCCCTCTCCGAGGTAGACCTGCACGTCGACGATCGTGTGCTCGCCCTTCGCGATCAAGTCGATGCGGAGGCCACCCTCGAGCCACTCGCACGCCGTCGTCGCCATTCTCGAGAACAGGAAGAGCACGAGGGGCGCCCCCTCACGCGGCTTCGCGATGCGGGCGACGTGGTCGAGGAAGCTCGAGCAGGCCTCCCTCGACGCGGTCGCCGCGATGAGCTCCTCGCGCGTGATGTCGAGGCAGCGATTCAAGTGTGAAAATGCGTCCACGGCCGCTCCGGATCAACGGAACGGCCGTGGAGTAAGGAACTTGAGTCGAGGCGGATCAGCCGCCGGGCGTCACGCTTGCGTCGGCGGCGAGTCCAT
>Ga0209415_10016064_pt1 | contig 12073 bp, 15 predicted proteins | sample PeaSoiSIISIP2007_FD_187696 | JGI IMG/M metagenome (GOLD analysis project Ga0209415, IMG submission 187696) | Peat soil microbial communities from Weissenstadt, Germany - SII-SIP-2007 (SPAdes) (version 2) | ecosystem: Environmental > Terrestrial > Soil > Wetlands > Peat | place: Germany... | reverse complement strand
AGTCGAAAGACAATCCGTCCCGCGCGATCATCGATCAGCTGGTCCACGCGTCGGTCGCCGGACTCGGCGTGGCGCTCGCGGCTCCACCGGTCGCGGTCACCCCGGTCAGGGCGGGCATCGAGAAGAAGGTGGCCTCACACGCCGCGGGCGCGGCCGCTGTCATGCTCGCGTCATTGGTCAGCGTCACCGTCAGCGGGTTGTTCGCCTGAGCCGACGCGGCAACCGTCAACGGCGTGGTGAGCGTGTGCGAGGTGCCGCTGCTGCCGGTCGAGTAGTTCCAGATCACGTCACTCGGCGTAGCCGCGAGGCAGCCGGTCTGCGTGGTGGACAGCGCGCTCGTGGTGTACCCGGTTGCGTAGGTCGTGTTGGTCGGCAGGTTCACAGCCGTGACCGTGACCGGGAAGGCGTTCGGATTGGAGATCGTCAGCACCACGTCGCCGTTCCCGCCCGGATAGAGCAGGTTCGTCGCCGCCGGAGACGCCACCGCAGTGATCGTGAGGTTCGAGACGGTCCCCGACTGGGCTTCCCCGCTCGAACCGCCCGCCAGACCGACAACCCAGTTCGACGCGGCGTATCCAACGCTCGCCGCCAGCGACGCCCCGAGAACCGCGAACGCGAACCTCGCCCGCCGCGAACGGCCGACCTTGCGGTGTCCGTCGTGGCGGCCGCGCAGGAACAGCCGCCTCCAGACCCGAGGTTGTCTGATGTCTGTTGATCTCGTGGTGTCCATACGCGCGTCATCGGCAATCTCCTGTCTGGGCTTGAATTTGCGGCTTGAGAGGACCGTGCCCCTCGGTGGCCCGCGAGGCGGGCCAGCCGCGGTCGCGCAGCGCGGCGGACAGCCGCGCGGGCGTGCCGTCGACATCGTGATCGCCGCCACGGCGAGCGTGCGCGTGCTCACGGCCGACCTGGCGCCCTCGTCACGCCCACCCCGCCGGAACCGCCCGCGGAGTGACGAAACGTCACAACAGCGCCGCCGCTGCCTTGACAGCGCCCCCCGGCTCGCGCGAGCATGCGCGCTGAGAACGCAGCATCGACGAGGAGGAGGACTGGCGATGGCTGAAGGACTGATCCTGGAGTTCGACGGCGTGGGTGTCGAGGAGTACCACGCGGTCAACCACGCCCTGGGCATCGACGCGGAGACCGGCGTGGGCGACTGGCCGGAGGGGCTCCGCTTCCACGCCGGCGGGGCAAAGCCGGGAGGCTGGGTCGTGTTCGAGGTCTGGGACTCGAAGGAGGCGCAGGCGGATTTCATGAACGGGCGTCTCGGGCAGGCTCTCCACGAGGGCGGCGTCACCGAGCCGCCGACGCGTGTGGAGTGGCTGGGACTGGCCGCGCATCACAGTCTCTAGGTCGGTCGGGTAGTCGTCGTCGCTTTGCTTGACGGTCAAGCCACTTGACTAAAGCATCGCGACGGCGTACGCTCCTGCCATGGAATCCGAAGCGCGCGACGACGAGGCCCCCATTCCCGCGCTGCTGCGCGCCGCCCGCGGCAGCTACGCGCACGCCGTGCGCGAGCGTCTCGCGGTGGCCGGGTTCGACGACCTGCCGAAGAACGGTCCATACGTTCTCGGCGGGATGGTCAATCACGCCGGCTCGGCCGGCGATCTGGTGCTGCAGCTCGGCGTCAGCAAGCAGGCCGCCAGCCAGCTGATCGACGTGCTGGTGGTTCGCGGGTACCTGGAGCGCGGTGTCGATCCCGAGGATCGCCGTCGCGTCACGATCGAGGTCACCGATCGCGGTCGCGTGGCCGCGGGCGCGGTCGCCGCAGGTGTGCAGGCCGTCGATATGGAGCTCGGCGGCATGATCTCCCCGACGGAACTGGCCGGTCTGCGGGCCGGGCTGGTCGCCCTCTGCGACATCCGCGATCGGATGGAGTTCGAGGTGAGGGCCGCCGACCTTGGATGATCGCGGCCGGCCGCGGGCGGCGGCGCCCCACGCGGACGACTGGCGCACCGGCGCCGCGGCCACCACCCTGAGGGGGCGCGGCTCGATCTCGTCGCTCCCGCTCGAGATCGTGCCCTTGCGGCGTACTCGACCCGTTCCGTGTCGCAACCAAAACACCTCGCGCGCACAACCTGCGCTTCATGACGGGGGTCTAGGTTGTCGCCATGACCATCCAACGCAGCGACCCCGCCGTTCGCCTGCCCGATCTGCCCGGCGCTGACGGCGCCATCAGCCGCGACGTGGGGGCGATCGGAGTGCGCCTCCTCGATGACGCCTACATGACGTGGCTCATCGCGGAAACCGAGGCGGGGCAGGCGCTGGACGCCTGGCGTGAGCGATCCTCAGGAACCAGCGCGTCGAGGTATCGAGCGTATCTTGCTGCGGTCGAGCGCGAGGCGGCCGCGGCGTGCGACCTTCAGCGCCTTCAGGAGATCGCATCTGACTACCGCCGGGGGCGCCAGCAGCTGTGATCTGCTCCGCGGCGGCCGTCGTCACCGATAGCTGGCCGCGCGTCGTTGCAACGCGGTAGCTCGGCTGCGACTCCCGACGGCGCTTGGTCGCTCGCCAGATCGCCGTCAACCCTCGCCGCCGATTCGCATCGCCCGACGCCGCTGCTCCTATCGCTCCTGCAGCGGCCTGAGTGCCGGATAGAGCATCCGGTAGCGCGCGTAGCCGCGCTCGTAGGTCTCGACCCACTCGGCGTCCGGCTCGATCCGGTCGCGCACGCGCACGCAGCGCGCAACGGCCTCCTGGACGTCCGTGAAGACGCCGGAGTGCACGCCGGAAAGCAGCGCTGCCCCGAACGCTGAGCCCTCCTGGGACTCGGTGCGCTCGAGTGGTATGCCGAGCACCGAGGCGACGATCCGCGACCACAGCGCGCTCGCGCTGCCACCGCCGGACAGGCGCCCGGCCCGGGCCTGCACGCCCAGTTCGCGCAGCAGCTCGAGCGAGTCCCGCAACCCGTATGCGACGCCCTCGAGCGTGGCGCGCGCGAGCGCGCCGCGATCGTGTCGGAGCGTCAGCCCCGTGAAGGCGCCGCGCGCGTCGGGGTCGGCGTGCGGCGTGCGCTCGCCGGCGAGGTAGGGGGCGAACTGGAGACCCTCGACGCCGGGCGCCCAGCGCTCGGCCTGCTCATCGAGCGTGCGGTAATCGCCTCCGAGCACGCTGCGCAGCCACGCGAACGACCCGGCCGCGCTCAACATCACCCCCATCGCGTGCCAGCTCCCGGGCGCCGCGTGACAGAAGACGTGGACCCGGGCCTGAGCGTCCGGTGCGTACGCGGGCAGCACCGCGAAGACGACGCCCGATGTGCCGAGCACGACCGAGACGAGGCCCGGCGAGATGATGCCGACGCCGAGCGCCGCGGCCGCCTGGTCGCCCGCGCCGGCGATCTCGGTCGACTCGTACACGGCGGGCAGCCACTCGATCGGAACCTCCAGCGCGTCGCAGACCTCCGGCGACCAGCGCCGGCCGGCGACGTCGAACAGCAGCGTCCCCGACGCGTCGGCCACGTCGATCGCCTGCTCGCCGGTGAGCCGGAAGCGGACGTAGTCCTTGGGCAGCAGCACGTGCCGGATGCGGCCGTAGGTGTCGGGCTCGTGCTCGCGCAGCCACAGCAGCTTGGGCGCCGTAAAGCCCGTCAGCGCACGGTTGCCGGTCAGCTCGATCAGCCTCTCCAGCCCGACGCGCCGCTCGATCTCGGCGCACTGCGCGGCCGTCCGCTGGTCGTTCCAGAGGATCGCCGGCCGCAGCACGCCGCCGTCGGCTCCGAGCACGACTAGACCGTGCATCTGACCCGAGAACCCGATCTCCCCGGCCGGGAGCGCCGCCAGGACCGCCTGCGCGGCCTGCCACCAGTCCTCGGGGTCCTGCTCTGACCATCCGGGGCGTGGTGTCGACAGCGCGTACTCCTCGCTCGCGCTCGCCAGCAGTTCGCCGTCGGGCGAGATCGCTATGCCCTTGACGGCGGTCGTGCCGACGTCAAGCCCGATCAACGTCGTCACGCGGCGGCCGCCCTCGCCGGCGCGTCCTCCAGGCTGAGCCGGGCGCCCGACTCGGCGATCCGGATCTCGCCCTGATCGACGTTCTCCAGGCCGGCGAGCATCCGCAGACTCGTCGTCTCGCCGGCGCCCGATGGCCCGACCAGGGCGAGGAATTCGCCGTCGGTGACCGCGAGATCGAGCTGGTCAACCGCCTTACGCTGCGCCCTCGGATAGATCCGCGTCGCGCCCTTGAACGTCACAGTGGCCATCTGGGTCCTCTCTGGCTGACGGAGCCGGCCGCGCGTCGCGCGCGCCCCGGCCCCAACGGTGTGCGCGGTGCTCCGCCGACGGGAGCCTGCCAGGCGGGCGCAATGCTAGTGCGGCGCCGGCCGGCGCGCCGACTCGAGGCCAGGGGCGCTCTCCCCGGGGCTCCGACCGTACCCGCTCAACGGCTCCACCCGCGAGGGTCGGCTTCGCCGACCGCCTTCACGCTGAGAGCATCACAACAGGGACGATCGCCGACCCTGAGGCCCGCGAACACGGTTGTTGGGAGCTCCCGGCCGGCGAGCAGCAGCGCGAACGCCGTCTCACGCAGGGGTCCGCGGCGCATCGCGACAGCCTAGGAGCGAGGGCCGGTGCCAGGCGGGGCGGCCGGCCGGCGCAGGTGCGGCGGAGACTCGAACAGGGGGAGCAGGGTTCCGTTCGCGACCCGCGCCGCGCCGCCGAGCGCGGGCAGCCCGAGCGCGTCCTCGATCGTGCGCAGCACGCCGTAGTGGTCGACGGCTGCGCGCTCGCGGGCTCCACGGCGCACATCGGGGCCGGCGACGATCGTCGCGATCCGCCCGCCCGCCGCCGCGCCGCCACAGCAGCCAGCGTCCGAGCTGCCCTCGTCCCAGGTGACGATCAGGAAGCCGTGCGGCCCGAGCTCGGCGAGCAGCGCCGGCACCGTCGCGGCGAGGAAGCGATCGCCCGTGCCGACGGAGCAGTCGTGAGTGTCGTCGCAGAGGTTCGGCGTCACCCACACGAAGGTTGGAAGCGATCCGGAGCGCAGCGCCCGGGAGAGCGACGAGAACCCCACCAGCTCGTGGCAGCGGCGCGGCGAGCCGGCGATGTCGTCGTAGTAGATGAACGGGTTGTGCTTCCTTGCGTAGCCGCCGGCGCCAGCGCCCGCGAAGCAGCTTCCCGGGACGCCCTCGAGGTAGTCACTCCAGGAGATGCCGGCGGTCTCGAGCTGATCGACGATGTTGCGAGCGTCGGCATGACAGCCGGTGCAGTCGGATGTGATCCCCTGAGTCGAGCCGCTGGTCAGGGCCAGGTAGTTGGGCAGCGAGGGATGCGTGATCGCGTAGCTCGCCGTGGCGAGGCCGTAGCGACGGGCCAGGGCGTTGGTGTAGGGCGCCGCGGCGTTCCCGATCACCGCGGGCGCCTCCTTGTTCTCCATCACGATGATCACAACGTGGGAGGAGGGCGAGCGCGGCAGCGGCGCGGTCCCCACCCGCAGCGGGCTACCGGCGGTCGCCTGCGCGCAGCCGGCGACGAGCGCGGTCAGGGCCGTGACGACGATCAGCCTCGGGATGGTTGCGGGCGCCCGCGTACTCCGCTTCTAGCACAGCCGCCCCTGGCGCCGGTACGAGAAGCGCGCCCGCGCGCCTCCCTGTTCGCTCAGAGGCATTGCGGCTCGCGGGGCCCGGCGCACCGCTGGCAGCGCCCGACCAGTGCGAAGTGGGTGAAGCGAACCTCGTAGCCAAACCGCCGCCTGATGTGCGTGCGCACCGGGTCGAGCAGTTCGGGGTGGACGGTTCGCGCCGTCTCGCAGGCCGGGCAGTAGATGTACTCGTGCTCGTCGCGACCGACGAGCGCGTAGAGGCCGGGACCGTGGCCGAGGTGGACGTGGCGCACCAGCCCGTGGCGCTCGAGCGTCTCGAGGTTGCGGTAGACGGACGTCGGCACGAGTCCCAGGCGCAGCGCCATGCGCTCGGCTGACACGGGGCCGGGCGCCGCGAACAGCGCCTCGAGCACTATTTGCCGCGTCATCGACAGTCGCAGGCCCCGCTCGCGGAGCATCTCGACGGCGTCGTCGATGTCGGCGACAGCCAACCCGGCTGTGTGCGGTGCGATCGTCATGAGGGCTCGCTGCCGCCGGGCGGCGGTAGGTCGACGCGCCAGCGTTCCTCGATCCGCCCGAAGCGCCAGACCGCGAGCGCGAGCAGCCAGGTGAGGATGAAGATGCCGACGATCACGAAGCCGAGCGTGTTGATGTTGATCGCCGAGACCCAGCTCCAGAAGCCCCCGGTCAGCCCGAGCCGCTCGCTCGCGAGCCCGAGCAGCTCGACGGTGCCGACCGTCAGCGCCACCGCCACCGAGAGGCCGGTGATCGTGAGGTTGTAGTAGACCTTTCGCACCGGTTGTGAGAAGGCCCAGCCGTAGGCGAAGTTCATGAACGAGCCGTCGATCGTGTCGAGCAGGCTCATGCCGGCGGCGAACAGGATCGGCAGACAGAGGATCGCGTAGAACGGCAGCCCCGCGCCGGCGGCGCCGGCAGCGAGGAGGAGCAGCGCGACCTCGGTCGCGGTGTCGAAGCCCAAGCCGAACAGCAGGCCGAGCGGGTAGGCCTGCCAGGGCCGCGTGATCGTGCGCGTGAAGCGGCCGAAGAAGCGGTTCATCAACCCGCGCGCGTTGAGCTGGGCCTCCAGCTGGGCTTCGTCGTAGTCGCCGTTTCGCATCGCGCGCAGGACGCGTGTGATTCCCACCAGGATCACCACGTTCAGCGCGGCGATCAGGTAGAGGAAGCCGCCCGAGACCCCGGTGCCGATCGCGCCGCCCACCGTGTGCAGCGCCGATCCGCCGTGGCGAACCGACCCGTCCAGTGCTCGCACGCCGACCGCGAGCAGGAAGGCGAGTGCGAAGACGATCGTCGAGTGGCCGAGCGAGAAGAAGAAGCCGACGCTCAGCGGTCGCTTGCCGTCGGCCATCAGCTTGCGCGTCGTGTTGTCGATCGCCGAGATGTGATCGGCGTCGAAGGCGTGGCGTAGGCCGAGCGTGTAGGCCGTGACGCCCGTGCCGATCGCGATGGCACCGGAGGCGCCGATTCCGTGATGGTGCGGCGCGACGACGACGAACAGCAGGAAGAACCCGACGGCGTGCAGGCCGACCACGATGGCCGTCATCAGCCAAACCGTTCGCCATTCGCCGGCGCTCAGGCCATGGCGAAGCCGCTGCCAGCGTCCGGGGCGACTGATCGATCCCTCCAATCCCACGGCGACTCTCTTTCTGTTGCTGCTGGGCGGCTGACGACTGCTGCGGCCCGCCAATCGCAAGTCTCTCGCACTTGTGTTCGGCGGAGTTGTTGCTTGTTACGGTCGAAACCCCGAAACGGATGTGAACAGGAGTTGAAAATGTCGAGTACCACCCGACGCTCGTTGCTCAAAGCCTCACTCGTCACACCTGAGGGTCTGGCGATCGGTGCGACGGCCGATGCGCAGACCTCCGCACGGAGCCGGCGTTCGTTCCTGCAGGCCACGGCCGGCGCGGCCGCCGGTGTCGCGGTCGTGGCGACCGGGCCCAGGCTCGCGGCCGCCGCCCTGCACGGCGGCGCCAACACCTCGCCGCTGGGTGAGCTGGTGAAGCCGTCCGGGCCGCCGCCGGCGGAGACGGTGATGGCCTATGTGCGCGACGCCGCCCGCGGTGAGGTCACCGTGCTCGCGGGCACGCGCGAGAGCACCTACCGCGATCCCGAGCTGTCCAGGCGCCTGATCGACGCGGGTCGCGCAGGCGACCGGCCCAACTGAGGAGGAGAAGGAAATGTCGTCGCATCGCGAAGCACCAGAGATCAGCAAGGATCCGGTCGCCGACAACGCCGACACGTATGCGTTCGTCAGCCCGGACAAGCCGAGCACCGTCACGATCATCACCAACTACGTCCCGCTGCAGGCGCCTCCTGGCGGCCCCAACTTCTTCGAGTTCGGCGACGACGTCCTCTACTCGATCCACATCGACAACGACGGCGACGCGCTGCCGGAGGTCACCTACGAGTTCCGCTTCGAGACGATCCTGCGCGATCCGAACACGTTCCTCTACAACACCGGCCCGATTTCGAGGCTCGGCGACCCCAACTGGAACAAGCGCCAGTTCTACACCGTCACGCGCATCGCGGGCAAGCAGTCGCGGACGCTCGGCGCGGGCTTGGCGTGCCCGCCGTGCAACATCGGGCCGCGCTCGACGCCGAACTACGCGGCACTCGGCGCCGAGGCCGTGCACGCGCTTGGCGGCGGCGTGAAGGTCTTCGCCGGGCAGCGCAACGACCCGTTCTTCGTCGACCTCGGGTCGATCTTCGATCTCGGCGACCTGCGCCCGTTCCAGAATCTGCACCTGATCCCGACCGCTGCGGCTCCCGGAGTCGATGCGACCAAGACCCTGAACATCCACACGATCGCGATCCAGGTCCCGATCGCCGACCTGACCGCCCACCACTCCGTGCCGACCGACGTGATGAGCTCCGGCTCGGTGCTCGGGATCTGGGGCGCCGCCAGTCGCCGCAAGATGCGCGTGGTGGACAGCGCCAACGACGAGAGGTCGGAGTCGGGCCCGTGGGTCCAGGTTTCGCGCCTCGGGAACCCGCTGTTCAACGAGGTGCTCGTCCCATTGGGCCGCAAGGACCGCTGGAACGCCAGTCAGCCCGTCAACGACAAGGACTACGCCGACGGCGTCGCCCACCCGGAGCTCGGGAAGCTGCTTCCGGTGTTGTATCCGAAGGTGTTCCCCAATCTCGCGGCGCTGAGTGCTCCGCGGGCCGACCTGGAGGCCATCCTGCTCACCGGCCTGCCGGCCGGGATCGTGCCGGGATTCCAGAACAACACCGGCAAGGTGCTCGCGGACATGCTGCGCCTGAACGTGGCGGTGCCTCCGAGCGCGAAGCCAAACCCGCTCGGCCTGATCGGCGGCGACGCCGCCGGCTTCCCCAACGGCCGGCGTCTCGCCGACGACGTCGTCACGATCGAGCTGCGAGCGATCGCGGGCGTCACCTATCCGCTGGTGGACAAGAGCTACAAGCCCGACGCCGCGGCGGCGCTGATCACGCAGGGGCTCACGCCGGCAGCCGACCGCTACCAGGCGACGTTCCCCTACGTCGGCGACCCCTACGACGGCTACGACACGCCGTCGAGCTAGCAGCAGGCGGTCCGCCATGCATGAGAACTACGCAGCTCGCGCTCATCCCGAATACGTCGTGCTCGACATCGGCGATCGCTTCGGCGCGTTGATCGTCTACACCGATGCCGAGCTGCATGGCATGGAGGTGGAGATCAGCCCGGCGGGCGACGACTCCGATCGCAGCCACAAGGACGTGCTCGAGCGCGGGATCGGCGCGGGCGTGGCGTTCACCGCGGTGTTCGACCGGCTCCCCGAGGGCGAGTACACGCTGTGGACGCAGGGCCACGCCCGCGCCCGCCGCGTGCGCGTCAGCGGCGGCGGCGTCGCCGAGCTCGACTGGCGGACGGCCGGACAGGCGAGCGCGGCTTAGCGCCGGCGGCTCGACTGGGGGCCGCCGGCGGAGCCGGCCGAGCCGGCTTGCGGACCCGGGGGACAGCCGTTGCGGATCGCGGCTCGGTTGCAGGGTCGCCGGCGCAGCCCGGCCGAGCCGGCCTGCTGACCTGGCGGGAGGGGATTGCTGACCGCGGCTCGACTGCGGGCCGCCGGCGCGGCGCGGCGCGGCCGAGCGCCTGGCGGAGGGGATTGCTGACCGCGGTTCGACTGCGGGCCGCTTGCGCGGCGCGGCCGAGCGCCTGGCGGAGGCGATTGCTGACCGCGGCTCGACTGCAGGACCGCCGGCGCAGCCCGGCCGAGCCGGCTTGCGGCCGGGCTGGCGGGTATTGCTAACGGCGACTCAGCTGACGGGCCCGAAGGCGCATCAGCTCGACCAGCTCGACCGTCCGGAAGAACGGGTCGGCGACGACCCGGCCGTCGCTCAGCGAGAGTGCGGCCACCGGGCGCTGCGACACCACGCCGAGCAGCACGGGCTCGGCCGGCCGCTCGGCCTGGTCGAGCTCGGCGAGTCGCGCGAGCGCGGAGCGATCGGCGCCGGTCGCCGGGCGCAGCGTCAGACCCTCCCAGAAGGGACGAGGGGCCGACTCGGCGGCGCGGCGACGGCGGCGATGGGCGCTGGCCCGATCGAGAAGCTCCTCGTGCCGGGCCGTCGCGAGCGCAAAGGTGAGCTGGGGTTGCATGACCGTCTCCTTCCAGGAGTCGCGTTCAGGACTAACTCGCATTGAGTCTACACTGGTTAGCACAACCAGTCAAGCCGTATTGCCGGTTTGCTCTGCGCGGTACAATGGATTCATGCAGAGCACATCACCGCCGCCAGCGGCGCCCGAGGCCAGCCGCGCCGCGCCCGGGCGGCTCGAGCTGGTGCGGCAGTTCCTCAACACCGCTGACCTGTATCCCGGCGAGGAGCAGCTGGCCGACCTCGCGGCACTGCGCTCGTGGTTGCGTGAGCACGGGCTGATCCGAGAGCGTGAGCGTCTGGCGCCCGGCGATCTCGAGCGCGCGCTCGCGGTGCGCGAGGCCCTGCGCTCGCTGCTGGAGGCCCGCGACCAGGGTGCCACGGTCGACCCCTCGGCCGTGCGGGTGCTGAATGCGCAGGCGCCCGCGGCAGCGATACGGGTTGGCTTCGACAGCGACGGCGTGCCGTCGCTGTCGCCCCTCGCCGGCGGCCTCGACGGTGCGCTCGGCGAGCTGTTCGCGGTCATCGCGCTCGCCGAGGTCGACGGGAGCTGGTCGCGGCTGAAGGTCTGCGCCGACCACCAGTGCCTGTGGGCGTTCTACGACCAGTCCAAGAACCGCTCGCGCAGCTGGTGCAACATGGCCGTCTGCGGCAACCGCGCCAAGGCGCGCCAGTACCGCAGGCGCCATCGCTCGAACGCCGGGGCGGAGGGGGCGGCGCAGTGAGCGCGATGGGCAAGACGCTCGAGGCGCTGATCGTCGAGCCGGGCGAGGCCGCGCGCCTGGAGCACCGGGACCCGGCGTGGGACGGCGGCCCTGCATTCGCCGACCTCTCGGGCGCCGAGCGCAAGGCCGCGCTCGCGCGCAGCGTCGAGGCGCTCGAGGCCGCCCACGAGCTGCTTTGGGCGAGCGACCGCTACGGGCTGCTGATCGTCCTGCAGGCGATGGACGCAGCGGGCAAGGACGGCACGATCCGCCACGTGATGTCGGGCGTGAACCCGCAGGGCGTTGACGTGCACGCGTTCAAGCAGCCCTCCACGGAGGAGCTCGCGCACGACTTCCTCTGGCGCGCCGCCAGGGCGCTTCCCGCCCGCGGCCGGATCGCGATCTTCAACCGCTCGCACTACGAGGACGTGATCGCCGTGCGCGTCCATCCCGAGTGGCTCGAACGCCAGCAGCTGCCGCCGGGGCCGCGCGACGAGCGTTTCTGGCAGCGGCGCTACGAGTCGATCAACGCCTTCGAGCACCACCTCGAGCGCAACGGCATCAGGGTCGTCAAGCTCTTCCTGCACGTTTCCAAGGCCGAGCAGCGCAGGCGGCTGCTCGCCCGCCTGGACCACCCCGAGAAGGAGTGGAAGTTCAGCGCGACCGATCTCGCCGAGCGTGCGCACTGGGATGAGTACATGGAGGCCTTCGAGGACGCGATCACGGCCACGTCGACGAAGTGGGCGCCCTGGCACGTCATTCCCGCCGACAGCAAGCCGCTGATGCGGGCGCTCGCAGCGGCGGTGATCGTCGACGCCGTCTCATCGCTCGGCCTCTCCTGGCCCGAGGTCTCCGACGAGCAGCGAGCCGCGAACGCGCAGGCCCGCAAGTCGCTCGAGGCGGAGCCTGACTGAGGCTCCGACGGGCGGGGCGCGCGGCGGGACCCGGTGCGCGGGGGAGAACCCGCACGCACCCACCATCCGCGGGGGCGAGGCGGAACAGCAATCAGTCGGCCACGGCGCGCGACCACAGCCCCTCTCGCGACCGCCCTCGGCTCAGGCGCCGCCGGTCTCCACCTCTTCGAGTTGACGACGATAGCTTGAGACCATCAGCTCGGTGAGCTCCTCGAGCGAGGTCTCGCCGACCTGCTTGTCGACGGTGATGCGCCCGCCCTGCATCACGAGGAGGCGGTCGCACAGCTCAAAAAGATGCGCAAAGTTGTG
>Ga0209415_10016062_pt1 | contig 12074 bp, 11 predicted proteins | sample PeaSoiSIISIP2007_FD_187696 | JGI IMG/M metagenome (GOLD analysis project Ga0209415, IMG submission 187696) | Peat soil microbial communities from Weissenstadt, Germany - SII-SIP-2007 (SPAdes) (version 2) | ecosystem: Environmental > Terrestrial > Soil > Wetlands > Peat | place: Germany... | reverse complement strand
CACATGGGGCATGTGCGCAACTATTCCATCGGCGATGCGCTGGCCCGCTACATGTGGATGAACGGCTACAACGTGCTCCATCCCATGGGATGGGATTCGTTCGGCCTGCCGGCGGAGAATGCGGCCATTTCCGCCAATGTGCCGCCGCGCGAATGGACCCTGCGCAATATCGCCAACATGAAGACGCAGATGAAGCGCATCGGCTTCACTTACGACTGGGCACGCGAGGTCACGACCTGTTTTCCGGAGTACTACCGCTGGAACCAGTGGTTCTTCCTCAAGCTCTACGAGCAGGGACTGGCGTACCGCAAGAAGAGCAAAGTGAACTGGTGTCCGAAGTGCGCAACCGTGCTGGCGAACGAGCAGGTGTTGTCGAACGGGTGCTGCTGGCGTCACGAAGATACTCTGGTCGAGCAGCGCGAACTGGAGCAGTGGTTCCTGCGCATCACGAAGTACGCGGACGAACTGCTGGGCGATCTGGAAAAGCTCGACGGCTGGCCCGAAAAAGTGCGCACCATGCAGCGCAACTGGATCGGCCGCAGCGAAGGCACACTGGTGGAGTTCAAGCTCGACTATGGCGAGAACCACAAGGGTTTTGGGCCGGCCGGCTCGACGATTAGTGTCTTCACAACGCGCGTGGATACAATTTTCGGCGCGACCTCGGTGCAGCTTGCGCCGGAGCACCCGATTGTCGGCGATCTCACGGCGACAAATGCTGATCTGCGGGCGAAGGTGGATCAACTCATCACCGAGCAGCGCAAAGCCAGAGAAACCGGAGACATCGGCGAAATCGAAAAGCACGGCGTGTTTACCGGGCGGTACGCCATCAACCCGTACAACAACGAGAGGGTGCCGATCTGGGTGGCGAATTACATTTTGATGGACTACGGCACGGGCGCCATCATGAGCGTGCCGGCGCACGACGAGCGCGATTACGAGTTCGCGCAGAAGTACAAGCTGGAGATCCGCCTGGTCATTCTTCCCGTTGCCGACGACCCGGAAGAGACCATGGCCGAACCGGCCCTGCCCTTCACTTCAGAGCGGGGAATGCTGATCAATTCGGGCAAGTACAGCGGGCTGAGCTGCGAGCAGGCAATGGAGCAGATGTCCGCCTATGCCGGGCAGAAGGGGTTCGGAAAGGCGACGGTCACCTACCGGCTCAAGGATTGGGGCATCTCGCGGCAGCGCTACTGGGGCACGCCCATCCCTATGCTGTATTGCGAGAAAGACGGCATTGTGGCGGTGCCGGAAAAAGATTTGCCGGTGATTTTGCCGGAGAATGTGGGGATCACGTTGACCGGCGGCTCACCGCTCGGCCGGGTGCCGGAATTCGTCAATACCACATGCCCGAAGTGCGGCGGCGCGGCGCGGCGCGAAACCGACACGATGGACACGTTTGTGGATTCGTCGTGGTATTTCTACCGCTACACCGACGCGCACAACGACCGCGCGCCGTTCGATGGGAAGACGGCGCAGTACTGGTTTGGCGATCGCGGCATTGACCAGTACATTGGCGGCGTCGAACACGCCATCCTGCACCTGATCTACTCACGCTTCTGGACCAAGTTCATGCGCGACCTGGGCCTGCTCACCAACGGCGAACCGGTCGAGCGCCTGTTTACACAGGGCATGGTGATCAAAGACGGCGCCAAGATGTCGAAGAGCCTGGGAAACGTGGTCTCGCCGGACGAGATGGTGGCCCGCTACGGAGCCGACGCGGCGCGGCTGTACAGCCTGTTCGCGGCGCCGCCGGATCGCGATCTGGACTGGCAGGATTCGGGCATCGAAGGCATTCAGCGGTTTCTGGGGCGCGTGTATAGGTTCTTTGTGCGCAACGCGCGGCCGGATCATCCGGACTGGCGCAAGCCCGTGCCGGCGGAACTGTCTCCCGCAGCGCGGGCCATCCAGCGCAAGCTGCATCAGACCATCAAGCGCGTCAGCGACGATTTCCAGGGACGCTGGCACTTCAACACGTGCATCGCCGCGATCATGGAACTGGTGAATGTGCTATACGGCGCCGATGACGCGATTGCGAAGAAGGAAGTCCCGGTAGCGTTTTTGGCGGAGGTGCAGCGCAGTCTGGTGCTGCTGCTGGCGCCTTTCGCACCGTATCTCGCGCATGAGTTGTGGGAGATGCTGGGCGAGAAGGGAAGCCTGCTGCGCGCGCCCTGGCCGAAATATGACGCCGCGCTGGCCAAGGAAGAAGAGATTGAGATTCCGGTGCAGATCAACGGCAAGTTGCGCAGCCGCGTGACCGTGCCAGCCGACGCGATGGAAGAATTCGTTCTCGAGCGCGCCCTGGCTGACGAAAAAGTGCAGGCCGCCATCAAGGGCAAGCAGTTGGTGAAAAGGATCTATGTTCCCGGCAAGATGGTGAATTTAGTGGTGAAGTAAAACTGTTTGTCATTCCGAGGAGCGCGAGCGCTTTGCTCGGAATGACAAAGTATTTGGTGGTGGACCAGTTTCAAAACGGGTCCACTACCAAATATTTTGCATGTCTGCGTCCTATCATCCTGAGTGGATGGGCTGCCCATCTCGCCCGTTGTTTGCTATATCCTACTGGCGTGGCCACCTTCTCTCCCACCCTTGAAGGATTTCGCGCGGCGTTCCGGCGCCCGTCGCTGACGCTGGGAGAAATTGCCTGGCGCTGGGTTACGGGCGCGACCGCCACCGCGGTCTTCTTCTTCGGCTTCTTCGAATACCTCGACACGCTCCCGGTGACCAACGGCGAGCTTCTGTTTCTGCGAACGCGGCACCCGTATCTGGTGGCGCAGGCGATGGCGCATATCTTCCGCGGGAGCCTGGGCCGCGCGGTGATGTCGGCACTGCTGGCGGCGATGTTGCTTGGCCTGCTGTGGATGATGGCGGGAGCGGTCGGACGGATCGCGACGGTGGGCGCTCTGCTCGATTATTTTCGGGACAGCGCGAGCCGCGGCTCAAGCCTCGGCAGCACCGAATGGGACAAGGTCGCAGAAAAGAAGATTGCACGTGAGTCCGTGCCTGGTGGCCATGCCATGCCGGCGCTGGTGCGGCTGAATTTCCTGCGGGCGGTGGTAGCTCTGGCTGCCGTTGTCGGCTTCCTGGGCGCGGCGATTCTGGCGGGTTTTGCCTCGCCAGACATGCATCCCCGGCCGGGCTTGGCTTTTCTTCTGTTTATGCCGCTGGCGGGAATCGTCTGCCTGGCGTGGGGAATGCTGAATTGGCTTTTGTCGCTTGCCGGCTTGTTTGCGGTGCGCGACGGAGCGGACACGGTGGGAGCGATTTTCTCCGCGGTAAGGTTCTGTCGAGAGCGCGCCGGCCCCGTAGCTGCGGTCAGTACCTGGACTTGGCTGGCGCACCTGGTGACCTTCGTGGGCGCGACCACGGTTGTCTCAATGCCATTAGGATTTGCCGGGCTGCTGCCGGGTCGGCTGATCTTGTTCGTCATGCTGCTCATCACCGTGGCCTACTTCGCCGTGGCCGACTGGCTGTACATGGCGCGGCTGGCGGGGTATGTGTGCATCGCCGAGATGCCGGAGGAGATGCTGCGGCCGTTGCCCTATACGCCGCCCGTTCCGGCAGTTCCTCGCGCTGAAATGCCGGCGCTGCCCACGCCGCTCCAGGGTACGATCGACCGCGATGAGTTGATACTCAGCGATGTACCGGGGATGCTTCCGCCTTCAAGCGCGGCATCATCCTGAACGAGGCCAGTTCCAGGGCGAAGCCCGCCCACACGCTGGTTTGCCTTTACACCCCCTCCCCGAATCTGAGAAACTCATCAGTGGCGAACCAATCCCCGCACAAACAACCCTCACTCGATCAGTCCATCGTCATTCTCGACTTTGGCGCGCAGTATACGCAGCTGATCGCGCGCCGCATCCGCGAACAGAACGTTTTCTCGGTGGTGCTGCCCTGCACGGCAAAGCTCGACGAGGTCAAAAGCTACGCGCCCGTCGGCCTCGTGCTTTCGGGAGCGCCGTGGTCGGTGTATGACAAAGACGCTCCGCCCGCCGATCCGCGCCTGTTCGAGCTAGGCTTGCCTGTGCTCGGCATCTGCTACGGGCTGCAGTTCATGGTGCATACGCTTGGCGGGAAGGTTCGCCCGGCAGAGAAACGCGAGTACGGGCATGCCGAAGTGGACGTGATCTCGTCCTCGGTGCTGTTTCAGGGTATGGCGCGGAAGCTGGCCGTCTGGATGTCGCATGGGGACGAGGCGCTCGAACTCCCCCCTGGCTTCGAATTGATGGCCAAGACGCACTACGCGGTGGCCGGCATTCAGAATGTTGCCAAGAAATGGTACGCGGTGCAGTTCCATCCGGAAGTGCACCATACGCCGCAAGGCACGCAGATTCTGAAGAACTTCGTCTTTGAGATTTGCGGGGCTAAACCCACCTGGACGGCGCAGCACTTCATTGACTCGACGGTCGAGCAGGTCCGCGAGCAAGTCGGCGCGGGGCGAGCCATCTGCGCGCTTTCGGGCGGAGTGGACTCGTCCGTCGCCGCGGTGTTGGTGGACCGCGCCCTGCGCGACGCCAAAGGAAAATCGCGCCTGACCTGCGTCTTCGTCAACAACGGCGTGCTGCGCAAGAACGAGTTCGAAAAAGTGCAGAAAACGTTGCGCGACAAGCTCGGACTGCACCTCGATGCCGTGGACGCGACCGAGCGTTTTCTAGGGAAGCTGAAAGGCGTCACCGAGCCGGAGAAGAAACGCAAGATCATCGGCAACGAATTCATCAAAGTTTTCGAGAAGGAAGCGCGGCGCATCGAGAAATCAGAAGGCAAGGTCAAATGGCTGGTGCAGGGCACGCTCTATCCGGACGTGATCGAGTCGCGTTCGGTGCGAGGGCCGTCGCAGGTGATCAAATCGCATCACAACGTGGGCGGCCTGCCCAAGAAAATGAAACTCAAGCTCATCGAGCCGCTGAAAGACTTGTTCAAGGACGAAGTCCGCAAGATCGGCCGCGATTTGGGCATGCCGGAGGAAATCCTGCAGCGGCAGCCTTTCCCCGGCCCCGGCCTGGCGGTGCGCGTGCTGGGCGAAGTTACGCGCGACCGGCTGGCGCTGCTGCGCGAGTGTGACGACATCGTGGTGACCGAGATCAAGAATGCCGGGCTCTACACCAGAGTCTGGCAGTCGTTTGCCGTTCTGCTGCCGATCATGTCGGTGGGCGTGATGGGCGACCAGCGGACGTATGCGAACACCTGCGCCATCCGTGCGGTTAGTTCGGAAGACGGCATGACGGCCGATTGGGTGCCTTTGCCGCACGAAGTGCTGAAGACCATCTCCACGCGGATCGTGAACGAGGTAAAAGGCGTGAACCGGGTTGTCTACGACATCACGTCGAAGCCTCCAGGCACGATTGAGTGGGAGTAGGGCCAGCCGTAGCTCTCAGCCTTCCGCCGTCAGCCTTCAGGTTAAGCCGCGTGACGACAATCCTGGCCGTCGTGCGATGCACGACTTCCGCCTGTTCCGGTTACTTAGGTTTGTCCCAGTACCTTAGATAGATTGCCCCACCTTCCGAATCGTCCTACAACCACATTCAAGGCTGATTCACGCCAGTCGTGAAGTTGCCGATAGAGGGTTTGGGACGGTGCCGGCCATGTTTCGAGTGCGAGCGATTTCCTTCCTTGCAGGGCTTTCTTTCACAGTAACGCTCGCGCCAGCCGCGTTGGCCCAGGCCTCGCTTGACGATGTGCACGTAACCCCGCGGGAAAAGACGGTCAACGTGGCGACGACGGCCTACGGCGCCGCGCCGGCAACCGGCGTCGCGGCCGGCAGCTTGATTCGGGCAAAGGCCGACCTGGTTCTCGTGCCCGTATCCATCACGGACGACCGCTATCGTCCTATCATTGGGCTCGACCAGGAAAACTTTCAGCTCTTTGAAAACAAGAAGCCGCAGGAGATCAAACACTTTTCGAGCGAGGACGCCCCGGTTTCTGTCGGGTTCCTGGTGGATACCAGCGGCAGCATGGCGGACAAGGTGGAGCGGGCCCGGGAGGCAGTCCAGCAATTCTGTGAAGAGGCAAATCCGCAGGATGAGTTCTTCTTAATCACATTTTCCAATAAGCCTGAACTGGCCACCGACTTTACTTCGCGGCCGGAAGAGATCGAAAACGATTTGCTCACTGCGCGATCCAAAGGGTACACGTCGCTGCTCGATGCCATCTTCTTGGGCCTAGACAAGATGCGTACCGCACACTACGCCCGCAAGGCCCTGCTGATTCTTTCCGATGGCGGCGACAACCACAGCCGCTACAGCGAACGAGACGTGAGGGCGGCCATCAAAGAGTCCGATGTGACCGTCTATGCCGTGGGCACATTCGATCGCTGGGTGGCGACCGAGGAGGAACGGCTGGGACCGGAATTGCTGGCCAGCATCGCCGACCTGAGTGGAGGCCATTCTTTTACTCTGACCAACTTCAGCGAAGTGCCGTCGGTGACGCGCGCCATCGGAAGACAACTCCGCTTTCAGTACATGCTGGCCTACCAGCCCGACGCTGCGCCTAACGACGGGAAATGGCGAAAAATCAAGGTCAAGCTGCGCTTGCCGCATCAATTGCGGAGTCTTCTTTTTCACGCAGAGTCCCGCCCGGGGTACTTCGCGAGCGAACAGTAAGAAGGGGCTCGGGGGCAGGGCACTCGACCTCGGACTTCTGACCTCAGCCCTCAGCCCGCTGAACTTCCTTTCTTTGATCGCTGATCGCAGATCGCAGTGAGTGATCCCAATTCATGGGCTGCGGCTGCCTGCCCGACAGTGACTGGGGAATGACAATCGGAGGTCCAGGCACACCATCGGGTCCGGGAGGTCCGGGGATCACGATTGGGGGCGAAGGCGGTGGCGGAGTCGGTATTGGGGTTGTCGAATCCGGCTGCCAGGGATACGGATAAAGCAGGGGCAAGGGAGCCACGGGCTGGATGGACAAGGGCTGCTGCTGCGAGTGCCGCAGCGCGAGGGCAACCTCGTTTTGTTGCAGGGCGACGGATTGTTGCAAGGTCATCTGCACGGGCGCGCCAGCCTCAAGATAAAAATGGTGCGAACTGAAAAGCAGAGCAAGCGAGGCAATCGCTCCGACCGCGCCTCCGATGCCGGCGCCGATGACAATGTTCTTCCCCGAGTTGCTGGGGCCGGTTACGCTGGAGGTGAGGCATCCGGGCGGCGGTCCGGTGCAGCCCGGCGGCAGCGTGCTGGTAATCGTCGTGGGCGAGCTTTTGACGGCATGTCCGGCCAGAGCGCCTAAGCCCACCCCGGCGAATGGCAGGATGAATGCAGTTGCCACACGGCCATGCCCCGGGTCTTTCAGGGCGTACCCGTCATCACTGACCAGGGTGATGGGTCCGGCAATGGGCGCGACGTAGCCGTCGGCGAAGGTAATGGCCACTGATTGCAACCGCAGTTCTCCGCGTCCGCCATTACGCTCCAGTTTGTCCACCGTTCCTTGAACAAACGTTCCCGGCGGGATGACCTCTTCGTTGCCGGCGTTTACCGGAGCATTGATCTGGGCGTAGATATCGTCTCCGCGGCGGAGGTAACGAGTCTGGACAGGCTGCGTGAGGACGAGAGCAATCCTGGTTCCGGCGGGAATGGTAATCGTGGCGCTTCGATTATCGGCGAGGGTCTGGTTGGGTTGACGACTCGACACGACGCCGGTTTGTGGTCGGTCCTGGTCTTGATCGTGGCCCTGCGCGACGCGGTCTTGCGCGACGCAGGCGAGTGTCGCAAAGAAGATTACAAGCAGGGTCGCGGCTGGTCTGGGTCTTTTCCTGTTGGTTTTGAAACCGGGTGAGTTTGGTTGAGTGCTTCGACGGCAGGGGCGGCGGTACAGCATCGTGCACCTCCTCCTCGAAAGCTCTTGCAGTGGCGCTTTCGGTTTCGAGCGGGTCTACAAGAGCAACCCCGCTTCTGCTGATTTTGACTCGCTTGCTTGCCCCAGGGGTATCAACTTGTCGGGTAAAGGTTTGCAAAACTACGGTAGCGATTTGTAAAGGCGCGGGTGCTGAGCAGGTGAAAAACGCCACAATGAGTCCGGACTCGGAAAACTCACTGCGTTACGCGATCCCCAGGACTTGGTTGAGAAACCCGACGACGTATTTCCACACGAGATAGTACAGCGCCAATCCCACGACGAACCAAGGGGCGATGAGATAGTACGGCGCCGTGATGGTGTGGAACCAGGTGATGCCGTGCGGGCCAATGGTGAGAAAGCCGAGCCAGCAAGCGCCAAGGCCTCCCAGCGACACCATGAAGACCGGCAGGAGCGCGCCGTGAAACCCGATGGGAAGATGGCGGCGCGGCCGCAGCCACACGTACAGGATGTTCCAGAGGCCGAACAGATTCGGCACCAGCGCCATGGGAAAGACCAGGACGCGCTCGATGGGAATTGGCACCTGAAATACCAGGCGTGACACGATGAACGCGGTTAGCACCAGAAGCAGGAACAGACTGGGAGCGAAGATGCCTGCCATATAAGCGCGAAGATAGGGATGCGTGTTCATAATGGCCTCCATTCAGAGGTGATAGAGCAATATCGGGATGGCTCCGGGAAACACTGCGACGCACACGACCAGCGCCGCCAGCAGAACCCAGTCGAACCACGGTACAACGAACGAACTTTCGGAGAGTCGCTGCAGCATGGCGGGCCACAGGTCGCGCGGAAGTTCAGCTCCAGGCTGATTGCCTGTGGGCGGAAGCGATTGTTTCAGCAGGCGCTCGATGCGGTCATACTCGCTTCGTTCATGCTCGTTCCGGTCATGCTCGTTCCGTTGCTGGTCGCGAATCGTCATGGTTCAATTCCTTGTCGTTGCAAAGTTTTTCTGAGAAGGCGGAGCGCGCGGAAGACTCTGAGCTTGACGGCTCCGGCGGAAATGCCGAGCGCTTCGGCGATTTCTTTGTAAGGCTGCTCCTCGATCACGGCGAGTGTGGCGGCAATTCGCAGTTTAGGCGGCAGGCGAGCGAAGGCGTGCGCCGTTTTCTGCCTTAATTCCTGCGAAATGCCGGGGTCGGGCCGCCCAGGTTGAGCCAGATCGTCTGGCAGTTCGGTTTCGGGCCGCCTGGACTTCAGGTGATCGAGAGCCGCGTTGGTGGCGATGCGCCGCGCCCAGGTTTCGAAGCTGCGGGCAGGATCGAAGCGCGCATGGGCGCGATGGATGCGCCAGAAAGTTTCAAGCGTTATGTCTTCCGCAGCGGCGGGATCGCGCACGATGCGGAGGATCCAGCGATAGACGTCCGCTTGATGCTGACGGAACAGCGACTCGAACGCGTCGACGCTGCCTCGGGAGAACTGCTGCAGTACGCCGGCCTGTTCTGGCACTTGCATCATGGCTGTGCCTGCTACTGCTGCTTGTTCCAGCCCCGCACCCGGGGCCACCAGCGACGCACGTTTCTGCAGTAGTCTTCGTAGTCGGCCCCAAACTTCCCGCGCAGGGTCGGTTCCTCGTAAAAGAGGACGAACAGATGCACGGCGAGCGCAACGGTAGCAACGGCAGCGATCAACAAGGGCTCGGGATGGCCGAAAATCACCCACAACCCAATCCATCCCGACGCGAAGCCCAGGTACATGGGGTTGCGCACGTGGCGGTAGAAACCCACCACCACCAATCGCTGCGGAGGAGCGATGGGGGCGGGGGTGCCGTGTCCGGTCCAGCCGAAGTCCCAAACGCAGCGCAGGGCGACAGCGAATCCCAGCACGGATGGAATGGCCGCCAGCCATCGCCAGCGTGCCGCGCCCGCCATTTCCACGCTGAAGCCGAGCCATTGCGGCAGCAGCCAGAACCATAATCCGAAGAATGCCGCGCCTACGGATAGCGAGGCGACCGCCGACAGCGCGCCGCTGCCCTGACCGTTTGCCCTCGCAGGCTCTGCATGTGTCGTCATTTCTTTATCCCTCTATCTACGCTTACGACACGGACCGCCAGAGGGTTACAGATATTTGCAACCTGGCGGTCCGGCTAGTCCGGCTTATCGGCGACCCACCGCGAGATGGCGGTCACGACTTTCCTCGGGGCAAAGCGGGTGGACTGCGCAATCGCCCAGTTGTGTGCGCCGCTGATGGCAAGAGTGCGGCCGCCCATGAGGGCGCGATACCCATCGCGCGCGACCTTTTCGGCGGACATGGCGCCGAGTTGTTTGAACAGCCGCGATTTCTCGGTGCCCGCGCGCCGGGCAAAGCCGGTGTGCGTCGCTCCCGGACAGAAGCAGGTGACGGTCACGCCAGAGTGGCGCAGTTCGTTGGCAATTGCTTCCGAAAAGGAAATCACGTACGCCTTCGTGGCGTAATAGACGGCCATGAGCGGGCCGGGCTGAAATCCGGCGGTGGAAGCGACGTTCATGATGCGTCCGCTGCGGCGGGCGATCATAGGCGGCAGGAACAGGTGCGTGAGTTCAGTAAGCGCCGTGATGTTGAGACTGATCTGGCCGAGAATTTCTTCTTCCGGCATGTCGGCAAATTCCCCGAAGGCGCCGAAGCCGGCGTTGTTGATGAGGATATCCACGGCAAGGTTCTCGCGCTACAGTTGGTCGAAGAGAAATTTAGGTGCAGGCGGCTGCGCCAGATCGAGCGCGACCGTCTTTACGCTGATTCCGAGCGGTTGCAGTTCGCCGGCGACCTGCGCCAGTTTGTCGCCGGTGCGGGCAACGAGAACGAGGTTGTGATGGTCGCGAGCAAACAGCTTCGCCAGTTCGTATCCGATGCCGCCGGAGGCTCCGGTGATGAGAACGGTGGACATGCGGATATTCTAGCCGGAATGTGGAACCCCGGACGCCCTCGTCCGGGGCCGCGCGCGAAGTGCGCGATGAACATGTTCGCTGTTGGAAGGGAGGCCGTGGCGCGGCGCCAAAATTTTCGAGGTGACTGAAGCGGCGGGCAGGCTCGCTTCGCTCGCGGGGCGGACGAGGCGTCCGCCCCTCCACGAGCGGGTTAGGCGTGGACCAGTTCGACCTCGTAGATTGAATGCCACGAGGTTGCGGCTTTCAGCTTGCTGTTGACGTTGTTGATGTTCTTGACGCCTTCGGTTTCCAGCCACTTGCGGAAGGCGGCTGCGCCCTGCTTGGCGTAAACCGGGATGCCGTCTTTCCAGGTGGCGCGGCCGCAGAGCACGCCGTTGAACTTCACGCCGGATTCGCCTGCCAGTTCCAGGGTCTCGCTGAATTCCGCGTTGCTGACGCCCGCCGACAGATAAATGAAAGGCTTGGTCGCAACGTTGGCGGCTTTGTGGAAGAGATCGATTGCCTCTTTCTTTGTGTAAGCCTTGGTTCCGGCGAAGCATTTCGTGCCTTCGACGAACTTCATGTTCACCGGCACTTCGACCTTGAGCACGTCTACGCCGTAGCGGTCTTTGGAGAACTCGCGCATGCTCTCGGTGACGATGTGCGGTTTCTTCCTGGCGTATTCCACACCCTTTTCGTCGGCGCCCTCTTCGTAGCCGACGAACTCGAGGAAGTAAGGAATGTCGTTGGCGCGGCATTCGTCGCCGATGCGCTCGACCCAGGCGTGCTTGGTTTCGTTGACGTGCTTGGGATCGTCGGGCGTGTAGTAGAGCAGAATCTTGACGCAGTCGGCGCCGGCTTCTTTCAGGCGGCGCGCGGACCAGTGATCGAGCAGGTCGGGCAGGCGGCCTGGACCGGTCTTATCGTATCCAGTCTTTTCATAGGCCAGGAGCAGGCCGGCGTTTTTGGCGCGGCGTTTCGAGGCGGGCAGTCCCCACTCGGGATCGAGCAGGATGGCGGTGGCGTGGGGGGTGAGAACCTCCGAGACCAGGGTCTTGAATTCTTCCATCATGGCGTCGGTGACTTCGCCGCCTTTTTCTTTGGCCAGCGATTTCTGCAAAGAACCGCGCTGGTCCATGGCAGCGGCGGCGATGACGCCGCGATCGTTGGAAACTTTTTTGAGGCCGGCAAGTTTGCCTGGGGTGAGCTTCATGAGAATCCTCCTAATTGCGGATGAAGATGAGTGCTGGAAGTACCGATTATTGTAAACCACGGGCGCAGGAAAAAGCGGTGTCGGGTCTGAGGATAGAGCAGCGGTATTCCGGGATCAGGACTGGTTTGGGACGCGCTTATTTGGTGGTAAACATGAGCGCTTGGGAGTAGTCTTCAGGC
>Ga0209415_10016061_pt1 | contig 12076 bp, 9 predicted proteins | sample PeaSoiSIISIP2007_FD_187696 | JGI IMG/M metagenome (GOLD analysis project Ga0209415, IMG submission 187696) | Peat soil microbial communities from Weissenstadt, Germany - SII-SIP-2007 (SPAdes) (version 2) | ecosystem: Environmental > Terrestrial > Soil > Wetlands > Peat | place: Germany... | reverse complement strand
CGTCGAACTTTTGCAGTCCGAAGATGAAACGCCCTCCGCTCGCTTGAACGATCGCGCGGTAGCGCTCCAGGTTTCGCACAAAGCCTTCGAGCAAATGCTTGTCCGAGGGCGGACCATGAAGCCGGGCAGGGCCCTGCGGATCATAATTCGCCGCGTCAATCAATCGTATCCAGGTTGTTTGCATGCCCTGATAGAACATGCCAATCGACTGAAATTCCGGCGCCACCTGATAACCATAGATCATATCGGTGACAAAGGAATGGCTGATGACGAATTCGGGATGAAGATTGAAGGCCAGATTGACAAAATAATTGATCTCATTGGCGGTCGTCGCGCTGTTCAATCCCAGATCCAATACGCGATACTTTTTCCGCGACCGCGCGTTCAAGATGATTTCCAAATTCTGCGCGATCGTAACGTTGTGCGAGATGCCGACCAGCTCGCTGTTTCCGGTCATCACGATGTATGTATAATCGCCAGGATCGAAGTAGGCATTGAACTTGTTGCGAAATCCGAAGAAATCCCGCAATTCGAAGAAATGGAAGTTGCCGCCGAACTGCGCGCCCACGACATCGATGAGCGGATGATAACGAAAGCCGGCCTCCCCGGTGAAGGCCAGGAACGGATTGCGCGCGAGGCGAAAATCCGACGACGTCTGCTCCGCGGGAGGCGCGGGCTCACGCTCGGCATCGGAACTCGAGAGATATCTCTCGACCCGTAGCTCCCCCTCCTCGTACCAGAGGTGCAACCGGCTCAGCAGCTCGATCTTTCCAAGGGCGGCGCTGTAGCCCAGGAGGATCGCCCCGGCAAGCAGCAAACCGACAAGGAATTCACGGCCGGTCGAGTCCCGCGTGCCGAGCGCGCGCGAGAGCCATCCCCGCCCGGACGGTGCACTCTCATCAGCCGGTCGAGCGTCACCCGTCTCCATACTCCTGCACTCTCCCCCTAAAACTGGAAATAAATAAACGGCGTTTGCACCTCGGGCACCAATATGGCGATCAGGACCAAAAGCGCGACATACCATAAGATCCTAACCGCTCCGGGCCAGCGGCGCCACGGCTCGAGATCGCCCGTGAGATATTGATAGACCTCGAAAGCGAGAAACGGCACGACGAAGGCCAGCAGCTGGCCCGCCTCGGGACTCCAAAAATCGTCGAGCTTGGTATAGAGCAGCACGGCCTTGAACTTGGCAACAATGTCGTGAAAGCCGCGAGCGCGAAAAATGAGCCAGCCGATGCAGGTGAGCTGAAAGAAGCAGACGATCTTCAGTCCATTGAGCAGGCGGGCCCCCTCTTGATTCGCCGCCGCTGCCGCCAATGCTCGCTTGCCGTCGCGAAAGGCGCGATGAATGGCGAGCAGGACTCCGTGATAGGCTCCCCAGATGATGAAGTTCCACGCCGCGCCGTGCCACAGGCCGCCGAGGATCATGGTGATAAGCAGATTGCGATAGGTTTGGAGCCGCCCGTTGCGGTTCCCGCCGAGGCGGATATAGAGATAGTCGCGCAGCCAGCTCGAAAGGCTAATGTGCCAGCGCCGCCAGAAATCGCCGGGGTTCGCCGCGAAATAGGGGAGATTGAAGTTGAGCACGAGCTCGAAGCCCATCATCCTCGAAATGCCGCGCGCGATATTCGTGTAGCCCATGAAATCGCCGTAGATCTGGAAGGCGAACGCGTAGGTCGCAATGATGACCCCGGCGCCATGCGGCGAGGGGTTGAGGAAGATGCGGTTGACGATGGAGGCCATGTTGTCGGCCAGGACCAGCTTGGTGAAATAGCCCCAAAGGGCGAGCTGCAACCCGCTCAAGGCCAAGGGCAGCGACATTTTGCGCTCATGGACGATCTTCGGCATGAGGTAGGCGCCGCGCAGAATGGGACCGGAGACGAGATGCGGGAAGAAGCTGATGTAGGCGGCGTAGTCCGCGAGACGGTTCGTCGCGCGCAGCTTGCCGTCATACACGTCGATCACGTAGCTCAAGGACTGAAAGGTGTAGAACGATATCCCCGCTGGAAGCACGATTTGCAGGATGGGAAGGGACTCGTGAAGCCCCAGCCGATCCAGCATGACTTGAAGCGAGCCCATGAAGAAATCGAAATATTTGAAGAAACCGAGGACCGCCAGATTGTATGCGACGCTCGCCCATAACGTGCATTTGGCGACGTTGATCGGATACGGCTGCTTCTCAGAATGCTTTGCATAGTCGATCACGATGGCGAAATAGAAATCGACGATCGTGGAAAGAAGCAGCAAGCCAAGGAACCGCCAATCAAACCACGCATAGAAGATGTAACTTGCGATCGTGAGCACGAGCGTCTGCGCGCGCAGCCGTCTCCGCAACATGAAATAGATCGGCAAAAACAGCGAGAAGAGGATGAGGAATTCCGGCTGGGTGAAATTCACGATATCCCTCTCGCCGCTTTTCGCCGTTGCCGGCGCAAATCGCTAGTCGATCTCCCGCACCACCTCGAAGGCCTCGGCATAGGCGACGCCGATCGTGCTGCCGCGATAGGCGGCGTCCGCCTTGACGGCCTCCAATGAGCGGGCATGGGGAAAGGGGCGCATCTCGTCGCCGTAGAGCGCGAGTGCCGCGAGCTTGAGCGCGAAGACTTGGCTCACGTCGACGAAGCGCTGCGGCGCGAAGCCAGGGCCGATGCCGCGCGGCGCCCAGTTGGTGCTCGAGAGAATCTCGTAGGCATAGACCGCCCGCACGGAGAGCCCCGGCTGCGGCCGGAGTGCGGTCACGCTCGCCTCGAAGACACGGCGATGGTCGAGGTTGAGGCTGCCGGCAGGGCTCACATAGACGGTCTCGGGGGAGAGCTCGCGTAGCGCGCGCTCGACCGCACCCACCAGCTCGAGGAGCGGGATCGTATCGCTGCGGTTCTCGGGGAAGCCGGCAAAGCGAGGGGGCCGCGCGCCCAGGAGCTCGGCGGCCCGGCCGGCGGCCGTGCGCCGCGCCGCGTCGCGCCCGCTGCCGTCGCCCATGAGCACCAGAATGTCGACCTTGGCACCCGCACCCGCGTGCCGCGCCACACAACCGCCGCAGCCGAGCACCTCGTCCAGGCCGTGCGGGGCTATGACGAGAACCGGGCCGCCGCTCATCGCCTCAATTGACCCCGTAGAAGCGGTTGACCTTGTCGGCCACGAAGCCGATCTGGTCCTCGGTCAGGTGCTGATGGTGCGGCAGCGCCAGCACCATGTCGCACTGCTTTTCGGCGACGGGGAAGTCGCCCTTCTTGTAGCCGAGCTTCTTCGCCGCCTCGTGCAGGTGGAGTGCCGTGCCGTAATAGACGAGCGTCTCGATGCCGTCCTTGGCGAGCGCCTCCTTGAGCGCATCGCGCCGCTCGGCGAGGACGAGGAACATGACGTAGGCGTCCTTGGTGCCGGGCTTCTCCTCCGGGATGGTCACCTGGCGCGCCTTGATGAGCCGGCGATAGAGGTTGGCATTGCGGCGGCGGCGGCCGACCACGCTTTCGAGCCTGGTCAGGCGGAACTTGAGCACCTCCGCGCTCACGGCGTCCAACCGGCTATTGACGCCGTAGATCACAATATTGTCGCGCGAGGCTATGCCGTGGTTGTGGTAGAGGCGGAGCTTCTTGTCGATCTCGTCGTCGTCGGTGAGCAAGAGGCCGCCGTCGCCGATCGCGTTGAAATTCTTGAGCGCGTGGCACGAGATCGCCCCCGCCCGGCCGAAGGTGCCGCCGTGCTTGCCGCCCATATACGAGCCCATCGACTGCGCTGAATCCTCGACCACCACGAGATTGTGGCGCTTGGCGATTTCCAGGATGGCGGGCATGTTGCACATGCGGCCCGTCCAGTGCACCGGCATGATGGCTCTTGTGCGCGGCGTGATGCGGCGCTCGATCTGGGCCGGGTCGATGAGTTGGTCCGGACCCACGTCGGCGAAGACAGGCGTGGCACCGATATGCACGATGGCGGCGCTGGTAGCGACGAAGGAGATCGGCGGGTGGATCACCTCGTCTCCCTTGCCGATGCCGCAGGCCCAGAGGCCGAGCATCAGCGCATCCGTGCCCGAGTTGAGGCTGATGCAGTGCCTGGCCCCGGTATAGCGCTCGACCGCCTCCTCGAGCTCGCGCACCTCCGGCGTGAGTATGACGTGGCCCTTGGCGAGCACGCGCTCGACGCAGGCGAGCAGCTCCTCGCGCTCCTCGACGAAGCGCTGCTTGAGATCGATGAAGGGGACCTTGGCCTCGCTCATGATGGGGCTCCGCGATAGAAATTCCGCACGGTTGCGATGAGGTGATCCTGCTCGGGCCTGCCGAGATGCTGGTCGACCGGAAAGCTGATGACGGAGGCGGCGTGGCGGTCGGTCACGGGGAAATCGCCCGGACGGTGAGCGAGAAAGGCGAGCGCCGGCTGGCGATAAAGGGGAACGGGGTAGTGCACCTTGGCCTCAACGCCGGCCGCGAGGCAGTGCCGCACCAGCTCGTCGCGCCGCTCGGCGAAGACCATATAGAGGAGGTAGACGTTCTTGGAGCGCGGATTGCGCGGCGGCACGCGGATGCCGGGAATGTCCTTCAAGCCCTCGTCGTAATAGGCCGCGTTCTTCGCGCGCGTTTCGACGATCCAGCCGATCTGGCGCAAGATCCATTTGCCGACGACCGCCTGGACGGAATCCAGCCGCGAGTTGTAGCCGAACATCTCCATCTCGTCGCGGTTCCTGAGGCCGTGGTTGCGCAGGAGGCGGCACAGCCGGTCCATTTCATCGTCGTTGGTGACGACGACCCCCGCATCGCCCCAAACATTGATGATCTTCAAAGGATGCATCGAAAAGCCGCAGGCAATGCCGAAGCTGCCCACCTTGGCCCCGTCGATCTCGCCCATGAGGCTCTGGCAACCGTCCTCGACGAGCGGCAGCGCGTGCCGTTCGGCAATCGCCCCGATGCGGCGCATGTCGGCGACCTCGCCGGTCAAGTGGACCGGCATGATCGCCTTGGTGCGGGGCGTGATCGCTCGCTCGAGCCGGTCGGGATCGAGACAGAAACTGTCGTCGCAATCGACGAAAACCGGCTTGGCGCCGACCTCCGCGATGGCGCCGACCGTGGCCCAGAAGGTATTGGCGCAGGTGATCACCTCGTCCCCGGGGCCGATGCCGAGCGCCTTCAAGGGAATCTTCAGCGCGTCCGTGCCGGAGCCCACGCCGATCGCATGCTTGACGCCGACGGTCTCGGCAAAGGCCGCCTCGAACTCGTCCACCGCCTTGCCCAAGGTGAAGTCGCCGCTCTTCACCAGTGCGCGCAGCTCCTCGAATATCTCGTCCGGCTCGGCGAACTGTTGGCCAAGCGGGGAGTAGCGCACGCGCATGGCGATCCCTCGTCTCCTCAGGCTGCCGTGGCAGGGGCGGCGTCGGTTCTAGAAAGGGCCCTTGAAAAACGGGTCGGGCACATCGATCGGCAAACTACCGCGCTGGGCCGCGAGCTCGGCCTCGGCTTGCGCCTCCCGCTCCGCCGGCAGCTTGAGCATCTCGCTGATCGTGCGCATGATGCGTATGCTGTCCGGATAGAGGCCGCGAATAAGCCCGCGGGAGCTCGGCAGCGGATGGTCCGGGAGCCCGAGGCGTTGTGGTGCGGCCTTGAGCGCGGCGAAGCACTTCGCCGTCGTCTCGGCCACCACCTCGGCGCCGATGCCGAGCGTCTTGAAGCCGGTATCGACCGTCAAGAGGCGTCCCGTGCGGCGCACGGAGGCGAGGATCGGTGCGAGCGCCAACGGCCGCAGAACGCGCAGGTCGATCACTTCCGCGTCCACGCCAAGCTCCGCGAGTGCTGTCGCCGCCCGCATCGCCTCCAAGACCATGTAGCTGGTGGCGACGATCGTGATGTCCTTGCCCTGGCGAATCGTGCGCGGCCCGTCGATCGCCTCGCGATAATAGCCCTCGGGAACGTGCCCCTGCACGTAATGACACCAGCGATGCTCGATGAGGATGACCGGATTGTCGTCCTCGACGGCGGCCACGACCATGCCCTTGGTATCGGCGGGATAGGTCGGCATGACGACCTTGAGGCCGGGGAAGTAGGAGAACATCGTCTCCAGGCTCTGCGAGTGCTCCGGACCCTGGCCCCAGCCGCGGCCGACCACAAGCCGGAGCACGATCGGAACGTGGTGCCGGCCGCCGCTGATATAGGTGGTCTTGGCGGCGTTGTTGACGATCTGCTCCATCGCGAGCAGCGCGAACTCGACGCGGTGGAAGCTGATCACCGGCCGCTTACCGGAGAGCGCCGCACCGATGGCGACGCCGCACAGGCCCGCCTCGGCAACCGGCATTTCGATCATCCGCTCGTGGCCGATGACGCTGCCGATACCCTTGAGCGTGCCGTAGACCGCGGCCGGGTCGGCGACACCCTCGGCAAAGAAGATGACCGAGGGATCGCGCTTGGCCGCTTCCGTCAGCCCCTCGCGGATGGCATCGGCCATGCTGATCGTACGGAGCGCGGTCATCGTCGAGACGCTCTCAGGCATATATCGTGCTCGCTGCGGCGCTGGCATCGGGCAAGGGCGAGGCCTTGGCAAAGGCGAAGGCCTCCGCGATCTCCGCAGCGATCTCGGAAGCGATGCGCTCCGCTGCCTTGGCGCTGAGCGCGCCGGAGCTCTCGAGCGCGCGCCGGTAGCGTGGGATCGGGTCGAGCGCGCGCCAGGACTCGAACTCCTCGGGCGTGCGGTAGCCGATATTATTGTCGTAATTCGGTCCGCAGTGCTCGCGCCAACGATAGGTGTCGAGAAGGAGAAAGCTCGGGCCGTCGCCGCGCCGGGCGCGCGCGACCGCTTCGCTCGAGACGCTTAAGACCGCGTCCAAGTCGTTGCCGTCGGCGTGCGCGGTCGCCATGCCATGCGATTCGGCGAGCTGCGTGAGCGGCCGGTTCGGCTGGCGCTCGGCGAGCGGGGTGTAGACGGAGTAGAGATTGTTCTCGCAGACGAAGAGCACCGGCAGCTTGCGCAAGCTCGCGAAATTGGCGCTCTCGTGCCAAATGCCCTCCTCGACGGCCGCATCGCCGAAGAAGGCGACGCTCACGCTATCGCGGCCGTCGAGCGTATCGGCCAGCGCAGAGCCGACCGCCAAAGGAATCGAGCTTCCCACGATCGGCACGCTCAGCATCATGCCATGCTCGGGCGAGGTGAGATGCATCGACCCGCCGCGCCCGCCCAGGCAGCCGTCCACCTTGCCGTAGATTTCCGCCAACATCGGCTTGAGCGGTCCGCCCTTGGCCAGATAATGCGAATGGCAGCGGTGCGTGCTGTAGGCGCGGTCGGCGTCGGTGAGCGCCAGGCACACTCCGACGGCGGCCGCCTCCTGTCCGACCGACAAGTGGACGGGACAACGCATCTCCTGCTCGCTGTAATGCTCCGCAATCGCCTCTTCGACCATGCGGATACGCAGCATGTTCCGGTAGGCCTTGAGCGCACGGTCCCTGCTGAGTGCCCGGTTCGATTTCAAGATCGAGATTTCTCCTCTGCGGGCCGACCGGATGACCGATGCCCTGGTTGCTGCCCACCGTCGTGGGACGAGATCATAGCGATGTCCGGAGCGATATCAATACCGCAATTTCCCGCAAAGGTGCTCATTTCGGTCCCTTCGCTCGCATGGAATTACTCGAAGATTGAAGGGGTTAGCAAACGGTGCCGCCGCACGCACTTGCGCGGGAACGGGCCCGCAAGGACTTATGCGCACCCTTGCGCCGCCTTGAGCGATCAGCTTAACGTCTCCCGCGGATGGCTTGGTCCGGCGACGAGTGCCGCATGGGCAAGAGAATGGGCAGCGAGGACATTCAGGAGCCGGCGTCCGCGGCGCTCGCCGCAGGGGCACGCGTGATCCACGGATTCCCCGGCCATCGGCCCGGGCTTCTGGATTTCTACGATGAGCTTTTCAGCGGGACGGTCGACATCACGCTTTACATCCCCGTGCTCAACGAGGAGGAGGGGATCTGCGGCACCCTCGATACGATCGCCGAGGCGGCGCGGCAGACCGGCACCACCTACGAGGCCCACGTCTTCGACGACGCATCGACCGATCGGACCGCAGACGTGGTCGAGCGTTACATGCGCGAGCACCCGGAGACGGATATCACCTTGGTGCGGCACGAGCGCCGCCGTGGCATCGCGCGCAATTGCTACGACAGCGCCTTCTTGGCCAAGGGGCGCTACCACCGCATCGCTTGGGGCGACGACGTCGAGCCGGTTGAGACCTTCGTCAATATCTTCCGCGCGCTCGACAAGGCGGACGTCATCGTGCCCTGCCATCGAACGATCCTGGGGAAGAGCCGGTTTCGCATCCTCCTCTCGCGCGCCTTCGCGACGTTGGTGCGCCTTTTGAGCGGTCACAAGCCGCGCTACTACAACGGCGGCAACTGCTATCGGCGCTCCTACGTGCTGCGCTATCACACGGAGGGCACCGGCTTCGGCTTCCAGGCCGAATTGCTCACGCGCGTTCTGGATGAGGGCGCCTCCTTCGTGGAGGTCGATGCCGTCTCTTACGAGCGCAAGGCCGGACGCTCGAAGGCGCTGCAATGGCGCAACTGGGTCTCGGTCGCTTGGAGCCTGACCAAGATCTTCGCGCGTCGCATGCGAAGCCTCATCATCGGTCGGGACTGAGGCGGCACCGCATGATCCCATCGCATCGCGTCCGCCCAGGGTCATGACCTCAGCACGGCGGCGCTTGGCAGCAAGAGGGCCCGCGCGCCGCGCCGGGCTCGTGCTGACAATTGCGATGGACGGCCGGTCCCCACCATGACGGCGGATCTTTGGGCGGGCGGGCTCGGCGCTCTCTGGTTCTTCCTTCTTGCGCTCTTGCTCGGCGCGGGCGGCGTGGGCCTGCTCGCCTTGACCGGCTGTCGCGAGCGGCTCACCGCACCTTTGTTCCTCGCGCCCGCGGTGATGTTGGCGTCGTGGACCGTCCTCTGTTCGGCGGCCGCCTGGCTGCGCTTTCCGATTGCGGCCGTGGCGCCATGGCTCTGGGGCGTCACGTTGCTGCTCGCGGCATGGGGCGGCCTTGTGCTCTTGCGGACGGCGCGGGTGCTGTGGACCACATCCGCGCCACGTGGAAGGCGTCAGATCGCTGCAGCGTGGCTCGTGCCCGCAGCACTCGTCTTTCTGTTGCCGCTCGCCGTCATGCCCGGAGTACTGCGCTTCGGCCTCGAGGATTTTGCCGGCTCAAGCCATCTCGACAGCTGGTCATACATCGCGTTCGCGGACTATTTGCTGCTCGAGCCGCGGGGGGCCAAGATCGGGCTGAGCCCGCTCCACCAATATGCTTCGCATCTGGCTGATGTCCGCAACGCTGCAGACGCGCTCCTCGCCTTTCTTTCCTCGGCGGCACCGGGCGGCAGGCCGGATACGGCGGTCAACCTCCTTTGCCTCTTGTCGCTCTTCGCCTTCGCAGGCGCCGTCGTCAATTTCGGCCTCACGATGTTCGGGCGGCGCTGGGCGCCCGTCACAGCACTCCTCCTCCTCAGCGTCTACGGCTGGCCCGGAGACATCATCTTTTACGGCAATTTCGATCAGCTCCTGGTGCTCCCGGTGTTCCCGGCCCTGGCTGCGGTCGCCGCGCATATCGCAGAGAGGCGATCCTTCTGGCGCTTCACCCTGCTATCCGCGCTTCTGATCGCAGCGGCCTTCTATACTTATGTCGAGATCGCAGCCATCGGCGTCGCCGCGGCCGCGAGCTTCTTGCTGCCCAAAAGCGGCCGCGTGTGGCCTGCGCTTGGCCGGGCCGCGGCCTCCGCCACACTCGCGCTCGCGGCCGCGGGCGCCGCGCTTCTGCCAGCAGCGACGAACCTTCTCCCCTTCTTCCTCACGCAGCTGGCCATGGGGACGGCGACCGGCGTGCGGCCCGGGGAGGGCTATTTTCCCGGTCTGATCGACCCAAGCTATGCGCTTTCGGCCGTATGGGCATTGGGCGGCGAGTTCCGGATCGACGCGGATTACTCTGCGCGCGGGTTGACCGCAGCGCTCCTTGCCGGCTGCGCGCTTTGGGGGGCTGTGCGCGAGCGCCGGCGATGGCTGTCGCTGCTTGCGGCGGCTGCGACGGTGGCGTTCGCCAGCGTGATGGCGTTCGGCAGCCATTATGCCTACGGCGCATACAAGGCCCTTTCCATCAACTTCTGGCTGCTCGCCTGGTTGACGGTGGCCGGCTGCACGGCGCTCGCAAGGCGGTGGACGCGAAGGCTTGCTTATGCGGTCCGCTTGCCACCGGTCCTCGTCGGATTGGCGCTGGTATTGGCGCCGGCGATCTATTTCCGCGCCGACACCCAGATCGCGCTCAATGACTTCGCCGGCACGACGAAGGTATCCCATCTTTCGCGCGAAGCAGGAGAGGCCGCGACCCGCATCGTCGGGGACTCCGCAGTCCTCGTGTCCGTGACCGACACGCTGGCCAACGAATGGGCCGTCTACCAATTGAGCGCGTTGCCGCTGCGGGTCGTCCCCTATCGCGCCTATATGGCGCTGCCATGGCTGCTGCCCCGCATGGCTGCCGCGCGTCCTGTCCCGTGGCACAAGATTGCCTTCGTGCTCACCGACCGCAGCCGGCCGGCGATGCCCGCAGACGTAACGGGCGGTTGCGTCGTATGGGAAAATCCGCTTTACGCTCTGTGGCAGGTGGCGCCGGGAGGCTGGCTCACCCTCGCCGACGTCAAAAACCCCAATGGTCTCGAGACCATCAACGGGCGCCCCCTCCTTTGGCTCGGCGGCGGTACGACCGGCTTCACGCTGGTCTCGGGTGCGGCTCAAGAGGCCGTGCTCAGCGCCGAGCTCGTGCCCGGCCCGCGGGCCTTGCCGGACGCACGCTCTTGGCGGCTCGCGATAACTGCCGGAGATTGGCGCACGGAGATCGGCGTCTACCTGCCGCTCGCGAAAATACGCCTGCCGCTGCAAGTAGGGGAAAACGAGGTCTCGCTTGACCTCCTTGCAGCCCCGGCCGGCCCGGTGCCACCCAACGGCGACCCCAGAGCGATGATTCTCGGCTTCAGTGACTACCGGCTCGAGCCGTGGGCGCGCCAACCGGCATGCCCCAGGTTTTGACGGACCAGACGCCAATGGGCATGACCCGCAAGGGGCAGCCCGCAGCGATCAATCGGCCGTCCCCAGGTGAGCGACACGAATCTGCCGCGGCCCCGAGCCTGGGCCCGTTATCGCGATGCGGCCGCGGACCGCAACATCCGAGAAGACGGGTAGCTCCAAGGCCACATGTTTTGGCAGCTCACGCCAGGTGAGCGTTGCCAGCACCTGTTCTCCGACGCCGATTTCGATGGTGTTGTCGGATCGCAGATCGGGGCCCAGTTGGACGTCCACATGCAGCACGCGAGCGACCGTCGGCGACCCGCCAAAGATGACGAAATCTCCGTGGTCGCTCAGCCAGCTCCAGAGCCGCCCTGGGACATCGCCCTCGGGGTCGAGCCAGCCGCCGCCAGGAAGGATGTGGATTTGACCGGACAGCGGCAGGACTTCCACGTGCATACCGTCCCCGCGGCTTTCTCCATAGGTAATGTCTGCAAGCGGCAGGCCCGCAATCCCCACGCGTGGAATCCGCGCTATCCAGGCATTGACCCCACTCAAGGACGACAGTGGCCGGAACGAATGAGATTCGTCTGCTTGAAACGCAATCCTATTCGGACCCCAACGATTCGCATAAAGGATCAAATCGAGCGGCTCGCGATGCAAATCGGGGACCCCGACTGCGGGAACTCCGTTGTCCAACGGCGGCAACCGATATGCACTCGGTAGCGGCGTCTTTGCACTGATGTCCCGGTACTTATGGAGGAGATGGTGCTTGGGGGGGACTGCAACGGCGCCATAGGCGGCGCATGCGCCGACGAGCGCCAGCGGTGCCAGAGCTCTGATTTGCAGGCTACGACTCGTCCGACCGAGCGCGGTCAGTCCGACGCATACGACGATGCTGGGCAGAAAAGCGAAATAATCCGTGACCTTCAGCATTTTGTAGCCGGCGCCAAGCGCGTAGAAGATCAACTGCGCCGACATCATGACCGCGGCGCACACACGGCTGTCCGGTTTAGATTTTGTGGACAAGGTGCATGGCATTGATTCTACTCGGTCACGAGCGTTTGGCGACGTT
>Ga0209415_10016060_pt1 | contig 12076 bp, 9 predicted proteins | sample PeaSoiSIISIP2007_FD_187696 | JGI IMG/M metagenome (GOLD analysis project Ga0209415, IMG submission 187696) | Peat soil microbial communities from Weissenstadt, Germany - SII-SIP-2007 (SPAdes) (version 2) | ecosystem: Environmental > Terrestrial > Soil > Wetlands > Peat | place: Germany... | reverse complement strand
TGTATTCATCGCGATGATCCTGTCGTCTCCATCATGATTTCATTCGCGCCGGCTTGGATGCGCTCCACCCGAGTGTGAATCCACATGCAAGCGATCGGATTTTTTGTCATGCGGTCATCGCCTCTGCGAGAGCTGTGAGCACTCATTAATTTGTTGCCGGCAGCCGGTAAAATAATTCGAAAACTTGAACCGACTGGCGGAACATCGGCAATTCGTCATTCATCCAGCGGGACTTTGTGTCCTGGGAGCCACTAATGAATACACCGAGGCCTTATAGGCCTATGGCAGTGGTGGATTCGCAATTCAGCTACCAACGCCGGATGCCATCTAACTGCCGTAATTCCAGTTACTTAGTTTGGTAAATAGGCTTCCGAATGGAAATTGTTAGCCAACAAGTGGAAATGAAAGTGCCACTTTTCTGGTGGCTCAGCCTGAAATAGACGGGTGACGTTTTCCGCTAGTGAAGATTCCGTCCCATCGGGTGTGCTTGAGAACTCGGGTTTCATTCCTGTAGCGCCCGCCGTTTTCGATTTCAATTTTTTTCGAGAGTTGACCGGTCTTGCTACGCGCCTTCGCGCGCGGGGCTGTTCCAACTATTTCCGGCTGCGTTTCGCCGGGTAACATGACACGGCAAGGGAGTCAGTCGTATGAAATCAGTTCTTATCGTTTTCGGCTTGGCCGCAGCGTTGGTGGGATGCAGTACGGGCGGATCTAAAGATGACATATCCTCGAATCCCCAAAATTTCAGTTCGCCCGGCACCGAATACGTCGCTCCGGATTCAAAGGGAATTCAGACGCACGCAGCGCGCATGAGCGCGATTCCGGAATATCTCGACCTGCCGGCGCACATCGAAGCCGACCCCACGCGCGTCGTGCATGTCTTCGCCCCAGCCGGTGGCCGGATTGTGGAGATGAAGGTTCGTCCCTGGGATCGCGTAGAAAAGGGTCAGACGCTGGCCATGCTTGAGAGCAGCGACCTTGCCCGGGCCGTTGCGGATTATCACAAGGCCCTCGCCGACCGTCAGGTGAAGCAAAAGGCGCTCGCCCGCTCTCAGGACCTGCTGGAGCACAACGCAATTTCCGAAAAGGATTTCGAGCAGACCCAGGGCGATGCACAGCAATCTCAGGCCGAAGTCGAAGCTGCTCGCGAACAAGTGCAGGTATTCGGAATGGACCCCGATCATGCCTCGACCCAGCTTCTGGTGAAGGCGCCGCGCGCAGGGGTGGTCCTGGATATCGGAGCGGCGCCCGGAGAATTTTCGCAAGCGCTTTCCGCACCGGCCCCGCTCGCTACGGTGGCGGACATCACCAGCGTCTGGGCCGTGGGCGATATTTATGAGCAAGATCTCTCCGCCGCAAAGTCGGGCGAGGAAGCTCGGGTCACTCTCAACGCTTATCCCACTCAGCACTGGGCCGGCCGCGTGAGTGTCGTCTCGGACGCCGTCGACCCGGCTACGCGCACTCTTCACGTCCGCGTCGTCCTACCGAATGACGGTTCCCGTATCAAACCTGGGATGTTTGGCGCGATCCGCATCCTGCGATCGTCGGGTCAGGGGATCCTCGTGCCCGCTCCCGCTGTCATCCGCGAAGGCAATGACGCGTACGTGTTCGTAGGGAAGGGAAACGGTCACTTCGAGCGCCGCGCGGTCAAGATCGGCCGCACTCTCGACGGATCGATAGAAATTCTCTCCGGCGTGAACGCGGGTGAAATAATCGTTTCGGAAGGCACCTTGCTCCTCCGTTCCGCAGGACAGGACTGATTTGCAATGCGCAATCTAATTGCTTCGCTGCTCCGTTACCGTCCTCTGATGGTTGTCCTGCTGGTCGCGTGGATCGCCGGTGGAATCTACATGTTCTTGCGCCTCGACATCGAGGCGTACCCTGATCCATCGCCGCCACTCGTCGAGGTAATCACGCAAAATCCTTCATGGTCGGCCGAAGAGATGGAGCGACAGGTTACCGTCCCCATCGAAACGGTCCTGTTCGGTATTCCCCATCTCGAATTCGTCCGGTCGGCCGCAATTTTCGGCCTGAGCGACGTGAAACTTTATTTCGATTATGACAGTGAATATTTCTGGGACCGCCAGGAAGTCTTGAACCGCTTGCAGTTGGTCTCGCTACCCGCGAATTTGAGCCCGCAGCTCTCGCCGGAATCTCCGGTTGGGGAGATCTACCGCTATCGTCTCTATGGGCCCGAGTACAGCCTCAACGAACTAAAAGCTACCCAGGATTGGCTCGTCACGCGCGAGATCAAGCAAGTCTCCGGCATCGTTGACGTGGCCGGATTCGGCGGTAGCACGCGCCAATATGTTGGGGAGGTGGATGCGCGGAAGCTACTGCAACTCAACGTCACGCTGCCGCAGGTTATCGCTGCGGTCGCCTCCAGCAATGCCAATGCGGGCGGCAATTATCTGACCATGGGCAGTCAGAGCGTCAACATTCGGGGGGTAGGCCTATTGCAGTCGGTCGAGGACATGCAGAACGTTCTCATCGCGACGCGCAATGGCGTGCCGGTCTATTTGAAGGACGTCGCGGACGTCCACGAAGGTTCCCAGCCGCGGCTGGGTCAGGTGGGCGTTGACCACGATGACGACGCAGTGCAGGGAATCGTCCTTCTTCAACGCGGTGAGCAATCACTTCCCGCGTTGCGCCAGCTGAACGTCAAAGTGAGCCAGCTGAATGGCGGTTTGCTGCCGCGCGGAATGAAGCTGGAAACCCTCTACAATCGCGCGGATCTCATCAAGGTTACGACGTCAACGGTTCGGGATATCGTGATCGTGGGTCTTACGCTCGTGACGCTGGTTCTCATTATTTTTCTTGGCGACATTCCCATTTCCCTGATTGCCGCGCTCACGATCCCGTGTTCGCTCTTATTTGCGTTTTCGCTGATGGTCTTCTCCGGCCGCTCCGCTAACCTGATTTCCATCGGGGCGATTGATTTCGGGATTCTCGTGGACGCAGCGGTAATCGTTCTCGAAAACATTTTTCGTCGGTTTCAAGCGGCTAACTCCAGCGCCCATACGTTTGACCTGATCGCCGATGCGACCGCGGAAGCCGTCCGCCCGGTCGCGTTCTCGGTCCTCGTCATCATCGTGGCGCTCATTCCGCTTTTCACGATGCAGGGCGTGCCCGGGAAAGTTTTCGCGCCGATGTCTGAAACCTACGGTTTCGCGCTCGTGGGCGCCTTCCTGTTTGCGGTTCTATTTGCGCCGGTGCTCGCCTCCTGGATGAAGCCCGAAAAGATTCGCAGCCACCATACGCATCTGGTGACCTGGCTCAGCAAACGCTATGCCGGGGGAATCCGATGGACCATGTCGAATCGAAAGACGGTGCTTGCCATCGCGGGATCGGCGCTCGTTGCGACTCTGATTGCGGCGTCTCTCTTCCTGGGCGGCGAATTCATGCCTAAGCTCGAGGAAGGGAACCTCTGGGTTCGCGCGACGCTGCCGCAGGACGCCTCCTACGAAACCGGCGCTAAGATGGCCCACGAGATTCGCGAAATTCTCCTCGGTTTTCCCGCCGTCACGCAGGTGGTCTCGCAAATGGGCCGGCCCGATGACGGCACGGACGTCACCACCTTCAATAATATTGAGTTCATGGTGTCCCTCAAGCCGCCGGGTCAGTGGCCGAGTGGCTTGACCAAGGACAATCTCGTCAGCCAGATGGACCAGCAGCTCGAAAAGTATCCCGGCATTGATTTCAATTTCTCGCAGAATATTCAGGACAACGTCGAGGAAGCGATGTCGGGCGTCAAGGGTGAAAATTCGCTGAAGCTATTTGGCGACGACATCGACACCCTGGTCGCAAAGGCCGGTGAGATTCGCGACGTCATGGCGTCAGTTCCCGGCGTGGCCGACCTGGGCGTCTTTCAGGAATCTGGACAGCCCGAACTGGTGGTTTCCATTGACCGCGCTGCAAGCGCCCGATACGGCGTGATGTCCGCGGACGTCAACGCGGCGGTTCAGGCCGCCATCGGAGGTCTTCCGGCGACTCAGATTCTGCAGGGCGATCGCCGTTTTGATTTCGTCATCCGTTACCAGCCGCAATTTCGCACTTCCGCGGAAGCCATTCGCAACATTCTGCTCCCGACGCCGACAGGCAACAACGTGCCTCTTGGGCAGGTGGCTGATGTTTCGCTGCGCCAGGGCGCCTTCATGATCTTTCGGGAAAATGGGCGCCGCTACATTCCCGTCAAATTCAGCGTTCGCGGACGCGATCTTGCCGGAACGATTCAGGAGGTGCAGCGCCGCCTTGCGCAGAAGGTTCATCTGCCGGAAGGCTATCACTTGGAATGGGCCGGCGAGTACGACAGCCTCCAGAAGGAGCAGCGGCGTCTCGCCGTTATCATTCCCATCACGCTGCTGATAATTCTCGCCCTGCTATTCACTGCGTTCAATTCTCTTCGCCACGCTCTTCTGGTTCTCGCGATTCTCCCATTCGGCCTGCTGGGAGGAATCCTGTCGCTGCTATTGACCCACACGCCCTTCAGCATCTCGGCTGCGGTTGGATTTGCCTCGGTGATCGGAGTTTGCACGCTCGGTGGCGTGGTGTTTGTTTCCGGCATTCGCCGGAAGGAGGGCGGTTCGCATTCACTGCGCGCGACCATTGAACTCGCCTCGCTGGCCGAGATGCGGCCGGTCGTGATGGCGTGCGCCGCGGCATGCCTCGGTCTGCTTCCTGCGGCGGTTTCGACGGGCATCGGCGTACAGGCTCAGCAGCCGCTGGCCCGCGTAGTCGTTGGCGGCATGATCACTTCGCCGCTGGCTATCCTTTTTCTGATACCAGTCCTGGCCAGCTACTGGCTGCCACCGAAGGACGAAACCGCGGACGGGGGTTCGCAGTAGGAGCTCACGGCCCGTTACCGTCTTGCCGCGAAAAAATTCTGAAGCAGCACTGCAGCTTCCTCGGCCAGCACGCCTCGGGAAAGATCCACGCGATGATTGATCTGCGGGTGGTCGAGGATCGAGAAACAGGAACGTACCGCGCCGCCTTTGGGATCCTCCGCGCCATAAACCAGCCGGGCGATGCGCGCTTGCACCATGGCTCCCGCGCACATGGCGCACGGTTCAATTGTCACGTAGAGGGTCGTGCCGAGGAGGCGATAATTGCCGATGCTCTTGGCCGCCTCGCGTAGCGCCACTATTTCAGCGTGCGCCGAAGGATCGCAATCGAGAATAGTGCGATTCCCCCCGCGGCCCACGATGCGGTCCTCCGAGACGATCACGGCTCCCACGGGCACCTCGCCACGCGCTCCAGCCGCCTGTGCCTCTTCGAGCGCCGCTTGCATGAAAGCGACGTCCGCATTGGGAATCTCGGTCATCGGGGGCCAGAATAGCACGAGGTTGCGCGCCAATCGTGCAGCGCGGCTAAGCCGCTTTTTTGCGTTGAAAAGCGCGGGTGAGGAAATACATGGCCACCCCCGCAACAACAACCGTGGCTCCCACGACCAGCTCGTTGGTGCTGCCAACGGACTCTCTGCTATTGCGCACCAGCGCGGCAACGATCAGCGCGAGCGGAGGGAGCCCGATCAGAATTGCCCCAATCGTTCCGCCCGGCACGCGGTAAGGCCGCGCGAGGTTCGGCTCGCGGATACGCAGCGCGACCAGCGCCCAAAATTCCAAAAGAATGCTGAGGCCGGTTAGCAGCACATCGAGGATGAGGCTTCGCTCGAATCCTAGCGGGTAGCAGAGCGCCCAGAATAGCGCGCAAGCGACGACGGCCACCCACGGCGCGCCCGTGCGCGCATGCCGCCGGGCAAATATTTTCGGAAGATAGCCATCCTCGGCCATTACCACAGGCAATCTGGTGAACGACATCATCAGCGCGCCGAACGATCCGACCGCGCCAAGGATTCCCGCCATTGCAATCGCCAGCGCTAGTGCTTGGCCGCCGACGATCCGTCCCACATCCACCCAGCCGCCCGTCGTCCACCTATTCGGATCGAGTCCGATTTGTGCCACGGCCGCCACCGGCAGCAGGTAGCCTGCGACGACCAAAATCACCGCGCCGAACATCGCGCGCGTATACGTCCGCTGCGGCGCCTCGACTTCGCCCGCGATCGTCGAGAGATTGTCCCATCCCATGTAGTTCCACATCGCGATCAGAATTCCACCCAGGAAGTCAGCGTGACGCAGCGGAACCGCGCCGGCGGAGTTGGAGTGACCGTGGGACACGGCGAATATGACCAAAACCGCAAACGGCAGGAGCAGCGCCACGTTGAGCAACACAGATCCATCACCCACGGCGCGCGAACCGAAGATATTCCAAGCGGCGCACAGCGCGATCATCGCGAAGCCGATTGCAAGTCCGCGGTAGCCGGCCACCAGTCCCGGCGCAAACCGCGCGATGTAAGCCACGAATAGATTTGGGTACAGCGCCATTTCAAACACGCTTCCCGCCATCGTGAGCCACGTTTCCTGATAGCCCATGAAGCGTCCCATGCCGCGCCGGACCCAGATATAGAAGCCGCCTTCTTCGGGAATGGCCGTAGCGAGTTCGCTAACCATCATCGCCGTGGGGATGCTCCAGAGCAGGGGAGTGATAAGCAGGATCAGCAGCGTCGCTTGATATCCCGTTTTTTGGACGATGTCTTCCAGGCCGTACGGGCCGCCGGCGACCATGAAATAAGTTGCCGCGATCATCGGCACGACCGTCATTTTCCGTACGGCCGCAAATCCCGTGCCGCCCTTTGCGCTGGTGGAAGCGCTGGCAGAAAGCGTGCTCAAAAACTCTCCTCGCCCGTCCCGCCGCTGAGTTTCGACGCTCGGGCCTGCCGAACCAAAACAGTTGGTGCGCAGTGTAAACTAGAAATCAATTTCGTTCCCGAATTAACCCAACTTTTTTCAGCTTGACGCCTTGCACCCGCGCAGTTGCCTTTGTCGTCGGGCGAGGCTTCGTTATAAGATGACCTCCTCGTTTTCAGCATAGGGACTCGATGGAACTACGCAAAGACCCCATCACGCGAAGTTGGGTAGTCGTCGGACATCCGGAGCGGGAAAAGGAACGAGCCGAGCCTTGCCCGTTGTGCCCCGAAAACCGCCTCAATGCACCCGTGCTGCTGGAATTGCCCGCGCGTGGAAATTGGCAGGTGCGTGCGTACCCGCATTTTCGCCCGCTCTACCGCATCGAGGGCGATCCCGCGCGGAACGCGGACGGAATCTTCGATCGCATGGCTGCGATTGGGGCTCACGAAATTATTGTCGAGACACCCATACACTCGCGTACCTTCACGCAGCTCACCGACGAGGAGATCGAACGCGTGCTGCAGGCCTATGCGCTACGAATCGAGGACTTGAAGCGTGACGCCCGCTTCAAGTACGTGGCCGTCTTCAAGAACCAGGGTCCGGCGGCCGGAGAAGAGTGGCAGCACTCGCATTCCCAGCTTTCCGCCACGACATTTGTGCCGCGCCGCATTCTTTACGAGCTGCGCTCCGCGCGCGAATGGTATCGCGACCGCGACCGCTGCGTTTTCTGCGACATCTTGCGGCAGGAAATTCGCCAGACGAAGCGAATCGTGGACAACGTCGGCGACTACTATGCGTTTTGTCCCTACGCCTCTCGCGTGCCCTATGAAACCTGGTTGATTCCAAAGACCCACTCCCACCAGTTTGAGGCTCCTTCGCCCGAGGAAAAGCGCCGCAACCTGGCGACTCTGCTCGGCCGCACGCTGCGCCGTCTACTGCAGGTCAGCGGCAGCTACCACATGGTGCTGCACACCGCGCCCAATACTCTCCAGACCAAGGGCGAGTTAAGCGACTACTGGGCGACCATCGCCGGCGACTACCACTGGCACATCGAAATCCTGCCGATCCTCGAGACTCGCAGCAAGTCGTACAGCATCAAGGAAGTCTATTTCAACGGCACTTTGCCCGAGCAAGCCGCCGAACGCCTGCGCCAGTTCGATCCCGGGAAATAATGGCTGCCTTTTCACGCTTTCGCCCCGGGGCATCGCAGCACGGAGGGATATTCTTTCGCCTATTGTTCCTTATATTTTTTCTGTTCCTAGTTTTTCTCGTCTACCTCGCGAGGCATCCGCTGCTGCGCATGGCCGGGAGCTTTTGGATCGTGGATGAAGGCCCCGTGGCTTCCGACGCCATCGTGATTCTGGGTGACGACAACTACAACGGCGACCGGGCCACCCGCGCCGCCGAGTTACTCAAGGCCGGATGGGCGCCGCGAATCGTTGCAAGTGGCCGAGGGTTGCGTTCCTATGCCAGCATCGCCGAGCTGGAGGAGCACGATCTCACCGACCGCGGCGTTCCCATGACCGCCATCGTTCGTTTCGCACACCGCGCCGAAGACACGCGAGACGAGGCTGGTGCAATCAGCCAGCTCATTTCCTCTCGCGGATGGAAGAGAATTATTTTGGTGACGTCGAACTTCCATACGCGGCGGGCGCGATATATTTGCGAGAGATCGTTCCCGCCCGGCACCGTGTTGCGCATCGTGGCTGCGCGGGATAGCGACTTCGATCCCAACAATTGGTGGCGTGCCAGAATGGGAATCAGAATCTTCGCCCACGAGTTCGTGGGGATGGTCATGGCGATGTGGGAGATGCGTCACAATGGCGTCCAAACGTCTGATTCCGCCGCTTTGGAGTTCCGCGACTCGATGGTTGCCGATCGGTACGTTTCCGATACACTGCTTGTTTACAGCTAGTTGCGGCTGTACTATAGTTTTCCTACCGCAGAGGATGGCTGCTACCCGCCGCAGCGTCCCCATTTTTGGAGGGAGGAAATTTATGTGGCGAAAATCGTCAGAGGGAAAGCCGTCTTCAGAGTCCTATAACCCGCCCGTTTCGGCTCCGATCACATCGCAAGATACGGTTCCAGTACCGGCTTCTCGCGTGCCTTCGCAGGTTCACTCGACTCCACCCGCGCGCGCAGCAGAATCTGCCGCCGCGCCAGCGGGCCGCGCCGCTTCCAAAATCAGCTCGGGCCTGAAAATTAGCGGAGAATTGTCGGGCGAATCCGACATTTACATCGATGGCGAAGTGCATGGCAAGATTCGCCTCGAGAATACTCGCGTGACGGTAGGACCCAACGGCAGAGTTCAGGCCGATATCGAGGCCCGCGAGATCGTGGTTGAGGGCAACGTGCAGGGAAACTTAAAGGCAGGCGAGAGCGCGCATTTCGGTGCATCGAGTCGCGTGACGGGCAGCGTCATTACGCCTCGGATCGGAATAGATGATGGCGCACGCTTGCGGGGCAAAGTGGAAACGGTGCTTGCGAAGCCGGCCCGCGAGTCTTCATCGGCCGGCAAAGAACGAGCGTCGGCGGATCTGCAACCCGTAGTTGCCAGCGTAGAGGGCGAGTAAAGCGAAACATGAATTGGATGGCAAAACCCCGTCCGGGCGCCACAGGCGCGGCCACCGGCGCAGCTCCCGTGAAACCCGGCCCGACGCCCTCCGCCGGCCCGTCCGCTAATCTCCGCATTTCAAACGGCCTGAAGGAATTTCTGTGGCTCATTAGCGACGTTCCGCACGGGCGCGTTCTGGACCTGGGTCCCGTATGGCAATCCACGGTCAGTTTTTTTGTGGACAAGGGCTATCGAGTCTCCACCGAAGACCTGCTGCGCACGTGGAAGGATTTCCTGAGTGCGGAAGAAGAGGGATTTCGCGCGGCGCCCGTCGGCGCCGATGCGCAGAGAATCTCGCCGTCCGTGCTCGCCGATAAATTCCTCGAGAACGCTCTGCAATACCCGGAGCGGAGTTTTCATGGCGTGCTGGCATGGGACCTCCTGGACTATTTTGACCCTGAGGTAACACCCCGGCTGATGGCGCGCCTATCGCACGTGCTTCATCCCGGCGGCGCCATGCTGGCGATGTTTCACAGTCGGCCCGCGGAGCGTTTCCATCGCTATCGCGTCGTGGACAGCCAGACGGTGGAGTTGCTCGGCGCGCCCACCATTGCCGTCCATTCCCACGTTTTTCAGAATCGCGAAATCCTCGGCCTGTTTGGCGATTTCCGTTCCTCGAAGACTTTCGTCGGCCGCGATCAGGTCCGCGAGGGCCTCTTCCTCAAGTAGCTATTTCCCGCGATGCGTCCCCCAAGGCGCGAACGCGCTCGCATGACAACCAAATCTCGGTCGCTTACATCTGCCTATCCGGGTGTTTCGAGCCATGATGGGTGGGTTGGCCTGGATGTCGCGAGATCAGCGCGAAGTTTGCCTCCTCCGGCCGTTCCTGAAGAAAATGGAACCTTTTCCAGTTAGAATGGAACCTCTCTACACCCTTTCAATCCCTCGGAGATAACGTCTCGATGAACAGGCCGAAGCCTATGGAATTTGTGAACGCGATCGGGAAGTGCACGGCGGCGCAAAGCGCTCCTGGATTGCGCGGCGAGACGCGTCGGCGATCGCCGATGGCTCGTTTTCTGGCCATGACTGCGCTGGTAATCGCGGCGGGCTGGAGCTTGCAGGCCTGCGGTGGCGGCGGTGCCGGTTCGACGACCGTGACTTCCGTGGCGATCACGCCTACAACGATTACCGTTCCGTTGAATACCACGACGCAGTTTACGGCGGTCGTGAACCTGTCCGACTCAACGACTTCAACCACCACTACGGTCACCTGGGAAGTGAACGGTATCGCCGGCGGAGATTTATTAACGGTTGGCAGTATCGTGCCGGACGTCGACAACCAGCTGGTGGCCGTATACACCGCTCCCGGGACGGTGCCAACCACGGCCACTCCCGGTGTAACCCAGGTGGGGCAAGTCGCTGTCACCGCCGTGGCGACGCAGCCCGCGACCACTACGAAATCCGGCACTACCACGCCCCCCCCGGTGACGTCCAATACCGCCGTTGTCACGGTTGGGGCCGGTTCAGGCCTCACGGTGTCTCCTCTATCTCCAACGGTTGCCGCGAATCAAGTTCAGCCGTTTACCGCGTTGCTGAACGCCGGCACGCCCCCGACATTCGGGCTCTCGCCCACGCCCTTCGCGCCGATCGGGTGATGCGGCGACGGCGTGACAGTGTAATCGGTCTCCCAGTGCGGCGTCTCGACGGCGGTCGGCAGGAAGTAATCCATGAACGAGGCGCCCTTCACGTTGCCGATCTCGTCGTAGGCGATCTCCTGCCCCATCGCGATGGCGAACGCCTCGGTCAGCCCGCCATGTACCTGTCCCTCGATGATCAGCGGGTTGATGCGCGTGCCGCAGTCGTCGAGCGCGTAGAAGCGGCGGGTCCTGGCCACCCCGGTATCCACGTCGATGTCCATGACGCAGATATAGGCGCCGAACGGATAGGTCATGTTCGGCGGGTCGTAGTAGCTGACGGCTTCCAGCCCCGGCTCCAGCCCGGGCGGCACCGCGTTGTAGGCGGCCCAGGCGATTTCCTTCATGGTCTTGAACTTCTCGGGCAAGCCTTTGACACGGAAACCGTCGATGTCGAACTCCACGTCGTCGTGGTGCACCTCCATCAGCCAGGCCGCGATCATCTGCGCCTTCGCCTTGATCTTGCGCGCGGCGGTGGCGATGGCCGCCCCCGCGACCGGCGTCGAGCGCGAGCCGTAGGTGCCGAGGCCATAGGGTGCGGTGTCGGTGTTGCCTTCCTCGACCATGATGTCGTCGGCGGGAATGCCGATTTCGGTCGCGATGATCTGGGCGTAGGTGGTCTCGTGCCCCTGGCCCTGGCTCTTGGTTCCCATGCGCGCGATCGCGGCCCCGGTCGGGTGGATGCGGATCTCGCAACTTTCGAACATTGCGATGCCGAGGATGTCGCAGTTCTTGGAAGGCCCGGCGCCAACGATCTCGGTGAAGAACGAGACGCCGATGCCCATCACTTCGCGCGTCTCGCCGCGCCGGAATTTTTCCTGTTTTGCCTTCTGCTCGGCCCGCAGCGCGCTATAGCCGGTCTTCTCCATCGCCTGGCGCATGGCCGTGTGGTAGTCGCCGGAATCATATTCCCAGCCGAGCGCCGACTGGTACGGGAATTGTTCCCTGCGAATAAAATTCTTCAGCCGCAGCTCGGCCGGATCCATGCCGAGTTTCGCGGCCAGGATATCCATGGCGCGCTCGATGCAATAGGCGGCTTCGGTGACGCGGAACGAGCAGCGATAGGCGACGCCGCCCGGCGCCTT
>Ga0209415_10016059_pt1 | contig 12076 bp, 12 predicted proteins | sample PeaSoiSIISIP2007_FD_187696 | JGI IMG/M metagenome (GOLD analysis project Ga0209415, IMG submission 187696) | Peat soil microbial communities from Weissenstadt, Germany - SII-SIP-2007 (SPAdes) (version 2) | ecosystem: Environmental > Terrestrial > Soil > Wetlands > Peat | place: Germany... | reverse complement strand
GGGTCGATCGCGATCTTGCCGTCCATGTACCAGTCCACGATCCTCGGCACGTCGGTGCGGCCCCGGGCGCCGCCGAAGGCCGTGCCCTTCCAGACCCGGCCCGTCACCAGCTGGAACGGTCGCGTCCTGATCTCCTGGCCAGCGCCGGCGACGCCGATGATCACCGACACGCCCCATCCGCGGTGGCAGCACTCGAGCGCCTGGCGCATCAGGTCGACGTTGCCGACGCACTCGAAGCTGTAGTCGGCCCCGCCGTCGGTGAGCGCCACGAGGTACTGCACCAGATCGCCCTCGACCTCCGTCGGGTTCACGAAGTGCGTCATGCCAAACCTCTCGGCGAGCGGCCTGCGCTTCGGGTTGACGTCGACGCCGATGATCTTGTTCGCCCCGACGAGCCGCGCGCCCTGGATCACGTTCAGGCCGATGCCGCCGAGACCGAACACCACTACATTCGCGCCCGCCTCGACCTTGGCCGTGTTGATGACCGCGCCGATGCCGGTCGTGACGCCGCAGCCGATGTAGCAGACCTTGTCGAAAGGCGCATCTTCCCGGATCTTCGCCACGGCGATCTCCGGCAGCACCGTGTAGTTCGAGAACGTCGAGCAGCCCATGTAGTGGTGCACCTTCTCGCCGCCGATCGAGAACCGGCTGGTGCCGTCCGGCATCACGCCCTTGCCCTGGGTCGCGCGTATCGCCGTGCACAGGTTGGTCTTGCGCGAGGTGCAGCTCTTGCACTGCCGGCACTCGGGCGTATAGAGCGGGATCACGTGGTCGCCCTTCTTCACCGACGTGACCCCCGCGCCCACCTCGACCACGATCCCGGCCCCCTCGTGCCCGAAGATCACGGGGAACAGGCCCTCGGGGTCGGCGCCCGAGCGCGTGAACTCGTCCGTGTGGCAGATGCCGGTGGCCTTGAGCTCCACCAGCACCTCGCCGGCCTTCGGCCCGCCGAGATCGACCGTCACGATCTCGAGGGGCTTGCCGGCGGCGTAGGCAATCGCGGCGCGGGTTTTCATCGATCAGCTCCTCATCGTTGCCGGAAATTGGGCGTATCAGGCGGCGTCGGGCTGTGCTTCGGGGCGGGCGCCGGAAAACGCCGGCAGCGCCTCGAGCGTCGCGCTGATCGCCAGCAGCGTCGGAAACGCCGACAGATCGCAGTCGACGCGGTGCGCATTGTAGATCTGGGGTACGAGGCAGATGTCGGCGAGAGTGACTCCGGCACCGTACAGGTGCTGGCCATCCGTCGAGAACCTGCGCGCCAGCTCCTCGCTCAAAGCGGCTGGCTGCCAGTAATGTCGCAGCAGCAGGCCGAAACCGCCGCCGGGGTTCGTGTTGGTCAAGAGCTCATTGTCCTTGCGTGCCGTCATCGCTGGGTCTCCATGGCACTCGCGCGAGCCAAGACCGGCTGACCGATGTTCGTGCGACGAACGATTGTTTGAATTATACTAAACTAATGCGCCAGTAACGCTTCTGGGCCGCGCCGGCGCCGGTTGCCACACATGTTCAAGCCTGGAGTTGCTCCGTGACTGCAAACGATACCCGCCTCGGGCCGCCCCCACGCGATTTCGTGAGCACGGTCCTACACGTCGTAAGCGTCCTGCGGGCCTTCGACGTTAGCCACCAGCAGATGACCCTGTCGGACGTGTCGAAGCGCACGGGATTGGATCGCGCTGGCGCGCGTCGTTATCTGCTGTCACTAGCGTACCTCGGCTACGTCGTTCAGGAAGGGAAGCTGTTCCGGCTCTCGCCGAAGGTACTGGAGCTCGGCTATGCGTTCATGTCGACCATGCCAATCGCGTACACGGCCCAGAGTTACCTCGACCGCCTCACCCACCTGACAGGCCAGCCTTCGGCGATCGCGATCCTCGACGGAAGCGACATAATCCATCTCGCAAGGTCCGTACCGAGTCATCGCATCCTTATTCCGACCGTGACGCTCTCGCGCCGCTTCCCGGCGATTGGAACGTCGACGGGCCGTGTACTGCTCGCGTTCAAAGATGATGCGGAGAGGGAGCAGTTCATCAGGAATGCAAGCTTCGACGGGCTGCGCAAGCGTACGATCACCAACAAGGCTGAACTCAGCGCAGAGCTGCGCAAGATTCCCAAGCGTGGCTACGCTATAGCCGATCAGGACGTTGAGGAAGGCGTGCGATCCATCGCCGTGCCGATCGCGAACGGTTCCAGCAAAGTCATCGCGGCCCTCAACATCATTACCAATGTCTCGACCGTCCCCAAGAAGCAATTGATCGAAGAGTTTCTGCCGCTGATGCTCGAGGCATCGCGGGAGCTGCGCTCCGTGCTTGCTACCCAGCAGACCTCTGTCGTAGAGGCCCCGCCGTGATCTCGGCAGCCAAGTCGCTACTTGAGCGCTGTTAGCCGCGCACCGAGAAGCTGCTGTTCTGGTTGACGCCTCGAAGGCGCGAGAATGCAGCAGTATTGATTGTGTTGCCCGTGTACCGGAGCAAGTGTTGCACCGGTTGCCGGTCATGGTCTGTACCGTTCTCGCAAGCATGGATGAGATCCGCCATCAGACTGCCGACGGCTCCCGCGTTCTTGAACTGGTGGCCGCTGGTCCCAATCGCCATGTAGAACCCGGGTAGGTCGGACTTGTCGTAGATTGGAATCCAGTCGTCGGCGACGTCGTAGAGATCGACGACACCGGATGCGCGGTTGGGAATCGCGAGGTCCGGAATGCGGCGCGCGAGTCGGAATACCTGCGCCTGCCACTGCGCTTCCGTGATCTCGCGATTGAAGTCGTCGGGGTTTTCGACCCAGGTCTTCGGGTCACACGGTGGGTCACCGGAACCGATCGTGATTCGGTTGCCGAGCTCCGGGCGAAAATAGATACCGCTGTCAGTGTCGGAGGTCATTACCCCCTGTTTCTCGAAGTCGAAGCCCTCAGGCGACATCACGTGATGCACCTCGCGGCGCAGTGCACGTGTCTTTATTGACATGGCACCTTCGACCCCGACGAGACGATTGATCATGGACGAGTAAGGGCCCGCGGCGTTTACCACGATGTCTGTCGCGATCGTCGCGCCGTCGTCCAACGTGACGCCTGAGACGCGCCCGTTCGCCAGGTCCACGGATACGACGCGGCGACCGAGCACAAACCGTGCACCCGCCGCCTCGGCTGCGTGACGCAGATTGTGTGTCGCCAGCTGCGGATCGCCGATGTATCCCCCTTGGGGGCAGAATACGCCGCCGGCGATTTCCGCGTGAGGATCGTCCCAGAATGAAGGGTCTGCCACCGGGCGCGGCGGGGCGAAGCGGCCAGTGCTGTAGATTGGAAGGCGCTCGCGGATCACGCTCGGGGCCCACTCTTCGTAACGGATCCCTAGAATCCTATAGAACTCAGTGACCTGGCGTCGATCGGCCGGGTCGCTCTTGAGCATGAGATGGCCGCATTGAATGAATTTGGCGAAGCCGCGCTCGTCCTCGGTGCCGAGGAATTCCGGCCAGCCCTTCCAATAATGATAGCCCTCGAACGCTAACATGACCCCTTCGAGCGTCGAATAGGAGAAGCGCACAATGGCGCACGAATTGCTGGTCGAGCCATAGCCGACCCCGGGATTCTTGTCGACGTTGACCGTCTGGTAGCCCTTGCGCGCGAGCTCCACCGCAATGGCGCAGCCGATAACGCCGGCGCCAATGATAACGGCCCGCCTAGGCATGGTCCCGCTGAGCGTTCTTGGATCGGATCCGGCGGTGTCCCGGCCGCTCGGCCCGAAGGAACTCCTCGGCGTTGCGCGCGCCAGTCATGGTCAGCGGCATACAAAAGCCGTATGGCACCAGCAGCTGCGTATTCTCACCCAAGTGCCAGTTCCTGCATCCACCAAACCACGGTTCTTTCCATCGCATCGACGATCTTTTCGACCTCCGCGCGCCCGGCGTTGAGGGGTGGTCCGAATTCTACGACCTGATATGTTCGCGCCAGAACACCGAGTTCGCGCAGATGTGCCGTGACGCGCGCCGGCATCTGGTCCTGCGGTCCGAACGGCTCCTTCGTTTGCTGCGACTTGACGAGCTCGACCGCGGCGAGCAGGCCCAACCCGCGCACGTCACCGACGATCGGGTATTTTTTGAGTTGCGACAGACCCTCGAGCAGATAGGCACCCATCGCGGCAGCGTTCTGAACCAGCTGTTCTCGCTCGAGAATCTCGATGTTCTTCAAAGCCGCGGCCGCCGCGGCCGCGTGGCCTCCGAAGCTAAGCACGTGATTGAGTCCGGCTTCGCGCCCAGTTGCGGATTCAAACGCGGACGTAACCTTGGGCCCGGCGACGACCGCGCCCATCGGGGCGTAGCCACTGGTGATCCCTTTCGCGACAGTCATCAGGTCCGGGAGGACGCCCCAATGTTCGCTCGCGAACATGCGGCCGGTGCGTCCGAAGCCGTCGATGACCTCATCCAGGATCAGCAGAATTCCGTACTTATCAGCGATTGCGCGCAAGAGCGGCAGGTACTCTGCCGGCGGAATGTGGATTGTCGCTGCGGCAGGCACGGGCTCGGCGATGATCGCCGCGATCGTGTCCGGGCCCTCGTGCAGGATCGCGTTCTCGATCATTCGCCCGCACAGTATGTCGCAGGCGGGGTACTGCAGCCGGTACTCGCAGCGATAGCAGTTGTGCCACGGAACCTGCACGCAGCCCGGCGCGAGCGGGGAGAACAACTTGCTATTGAAGTCGTGGCTTGCGCCGGACACACTCATCGCGTAATACGTTGAGCCATGGTAGGACCCATGACGGCTGATCACCTTCGTGCGTTTGCGCTCGCCCTTCAGCCAGTGATACTGCTTAGCAATCTTTAGAGCGGTCTCAACGGCCTCTGAGCCACCCGAAGTGAAGAACACGCGATTCAAATCGCCTGGCGAGAGTTCCGCGACCTTCTCGGCGAGCGCAATTGTGGCCGGTGCGGCGAAGTTGTACGGCGTAACGTACGCGAGGGTGGCGGCCTGCGTCGCCATGGCGTCGGCGACCTCCTTCCGCCCATGACCGATATTGGTGACAAACGCACCGCCCGAGAGCGCATCGAGATACGTTCGGCCGTGCACGTCGGTGAGGTAGCAACCGTCGCCCTTCGCAAATATCAGCATCCCGCCGGCCGCACGCAGCGCCTGTGGCGGCGTAACGTGGAACCATATGTGCTTGAGCGCAGACTGCTCAATGGGAAGACGATTGGGCATGGCCCCGTTTTGGGTATGGCCGCTCGGCTGGTTGGGCATTTTGTTGCGTGCACCCGAAGTTCGTGCTACGAACTAGTGTTCGCCATGTTACCCGAAGTGTGTGAACGATTCAAGGCCGCAGATGGCCGCGAGCGGTGAGGGTGATAAAGTACACGGCCGTGTCGACCGGGAAACTTTCAACCTGCCCGCCCACCGGTTGGCGGGCAGTAAATCGTACAATCAGAGCCAACAGCAACCCGGAATCCCGGTGGCCATGAATGCAGCGCGCTAGTCATAGAATTCGTGTGCCCAACCGCCCACGACGAGTCTGAGGCTCATCCCGATAGAAATTCCGACACCGTGGATGGCATACGCCGTCGCCCGGCACTGCATTGGGAAGTAGGCGGAATTCAGCGAGGATGCCGGAGGGCTGCAGGCTGATTCGCCGAGCGCTACGCCGAACCGTGCGGCTGTCAGCTGCGCGACGTTGCGCGCGAGACCCGACACGCCGGTCATCAGGCTCCATACGGCAAGCCCCGGCGCGCTCACCGAGCGGCGCGTGGCCCGATCTGCCCAGCGAGCGATCGGCATGCCGGCAAGGGAAGCCCTAGTGCCGTGTCCGAGAGGTTCAAGTCGTGTTTAATTGCCTCGAGCAGGATGACCAGCAGATATCGGTCCAACCAGTTGAAGGTGTGCACGGCGAGCAGGATCGCCAGGACGTACCATGCGAGCGAGAGCCCCGCTAGACGGGAGTCCCCGGTACCATCAGCGGTCCGCCGCACACTCGGCCAGGGCTTACAGAATCTCGACACTGCCGCGGCGTGCACCCGTCTGTCGGTATTCCATACCGCGCAGCGCCGCATTCTGCGCCTCGATAGACGACCCCGCCATGCAGTCTTCCGCGGCGCGACAGAAATGGTCATTCTGGTGGGCATCGACGAAGGTGCAGTGGATACACACGTCCGTGAACCCGGCTGTAAGCAGCAGGGTGCGAATCCCTAAGCCCCGCAGCAAGATCTCGAGTTAAGTGCCAAAGAAGCAGGAGTAACGGCGCTTGCGAATGAAGTGGTCATCGGGCGCCATCTTGACCTAACCGGCAATCGCGGTGCCCGGATCCGTATCCGGACAATGGACGCCCTCGGTGCAATCCAGCCCGCGCTCGAAGTCCACCATGCTGGGTCGATGAGCTTCCTGAAAATAGATCACCGGAACGCCGTGGCGACGGGACATTGCGCATGCGTTCAACGTACCCGGCCCATGCGTACCTCGTGCTTGCCCGGCGTGGTCGGCCGGAAGGCCATCTTGTGGACATCAACGACCAAACAAGCAGCTTGGCCTTCAATCAGCTTGCCCTTCAATCAGCTTGCGCTTCGGCCTTTCCATCGAGTCCTCTTTCCGTTGAGTCCGAGGGCGTCGGCGGAATAGGCAAAGATCGCCGGCCAGCCCCCGGTATGGAGGAATACCACGGTTTCGTTTCGCCCAACGATACCGCGCCGCACATGCTCAATCAGGCAGGCCATTGCCTTACCCGAGTACACCGGATCGAGCAGTACGCCTTCCGATTGTGCGACCAGGGCGATTGCCTCGCGACAACCGTCGGTCATTTCCCCGTAGCCGTCGCCCACGTAGCCACCCTCGATCCATAGGTCGGCCGCCGCGGGGACGCGGGCGAGGGCGAGCGCCGCGGCCGCGGCTGCGGCCTGCGTCGCAATCTTATCGCGAAGGAACTCCGCCGTCCGGCTAACGCTCACTCCAATCGTCTGGTACGGGGCACCCCAGTGAAATGCGCCTAACAGCAGGCCTGCATAGGTGCCGCCGGATCCCACCGCGACGTACAGGCGATCGGGCGCCATCCCCAACTCGGCACACTGTTGCAATAGTTCGCGCGTGGCAGCGATGTAACTCGCCATCCCCTCGGCACTCGAACCGCCGAGCGGCATAACGAAGGGCCGCCGCCCTAGAGCACGCAGTTCCTCCGCCACATTGTCCACCGCGGCGCCGAACTCCCATCGTGGAACCGTCTCCACGTAGCGGACGTCGGCACCATACACGTGGTCCAGCAGCAAGTTGCCGGAGAGCGGTCGCGCTTCGCCCGGCACGCCTCCCAGCACCAACGTGACGTCGAGACCGAGCCGATTGCCCATCGCCGCCGTGATTCGTGCGAGGTTCGACTGAAAGCCGCCGCACGCCACGAGCGTGTCAGCCCCCTCGGCCAGCGCGCGGCCGATGACAAACTCAAGCTTCCGCACCTTGTTCCCGCCGAGCCCGGCACCGGTGAGGTCGTCGCGCTTCAGGAAAATGCGCGGCCCTCCCAGGGCGGCGCTCAAGCGCTTAGCCTCCTCCAGCGGTGTCGGCAGGCACGCCAGAGGGATCCTGGGAAGCTCAGCCAATGCCATAGCGGAGTCCTCGTCGCGGTCGGGTCGGCTGTTCGCGTTGGTGGATCATTCTTGAGGGAGCAGCCGTTTCAGATAGGAGTCCGGATCCATGTCCACGATCTCAACGCTGACACTGTGAACGTGTGTCAATTTGGCCGTCAGCCGTTCCCGGAGCAGCGTGCTGAGCGTGAGCTTCTGAGCGGGCGTGCGCCCCGCCAGCAGGCGCACGGTCGCGTGCACGAACAGGTGCCCACCGTCGGCGAGCCGGTAATGCCGGTAAGGAATCGCCCGCAGCTTCAGGTCGCGCGGATCCATCACGTCGGAGGCCGCCGCCGCCTGCCTGGCAAGCTCGATCAGTTCACTGATCACTACGGTTTTCTCGAGGTCTTCCGAGTATTCAATCACCACGTGCGGCATCATCATCCTCGAGCTGGCTCGTGTGAGCTGACCTGAGCGGCCCCATCAGAACGCGGGTCCGAGGCCGCCTGCAATTCGCCACTGGGTCCAACCCGTACGACCTGCGCGTGCCCCACCCGTTCGTCCCGCACCGAAATGCGCGCGACGTCGAGTCCGTCGGCTTTCAGGTCTGCGTCCAGGTGCGCCGGAGCGTTTGCCTCGATCGCGACCGTCGGGCGCTCGAAGCCAATATCGAGTGCTCCGACGACCCAGCGCGGCGCCTCGAGGACATCGCCAAGCGATGCCCTAGGGTCGAGCACACCGGCTAGGATCTGCGCTAGAACCTGCGGCTGGGCGCGGCCGCCCATCGTCCCCATGACGGCGGCCAGTCGGCGATTGCGATGAATCAGCACGGGCATGAGGGTATGGGCCGGGCGAGTGCGGGGCGCGAATTCATTCGGCGCACCCGGCGTCAAAGAGAAACCGCGTGCGCGGTTGTGCAAGACAATCCCAGTCTCGGGCTCAAGAAGACCGGAGCCGAAGGTCTGGAAGACGCTTTGGATGAGCGAGACCGCGATCCCGGTTGAATCCGCCGCGCAGACCGCGACCGTATCGCCGTGCGCAGGCGTAGTGGCAGCCACGGCTGCGCGGCACGAAGCGCTCCGCACGCGAGCGCCCAGGCGCTCGCGCAGGCTCTCGGGCGCCAGGATCTGGTCGATCGGCACGATCACCCGGCGCGGGTCGCCGAGATACCGGTCACGATCTTCCGCCGCGATGAGCAGGGCGTGAAGGAGCTGTCGCTCGTGAGCTGCGCGGACGTCGACCTCGATGTCACACGCCTCGAGTGCCGCGAGTGCCTCGAGCAGCGCAAAGCCCTGCGAATTTGGCGGGCAGGTCTCGATTTCGAAGCCGCGATAATTGAGCTTCAGAGAGGCACCGAGCTCGGTGTGATGCTCAGCGAGGTCCATCTGCGTGATTCGACTGCCTAAACGCGCGAGGCCAGCGGCCATACGTTCGCCGATCAAACCCGTATAGAAGTCCGCAAGCCCCTGTCGCGCAAGACGTTCGAGTGTCGTAGCGAGCGCCGGTTGCCGTAAGCGCGCACCCGCGGGCAGGGGCTGGCCGTCGCGGAGGAACATCGTCCGCATGCCCGCGTCGTGAGACAAGATCGGTGCTCGACTTGCGATGCCTCTCGCAAGCGAACCTGAGACGGGAATGCCGTCGGCGGCCGCGAGTATCGAGGGCTCGAGCAACCGCTCGAGCGACAGCACGGCCCCCAGATGCTGGATCGTTTGCCACCCCGCTACTACACCTGGAACAGTGATGGAATGCGGACCACCCTCGGGCATTTCTGCGCCTTGTCTGCGCAGCTCGCTCGCGCTCAGTCCGGCCGGGGCCGCGCCCGAGCCATTCACGGACCACGTTCGACCGCTGCCGTTCGTTACGAGGGCGAAAAGGTCGCCGCCAATCGAGCATTGGTGCGGGTACACGACCGCGAGCGTGGCGGCGGCCGCGAGTGCGGCATCGATGGCATTGCCGCCGACGGCGTAGGTCCTAGCGCCAGCTGTAGTGGCAAGGGCATGCGGAGTGGCGATAGCTCCCTGCACGATCACGCGTCCAGCGGCAGCCCTTCAATCAGTATGGTGCGCGTCGCTGCGGCCTCCGAGCCCTTGAGGCGCATGGGTAGACAGCACATGAAGTACGTGCCGTCGGCGATTCTCAACAGGTTCGCTCCCTCGAGGATGATCACGCCGGCACCGCAGAGGATGTGGTGGGTCGGCCACTTGTCGGTCTGGTCGTCGCTCTCGATCGTTACATAGTCGATGCCCGCAAGCCGCACGCCGGCGTCGACCAAGGCCTGAGCCCCATCTGCCGTGATGCCGACCCACGACTGACTGAACTCGCGCTTGATGAGCCGCTTCTCGGAGTTGGAGGTCCGAAAGAGCACGCGTGTCGCGCCGTTCAAGCGCGCATTGCGCACGGTCTTGGCTGTGATTGGCGCATCGCCCTGGGCTGCGACGTCGACCACCCGCGTCGCACCTACGAAGGTCTCGATCGGCAGTTGGTCGACCGTAAGCCCGGTCGGAATGAAATGCCGCGGCGCATCGATGTGGGTTCCCGTGTGGGCACCGATGAGCCAGCGGGATACCTCCGACTCCGCGCCATCCGCAAGGCGGAAGACGGAGATGACCTCTGGCGGCTTACCGTCCCGCCAATACAGCATGCCGGGCTCGATATCCATTGAAATGTCGTGAATTTTCATGGCGTCATCCTCGATGTGCCCCGTCCGTGAACGACTTTGGGAAGAATCGAAATGGGTCGCGGCGCGCTCGTTGTCAGGCTCATGCGGAAAACCCCGCCACAATCAAGCCTTCGGAATCTCGACCGTCTGGATCTCCAGGAAGCTGAGCAGACCCCAGCTGCCGTTCTCGACGCCGATTCCCGACCATTTGAGGCCGCCCACAGGCGCGCTCGGCACAACCGTCAAGTGCTGATTGATCCACACGGTCCCGCATTCGAGTTCACCCGCAAGACCTGCCGCACGCTGAGGATCGCCGCTCCAGATGGATCCGCCGAGCCCGAAATGTGTCGCATTCGCGCGCTGCAGTGCGTCGTCAATGTCGGTGAAGCGCAGATAGGGTAAGAGCGGCCCGAATTGCTCTTCTGCCACTAGACGCGCGTTCTCCGGCAGGTCGGTGACGATCGTAGGTGCAAAGAAGTAGCCCTTAGTGCCCACCCGCGCCCCCCCGACCGCTAGTCGTCCGCCAGCTTGCTTCGCGTCCTCGAACAGGTCGTGGACCCGCCTGAACTGCGGCGCGTTATTCACCGGTCCCAGTTCCGTGTCCGGCCGCAGCCCGTCCCCGACTTTGACGGCAGCGGCAATCCGAACGAACTCCTCGAGCAGCGCGTTGTAGATGGCCGCGTGCGCGTACACGCGCTTTATCGCCACGCAGACCTGACCGCTGTTCTCGAACGCGGCCCAGAAGAGCTTCGACGCTACGGCCTTCACGTCGACATCGTCAAGCACGATGGCCGCATCGTTCCCGCCGAGCTCGAGTGTCGTTCGCTTGAGATCCGGGGCCGCCGACGCCGCGACGTGCTTGCCCGCTTCAATCGACCCGGTGAACGTGATCTTGCGCACGGCTGCATGACTCGTCATCTGCTTGCCGAGCGCATCATCGCCGGAGACGACGTTGAGAACCCCGCGCGGCAGCGCCTCGCGCAACAGCTCGCCCAAGCGCAACGTAGTAAGCGGCGTGAACGGTGACGGCTTCAGCACCATGGTGTTGCCGGCCAACAGCGCTGGCGCGATCTTCCACACCGCGGAGATCAACGGGTAGTTCCACGGTGTGATGGCGGCCACCACGCCGTAAGGGCGGCGGCGAACCTCCACGCGCAGTTGCGCATCATCCTGAGGGATCTCGTAGGGAATATCGAGCTTGGCGGTATAGCGAAACCAACTGGCTGAGCCGGCGACCTCACGCCGGGCCTTGGCCAAGGGCTTGCCCTGTTCCTGGGTGATGAGCGTCGCGAGCTCATCGGCGCGTCCAGTGATGATCGCAGCGCACTGCTCGAGCGCCGCCCGCCGGGCCGGCAGATCCCGCCGCCACGCGGCGAAAGCGTGCTGCGCGGCGTTCATGGCCGCGTCAAGGTCGGCTGGGCCACAGCGCGGAGCAGTGGCGAACACCTCTTCGGTCGCGGGATTCACGACCCCGTAGCTACCGACACCTGAAGATGCCTCGCCGTCTATCGTCATGTCGACCACGAGCGGCTCCTTAAATATCCGTGAGGCGACACCGCGATTTGGTGGTGCGTGCCCGCGGGTACGAGCTGTTCGCCATACGAACGAATGTTCATTATCGTAGCGAAATGCAGGACCGTGTAGCAAGAGGACCGTCAGCTCGGCTGCGCTGCACCATGACAGCCCATCACGCGCGGTCCCCATTTTGGTGCGGTCTGTGTTCCGTGGCAGCAGCAGTTGTTCGTAGGACGAACTGTTGTTCCTGCGGCGAATTCGTGTTGAAATGCTCACCGTTCGAACTATTTCGATTCCGCGGCGCGTCGATTCACGCGGAGTAAACGGGCGGGGGCCGGACCGCACGGGCGTACAGATTCACGCATCGTGCAAGGGGACAACAGAGAG
>Ga0209415_10016058_pt1 | contig 12076 bp, 16 predicted proteins | sample PeaSoiSIISIP2007_FD_187696 | JGI IMG/M metagenome (GOLD analysis project Ga0209415, IMG submission 187696) | Peat soil microbial communities from Weissenstadt, Germany - SII-SIP-2007 (SPAdes) (version 2) | ecosystem: Environmental > Terrestrial > Soil > Wetlands > Peat | place: Germany... | reverse complement strand
CAATAGCGGGGGCGGGATTCGAACCCGCGACCTTCGGGTTATGAGCCCGACGAGCTACCAGACTGCTCCACCCCGCGACGTACCTACAAGGTATCAAGTTTGCAACACCGCGAGCGCGCGTCCGCCGGCGAGGAGACCGCGCCGCGCGCCCGCTGCAACGTCGCCTGCATCCCGGCGGATCGGATGGACACAATGCCTGGATGGCCACGGTGTTCGTCACACGCGCCCTCCCCGGCGACGCGCTGGTGCGCCTTCGCGCCGCCCACGACGTGACGGTGTGGGACGGGGCGCTGCCGCCCGCCCCGGCGGCGCTGCGCGAGGCGCTTGCGGACGCCGAGGGCCTGCTGTGCCTGCTGACCGATCGCATCGACGCCGGCCTCCTGGACGCCGCGCCGAGGCTCCGCGCGATCGCCAACTACGCGGTCGGCACCGACAACATCGATCTCGCCGAGACGGTGGCGCGCGGGATCCCGGTCGGCGTGACCCCGGACGTGCTGACGGAGGCCACCGCGGACCTGGCCTTCGCGCTGCTGCTGGCGGCGGCACGGCGGCTGCCGGAGGCGGCGGCCGCAGCGCGCGAGGGGGCCTGGCGCACGTGGGAGCCGGCCGGCTGGCTCGGCACCGACGTCGACGGGGCGGCCCTCGGGATCGTCGGCTTCGGCCGCATCGGCCGCGCCGTCGCGCGGCGCGCACAGGGGTTTCGGATGGTCGTCCGCAGCACCGCCGACAGCACGCTCGAGGAGCTGCTCGAGCTCAGTGACTTCGTCAGCCTGCACTGCCCGCTGACCGCCGGCACCCGCCATCTGATCGACGCGGCGGCGCTGGCGCGGATGCGCCCGAACGCGATCCTCGTGAACACGGCGCGCGGCGGCGTCGTCGACCAGGACGCTCTGATCGCCGCGCTTGCCGGCGGAGCCATCGCCGGAGCCGCGATCGACGTGACCGACCCCGAACCGCCGCCTCCGGGCGACCCGATCTTCCAGACGCCGAACCTGATCGTCGTGCCGCACATCGGCTCGGCAACGCGCAGCGCGCGAGCGCGGATGACCGAGCTGGCTGTCGAGAACCTGCTCGCCGGGCTCGACGGCCGTCCGATGCCGCACCCGGCCGGCGGCTGATGCGAGTCGCGGTCGTCGACGTCGGCACCAACTCGACGCGCCTGCTGATCGCCGAGGTGGACGGGGACGGTCACGTCGAGGAGCTCGAGCGGCGCACGCGCGTGACGCGCCTCGGCGACGGCGTCGACTCGAGCGGCCGCCTCTCCGATGCCGCCATTGAGCGCGTATTCGACACGCTCGAGGAGTACTCAGCGCTGATCGAGCGCTACGGCGCGCAGGCGCGGCCGGCCGTGCTGACGAGCGCTGTCCGCGACGCGACCAACGGCGCGCAGTTCACCGCCGAGCTGCGCCGCCGCTACGGACTCGACGCGCAGACGATCGCCGGCAGCGAGGAGGCTGAGCTGACCTTTCTGGGTGCGCTCAGCGGCCGCGACGGCGACGACCGCGAGCCGACGCTGGTGGTCGACGTCGGCGGCGGCTCGACCGAGCTGATCGTCGGCAGCGGCAGCGAGGTTCGCGATTTCTTCTCGCTGCAGGCGGGCGCCGTGCGCCAGAGCGAGCGCCACCTCCACCACGACCCGCCGACGCCGGCCGAGCTGGCGGCGCTGTCGAGCGAGCTCGCGTCGCTGATCACCAGCGAGGTTCCGGAGCCGGCGCGTCGCGGCGTCGCGCGCGCGATCGCCGTCGCCGGCACCGCGACCTCCTGCGCCGCGATCGACCAGGCGCTCGACCCCTACGACCCGGCGCGCGTCCACGGCTACCGGCTCGATCTGGCTACTCTGAAGCTCCTGTTCGCGCGGCTCGCCTCGCTCGATCTCGAGCAGCGGCGTCGCGTGCGCGGCCTGCACCCCGATCGCGCCCCCACAATCGTCGCCGGCGCGAGCATTCTGATTCGCGTGCTCGAGGCGTTCGAGCTCGACGGCTTCGAGGCCTCCGAGCACGACATTCTGCGCGGCGTCGCGCTGCGCAGAGCAGGCCTCGCTTAGGCGCGCCGCCGTTGCCTGCGGCACGGGCGCGGGTTCCGGCCGGCCTGTCAGTCGAGCCACTCGATGCTGTAGCGCGGGCCCGCGGCGCGCATCAGCTCGAGCATCTCCTCTGTCACGGGCGGAGGCGGGCCCGAGGCGTCCTCGACCTCCGGGTAGACCTCGCGAAACCATCCTTCCATGCCGGCGGGCGTGTACACGGCGATCATCCTGGCCGCGTCGGGGCCATCGTTGGTGTAGGCGTGCGCGACGCCGCGCGGCACGAAGATCGACTCGCCCGCGGAGAGGACGCGCTTGGCCCCGTCGGCCGAGAAGGAGACGTTGCCTGAAGTGATCGTGAAGAGCTCGTCCTCGGCCATGTGGCGATGCGGAGGCGGCCCACCGCCGACGCCGACGACGCAGTCGAGCGCGAACATCGCACCGTTGCTCTCCGCTCCCGTGACGAGGGCCGTGTACATGTCCCCCGGACCCCACCACGACCGCCCCGGCTCACCTAGACGGGTATGCACGATCTGACCATCACCGTTGGACATCCGCTCGCTCCCCTCTCATCTCGTTCGGCGTGTTCCACGGATTCTCACACCATCGTGTACATCGAGAGCAGACGACCTGTCGAAGCATGCTGCACAGCGCCGATCGAGCGGACTAATATTGCGCGGCCGCGCCGAACGTCGCCGCGACAGCGCCCGCAGGACCTGGTGAATCCAAACGTGAGGGGGCATCCTTGACTGTTCAGGAATGGATCGACGGCTACTTTCGCGCCTGGCGCGACAGGGACGCCGACGCCGCCGCCGTGCTCTTCACGGACGACGCGGCCTATCTCGACCAGCCCTACGGCGAGCCCCACCGCGGGACCGACGGCGTGCGCGCCTACTGGCAGGGCGTCACGGCCACGCAGGAGGACGTCGCCACGCGCTCTGGCATGCCGATCGTGGCGGCCGACGGGCGCCACGCGGCGGTCGAGTTCTGGGTGACCATGCGCAACGGAGGTATCGAGATCACGCTCAGCGGCATCCTCTTCCTGCGCTTCGCCGCGAACGGCCTGTGCGAGGAGCTCCGCGAGGCGTGGCACTTCGCCGAGGGAACGCTCGCGCCGTCGGCAACCTGGGGCACCTAGCACTCGCGAGTGCCCGCGAGCGGACTGGAACCCGCACTCCCCTACGCGCGGAACCCGCACTCCCCTACGCGCCTCGGCGCTGGCCGCGTCGCTGCGGGTGCAGCGTCTCGCCCCGAGCGAGCATTGCCACGTACTGCTCGATCCGCCGTGCGCGCGAGTCTGCCCGCCGCAGCGACTCGACGCGGTAGATGACCGCGTAGCGGTTCTGGGCGGTGAGAGTCGCGAACGCCGCGAGGGCCTCTGGGTTGGCATCGAGAGCCAAGCGCAGGTCGGCCGGCACCTCGATCTGCGCCTGTCCGGCGTAGGCGCTCTCCCAGCGCCCGTCGGCCTTGGCCCGCTCGATCTCGGCGAGGCCCGCGGCGTGCATGCGCCCCTCCGCAGCCAGCCGCTCGGCGATCCCGACGTTGCGCCGCGACCATTGGCTTCGCGCGCGCCGCGGCGTGAAGCGCTGGACGTAGGTGGTTTCGTCACGCCGGCGCGCCTGGCCGTCGATCCATCCGTGGCAGAGCGCCTCCTCGAGCGCCTGCGCGTAGATCAGGCTGGTCGGTTCGATGGTGCCCTTCTTGCCCAGCACCAGCCACACGCCGGCCGGATCGGCGTGGTTACGCCGCAGCCAGGCGCGCCACGCTCGTGAGTCGGCGACGATCAGCTCGGGCTGGGGCTGGGACATCCGTTGCAGCTTGCCACGGCCGCGTTTGGCCGCGCGCGGCGACGGGGTAGGACGGCGACAGTGCCCGGGGCGGGATTCGAACCCGCACGCCCTTGCGGGCAGCAGTTTTTAAGACCGCCGGCTGTACCAGTTCGCCAACCCGGGCCGGATCGCCATCGTAGCCTCTCGAGCGGGGGTTGTTGAGCCGATATGAAGGACGGGGCCGCCGCACAATACCCGCGCAACTTGGGCCCAGCTAACGTGTCTGTGCAGGCAAACGTCAGGAAGATGACTGCGGTGGAGGGCTACACACTCAGGCAGCAACCGTTGGCCGGCCTGCGCGGTCCGTCTCCCCTGCTCCGTCTCGCCAGCGACGAGCGGCTGATCGCGCTCACGCGCGCCGGCCAGCAGGCGGCGTTCGAGGCGCTCGTCGCCCGCTACCAGCAGCGGCTGCTGGCGTTCTGCCGCCACATGCTGCGCTCGCGCGAGGATGCCGAGGACGTGCTCCAGGAGGTCTTCGCGGCCGCCTTCAACGCGATCATGGCCGACTCGCGCGAGATCAACGCGCGGCCGTGGCTCTACCGCATCGCGCGCAACCGCTCGCTGAACCACCTGCGCCGCACGACGGCGGTCGGCGTCGACTCGATGGATGCCCACTTCGCCGACGCCGGGCAGTCGACCAGCGAGAAGGTGCACCGCCGCGAGGAGTTCCGCTTGCTGGTCGAGGACATCGGCCATCTGCCCGAGTCCCAGCGCTCGGCGCTGGTCCTGCGCGAGATGGACGCGCTCTCCTACGAGCAGATCGCCGAGGTCATGGACACGACCGTGCCGAGCGTCAAGTCGCTACTCGTGCGCGCCCGCATCGGTCTGGCCGAGGCGGCAGAGGCGCGCAAGCTGACCTGCGAGGAGGTCCGCTTCGAGCTGGGCGAGGCCGCCGAGGGGTTGCGGTCGGCCTCCCCGCCGGTCCGCCGCCACGTCAAGCAGTGCGAGCACTGCCGCGCCTTCCGCACCCAGCTTCGCTCCAACAACCGCGCGCTCGCGGCGATCATGCCGCTCGGGCCGCTGCTGCTGCTGAAGAAGACGCTGCTGGTGAAGCTCGGCCTCGCCAAGCTCTGGGCCGGCGGCGCCGGGGCGACCGGGGGCGCGGCCGGCGCCGGCGGTGCCGCCACCGCGGGTGGAGCCGCCGCGACCGGATCGGCGATCGCGGTCACCGGTGGCGGCGTCGGCGGCCTCGCAGCCGGCGCAATCGCCGTCAAGGCGGTCGCCGTGGTCGCCGCGGCGGCGATCGTCGCGGTCAGCGCCAACAACATCCTCCACCCGCGGCACGCCATCCATCGCCCGGTCAACACGCCGGCCTTGAGCGCGAGCGTCCCGGCGACGACCGTCGTGGCGGCGGCCTTCGGGTTCCACCACCGTCCGCCGGCGCTGTTGACGCTGCGCGCGCTCCGCGCGAACCAGCGCGCGCTGGCAGCCCTGCACGTCGCGAGCCTGCCGGCGCCCTACCTGCGCGGGCTCGCCCCAGCCGGTAGCGACACCTCCACCTCCGCGCTCGCCACGACGACCCCGGCAACCCCGGCGCCGCCGACAGCACCCGCCAACACGGCGGCGCCGACCACGAGCACACCGACGACGAGCACCACCCCGGCGCCCGCGAGCACCCCGGCGACGCCGAGCACCCAGGAGATCTCGACGACCACCGTGTTCCCCGCGACGCCGGCAGGCGCCACCGCGGGCGCCACGGCCACCAGCGGGGCGACAGCCGCGACCGGCACCACCGGCACAACCGCACCCGGCGAGACGATCACCACGGTCACCAGTCTCACCGGAGCCACCGGCACAACCGCCACGACCGGATCGACCGGCGCCAGCGGCTCGGCGAGCGGCGGCGCCGCGACCGGCGCGACCGCCAATGCGAGCACCGCTTCCGCGAGCGGCGCGACCGGCGCCACCGGCGGGGCCGGCTCCTAGCCGCAGCCGCCGGCCGCACGCGTGCGCCGGAGCGTCAGTGGAAGCGAAGCCGCTCGAACGGCTCGAACAGGACGCCGACGCTGCCGACACTGTCGGGCGTCACGGGCTTGGTCGCGGTGGTCAGCAGCGGCGTCGGGTCGGTCAGCATCGAGATCAGGATGCCGTTGCGGTCGCCGCTGATGGCCGGCGTGATCAGCACATAGCGGCCCCAGTAAACGCGGCCGTCGATCGTGCGCTGGTAGGTGAAGCTGTAGCCGGGAACGAGGTTGATGCGAGTGCGCCCGCGGCTGTACGGCACGAACCCGGCCTCGGAGGCCGCCAGCCTCGCGATCATGTTGCTCGCGATCACCGGCAGCTGGCCGCTGATCTCGCCGCGATAGCTGGGTAGCCGCAGCGGCGTGATCTCGAAGGAGGCCTCGAGGCCGACGCTGGAGTGCTGCTCGAGCAGCAGCAACACCCCGTGCGGCGGTGGCTCCTTCGTCATCGCCCGCGAGTAGCTCGTGCTGAAGGCCGGCGGCCCCGCGGTCGAGAACACCGGGTCGCGCAGTCGGAGGGTGAGCGCGATCAGCGCCGCCGCCACGACCAGCGCACCAACGGCAATGATTCGCAGCACGATCCGCGGCAGGCTGTCGATCCGCGGCGCCAGCAGCTGCGGCAGCGTCGGCTCGAACTCCTCCTTGACCGGCGCGGTTCGCAGCAGCTTGTTGACGTCCATGACAGTCCGCGCTCAGAGCTCGTGGCGCTCCCCCGGCGCGAGCACGATCACCTCGCTGGCGGTCGAGGCCTCGACATCGGCCGCAAACGCCTGCGCGTCGGTCGCGACGAGCGGGAAGGTGTCGTAGTGGCAGGGGATCACCTGGCGGGCGCCGATCATCCGCGCCGCCTCGACCGCGTCGTGGCGGTCCATCGTGAAGTGGCCGCCGATCGGGATCAGCGCGACGTCGATCTCATGGCGTCGTCCGATCAGTTCGAGGTCGCCGAAGAGCGCGGTGTCGCCGAGGTGGTAGACGGTCTTGCCGCCGAGCTCGACGATCGCGCCGGCGGGGACGTTGGCGGTCCCCTTTGGCGTTGTCGAGGTGTGCCACGCGGGGACGAGCTTGGCGCTGCCCCAGTCGAAGCGAACGGTGCCGCCGAGGTTGGGGTTGTGGACCTTCTCGAGGCCGTCGCCGGAGAGCTCGCCGGCGATCTCGACGATCGCGACGACATCCGCGCCCGTGCGCTTCGCGATTGCGGCGGTGTCGCCGAGGTGGTCGCCGTGCCCGTGCGTCACGACGATCGCGTCGGCCGCGAGCTCGTCGGCGCTCGCGGCGGCCTTCGGGTTGCCGGTCAGCCAGGGGTCGATGAGCACCGTGACGCCGTCGTGCGCGAGCTCAAAACTGGCGTGCCCAAGGTAGCGGATCTCCATGCTTGTCAGCTCTCCTCTGTGGTTGTCTGTTCGGTTGCGGCGAGCTCGCCGGCAAGCTCGAGGCCAACGGCGACGCCGACGAGCATCCCCACCCGCGTCTGCTCGTCGACCAGCGCCCGGACCGCCGCGAGCCGCTCGTGCGGATCCGCCTCGGTGCTCGCGCGCTCGAGCAGCTCCTCGTGTGCGGCGCCGTACCAGCCGCCGTCGGTGAGGGCGCGGTCGAGCACTGCCGCGAGGCTGGGCGCCGCATGCGTGACGATCACGGTCGCGTGGTCGAAGCGCTCGGGGTCGGCTAGCTTCGCCACGGCGGCGTCGACCTCCGCGGCGGTGTACGTGCGCCTGCGCAACGCCATCGCCCGCATCATAGGGGCCCGCAGCGCGGGCCTAGTCGCCGCGGCGGCGCGCGAGCGCGAGCCCGCTGAGGTAGCCGCTGAGGACGCCGACGCCGCCAACGATCGGGTTGGCCTCGGGGCGCGCGATCGGCATCGCGAGCAGCACGAGCGCGATCACGCCGGTGCCGAGCAGGTCGCCGTCATAGTCGCGGCGGCGGCGGCGCGCCAGCAGATCGGGCACCGCCCACGCGCACAGCAGCGCCAGCGCGCCGCCGTTGGCTCCGGCGATGTGGAGGTTGGCGTGAGCCCCGTTCTCGGCGAGCACGGCGACGAAGGTGCCGCCGACGGCGCCGAGCAGGAACAGCGCGGCCGTGGCGAGCGGGCCGTGCCGGCGCTCGAACAGCCAGCCGAAGATCGCGATCGCGAACAGCGTCGCAAACTGGTAGACGCCGGTGCCGGTCAGGTTTGCACCGCTGGCGGAGTAGAAGTAGGTGAACGGCGCGGTGAACAGGTGCGGCCACTGCGAGGCGAGGTGGAAGCGGCTGTCGAAGGTCTGCACGACCCAGCTGCTCGCCGACAGCCAGCCGCTGCGCGTGGCGATCCAGACGCCGCCCGTCGCCACGATGATCGCGGCGGTCACATAGGGGCGGCTGTCGGCACGGATGCCCGGGATCTCACCGGGGCGCAGGCGCCCGAGCGAGGGCGCCGGCATGCGCCGCTGACGCCCGGCCGGCCGTAGTCCCTTGTCGAGCTTGGGTGCGCGTTTCTGCAGGCGAGTGCCGCAGTAGGGGCACTCGGTTACGTAGGGGCTGACCTCGGCTCCGCAGTCGGGGTTCTTGCAGACAACGAACAGATCAGCCCGCGACATCGTGCAGTGATTCTAGGCACCTGCTGTGGCAAACCCAACCACTACCGCGACGGCGACCGCTACGCTCTGGCCGATGAGGATGCGACAGAGCCTGCGACAGCTCGAGCGCGCGTTCGTGGCCGAGGCCGAACTCGACCGCGACCGGCGCGAGTCGCTGCGGCGCACCGCCGAGCGCCGCGCCGCCAAGCGCCGCGCCGAGCGCACGATCCGCCAGGGGCGCGCGCGCTTCATCGTGCTGTCGCTGACGTTGCTCGCGACCGCCGTGATCGTGGCGGTCGTGATGTTCCGCGCGCTCTACCTGATCCTCGAGTAGCCGCTCAGGCGCCGCGGACCGGGCCGCCGTCGCGCTCCAGCTCCGCCGTTGCGAGCTCGTCCTCGCGCTCGCGCTGGATCGCGACGTAGACCTCGCGCCGATACACGGGAACGCTGCGGGGAGCTTGGATGCCGATGCGGACCTTGTCGCCCATCACCGACAGCACGGAGATCTCGATCTCGTCGCCGATCATGATGCTCTGGTTCGACTTTCGCGTCAGGACGAGCATGATCTTCCCTCTCGTTGCCACCGCCGCAGGTTGCGCATTATCTACGTGTCAGCTGCGCAATTGCAAGCGCCGCTCCGGCACGGGCGAGACTTTGCGCTAGTCTGCTCGCCGCACGTGCCACGCAAGTCGCTTCGGCCACATCTCAACCAAATTCGGACCTGGACCCGCCAGGGTCGCACCGATGCATGGGTGGCTCATCAGCTAGACGTCACCGTTCAGCAGATCGCGACATTCAAGCGCGAGAGCGGGCTGGCGGACGAGGACGCAGCGGCCGCCGGCGCGCCGGCGGGCGGGCTGGACGAGGACATCGACCTGCGCGCCGAGGACGACGCCCGCATCGCCGCCGAGCTCGAGGAGGCCGAGCTGGCGCGTCGCGAGGCGGAGGAGGCGGCCGAGGCCGAACGCCTCGCGGCCGAGGCCGCGAAGCCGGCCGAGGAGGAGGAGACGCCGAAGCGCCGGCCGCGCCGCAGCCTGCGCTCGCGTCGCGGCCGCGCCTCGGAGGGCCCGCTCGAGGGGACCTTCGACCACGGCGAGGAGGGTTACGGGCTGTGGCTCGACGCGGCGATCGCCGACGACCCGATCTACGCCGAGCACTGGGCCGGCCACCGGCCGGTCTCGGTCACCGTCGAAGAGGACCAGATCGTCATCCGCCGCAGCGAGTGAGTGCGGTGGCGCTCACGCGCGCCCCTCACCAGCGGATCGGCCAGTCACTCGCGTCGCGCATGTAGCGGTTGAAGGCGGCGTCGGCCACCCACTGCTCCCAGGCGACCGGCTCATTCGGCGACGTGGCCACGGCGACCGCCATCGTCCAGGCGCTCGAGCCCTCGTACAGATCGGCCAGCTCCTGCGTGCTGAAGGCCGAGCCCAGGCGGCGGCGCAGCTCGGCCACCAGCCGCTCGACGACCCGCTCGAGCGGACGGCGGCGCTCCGGCGGCACCTCGCCAAGGCGGCGCTCGCCCTCGTTCCACAGCAGCCGCGTGTAGTCGAGCAAGCTAGTGGGCGTTCCGGGAAGGCCCACTAGGCGCGGCGGCGGGCCGCCGACGCCGGCGTGCGCCTAGTTGTCGGGCAGGCCGTAGACGACGTATGCGCGCTCGCCGGGGACGACGAGGCCGAGATTGCGCGCCTCGATGTGGCGCGTTCCGGGCAGCGACAGCGCGCGTTCCTGCGCGGCGAGCGCCGCGCCGCGCCGCTGCAGCTGGAGCTGCTGCGCATGGCGCTCGGCGGAGAGCTGCACGTCGTTGATGAGCGAGCGCACCGGGCTGATCGCCAGGTACAGCAGCGCGATGAGCGTGAACAGCATCGCGACGCGACCGACGCGGTCCCAGCGGATCCGCGTCGCCGGAACCGGGCGGCTGCGCTGTTGGCGCTCGCGCGCGCGGAGCGCCGGCCGCGGAGCGGGCGCGACACGGCTGGATGGCGGTGAGGCGGCGGCCACTGCGGACGGATTCGCCTCCGCGAGCCGGGATCCTGCATCAACTGCGGAATACCGACCGCCCCGGGAAGCGCGCGCGCTCGCCGAGCGCCTCCTCGATCCGCAACAGCTGGTTGTACTTGGCGACGCGCTCGCTGCGCGAGGGCGCCCCCGTCTTGATCTGCCCAGCGCCGGTTGCGACCGTCAGATCGGCGATCGTGACGTCCTCGGTTTCACCGGAGCGGTGGGAGATCACCGTGCCCCAGCCGGCGGCGCGCGCCATCGCGATCGCCTCGAGCGTCTCGGTGAGCGTGCCGATCTGGTTGAGCTTGATCAGGATCGAGTTGGCGACGCCCTCTTCGATGCCGCGCGCGAGCCGCTGCGTGTTGGTGACGAAGATGTCGTCGCCGACCAGGCAGAGGCGGTCGCCGAGGCGCGCGTTGAGCGTCTTCCAGCCCGGCCAATCCTCCTCGGCCATGCCGTCCTCGAGCGAGACGATCGGGTAACGCCCCACCAGCTGCGCCCAATAGTCCGTCAGCGCCGCGGCGTCGAGCGAACGACCCTCGCTGGCGAGCACGTAGGTGTCACCCTCGAGGATCTCGCTGGTGGCGGGATCCAGCGCGATCGCGACGTCCTCCCCGGGGCGGTAGCCGGCCGCTTCGATCGCCTCGACCAGCAGCTCGAGCGCGGCCTCGTTGGACTCGAGGTCGGGCGCGAAGCCGCCCTCGTCGCCGACGCCGGTGCCAAGCCGGCGCGCGTGCAGCGTGCTGCGAAGCTGGTGGAAGACCTCGGTCCCGTAGCGCATGCACTCGCTAAAGCTCGGCGCGCCGCACGGCACGATCATGAACTCCTGGAAATCGACCGAGTTGTCCGCGTGCGCGCCGCCGTTGAGCACGTTCATCATCGGGACCGGCAGCGTGTCCGCGCCCTCGCCACCGAGATGGCGCCATAGCGGCAGGCCGCGCTCGGCGGCGTTCGCGTAGGCCGCGGCGAGCGAGACGCCGAGCACCGCGTTCGCGCCCAGACGCGACTTGTTGGCGGTCCCGTCGAGCTCGATCAGGCGGCGGTCGAGCGCCTCCTGGTCGCTCGCCTCGCTGCCTGCAAGCTCACGCGCGATCTCCTCGTTGACGTTCGCGACCGCGCGGGTGACGCCCTTGCCGCCATAGGCAGCGCCGCCGTCGCGAAGCTCGGTCGCCTCGAACTCCCCGGTCGAGGCTCCCGACGGGATCGCCGCGCGACCACGCGCGCCGCCGGCAAGCGCCAGCTCGACCTCGATCGTGGGGTTGCCGCGGCTGTCGAAGATCTGGCGGGCGCGGATTCGCTCGATCGCGCTCACGTCGCCATCATCTCACGCTCGGCGCGCTCCCGGAAGCGGCTCGTCGCGCGCCGCAGCGCCAGCTCGGCGTCGACGTCGAGCGCGCGTGCGCAGCGCACGAGCGCGAACAGCAGCTCGCCGATCTCCTCGAAGCGAGCTTCACGCCCTTCGAGCGCCGCAAGGCGTGCCAGCGACGCCGCCGCCGCATCAAACGGCGGCGGGGCGGCGGCGCCCTCGGCGCGGCGCAGCGCCTTCGCCGCAAGCGCCAGCGACGGCAGGTTCTCCGGCAGGTCGCCGAACAGTCCGCCGGCGCCGCGGCCTTCACCGACCCGCTTGATCTCATCCCAGTTGCGAACGACATCGGCGGCGCCGTCGACCTGGGTCTCGCCAAAGACGTGCGGATGGCGGCGGATCAGCTTCTCGCTGCA